>Ga0335070_10003841_pt1 | contig 17517 bp, 10 predicted proteins | sample Lox_Sample_13_FD_206722 | JGI IMG/M metagenome (GOLD analysis project Ga0335070, IMG submission 206722) | Soil microbial communities from Loxahatchee National Wildlife Refuge, Florida, United States - Lox_Sample_1.3 | ecosystem: Environmental > Terrestrial > Soil > Wetlands | place: USA...
GGCGACGCGGCGCCAGGCGCGCATCGACAGCGGCGAGGACGTGATCGTCGGCGTCAACAAGTACAAGGCTCCCGAGGAGCCGGAGCTCGAGGTCCGCGAGATCGACAACAGCGCCGTGCGCGAGGCACAGATCCGCCGGCTCGAGCGCATCCGCGCACAGCGCGACGGCGCGCGCGTCGCGCGCTGTCTCGAGCGGCTCCGCGAGCTGGCGGCCTCGGGGAAGGGCAATCTGCTCGAGGCGGCGCTGGACGCCGCGCGGGCGCGCGGCACGGTCGGCGAGATCTCGCTCGCGCTCGAACAGGTCTACACGCGCCATCGCGCCGACGTCCACGCCGTGTCGGGCGTCTACGCGGCGAACTACCAGGGCGACCCGACCTTCGCGACGCTCGTCCGCGACGTGGCGGCCTTCGCCGCGCGCGAGGGCCGGCGGCCGCGCATGCTGGTGGTCAAGCTCGGCCAGGACGGCCACGACCGCGGCATGAAGGTGATCGCCACGGCCTTCGCGGACCTCGGCTTCGACGTCGACATCGGCCCGCTGTTCCAGACGCCCGAAGAGGCCGCGCGCCAGGCGATCGAGAACGACGTGCACGTGATCGGCGTGTCGAGCCAGGCGGCGGGCCATCGCACCCTGGTGCCCGAGCTGGTGCGCTGCCTGCGCCAGCAGGGCGCCGCGAACATCGCGGTCGTCGTGGGGGGCATCATCCCGCCGCGCGACTACGCCTTCCTGCGCGAGTCCGGCGTCGCCGCGATCTTCGGACCCGGGACGGCGGTTCCCGCGGCCGCGCGCGAGGTCCTCGACGTGATCCGGTCGCGCGCCGCATGACCCCGCCCGCGGACCGCGTCGCGGCGACCTGCGAGGCGATCCGCGGCGGCGACCGGCGCGCGCTGGCGCGCACCATCACGCTGCTCGAGAGCTCGCGGGACGATCTGGCTTCCGAAGGCCAGGCGATCCTCGAGGCGCTCGTGCCGCACACCGGACGGGCGGTGCGCGTCGGTGTCACGGGTCCGCCGGGCGTCGGCAAGAGCAGCTTCATCGAGGCGCTGGGCTTGATGCTGATCGAGGCCGGTCACCGGGTCGCCGTGCTGGCGATCGACCCCTCGAGCCCCGTCACGGGCGGCAGCATCCTCGGCGACAAGACGCGCATGGAGAGGCTGGCGCGCAGCGAGCACGCCTTCATCCGCCCCTCGCCGTCCGGCGGCACGCTCGGCGGCGTGGCCCAGCGGACGCGCGAGGTGATGCTGATCTGCGAGGCGGCGGGCTACGACGTCGTGATCGTGGAGACCGTCGGCATCGGCCAGTCCGAGGTCCGCGTCGCGGGCATGGTCGACTTCTTCCTCGTGCTGCTGCAGCCCGGCTCCGGGGACGAGCTCCAGGGCATCAAGAAGGGCGTGCTCGAGCTCGCCGATGGGCTGGTCGTGCACAAGGCGGACGGGGAGCTGGCGCGCGCGGCCGAGCGCTCGCGCGCTCAGTTCACGGGTGCCCTGGCGCTGCTCCGGCCGCTCTCGGCGGCCTGGTCGCCGCGCGTCCTCTGCGCCAGCGCACACACCGGCGCGGGCATCGCAGACGTCTGGACGATGATCCGCGAGCAGCGAGCCGCGCTCGACGCGACCGGTGAGGCCCAGCAGCGGCGCCGCGACCAGGCGCGCGCCTGGATGTGGAGCCTCGTCGACGAGGGCCTGCAGCGCGCCTTCCGCAGCCATCCGAAGGTGTCGTCTCGGATCGAGTCGCTGGAGCGCGAGGTCGAGTCGCTCCGCACGACGCCCGCCCACGCCGCGCGCGAGCTTCTCGGGGCGTTCCTGAGCCGCTGACCCCGCGGGGCCGAGCCGGCGTGACGCTTGCCCTTCATCTGCGCACGCCTCCAACCGATACGCAGGTGGCTGCGGAGCGGCGGGAGCACGGTCGATGGTCCAGATCAACATGGCAGAGCGCGAGATCACCGTGAAGGTGGTCTATTACGGGCCAGCGCTCTCCGGGAAGACGACCAACCTGCAGCGGCTCCACGAGATGATGGACCAGGGCAGCCGCAGCAAGATGGTGACCCTCGACACCACGGGGGACCGCACCCTCTACTTCGACTTCCTGCCGATCGAGTTCGGCACGGCCAACGGGTTCTCGGTCAAGGTCAAGCTCTTCACCGTACCCGGGCAGGTGATGCACAAGTCCACGCGCAAGGTGGTGCTGGCCGGTGCCGACGCGGTCGCCTTCATCGCCGACTCCCAGCGCGCCAGCGCGTCGGCCAATGCGTACTCGTGGCGTGACATGGAGGCGAACCTCGCCTCGAACGGGATCGACTTCGCGCAGATCCCCAAGGTCGTGCAGTTCAACAAGCGCGACCTCGCCGACGTGAAGCCGCTCCAGGAGATCAAGGATGCCTGGGGCGACGTGCCGACCTTCCCCGCGGTGGCGATCCGCGGCGAGGGCGTGCGCGAGACGTTCCGCGAGCTGATGCGACAGCTCTACCGCTCGATGGACGCGCGCCACGGCTTCGGGAGCAAATTCGGGGTCTCCGAGGAAGACTTCCTGAAGGGCGTCCTCCGCAACTTCTCGGGCTGACTCGGAGTCGCGCCGCCGGTTTGACACCCGTAGCGGCCACTGTTAGGGTCGCCCGCACCTCCGCGCCCGAGGCCGCGCGCCTGCCGGAATCGCGGTGCCACCCGCGGTCCGCATGGGCGCATGCAGGCCCCAACGAATGAGCAAAGCCCCCAAGCTCCGGCTCTCGCAGCCCCCGGAGGAGATCCGGGCGGCGCTGGCCTCGGTCGAGGCCGCGATCGAGGACATCCGCGCGGGCAGGCTCGTCATCCTCGTCGACGACGCCGACCGGGAGAACGAGGGGGATCTGTGCGTGGCCGCGGAGAAGGTGACGCCCGAGATCATCAACTTCATGGCCAGGTACGGGCGCGGCCTGATCTGCCTGTCGCTCACCGAGGAGCAGCTCGAGAAGCTGAACCTCGCGATGATGGTCCCGGATTGGGAGAACACCTCCGGGTTCGGGACCGCGTTCACGGTCTCCATCGAAGCGCGTCACGGCGTCACCACCGGAATCTCGGCCGCCGATCGCGCCACGACGATCCGGACCGCGATCGCGGACGACGCCCGCCCGAACGACCTGGCTCGCCCGGGGCACGTGTTCCCGCTGCGGGCCCGCGAGGGCGGCGTCCTGCGGCGCGCCGGTCAGACGGAAGGCTCGGCCGACCTCGCGCGGCTCGCGGGTCTCAAGCCGGCCGGAGTCATCTGCGAGATCATGAACGACGACGGCACGATGGCGCGCATGCCCGACTTGATCGGGTTCAGCCGCCAGCACGGCATCCAGATCGTCACGATCGCCGACCTGATCCAGTATCGGCTGCGGCACGAGACGCTGGTGCGCCGCGCCGCCGATGCGACGATGCCGACGCGGGGCGCGGGAGACTTCCGCTGCATCGTGTACGAGAACGACATCGACCGCATCGACCACATGGCGCTCGTCAAGGGCGAGATCCCCCCCGACGAGCCCGTGCTGGTGCGCGTCCACAGCGAGTGCCTCACCGGAGACGCCTTCGGCTCCCTGCGCTGCGACTGCGGCGAGCAGCTCGAGGCCGCGATGAAGATGATCGAGACCGAGGGCCGGGGCGTGCTGCTCTACATGCGCCAGGAGGGCCGCGGCATCGGACTCAAGAACAAGATCCGGGCCTACGGCCTGCAGGACCTCGAGGGCCTCGACACGGTCGAGGCGAACGAGCGCCTCGGCTTCCCGCCCGATCTGCGCGACTACGGCGTGGGTGCGCAGATCCTGCGAGACCTCGGGGTCCGCAAGATGCGCATGATCACCAACAACCCCGGCAAGCGCGCCGGCATCGAGGGCTACGGGCTCACCATCGTCGAGCGTGTGCCCCTCGAGATCCAGCCGAACGAGAAGAACCTCGAATATCTCCGCACGAAGAAGGAGAAGCTCGGCCACGTGCTCCACCTGATGAGCTAGGGGAGCCGGGCGGGCGATCAAAGCCGGCGCGCCGCGCGAGTGCACTCGGGTAGCGTCGCCAGACGGGAGCGGTGCGAATCCATGTTCGAATCGGTGCAGCAGGTCCTGGAGCGGCTGTCGAAGGAGAGCTACATCGCGGACAAGAACATCGCGACCGTGGTGTACCTGGCCGACAAGCTCGAGAAGCCCGTGCTGGTGGAAGGTCCGGCGGGCGTCGGCAAGACGGAGCTCGCCAAGGCCGTCGCACACGCGACCGGACGCCGCCTGATCCGGCTCCAGTGCTACGAGGGGCTCGACGAGGCCAAGGCGCTCTACGAGTGGGAGTACTCGAAGCAGCTGCTCTACACGCAGATCCTGAAGGAGAAGTTCACCGAGAAGATGGCCGGCGCGCACTCGCTGCGCGAAGCGGCCGAGAAGGTCGGCGAGGAGGACAGCGTCTTCTTCTCCCACCACTTCATCGTGGCGCGGCCCCTGCTCAACGCCATCAACTCGGACGAGCCGACGCTGCTGCTGATCGACGAGGTGGACAAGTCCGACCCGGAGTTCGAGGCGTTCCTGCTCGAGGTGCTCTCGGACTTCCAGGTGACGGTCCCGGAGCTCGGCACGATCCACGCCAAGAAGCGCCCCCTCGTGTTCCTCACCTCGAACAACGCGCGCGAGATGAGCGACGCGCTGAAGCGGCGCTGCCTGCACCTGTTCATCGACTATCCCTCCCAGGAGCTCGAAGCGCGCATCCTCGAGACCAAGGTCCCCGGCGTCGGCGCGCAACTGATCCAGGACGTGGTCGGCATGATGCACCGGCTGCGCCAGCTCGACCTCAAGAAGGCGCCCTCGATCAGCGAGACGCTCGACTGGGCGCGCGCGCTGCTGGCGCTCAACGCCAGCGATCTCGACGAGGACCTCGTCAACCAGACCTTCAACGTGATCCTCAAGTACGAGGGCGACGTGAGGAAGGCCCAGGCCGAGCTCGACAAGCTGCTGCAGAAGAAGGCCGGCGAGGCCGCGGCCAAGGCGCCCGGCTCCGCGCCGCCGGCTCCGGCGGCGACCAAGAAGGGCGCACTGCACTAGCGCCGGGACGGGCCGCGTGGAGAAGAAGATCCTCGAGTTCGCGAACATCCTGCGCAAGAGCGGGATTCGCGTATCGACTGCCGAAGCCATCGACAGCTTCGTCGCGCTCGAGGAGCTGTCCGTCGAGGATCGGGAGATCTTCAAGGACGCGCTGCGCACGACGATGGTCAAGCGCGGCGAGGAGATCGACACCTTCGACCAGCTCTTCGACCTGTTCTGGTCCGGGTTCTACGACAACCTGCGGGAGTCGTTCGGCCAGGCCACCGACGGACTCGCCGAGATGGGCGTCGACATGGAGGAGCTGCTGCGCGCGATCGCACAGCTGCTCCAGAGCGGTGGCGCGGAGTCCGGGGACCTCTCCGAGCTCGCCCGCGCGCTGCTCACCGCCGACCTCTCGCAGCTCGAGAACCTGATCCGCATGGCGGCCGAGCAGGCGGGTGTCGCCCGCATCGAGAACTTCCTGCAGGTCGGCTTCTTCAGCCGGCGCACCCTCGAGCAGATGGGCGTGGAGGGCGCGGCCGACGAGCTGCGCGCCCTCGCAGACCGGCTCGAGCAGGCCGGCATGTCCCCGGAGCAGATCCAGGCGCTGCGCAATCTGATCGAGCGCCTGCTCGAGGCGATGCGCCGCAGCGTCCGCGCCTACACCGAACGCGAGCTGCAGAAGCAGAACCACGACTACATGGAGAAGTTCCGGCGCGAGACGCTGCTCGAGAAGAGCTTCTACCACCTCACCGAGGACGAGATCCGCAAGATGCGGGAGGTGGTGGAGCGCCTCGCGCAGCGGATCAAGAACATCCTGTCGATCCGGAAGCGCCGGCTCAAGCGCGGCAAGCTCGACCTCCACCAGACGCTGCGCCGCAACATGTCCCACGGCGGCATCCCGTTCGAGCTGATCTTCAAGCAGCGCAAGAAGGATCGACCGAAGCTGGTGATCCTGACGGACGTTTCCTCGTCCGTCGCCAACGTCTCGCGGTTCATGCTGCAGTTCGTCTACACGCTCCAGGAGGCCTTCACGAAGATCCGCTCCTTCGTCTTCGTGGCCGAGCTCGGCGAGGTGACCCCGCTGTTCCAGGAGCGGGAGATCAGCGACGCCATCGAGGCCGCGCTCGAGGGCGGGAACACGATCAACGTCTACACGCGCTCGAACTTCGGCTACGCGTTCCACCACTTCTGGCAGAACTATCTGTCGGCGATCGACAACAAGACGACGGTCCTGATCCTCGGCGACGCGCGCAACAACTACAACGATCCGCGCGCCTGGTGTCTGCGCGACATCCACAACAAGGCCAAGAACGTCGTCTGGCTGAATCCCGAGAACCCGAGTGCGTGGGGCTTCGGCGATTCGGTGATGGACAAGTATCTGCCGCACTGCGACGTCGCCGAGGAGTGCCGCAACCTGCGCCAGCTCTCGAAGATCGTCGACGGGCTGCTGCTCTAGCCTCGCCCGAGACGTCGCGCGACGTCCGCGCTCGTTCGCGGTGCTCGCACCCGGAAAGAGAACGCCCCGCTGACGTCGGTCAGCGGGGCGTTTCCAGGGAGGAGGGCGGTGGATGGATGATGGGGGGTGAGAGGTTGGACATTTCGGTCAGAAATGCCAGATCCACCGCCTCTCCATAACTGGTGTCGACGTCGCCGAGTATGGGCGCCCAAACGCGATTCGTCAAACGCTATTTCTCGAAGCGTCGCGCCATGCTGGAATCGAGGCCCGGCTGTACTCGGATCCGCCAGTAACGATGATTTCCGTTTTTATTTCAGCATGATATCTGATAGATATGCATCCTATTCTAGAGATCTCCGATCGCCGGCGTCGATTGCCGGGCGGCCAGAGCCTCCGATAGTGTCGGCCGCCTTGACCGCCTCGGGAGCGCCGGAAGCCGCCTCTGCACTGCGCTTCTGCATCCGGACCCACGGATGTCAGATGAACGTGCACGACTCCGAGAAGGTCGCGAACCTGCTGTACCACGCCGGGCACGTGGCTGCGGAGCAGGAAGTCGACGCGGACCTGCTCGTGCTCAACACCTGCTCGATCCGAGAGAAGGCCGAGCACCGCCTCTACAGCGAGCTCGGCGCGCTCCGCGCGTGGAAGGCCTCACGCCCGGGCAGGATCGTCGGCGTCGCGGGCTGCGTCGCGCAGCAGGAAGGCGACGCGATCCTGCGGCGCTTCCCCCAGGTCGACTTCGTTTTTAGCACGCACAATCTGCGGCTCGTCCCCCACATGGTGTCGGCGGCGCGGCGGGGGCTGCGCGACGCCCGCACCGACGAGGACGCGTCGCTCGCGCGCTTCGATCTTCCCGACCGGCACCCGGACTACGAGGGCAGTACGCCGGGACGCGCCTTCGTGACCGTCATGGAGGGCTGCGACCTCTTCTGCAGCTTCTGCGTCGTACCCACCACGCGCGGCCGCGAGATCAGCCGACCAGCCGACGCGATAATCGCCGAGGCGCGCGCTCTCGTCGGACGCGGCGCGCGCGAGCTGACGCTGCTCGGGCAGACGGTGAATGCCTACGGGCGTCACGAGGCTCGGCGCGCGGCGGCCGCCGACACGCTTCCCTTCGCCACGCTGCTGCGCAGGCTCGACGCCATCCCCGGGCTGGTGCGGCTCCGCTACACGAGCCCCCATCCTGCGTTCTTCGACGACGCGCTCGTCCGCGCGCACGCCGAGCTGCCGACCCTCCAGCCGCACGTGCACCTGCCGCTGCAGAGCGGATCGGACGCCGTGCTCGCTCGCATGCGGCGCCGCTACTCGGTGGCGGACTACCGCGACCTCGTCGAGCGTCTGCGGGCAGCGCGCCCCGACCTCGCCCTCACCACCGACCTCATCGTGGGCTTCCCCGGCGAGTCCGACGCGGACTTCGAAGCCACCTTGGGTCTGGTGCGGGAGGTCGGCTTCGTCGACAGCTACTCCTTCAAATACTCGCCGCGCCCGAATACGCGCGCGGCCGGCTTCGCGGACGCCGTGGCCCCGGAGCGGGCGAGCGAGCGACTCGATGCGCTGCAGGGCCTGCAGCGTGAGCTGACCCTCCGCTATCACCGCTCCCGCGTGGGCAGCCGCTGCGACGTGCTCCTGGAAGGCGACAGCCGGCGAGGCGGACAGGCCTCGGGCCGGGACCCGTACCATCGCGTGGTAAATCTCGCAGTGACGGCGGACGCCCGTCCCGCGCCGGGCGAGATCGTGCCGGTGCGGGTGATCGAAGCGACGCCCCATTCACTGATCGCGGAGCCGCTCCCCGTTCCGAGCGGAGCGGTTGAGCCCGCGGCCGGACCGGCCGATGAACCGGTGGGCCGCGCCATCCCGCGCCGCTAGCTCGGGAGCCCTCGGCGGCGGGTCCGCGGAGGGGCTGACATGGCCAAGGGCCGCATCCTGGCCGTCGACGATCAGCGCTACTTCCGCGAGCTGATCACCGGTCTGCTTGCCCGCGAGGGCTTCGACGTCCGCACGGCCGGCAGCGGCGAGGAGGCCCTGCAGACCCTCGAGCGCGAGCGCTTCGACATCGTCGTGACGGACCTCGTCATGCCCGGGATGAGCGGGAGCGATCTCGTCTCGCGGATCAAGGCGCGGGACCCGGAGCAGGACGTCGTCGTCGTGACGGGCGTGGTCGACGTGCGCAGCGCCGTCGACGCCATGAAGGTCGGGGCGAGCGAGTACCTGCTCAAGCCCTTCGATCGGGAGGCGCTCTCCAAGTCGCTCGAGGCGATCCTCCAGCGCCGGCGCCTGCGCACGGAGCGCGACCGCCTGCTCGCCGAGAACATCGAGTACATGGCCGACCGCTCGCTGTTCGAGCGCTCGGTCGCGCTGTTCGCCACGCTGTCCCTGGAGGCGCTCTCCGAGAAGATCCTCGACGCGTTCGCGCGCGAGCTCGACGCCGAGGGCGGCGTGCTCTGGCTCGCGTCCGACACGGACGACGACCGCCTCCTCCTCGCGGCGGTCCACGGGCTCGTGAGGGGCAGCGAGGAGCCGGAGAGCCTGTCCCGCGAGGACCTTCCGATCCCGCTCCGCGACGCCGGCGCAGTCTGCTGCGTCGGCTCGAGCGAGGACCCGGAGCAGGCGGCGCGCCCCGCGCTCTGGATCCTGCTGCGCGCCTCGGGGCGGCCCGACGCGCTGATCCGCCTCACCGACAAGCGCGGCGGCGTGCCTTTCGACGAGGTGGACCGCGGCTGCGCCGAGCGGCTGTCTCGCTTCGCGGAGATCGCGCTGCGCAACGCGCGGCACGTGCGCGGCATCGAGCGGCGGGCGCTGCAGGACCCCGCCACGGGCGTGCATCGCCTCGAGCTGCTCCACGACGTGCTGCAGCGCGAAATCGAGCGCGCCGCGCGTTTCGGGCGCGCCTTCTCGGTCGCGCGGCTCCGACTGCTCACGGAGTGGCGCGATCCCGCCGACTCGCGGGACGCCTGCGAGGCGCTCGTCACCTCCTTGCGCACGCGGCTGCGCGCGGCCGACCTGCTGGCCCTCGCCGAGGACAGCTCGATCCTCGTGCTGCTCGCCGACACGGATGCGCTGGGTGCCGCCACCTTCAAGCGTCGCGTCCGCGAGTGGATGCGGACCTCGGACAGCCTGCGCGTGGGGATCGGCGTCGCGAGCTGCCCCAGCGACGCCGGGGACTGGCATTCTCTCGAGCGCGCACTCGACGCCCGCCTCGAGCGCGACGCCGGCGCCAGCGCATGGGAGCAGACCGTCGCGATGCGTGGGGTCGCCGCCGCGCTGACGGAGCTGCTCGACGAGGGCAGCCACGAGTCCGTCGAGACCGCGATGTCCCTCGCGCGGCTCGTGCTCGCCGAGGTCGGCCGGCATCCACGCGAGCGCAATCTCTTCTTCTTCCACCCCGGCGCGGCGTTCTCGACTGCGCTCAGCGGCTTCGACGCGCGCCGCGCGGCGGAGAGCTCGACCGAGGTGGTCGTGCTCGCGGCGGCGCCGGCCCGCCCACCCGCCGAGGGTCGGGTGTCCTGGGTGGGCCCCGAACAGCTCCCCGGTTGCCCGCCCTTTGCGATCCACTACGGCGACGGACCGCCCTACGCGCTGATCTGCTCCGACAAGCCGGGACCCGAGGGCATGCGCCTGTTCCACACGAACGACCGCGAGACCGTCGAGGCCCTGGCGTTCCAGCTCCAGCGCGAGCTGCGGCTGCCGACGCTGGCCTGAGGGGAGGGAATGTCGAGCCAGGCTGCGACACCGGAGGCCGTGCTCGTCGCCGACAGCGACGTCGAGCGAGGAGGGCGGCTCGCCCGGGCCCTCGAGGCCCAGGGCCTGCGCACCAGCATCGCGCTGCACGGGGCGAGCGCGCTGGAGCAGGCGCTGGCCCTCCAGCCGGCGGCGCTGGTCCTGGAGCTCGAGCTCCCGCTGATCGACGGACCGCGACTGGCGGACATCCTGCGCGCGAATCCGCGCACCGCACAGATCGCCGTGCTCTTCATCGCCAATGCGGCCTCACCGGAGGCCGACACGCCGGGGGACGGGCGCGTCCTCTCGGGCCATGCCGACCCGGACACCATCGCCCACTTCGTCGCGGGCATCCTCGACAAGCGCCGTGCCGAGCGCGCGCACGACCAGGGCGTCGAGTCCACGGACCCGCACGCCATCGAGGGGACGCTGGGACCGCTGTCCGCGGCGGAGCTGCTCGAGCTCTTCCACGTGAACCTCAAGACCGGCTGCCTCGAGCTGGTACGCGGACGCGGCCGGCAGCGCGGCGCCATCCACCTGCGCGAGGGGCAGATCGTGCACGCGAGCGTCGGCCCGGTGCAGGGGGAGAAGGCGTTCCTGCGCCTGCTTGGCTGGGAGCGCGGCCGGTTCGCCTTCCGTCCCGGCCCGCCGACGCCCGAGACGACGATCGACCGGCCGACGCGCGCGCTGCTGCGCGAGGGCGTGCGCCAGCGCAGCGAGTGGAAGCGCCTCGCGGCGGAGCTGCGCCCGCGCGGTGCGCGCGCGCGCCTGCGCGTCTCGCGCGCCTCGCTGCCGGCGGTCCTGCACCCGCTGACGCAGGAAGTGCTGATGGTCCTCGAACTCACGGATCGCATCGACGAGGTACTCGACCGCTGCAGCTTCCCGGACTACCAGGTGCTCGGCACGCTCTCGACGCTGGTGCGACGCGGGCTCGTGGATCTGCGCCGCGGCCCCGCGCCGGGGGGCGTGCGGCGCGCCCTGACGGCGTCCGCGGCGGCGCGGCTGCGCGATCGCCTGGTGGCGAGCGGCGCGTCCGCCGAGGGCGCCGACGCGAAGGTGCTCGTCGCGGCGAGCTCCGACGCGGCGCTGCACGCGCTCTGCACCCTGATCGAGCGCGCGGGCGGGGCTTCCCTCGCTCCCGCCGCACCGCTGCGGGGCATCGCCGCGCTCGGCCGCCTCGATCTCGACGACGACCTCAGCATCGAGTGGATCGCGAGCTCCCCGGATCCCCGTTTCGCGCCGGCCTGGCCGCTCGCCGCCCACGGCGCGCTGGCCATCCTGCTGCTCCACGGCGGCCGGCCGCAGGATTCCTGCGCGGCGCTGCGCGCCGCGCAGAACGCCTTCTTGGCGCTGCCGGGCGTCCGCGTCGTGCACGCGCTCTTCCAGGAAAAAGGGAGACCGGCGACGGCGGAGCTGTGCGAGGCTCTCGGCGTGCTCGACGAGCGCAGCATCGCGAGCTTCTCGCTCGAGCAGCCCACCGCGCTGCGCCCGGCCCTCGACGCGCTGCTCGCCCGCCTCGCGCCCTGACGCCGCACGCGCCACGACACGAATTGGTTGACCGCCTGGGAGCGAGGTCATAAACTTCGCCGCCATCGCTCGGGGCTTTGCGCGGCCCCCAAGCGCAAGCGCCCAGCGCAAACGGGGTGAGCGGGGGTCGAGGGCGGTCGCGGCGCCATTCGCTCATCCGCAACCCGGAAGGTCCCCCCCCATGACGAACCTGCCGGACCCGCTCATCCGAGAGGCTCTCACCTTCGACGACGTGCTGCTCGTACCCGGCGCGAGCGAGGTGCTCCCGTCGCAGGTCGACGTGCGCACCGAGCTGACCCCCGAGATCCAGCTCCACATCCCGGTGGTCTCGGCGGCCATGGACACCGTCACCGAGCACGAGACCGCCATCTGCCTGGCCCAGAACGGCGGCATCGGGATCATCCACAAGAACCTGTCCGTCGCCGCGCAGGCCGCCGAGGTGGACAAGGTCAAGCGCTCCGAGTCGGGGATGATCGTCGACCCGATCACGATGGCCCCGGAGCAGCGCATCTTCGAGGCCCTCGAGGTGATGGCGCGCTACCGCATCTCGGGCGTGCCGATCGTCCGGGACGGCAAGGCCGTCGGAATCCTCACGAACCGCGACCTGCGCTTCGTGCGGGACACTCATCAGCCCATCTCCCGCTACATGACCAAGGACGGCCTGGTCACCGTCCCGCCCGGCACCAACATGGAGCGCGCCAAGGAGCTGCTCCACGAGCACCGCATCGAGAAGCTCCTGGTCGTGGACACCTCCGGCGCGCTGCGCGGCCTGATCACGATCAAGGACATCGAGAAGAGCGAGCGCTTCCCGAACGCCTGCAAGGACGCGCTGGGGCGGCTCCGCTGCGGCGCGGCCGTCGGCGTGGGCGGCGATGCGATCCCGCGCGTCGAGGCGCTGCTCGATGCGGGCGTCGACGTGATCGGCGTCGACACGGCACATGGGCATTCCCAGCGCGTCCTCGACACGGTCGTCGCGCTGCGGCGCGCCTTTCCACAGCTGCCGATCATCGGCGGCAACGTGGCCACCGCGGAAGGCGCCGAGGCCCTGATCAAGGCCGGCGTCTCGGCGGTCAAGGTCGGCGTGGGCCCGGGCTCGATCTGCACCACACGCATCGTCGCGGGGGTGGGCGTGCCGCAGTTCACCGCGGTGCTCGACGCGTCGCGCGTCGCGCGGCGCGCCGGCATTCCGGTGATCGCGGACGGCGGCATCAAGTTCTCGGGGGACCTCGTGAAGGCGCTGGCCGCCGGGGCTTCGACGGCGATGATCGGCGCGCTCTTCGCGGGCACCGACGAGGCCCCCGGCGAAGTGGTGCTCTACCAGGGCCGCTCGTACAAGGTCTACCGCGGCATGGGGTCGGTCGGCGCCATGGCCGACGGCAGCGCCGATCGGTATTTCCAGGCCGAGGTCCAGGAGACGAGCAAGCTCGTTCCGGAGGGCATCGAGGGCCGCATCCCGTACCGGGGCAGCCTCACGAGCAACATCCATCAGCTCGTCGGTGGACTGCGTTCGGGCATGGGATACGTCGGCGCGCCGGACCTCCCGCAGCTGCGCGAGCGCGCGCGCTTCGTGCGTATCTCGTCGGCAGGCCTGCAGGAGAGCCACGTGCACGACGTGATCATCACGAAGGAAGCTCCCAACTACCGGATCGAGTAGCGTGCAATCCTCGCCGCGCGCCGAGCGCGACCGCATCCTGATCCTCGACTACGGCTCGCAGTTCACCCAGCTGATCGCGCGGCGCCTCCGCGAGCAGCACGTCTACTGCGAGATCCACCCGCCGACGCTGGACCTCGCGGCCATCGAGGCCTGGGATCCGGCCGGCATCGTGCTCTCGGGCGGCCCCTCGAGCGTGCTGGATCCGAACGCTCCCGACCTCGATCCGGGCATCGTGCGCCTCGGCCGGCCGATCCTCGGCATCTGCTACGGCATGCAGATCCTGATGCTGCGCCTCGGCGGCGCGATCGAGCGCGGCGAGGACCGCGAGTACGGCCGCGCCCTGCTGAAGCAGGCGCGTCCCGACCCGCTCTTCGAAGACTTGCCGGGCGGGCAGGAGCGCGTGGTCTGGATGAGCCACGGCGACCGCGTGCTGCGCCTCCCGGAAGGCTTCGACGTCCTCGGGCAGAGCGAGAACTCGCCCTTCGCGGCGGTCCGCCACCGCGACCTGCCGATCTGGGGGCTGCTGTTCCACCCCGAGGTGGTGCACACGGACGGCGGCGGCCAGATGCTCGCGAACTTCGCGCAGCGCATCTGCGGGTGTCCGGGCTCGTGGACGATGGAGGCCTTCATCGAAGAGGAGGTGGCGCGCATCCGCGCGCGCGTGGGCTCGCGCAAGGCCGTCTGCGCGCTGTCGGGCGGCGTCGACTCCTCGGTGGCGGCGTCGCTCGTGCATCGCGCGATCGGCGACCAGCTGAGCTGCATCTTCGTCGACAACGGCCTGCTGCGCGCCGGGGAGCGCGAGGAGGTCGAGCGGCTGTTCCGGGAGCAGCGCCACATGCGGCTCCGCACGGTGCGGGCCGAGGAGCGCTTCGTCGGCGCGCTGCGCGGGATCACGGATCCCGAGCGCAAGCGCCGGATCATCGGGCACCTGTTCATCGAGATCTTCGAGGAAGAGGCCGAGAAGCAGGGCGACGTCGCGTTCCTGGTGCAGGGAACGCTCTATCCGGACGTGATCGAGAGCGTGTCGGTGCGGGGCCCCTCGGCCACGATCAAGACGCATCACAACGTCGGGGGCCTTCCCGAGCGCATGCGCCTCGCCCTCGTCGAGCCGCTGCGCGAGCTCTTCAAGGACGAGGTACGCGAGGTGGGGCGGCGGCTCGGGCTGCCCGACGCGCTGATCCGCCGCCACCCGTTCCCGGGTCCAGGCCTCGCGATCCGCATCGTCGGCGAGGTCACGGCGCAGCGGCTGGCCACGCTGCGCGCGGCGGATGCGATCGTCGTCGACGAGATCCGGCGCGCGGGCCTGTACGACCGGCTCTGGCAGGCCTTCGCGGTCTTCCTGCCCGTGCAGAGCGTCGGCGTGATGGGCGATGCGCGGACCTACGAGAACGCCGTCGCCGTGCGCTGCGTGACGTCCCTCGACGCCATGACGGCCGACTGGGCGGCGCTCCCCGACGCCGTGCTGCGCACGATCTCCACGCGCATCATCAACGAGGTAAAGGGGGTGAACCGCGTCGTGTACGACGTCTCGTCCAAGCCCCCGTCGACCATCGAGTGGGAGTAGGCGTGGCGCCGCGCCCGTTCGTCCACCTCCACCTCCACAGCCAGTACTCGCTCCTCGACGGCGCCATCAAGATCGATCCGCTCTTCGAGCGCGCGCGCGCCGCCGGCATGCCCGCCGTGGCGCTGACCGATCACGGCAACCTCTTCGGCGCCGTGGAGTTCTACGAGGCGGCGCTGCGCCAGGGCGTCAAGCCGATCCTCGGCTGCGAGGTCTATCTGGCCTCGGGTTCGCGCTTCGAGAAGGAGCGCCGCGAGCGCGACGAGAGCGGCTTCGACGCGATCAACCACCTGCTGCTGCTGGCGATGAACGAGGTCGGCTACCGAAACCTCGTGACCCTGGTGTCGAAGGGCTACCTCGAGGGCTTCTACTACCGCCCGCGCATCGACCTCGATCTGCTGCGCAAGCACAGCGAGGGGCTGATCGCGACCTCGGGCTGCCTGTCCTCGATGGTGTCGCGCGCCATCGCGAATCGTCAGGTCGAGACCGCCTGGCGCCTCGTCGAAGATTTCTCGGCGATCTTCCCGGACCGCTTCTACCTCGAGCTGCAGCGCCACGGCATCGGCCTGCAGGACGTGGTCAACGCCGAGCTGACGCGCATGGCCGTTGACCTGCGCCTGCCGCTCGTCGCCACCAACGACGCGCACTACCTCGAGGCCGCCGACCACGCGCACCACGAGGCGCTGCTCTGCATCGGCACGGGCAAGAACCTCGACGATCCGAACCGGTTCCGCTTCGACGGGCAGGGCTTCTACGTGAAGGACGGGGACGAGATGCGGGAGCTGTTCCGCGATCACCCCTCCGCGGTGGAGAACAGCCTCGAGATCGCCGAGCGCTGCGCGCTCGATCTGCAGATCGGGACCGGCACGTATCACATGCCGGAGTTCCAGGTGCCCGCGGGCACGACCCGCGAGGCGGTGCTCGACCAGCAGGCGCGCCAGGGTCTGCGTGCGCGCCTCGGCCTCGCGCCCGACGAGCCCATCCCCGCTCGCTTCGGGGAATACGCGGCGCGCATGGACTACGAGCTCGGCGTCATCAACAAGACGGGCTTCGCGGGCTACTTCCTGATCGTCGCGGACTTCATCGCCTACGCTCGCCGCAGCCGCATCCCCGTCGGCCCGGGCCGCGGCTCCGCCGCGGGGAGCCTCGTCGCCTACAGCCTCGGCATCACCGGAGTCGACCCGATCGCCTACGACATCCTGTTCGAGCGCTTCCTGAACCCCGAGCGGGTCAGCATGCCCGACATCGACGTCGACTTCTGCATGAAGGGGCGCGACCAGGTGATCCGCTACGTCGCCGAGAAGTACGACGGCGAGGGCGACGACGGGCGGCGCGTCGCGCAGATCATCACCTTCGGAAAGCTGCAGGCGCGCGCCGCGGTGCGTGACGTCGGCCGCGTGCTCGGCATGCCCTACGGAGACGTCGACCGGATCGCCAAGCTGATCCCCGAGACGCTCGGCATCACGCTCGACGAGGCGATCGCGCAGTCCCCCGAGCTGCGCGCGCGCATCGAGGCGGACGGTCAGGTGCAGCAGCTCTTCGAGACGGCGCGCCGCCTCGAGGGCCTGACCCGGCACGCGTCCACACACGCCGCAGGCGTCGTGATCGGGACGCGGCCGCTGATCGAGACGGTGCCGCTGTACCGGGATCCGCGATCGGGCGACATCGTCACGCAGTACGACATGCGCTGCGTCGAGAAGATCGGCCTGATCAAGTTCGACTTCCTCGGCCTGCGCACCCTCACCACCATCGCCGACGCCGAGCACCGGGTGCGCCAGGGCGGCCAGCCGGGCTTCGACATCGAGCGCATCCCCTACGACGATCCAGCCACCTACGAGCTGCTCTCGTCCGGCGACACCGAAGGCGTGTTCCAGGTGGAGTCCGACGGCATGACCGATCTCGTGGTCAAGCTCAAGCCGAGGGCCTTCAAGGAGCTGATCCCGATCGTCGCGCTCTACCGCCCGGGTCCTCTCAACTCCGGCATGGTGGACGACTACATCAACCGGAAGAACGGGCTCACCAAGGTCGAGTACCTGCTGCCCGAGATCGAGGAGCTCACCGCCGAGACGCTCGGCGTGATCGTCTACCAGGACCAGGTGCTGCAGATCGCGAACCGGCTCGCGGGCTACAGCCTCGGCGAGGCCGATCTGCTGCGCCGCGCGATGGGCAAGAAGAAGCCCGAGGAGATGGCGCAGCAGCGCCAGCGCTTCGTCGAGGGCGCCGTGCTGCGCGGCACGCCGCGCAAGAAGGCCGAGGAGGTCTTCGCCTTGATGGCCGAGTTCGCGGGCTACGGCTTCGCGAAGTCGCACTCGACGGCCTATGCGCTGATCACCTACCAGACCGCGTATCTCAAGGCGAACCATCCGCGCGAGTACCTCGCCGCACTGCTCACGATCGAGTCGGGCAACCACGACAAGCTCTCGCGCTACATCGCCCACGCGCAGCAGCGCGGCATCCCGATCCTGCCGCCGTCGGTGAACGAGAGCGCGCGGGACTTCACGGTGGTCCCGGGCGGGATCCGCTTCGGGCTCGCCGGCGTGAAGAACGTCGGGGAGGGCGCGATCGACTCGATCCTGGAGGCGCGCGCCGCGGG
>Ga0335070_10003842_pt1 | contig 17515 bp, 17 predicted proteins | sample Lox_Sample_13_FD_206722 | JGI IMG/M metagenome (GOLD analysis project Ga0335070, IMG submission 206722) | Soil microbial communities from Loxahatchee National Wildlife Refuge, Florida, United States - Lox_Sample_1.3 | ecosystem: Environmental > Terrestrial > Soil > Wetlands | place: USA...
ATCGACGAGCTGAAGGCCTTCATTAAAAAGCTCGAGGTCCTCGAGGAGCCGAAGGAAGAGCCCCTGTCCAAGAAGGGCCTCCTGGGCCGGCTCGGGGCGAAGGTGCCGGGAGGCGAAGCAGGGACCATTGCACCGAGGCGCGATATCCCTGCCCCGGTCCCCCGGAAGGAGATATCCTTCCAGGAGCCGGCCGCCGGGGAGGTGCGCCCGGCCCGGGTGGAGAAGCCCTTGGAGAAGACACCCGCCGAAAGGCCGCCCGCGGAGAGACCACCGGTGGAGAAGCCCGTTGCCGGCAGGGAGGTCTCCCGGCCGGCTGAACCCGACCGGAGGGCGAAGATCGCCTCCCTCCTCCGGCGGTCCGGCCTCGTGAGGCCGCCCGTGGAGGAGCAGCCGAAGGAGATCATAGTCTCCCCGAAGGAACCAAAGGTCGCGGTGGAGAGGGGGGCCCCCGCCCCGGCCCCCGGGCTGGCCCCGGACATGGCGGAGGAGCCTGAGATCCGGGTGCCGAAACCGCAGCGGAAGAAGGTGGAGATCACCCTCGTCCCGAAGAAACCCGAGAAACCCCTGAGGGAGCCGCCCCTCATCGACGAGAAAGCCCTCCAGAAGGTCCTCAGGCAGCCCGGGGTCATCGCCGTCTCGACCTTCTTCGAGGGCTTCGCGGTCCAGTCGGTGGGCCGGGCTGACTTCGAGCAGGTGGCCGCGAACGCCGAGGACCTCTTCCGGGCGGGGAAGAAAATCGCCCGGGAGATCGACATCGGCCCCCTCAACCAGATCCTCCTCGAGACCGGTAAAGGGAAGCTCATCATCGCACCCCACGGGGACCTGAACATCGCCGTCTTTACCGGGCCGGACGCGAACCTCGGCCTCATCCGGATGGCCATCAAGGGGCTGCAGGTGGAGAAGGATTGATGAGAATTCCGGCCTCGGACCTGCAGGACGTCATGAAGGGCATCCCCCTGAGGACCCTCCTATCCGAGCTCGAGAAGCGGAAGTTCACCGGTTACTGCGCCACACCCATCGCCGGTGCGAGCGCCCTCCTCGTCATGGAGGGGGGGAAGTACATCCTCGCCGAGTACCGCGGGATCCGGGGGAGGGATGCCCTCGAGGCCATCCGCTCGATCGGCGATCCCCTGGTGGACGTGGTCATCGCGCCCTCGAGCGCCGACCAGGTGGCGGAGATGGTGAGGATGAATGACACCTACCTCGTCAACCCGCCCCGCCCGCCGGGGGCCCAGAGCCCGGCGAGCACCACCGTGATCCGGCCCGTCAGCATCGGCGCCGGCCCCGGAAAGCCGGTGAGGGTCATCACGGTCCAGACAAAGGCAAGGGAGGAGAAGGCCCTGCCCCAGAAGGTCCCGATAGCGGGGAAGGCGCCCCATGGGAAGCCGGTTCCAGGGCAGGCCGCCGGGCAGCAGCCCGAGCGGGCCCTCGACCGGAAGGGCCTCGATCACCTCAAGTCCCTCAGGGACAGCTTCAAGAACGAGGCCGCGGACCTCCTCTCGGAGCTGAACCTGGGGCACCTTGCGGTGAACCGTCCCAAATCTGACAAAGGAAATGAGGGTGAAGGCAAAGAAAAAGGTGATACAGGGTGATTGCAATGACAGCAACGGATAAGTATTTGAATAGAGAAAAGTTACATGAGATTTACAGGGATCTCGTCAAGAAACGGGTGTTCTGATGTTTCGAGCATACACGATTGCATCGGGAAAGGGTGGAACGGGGAAAACCACCGTCACCGTGAACCTGGGTACCTCTCTCGCCCAGCTCGGTAAGGAGACCTTTATCCTCGATGCCGATATCGGGATGGCCAACCTGGGCCTCGTCTTGGGCCTGGAGAGCGTGCCCGTCACCCTCCACGAGGTGCTCGCCGGGAAAGCGAGCGTGGATGACTCCATTTACGAGGGGCCGAACGGCCTGAAGGTGGTGCCGAGCGGCATCTCCCTCCAGGGATTCCAGAATGCCGATCCCGAGAAGATGAAGGATGTCATGCGGGATCTCATCGGCCGGAGCGACTTCCTCCTCATCGATGCCCCCGCGGGGATCAGCAAGGACGGGGTGGTGGCCCTCGCCATCGCCGACGAGGTCATCCTCGTGGTGAACCCGGAGCTCTCCTCCATGGCCGATGCCCTGAAGACGAAGATCCTCACCGAGATGGTGGGCGGGAAGGTCTACGGGGCCATCCTCAACCGGGCCGGGATGGAGAACACCGAGCTCAGGCGCCACAGCGTCGAGGACGTTCTCGGCGTCCGGGTCATCGACATGATCCCCGAGGACGCGAACGTCCGGCGGGCGGCCGCCTACAAGACCCCCGTCGTCATCAAGTACCCGACCTCAGGGGCCTCCCGGGCCTTCCGGCGCATCGCCGCCGACCTCGCGGGCTCCGAGTACAAGGAGGAGCCGGTCAAGGTTCAGGAAGGGTTCGTGGACCGGCTCGCCCGGACCCTCTTCGGCGGGGCCACCCGGTGAACGGGGAAGAACACCCAGAGAGAGAGATAAAATAAAGCATTTTTCCGTATTTATCTTTAAATATGAAATTGTTAAAAACAGAACATTTATTAATATCATGAAGAAGAAATATACTTGTACCGACCACTGGGCCTGAAGTTGTCCTTCAGATCCTTTCGCGGGACCATGGGCACAATGCATGGGAGTGGATGCTGGTACGGGGGAAATAATCCAGATCATCGATGAAGTGCTCTCCACGTCCAGTTATGTGGCGAGCTACGGATATCCTGAGCTCATGGAATATGCCGGCTCCCATGCCGTCGACGGCATCGGGGTCCATGATGAGAACGACCGGAAGTTCTACATCGTCTTCGAGGCCGGTTCCCCCGAGGGGGTTATCTTCTCTGACAGCAAGGGGACCCTCTTCGGGGACAAGGCCGCCATCCTCCTCACGGGGGAGGAGAGCTTCGAGCTCTTCACCGTGAGCCCGTCCATTGTGAACGCCCTCACCTCGAGGTGCCGGATCTTCGACAAGAGCCACGTGAAGAAGAGGCTCGACGATAACCTGCCCTCCTTCGGGGGCATCCACCGGAGCCCGGGGATCCTCTGCCTCACCCTCGCGAGGGAGGGGATCCCCCAGCCGGGGATCCGGGTCTCCATCAAGAAAGGCCGGCAGATCATCGCGAGCGATATCACCACCACCGACGGCAAGGTCTGTTTCAAGCTCCTGAACGGGACCTATGACTGCACGGCGGTGGACCGGACCCAGGAAATGTACACCTTTATGGTCGACTTCAATGACCGGTACGCTGAATCGGTCATCGAGATTGGGGGGTAATGATGACAAAAGAACCAGAGAAGAGACAGGAGCTCGATGCCATGATGAAGCGGCTCGGGCTCCTCGGCATCGAAGGGAGGGAAGCCCGGCCCGGGGGGCCGGGGTCAGAGGGCACGCAGGGGCAGGGCCGGGAGCCGCCGGCCCCGGCACAGCCAGCGCAGGGGAAGGCACAGGCCGATGAGCTGAAGGACCTCCTCAAACAGATGGAGACCCTCGAGAAGGACGGGGCCCGGAAGGTCCTGGAGCTCTCGGGCGAGAGCGACTCGGTCATGGCACGTCTTGAAAAGCTCGACATCGCGAATCTGGGGAAGACCCCCGGGGAATCCCGCGGAGGGCAGGCCCAGGCCCTGGAACCGGAAAATATGCAGGCATCGGAACCGGCACAGGCAGGGGAACCCGCCCCGGCAAGGGCCCAGGCCCCGAAGAGGGACGAGGAGTTCCTCGCCCTCATCCGGGGGATAGAGGAGGTCAAGCGGGACCTCGTCCCCAACGGCCAGGGGAAGCAGGTGGCGAGAAAGGAGATCCGGGCCGAGAAGCTCGGGCAGGGCGGGGAGGCGGAGGTCCCCCGGGCGGAGCAGGCCGGGCAGGGCGAGGCCGAAAACACCTCCATCCTCGACCGGCTGGAAAAGCTCGACCTCACGAACGTCGGAGGCGAGACAAAGACCGACCTCTCCGACATCGCGGCATGGAAGAAGGAGATCCGGAAGGAGGGGAAGGTCCCCGCCCCTGCGCAGAGGGAGGCCACCCCCCGGCCGACCCAGGCTGCCCAGGGAGGCGATGCCGCGGCCATCCTTAAGCGCCTCGAGGGCCTCGTCCCCGAGGAACCGGCGGCCCCTGCCCCGAAGGCGAGGCCTGCTCGGAGGGAGGCGGTCACCCCCCAGCCCCCCCAGGCCACCCAGTCCGGCCAGGAGATAGACCCCGAGGCCATTCTCAGGCGGCTCGAGGCCCTGTCCCCCGAGGAGGCCCGGGCCGTCGCCCAGAAGGTCGCACCGGTCCCGAGGCAGGCGGTCCCCCAGCCCGCCCCCGAGGTCCGGGGGGTCGATGCCGCGGCCATCCTGAAACGCTTCGAGGGCACCACCCCCGCGGCGGAGCCGAAGGCCGCCCCCCGGAAGGCACCCGCGGTCCCCGCCCCGCAGGCCCGGGAGGGAGGGGATGCCGATGCCCAGTCCTTACTCAAGCGGCTCGGCGGGGTGGCCCCCCCGGAGCAGAGGGTCGCCGGGAAGAGCAAGTGGGAGCCCGCGGCCCCCGCTGCGGAGGAGCCAAAGGCAGCGGCCACCGCTCCCAGGACCCCGGCCAGGGAGGGCGCCAAGCCGGGGACGGGGAAGGACGGCTCCGAGAAGGACGTCACCTCGGTCATCGATACCATCTTTAAGGTCCACAAGGGGGCCCCCATGGGGGTCCCCACCGATGACGTGGATGCCTCCCTGAAGCAGATCATCGACGAGGAGGCCAAGGCCGGGGCGGCCGCCGAGGATGAAAAGGAGGCCACCCATGCGAAGAAGACCCGCTGGTCCGAGGGCGAGCAGGAGGCGGGGCAGGAGGCGGTCGTCTCGGTGGACGAGATCAAGGACATCTCGAACCTCATCCTTCCCAAGGGGGCAACCTTTGCCATCGACGAGGTGAAGCTCCACGAGCGGACCTCGGTCTTCGACGTGAAGGGCGGGAACGCCATCCCGAGCGAGATCGCCGAGAGCTGGCAGTCCCAGCTCCCCTCCGGGGTTATCAAGGACATCGTCATCGGCAAGGAGGCCGCCGAGGAGGTTAAGTCCAGGGGGATCCTCGGCAAGCTGAACATCATGAAGGTGATCCGCAAGGAGGTCGAGGAGTACAACCCGCGTGTCCACGGCCCCCTCGTGGACCTCGCCTGGCGGGCGGCAGCCAACATCGAGGAGGTGGAGGTCTACCCGGTGAACGAGCCCTATGCCTACATCCGGGTCCTCCATGACAACTCCACCCACGAGTATACCTACACGGTCCTCGAGCCGGTCCTCAACCCCGCCGAGAAGGAGCTCATCGGGGAGCTGAAGCAGCGGCTCTTCGAAACCCTCGAGGTGAACACGAAGGACCTCACGAAGGAGGCGGCTCACAGGGCCATCCGGGGGGCGGTGGACACCGTCCTCTCTGACTACGGCATCTCCCTCACCCCCGTGGCCCGGGAGAAGATCCTCTACAACATCGAGAAGGAGTTCCTCGGGGACGGTATCGTCGACCCCATCATGCATGACAAGTACATCGAGGATATCTCCTGCGATGGCGTGAACATCCCCATTTTCGTGTACCACACGAGCTACGAGAACACGAAGACGAACCTCACCTACAAGGAGGCCGCGGACCTCGACTCCTTTGTCACGAAGATGGCCCAGCGGGCGGGGAAGCACATCTCCATCGCCGAGCCCATCCTCGATGCCACCATGCCCGATGGGTCCCGTATCCAGATGACCCTCGGGAGCGAGGTGACAGCCCATGGCTCCACCTTCACCATCCGGAAGTTCCGGGAGGAGCCAATCACCCCCACAGACCTCATCGAATGGTCCACCTTCTCGCCCCTCGCCGTTGCCTTCCTCTGGCTTGCGGTGGAGAGCGGGAAGTCCGCCATCTTCGCCGGCGGGACCGCCTCGGGGAAGACCACTTCCTTAAACGCCATATCCCTCTTCATCCCGCCGATGGCAAAGATAGTCTCCCTTGAGGATACCCGGGAGCTGAAGCTCCCGCACCCGAACTGGATCCCGAGCATTACCCGGGACTCCTTTGACACGAACGGGAAGGGGGAGATCGACATGTACGAGCTCCTGCGGGCCGCCCTGCGGCAGAGGCCCGAGTACCTCATCGTGGGCGAGATCCGTGGCAAGGAGGCCCTCACCCTCTTCCAGGCGATGTCCACCGGCCACGTCACCTACGCGACCATGCACGCCGACTCGGTGGCCTCGGTGGTCCACCGTATCGAGAACCCGCCCCTCTCGGTCCCGAGGAACATGCTCTCGGCCTTAAACCTCGTCTGCGTCCAGGCCCAGGCCCGGATCGGCGGGCAGCGGATCCGCCGGTCCAAACAGATTATCGAGGTTCTGGACATCGACCCGCGGACGAACGAGCTCATCACGAACGAAGTCTTCCGCTGGCACCCGACAACAGACGAGATCCGTTACTCGGGGAAGTCCTACATCCTTGAGGAGATCATGGAGGAGCGGGGCTGGAGCGAGGCCCGGATGAAGGAGGAGCTGAAGCGCCGGCAGGAGCTCCTGGAGTGGATGCGCCTCAAGATGATCCGGCACTACCGGGACGTGGCGAAGATGCTCATCTCCTACTTCCGGGACCCCGAGGCGGTCATCGAGCTTGTCCGGGCTGACCTCTACAACGAGGGGAAGGCTGCATGAACAGTTACCAGCGGTTCTGCTTCAAGATCATGGGGGAACGGCTGAAGAAGAAGCGGGGGAACTACCTGGTGCTCAGGAACAACCTCATGAGGGCAAGGATCACCGTGCCCTTCGAGGCCTACCTCGCCTCGGCGTACGTCACATCCTTCCTCGTGGGGATCATCGCCGCGGCCCTGATTGGCGTCTTCTCGTACCTTCTCCGGATCCCCGAGATGATCACCTACAAGGGGACCCTCCCCGATTTCTTCGTCGGGCTCTCCGACTATCGCCTTATCTTCGGGACCGTCGCCGCGGTGGTCCTTTCCCTCCTCATCTTCGGGGGGATGACCTATGTCATCTTCCTCGTCTACCCGAGCATCCATGCCGGCGAGCGGCGGAGGAACATCGATGCCACCCTCCCCTATGCCATCAACTATATCACCGCCATGTCCACGGCGGGGATCACACCGGCCGAGGTCTTCAAGCTCCTGGCCGAGAGCCCCATCTACGGGGAGAGCTCCGTGGAGGCGCGGTACATCGTCCGGGAGATCGAGATTTTCGGGAAGGATCTCACCGATGCCATCCGGGTCGTCTCCGGCCTCACCCCGAGCGATCGGATGAAGGAGTTCCTCCAGGGGGCCGTCGCCGCCATCTCGGCAGGAACGAACCTCACCGACTACTACCGCAACAAGGCGGCGCAGTATACCATCGAGAACCGGCAGCAGCAGAAGCTCTTCCTCGAGACCCTCGGGCTCATCGCCGAGTCGTACGTGACGGCCCTCGTGGCAGGGACCCTCTTCCTCATCATCCTCCAGTCCATCATGTCCATCATCAGCGGCGAGGTGAGCCCCATGTTCCTCTTCATCGTCATCTACCTCATCGTCCCCTTCGGGAGCATCATGTTCGTCATCCTCATCAGCTCCATGACGCCGGAGGTGTGACATGGGATTCCAGGAGATCCTCGACAACTTCCTGAACCGGTCGCGCTACCACCCGGCGGACGCCCCCGGCTATGTCCTCGACGACTTCGAGCGGTCGCAGGCGGACATCACCGAGAAGATCGCGTACCAGAAGAAGATCCAGGAAGGCCTCCTGAAGTTCGTCAAGCACCCCCTCGCCTTCATCAAGGAGCACCCGACGAACATCCTCTATATCACGGTCCCCGTGGCCCTCTTCGTCTTCGCCGCCGGGCTCCTTTTAATCATCAATAACTACGGGATCATCTCCCTCTTCGAGGACACCATGATCGATGACTTCATGGTCTGGGCGGTCCTCATCGCCATCGTCCCCCTCGCCGCCTTCCAGTACCTCGAGGACAAGAGGGTCTACAGCCTCGAGGAGTCCCTCCCGAACTTCTTCCGGGATGTGGCCGGCATGAACGACAGCGGGATGACCCTCCCGAATGCCATTGCAAACGTCGCCCAGGGCGAATACGGGGCCCTCACCGTGTACATCCGACGGCTTGCCGCCGAGATGTCCTGGTCGGTCCCCTTCGTCGACGCCCTCTACCGGTTCGGGCAGCGGGTCGGGACCCCCCTCGCCGCCCGGTCCGTGGACCTCGTCGGGAAGGCCTCCCGGGCAGGCGGCGATGTCTCGGAGGTCCTCAGGGCCGCGGCGAACGACACGTACGAGTTCTTCAACCTGAAGAATGAGCGGAAGAACAACATGCTCATCTACATGGTCATCGTTCTCGTGTCCTTCTTCGTGTTCCTCTTCGTCATCGCCATCCTCGAGTCCACTTTCCTCACCACCATGGCCGAGGCCGGCTCCAAGGTCGCCAGCACGGGGGCGAAGGGTTTCATGTCCAAGGTGAACATCGCCTTCTACAAGCGGCTCTTCTCCCACGCGGCCATGATCCAGGGGTTCTTCTCGGGACTCGTCGCCGGGCAGATGGGCGAGGGGGACGCCATCGCCGGGCTCAAGTACTCGGCCATCATGCTCCTCATCGCCTGGCTCACGTTCCGGTTCTTTATCTGAGGGAACGGCGAAAACCTCTTTTTATTATCACACAACCGAACTGCCCGAATACACAATGGGCGCTCTCGGGGGTTTCACCCCCCGCCGCTTCGGCAACCCCTGAGTGCGATGGGCTGATACCCAGTTACCGGGATAACCAGGAGAAATCCTGCTATCAGCTGGGCGAGCTGGAAGGAATACCCGGGGAAAGGCCTATCCTCACCGGGGACGCCAAAGCGGCGGGGGCGTCGGAGGGAATGCCTGTCCCCGAGGGTGGAGCACCCATCGGGGTGCGGCTGAGTCACAGGCGGACTATCGACTTCGTCGCTTAAGGTCGGTTTCCCCGAAACCGCCCTCCCCCGGGAGCGTCCAAAATGTCACCCGTAGTCTCTTGAAAATGATATGCCGGATTCCTTTCGATTTAAAAGAAGAGAATGGAAATCCTATTGGAGCCTCAGCTGATGTTATCCAGCTTGTATCCCTTCTGGGCGAGAAGATCTTTCACCCGCTCGAGGTGATTCCCCTGGAGCTCGATGGAGGAGCCCTTCACCGTTCCCCCGCAGGCGAGCTTTCCCTTGAGGAACTTGGTCAGGTCCCCGAGGTCGATGTCGCAGGGGTCGATGCCGTCGATGACCGTGACCTCTTTCCCGTACCGCCTCTTGTTGATCTTCACGCTGATCCGTTGCTGTTCCTTTGCTACCTCCTCACAGATGCACAATTCCTTCGGAAGCCCGCAGGTCGGACATATCCCACCATTCATTACCATCTATGTTCAAATTCTCCTTATTTATTTCTTGGCATGATTTTTGTCCCGTTATTTCCCCCACTCTAATCCACCCTGCAGACCTCGCAGCCCCGGGAGAGCACCTGGTCGGGCTTGCTGTTGTACCGGTACACGGTGATGCCCTTGCACCCGAGGGAGCGGGCGAGCTCGTAGATCCGGGAGATGTCCCCCGGGGTCGCGTTCTCGGGGAGGTTCACGGTCTTCGAGACGGCGTTGTCCACGTGCTTCTGGAAGGCGGCCTGCACCCGGACATGGTGCCCGGGGGAGATCTCGGGGGCGGTCTTGAAGAGCTCCTTCAGCTCGTCGGGGATGGGCAGGTCCTTGACTGAGCCCTCGACCAGGGCCCGGTGGATGAGGTCGGCTGACCGGGGCAGGCGGGAGACGGCCTGAACAAAGAGCCGGTTCACCATGTTCACGGTCCTTCCCGCCATCTGCCTCTGGAAAGCGAGGGCGAAGAGGGGCTCGATCCCCGAGGAGGTGTCGGCGATGATATGGAGCGATCCCGTGGGGGCGATGGTGGTGACCGTGGAGTTCCGCATCTCCCCTTTGTAGGTGCTCTTCCCGATGGCGGGGAAGGACCCCTTCTCTGCCCCGAGTTCCCTCGATCGCTCATGGCCCACCTCCTGGATGAGGGCCATGACCCGCTCCCCGAACCGGAGGGCTTCGTCGGACTCGTACGGGATGCCGAGGAGGATGAGGGCATCGGCAAAGCCCATGATACCGAGGCCGATCTTCCTCGTCCGGAGGTTCATCTCCTGGATCTCCGGGATGGGGAACCGGTTCACCTCGATGATGGCATCCAGGAAGTCCACCCCGGTCCGGACGAGTCCCGTGAGCATTCCCTCGTCAAGCTCCCTCCGCTTCACGCACCGGGCAAGGTTGATGGATCCGAGGTTGCAGCTCTCGTACGGGAGAAGGGGCTGTTCCCCGCAGGGGTTCGTCGCCTCGATGGAGCCGAGGCCGGGGAGGGTGGAGAGCCGGTTGATCTCGTCCATGAAGAGGACCCCCGGGTCACCGGTCGACCAGGCGTTCCCGGCGATCTCCTCCCAGAGGTCCCTGGCCGGGAGCTGCCCCTGCACGCTCCCGTCCCGGGGGTTCACGAGGGGGATCTCCTTCCCCGTCCGCAGGGCATCGAAGAAGCCGGCATCGAATCCCACCGAGATGTTGAAGTTCCGGAGGCCGCCGCCCTTCTTCGAGGCGACGAACTCCCGGATGTCGGGGTGGTGACAGGTGAGGACCCCCATGTTCGCCCCCCTCCGGCGCCCGCCCTGCTTCACCGCCTCGGTGGCCTTGTCAAAGACCTCCATGAAAGAGACCGGCCCGCTCGCGATCCCCGCGGTCCCGTTCACCATGTCCCCCTTCGGCCTGATCCGGGAGAAGGAGAAGCCGGTCCCGCCGCCGCTCTTGTGGATGAGGGCCATGTGGCCCAAGGTCCTGAAGATGCTCTCGATGGAGTCCTCGACGGGGAGGACGAAGCAGGCCGAGAGCTGGCCGATGTTCGTCCCCGCGTTCATGAGGGTCGGGGAGTTTGGGAGGAAGAGGAGCTCCTCCATGACCCGGCGGAACTCGCCGGCCTTCGCGGTGTCCACCGCGGCCGCCACCCGGGGGAAGACCTGGGCGGGGGACTCGCCCGGGTTCACGTACCGGGCCCTGAGCAGCACCTCCGCCGGCTCGGTTAGTGGCATACGGTCAGGGGTAATGCACTCCTTTAATAAAAACCCATGCCCACGTTCTGGTACATGTCCCTCATGGTTCTCGGGACCGCCTCCCATTCGGGAAAGAGCATCGCGGTTGCCGCCCTCTGCCGGGTTCTCCACCGGCGGGGGATACCGGTGGCCCCCTTCAAGTCCCAGAACATGAGCCTCAACTCCTTCGTGACGGCGGATGGTGCCGAGATCGGGATCGCCCAGGCGGTCCAGGCCTTTGCAGCGGGAGTGGAGCCCGAGGCCGGGATGAACCCGGTCCTCCTCAAGCCGAAGGGGGAGGGGGTATCCCAGGTGGTCCTCCATGGAAAACCCTACCGGGACCTCCCGATCCGGGAATACTACCGGGAGACGGAGTTCCTCCTCGGTGAGGTCCTCGGAGCTTACCGGCGGCTCGAGGAGAAGTACGGGAACATCGTGGTGGAGGGGGCCGGCGGGGCAGCCGAGATGAACCTCTATGACCGGGACATCGCGAACATCCTCCTCGCCCGTGCCCTCCGGCTCCCCATCCTCCTCATCGGGGATATCGAGCGGGGCGGGATCTTCGCTCAGCTGTACGGGACGATCCGGCTCCTCCCGGAGGACATCCGTCCCCTCGTGAAGGGTATCATCGTGAACAAGTTCCGGGGCGACCCCTCCCTCTTCACCCCGGGGGTCCGGATCCTCGAGGAGATCACGGGGGTTCCCGTCCTCGGGGTCATCCCGTATGCCGACATCCCCCTCCCCTCAGAGGACTCCCTCTCTCTCGGCGACAAGAGGGTGGCGGAGGGGCCGGTCCGTATCGCGGTCATCCGGCTCCCCCACATCTCCAACTTCACCGACTTCGAGCCCCTCGAACGGCTCGCCCCTGTGGACTACGTGGACCCCGGCCGGAGCCTCTCGGCCTACGACTGCATCATCATCCCGGGCACGAAGAACACGGTGGAGGACCTTGAGGTCCTCCAGGAGTCCGGGGCCGCAGCCGAGATCCGGCGGGCGAGGGAACGGGGTGTCCCGGTCATCGGGATCTGCGGGGGGTTCCAGATGCTCGGGAGGGAGATCCAGGACAGGGGGATCGAGGGCGGCCACGGGGTTTACCCGGGGCTCGGCCTCCTCCCGGTGGTTACCCGGTTCGACCGGTACGAGAAGACCACGAAACAGGTCCGGTTCAGGGCGAACCCGGTCGGTCCCATCCTGTCAGGCATGGGCGAGGTGTCTGGCTACGAGATCCATATGGGGGAGACCGACCGGGGGGAGGCAGGGGAGGCCTTCTCAGCCGAGGGTGGGGTCACCGATGGAGCGGTCTCTTCGGACGGCCTCGTCTTCGGGACCTATCTCCACGGCCTCTTCCAGAACGAGGTCGCGGTCACGGCCCTCCTCTCCTGCCTCTTCCGGGGAAAAGGCCTCCGGTTCGAGGGAATGGCCGCCCCCGGAGTGAGCGCCATTCCGGTCCGGGCAGGAAGATCCGGTGAAGGAGATGGCGCGGCCATGGGAGGAGCGGATCCCTATGACCGGCTCGCCGATCTCTTCGAGGCGCACCTCGACATGGAGAAGATCCTTCCCTTCTTCTCCCGCACGCCCGCTAGCTGATGATGCTCATGATAGAGCGGTAGCCCTCGCCGTCGAGGTCGTCGCACTCCACCGCTTCGACCGTTGAAAGGTCCACCTCCTTCTCGGCCCTGCTCCGGAGGCAGTAGGCCCTCGCGGGAGAGGTGATCCAGGCTCCTTTGATCAGGAAGGAGGTCGAGTGAACGCAGAACCGGCACCGGTCCAGGGTGACCGGACCTCCGGGAAGGCACATGACCCTCCCTTTTTCCACGCGGAGGGCACGCCTACCCTTCGTCATACACGACCACCCGGAATCCGGCGGAGGAAAACACCCCGGCCGACTTTGCGAGCCATTCTTTCATGTCGCCGGCCTTCAGGTCCATCACCCGTTCCCGGTAGATTTCCTTCAGCTTCTCGTCCTCGGTGAAGAGGCTCCGGTTCCCGCCTATCTTCCCGACCTGCGTCCCGCTCCCGTTATAGATCCGCATGACGCAGCACCGGAAATCCCTGCATATGGAGGCGTTCGAGTCATGGATGGTGCAGACAAAACCCGTTCCACCAGGAACCCTGCGGAGGAACCGGCACCATGCGGGATGGGCGTCCATCTCGGCGGTGTCAGCGAAGGCCTCCCGCCACTCGGGCATGACCCGGGCCCGGAAGAGCTCGTTCGTCACGAGGAACCGGCAGTAAAACTCGATGTCCGAGACCCCCCGCTCGATCCGGATGAGATCCCCGAAGTTCATGCAGCAGAGGCCGCACCGGCTGCACTCAAAGACGGCCATCCGGAGAAAGTACCCCGGGCCGGGTAATAAGGCTTGGTTGGTCCCGATCCCTGTATGCACCCTTAATTACCCTGCCGAACCCATACTCCACCGATGAAGGTCTGCATCATGTGCGGGGGCGAGGGGACCCGGCTCCGTCCCCTCACCTTCGACCGGCCGAAGCCCTGCATCCCCATCGTGAACATCCCCTCCGTCGCCCACCTCGTTTCCCACCTCTCGAACCTCGGGTTCACCGAGATGGTCCTCACCCTCGGGTATATGGGGGAGGTTATCGAGAAGGCCCTCGGGAACGGCTCCCTCTTCGGTGCAGACATCCGGTACGTCCAGGAGAAGACGAAGCTCGGAACCGCGGGGTCGGTGAAGAACGCCCAGAGGCACCTCGAGGGGGGCAGGTTCCTCGTCGTCGGCGGGGACCATGTCACCGACGTGAACCTCCTGGACTTCTTCCGGTCCCATGCCCTCGGGAAGAGCATCACCTCCATCGGCCTCATCTCCATCGACGACCCGAGTGAGTTCGGGATCGCCGAGATGGACGTGAACTACCATGTGAAGCGGTTCAAGGAGAAGCCGGGGCCGGGCGAGATCTTCTCGAACCTCGCGAGCATGGGGATGTACGTCTGCGAGCAGGAGGTCTTTGACCACATCCCCCCCGGGAAAAAGTACGACTTTGCCCGGGACCTCTTCCCGAAGCTCCTCTCAGAGGGGCATACCCTCCGGGGGTGGCTCGCCCGGGGCAACTGGACCGACGTCGGAAGCCCGCGCTCCCTCCGGCAGGCCGAGCGGTGGAAGCTCCAGGAGATCCCGTACATGGCGATCTCGGGGGACCTCCATGTCCAGGGCGCCCAGATCGCGGGGCCCATCCAGTTCTCCGGCTCGGTGACCCTCGGGTCACACTCCCGGATCATCGGCCCCGTCTCCATCGGCGCGGGGACGACCATCGAGGGCAACGTCCTCATCGGCCCCTACACCTCCATCGGGGAGGGGTGCACCGTCCGGGGTCACACGAAGATTTTCTCCTCCTCCATCTACAACCACGTCGTGGTGGGGAGGAACTGCACCATCAGCGGGTCGGTCATCGACAACGACACCGTCATGGGGGAGCAGTGCTCCATCGAGAACGACACCATCATCGGCCCGAGGGTCGTTCTCAGGGACGGGGTCGTGGTCCACTCGGGCACCCGCATCTGGCCCGAGGTGACGGTGGAGGAAAAGACCGTCGTCCGGGAGCACGTCCTTAACCCGAAGTTCGACACCGGTATCGGCGGATCTTAGGTTCCTGGCCCCCGGGTCACCCGTGCCTGACGAGGCGGTGGGTGAGGGCGACGAGGGGGTGCCGGGCATAGTCCATGACCTTGATGTCGTCGAGGGAGGAGAGGTTCATGGCCCGGGCCGTCCGCTCCATGCCGAGCTCGATGTCCTTGTCGATCTCGATGATATAGGCCTCGAGCTGGGAGATCCCGAGCCGTTTTGCCGCGATGGCCCGGTGGTGCCCGTCCACGAGGATGATCCTCCCCGGGCGCTTCACCACGATGAGGGGCTCGGCGAGGCCCTTCTTGATCTCGTACATCCTCCCCTCGAGCTCGTCCTCGTAGATCTTCGTCTGGGTTGGGAGGAGGCTCCCGATCTCCACCTCGCCCCGGTGGAGCTTCGGCTCGACCCCGTAGAGCTTCCGGAGGGTATCGATGAACTTGTAGACCTTGTCGGGGGAGACATGCTCGATCTGGGACCGGATGACGTCGGCGTTCGAGATGATCCCGAGGAGCCTGTTCGTCTCATCCACCACGGGAAGCTTCTGGATACCGCTCCGGAAGATGACCCGGGCGGCATCGTTGATGGACATGTCGGGGTCGGCGACGATGAGGTGGGTGGACATGATCCGCTCCACCGGTGTGGTGGGGTGGACGAAGAGGAGGTCCCTCGCCGAGATGTACCCCACCACCTCGCCCTCGTAGGTCACGGGAAAGCCGTCATGCTTCGTCGTCTGGATGGTCTCGATGACGTCCTTCACCGTGGCATGGACATCGATGGTCACGACGTCGTAGGTCATGTAGTCCCGGACCTTCTTCTTGTCCATCACAGGAGTGTAAGGCGGTGCTGTACTTGAAATGATCGGTGAAATAGCCGCTGTTTCGAAGAAACGCGGCACTTTTTCCGAAGGAAAAGGGAGAGGCATTTCGTGAGAAATGGCCCTCGGTCGCCGAAGGTGACAAAAAAGGATTATTCGATGGGGATCTTCTTCTTTGCCTCGACGGCGGCCTTCTTCAGCCGGACCTCGAGGACCCCGTTTTTGAAGGTCGCCGTGCCTCCCTCCTCGGTCACCTCGGCGGGGAGCCGTACAACCCGGTCCATGGACCCGTAGGTCCGCTCCCGGACATAGTAGCCCTCTGCCTCCTCCTTCGACTCCGCCTGCCTGTGAAAGGCAATCCTGAGGGTCCGGGGGTCCAGGACTTCGAGGCTCACGTCCTCCTTCTCCACGCCCGGCAGGTCCGCGGCCACGATGACCTCGTCGTCGTGCTCCTTCACGTCCACCCGGAACTCTCCCCTGAGGGCGGGGAGCATCCTCGCCCTCACGTCCTTCCCGGGGAGGGCCTTTGTCGTGGCCAGCTCCTCGAGCATCTCGTTGAACTGGGACTCCATGTCTGCCATGAAATCGTCGAACTCATGCCAGATGGGGCCGAACATGTATCTCCGTCTCCAAGCCATTGCCTGTTCCTCCGCGTGTGATGGAATCGTCCATGCCCGGGGGCATGGAGTAACCAGCGGTTAGGTCTCATTGTATAAGAAACTACCCCATTTCCTCACCCGGTGAAGGGGAGAGAAATAATGTCCACCGGCCTCATCGGGATCAACCTCCTCATCATGGAGCAGCTGATCCTCCCCGACCTTGATGCACGTCTTTTCTTCCTCGCCATTGGTGCCGTCATCATCGCCGTGAGCCTGGCCGGGGCCGGGTAAGCCCCCAGGCTGTTTCCTGGGGGATTCTCCGGCGGGAGACGGCCCACCGGGGGAACCGGTGAAAGATTTATCTCGCCACAGAATCTCCTAAGTACGGATGAAAAAGGAGCAAAAGAAAGAGAGCTTTCCCTGGCAGAAGGTCCTGATCATCGCCGTTGCAGTGGTCTTTGTCGTAATGTTTGTATTCAATTACTTGATAACAGCGGGCACACTCCAGTTTTTTAGGGGCGTGCGGGTCAATGACTCGGTCACCATCGATTTCACCCTCCGGGATGTCCGGGGCCAGCCGGTCCTCACCTCGGACCAGGACATCTACCGGAACGGCATCCTGGGCGGGGGCATGCCCTTTTACACGGCCCCCCTCACCGTCCGGGCGGGGTATGCCGACAACGAACCCGTCACCGGCGTTGCGGCCCAGAATTACTATATCGGCCAGACCGGGCAGACCCTCGAGTTCGGCATCCTCGGTGACGAGCTGAACGGGCTCGACAAGGGGGTCCTCGGCATGAAGACCAATGAAAAGAAGACCGTCAACTTCATTACCACCGATCCCCTCATCCTCACCCTGAAGAACTACGAGTTCACGGCCATGGGCGGGAACTTCACCACCATCGGGGTGGGCGACCTTATCCCCCTCGGCATTTCGGAAACACCTCTCGTGAGCGGCCTGGAAGGGGTGAACGAAACCCCCACCAATGCGGTCTGGAGGGTCGGGACCGTCATCAACAAGACTGCGGATTCCATCGAGGTCCAGCACCTGTACCCCTCGGCCGACATCATGGTCAGGTCCATCAAGTAAGAGCATCAGGGGGAGAACCGGGACGGTAAGTCCATAGCTTTTTGCCTCTTCTCCCCCACCCTTCACCCATGGGAGTTGCGGTCCTCTGTTTTCAGCAGGAGGGGTGCATGGGGTGCAGCGAGCAGGCCCCCATCAACCGGGAGGTGGAGAAGGACCTGCACATCAGGATCAAGGAGATCGACGCGGTGAAGAACCCCCGGTTCGTCAGGCAGTACCAGCTCCGGGTCACCCCGACCACCATCATCCTCCAGAACGGCGTGGAGAAGAGGCGCTTCGAGGGGCTCGTCCACCGTGAGGAGCTCGAGGCGGCCCTGAGAGGGAACCTGTAAGTGGCGCCGTGCCGGTCCCGGACACCTGTCTTGGATCTCAGGATCGG
>Ga0335070_10003843_pt1 | contig 17509 bp, 12 predicted proteins | sample Lox_Sample_13_FD_206722 | JGI IMG/M metagenome (GOLD analysis project Ga0335070, IMG submission 206722) | Soil microbial communities from Loxahatchee National Wildlife Refuge, Florida, United States - Lox_Sample_1.3 | ecosystem: Environmental > Terrestrial > Soil > Wetlands | place: USA...
CTTCTTCGTGACAAGATATGCCATACCACAAGTATACATAATAGGTACAACATTGTCAAGAGAAAAATGCACTTGGCCTTATTTTATGCTCTTTCAGACGCTATACGAGGCTGGATATCATTAGGTATGCAATTCAATGGCTAAATTGAAGTGCAATTCCAATTACTTATGAGACATGGGAGATCCATCGGCGAAAGTCGGGTTAAAGGCTCTATAAATATAATTCTCCTTTGGCATAGAGAACAGCATTCCCCGATATTCTGACACGATCTCCTGCGTTCTCGCAGAATAGTTCACCTCCGCGTTTGGAAAACTGAAAAGCATGAAGATGAGTCTTCTTGAGACGATCAGCCCAGTAAGGAGTTAGTGTGCAATGAGCTGAGCCCGCCACGGGGTCTTCGGGGATACCGGCATTTGGTGCAAAAAACCTTGAGACAAAATCCGACTTCTCGCCTCGTGCTGTTACAATAACTCCAAAAACATCGCGGATTTGTTTCAATGTATCAAGATCGGGATTCATCTCCCTTATTGTAGGCTCATCCCTGAAAACGATCAGGAGGTCTCTGGATTTCAGAACGTCCAAAGGCTCTGCTCCCAGGGCTTGAGATATGATAGGAGACGTTTCTGTCCGTTGAGGCTTTCTGGCCGAGAGATCCAGGGAAAGTAATTCGCCTGCTCTGGTGACAGACAACGGGCCGCTTGCAGTCTCAAAATCGACGGAAGACAGCGAGTTATTGATAAAGGAAAAAATGACAAACGCGCTTGCAATCGTGGCGTGGCCGCAAAGGTCAATCTCGACTGCAGGGGTGAACCACCTGAGAGCATATCGTTCTTTTGATCTTTGTATCAGAAATGCTGTTTCAGACAGATTATTCTCTGCCGCAATAGATTGAAGCACGTTATCATCAAGCCATGATTCCAAGAGGCATACAGCGGCCGGATTGCCGCCGAAGATCCTTCTTGAAAATGCATCTACTTGGTAAAATGGTATCTTCATAGTCTCGCCGTATCCGTCTGTCTATTTCCCTTAATCTGCGCAAATCCTCTCCTCAGGGTATTTTCACTGATACTCTTCGGGTTCATGAATTGAAGAAGATAGTCGGGCCCTCCTGCCTTTGCTCCGACTCCAGACATGCCGAAGCCGCCGAAGGGTTGCCTTCCCACGAGAGCGCCTGTTATCTTCCGGTTGATGTAGAGGTTGCCGACCCTGAATTCGGCCTTTGCCTTCCTGATATTGCGGGGGCTCCTCGAAAAGATGCCGCCTGTGAGCGCATAGGACGTGCTGTTCGCGACGCCTATCGCCTCATCGATATCCCCCGCCCTCATCACAGCAAGGAGAGGGCCGAAAATCTCCTCCTGAGCGATCCGCGAATGCGGCTTCACCTCAGTAAAGACAGCAGGCCCGATAAAATAACCTTGTCCTTCCGACCTTCTGACAAGGAGGGCCCTTCCCTCATCCTTTGCGATCTCGATATACCTCTCCACCTTACCGAGCGCCCCTTTGTCAATTACGGGTCCCATATAAATTCCCGGTTCCTCAGGAGGTCCTATCTTTATGCTCTCCATCGCCTCCCTGAGCCTGAGGCAGAATTCATCGAAGACATCTCCCACAACGACCGCACGGGAACAGGCAGAACATTTCTGACCCTGATAGACGAGGGCCGATTCAAGCACACCCTTCACCGCCTCGTCGAGATCTGCAGTCTCGTCGACGATGATCGCGTTCTTCCCGCCCATCTCCGCAATCACTCTCTTTACGTTCCGCTGGCCTGCATGGGTCTCACCTGCAAGAGTAATGATCCTCAATCCCACGTCCTTCGAACCGGTAAAAGCTATGAAGTCTATTGCCGGATGCGAAACGAGGTACTCTCCCACTTCTTCGCCCGGTCCCGGCAGATACTGGAGAACACCTCCGGGGAGTCCGGCGTTCTTGAATACCTCGACAAGCCTCCACGCTGTAACAGGAGTAAGTCCCGATGGTTTGAAGATCACGCAGTTCCCTGAAACAACCGCTGCCGAGACCATGCCTGCCGCGATAGCGAGTGGGAAGTTCCACGGGGATATGACGACGCCTATGCCCCTCGGTTCATAGAGATATTCATTCTCTTCTCCAGGGTAATCGCCGAGCGGTCTCGGCGCCCATGATTTTGTCATCTCCCTGCCGTAATATTCGAGATAGTCTATCGCCTCTGTGATGTCCCCGTCTGCATCCTTCCAAGTCTTTCCTGCCTCGTATACCTCGAGGGCAGAGAGCTCGAACCTCCTCTTCCTCATCTCCTCGGCAGCCCTGAAGAGAATACGGGCGCGCTCTTCAGGAGAGACCTTTCTCCAGGTCTCGGATGCGTTTCTTGCCTCTTCGATGGCCTCTTCCGCCTCCTTTCTCGATGCAGAGGATACGATGCCCACAACCTCGTCAGGCCGGGCCGGGTTCAGGGAAGGCATCTCTCTCTCGGTGCGCACCTCCCTGTCTCTGAGAAGAAGAGGGTAGTGTCTGTTGAACTCTCCCTTTATATTGCTCAACGCCTCCCTCATCATCTCTCTGTTTATCGCCCTCGAAAAATCCAGGGTCGGCTCGTTCCTGAAACCCGGGCGGATACCTTCCTTGACGGACTCTTTGGGAAGGGGCGGCTTCATCATTTCCTCGAAGGACTCGCGCTCAAAGAATGATCTCCTAAGGAATGACTCGTCCGAAGTATTTTCGAGGAGTCGCCGAACGAGATAGGCCATGCCGGGGATGAGCTCGCCGACAGGCGCATAGACCTTCACCCTATAATCCATGCGCCGCAAAACCTTTCTCACAGATTCTGCGGTTCCGTAAAGCATCTGGAACTCGAAGGACTCCTTCGGGAGGCCGAGAGATTCGGCAAAGGCGATGGCGTGGCTGATGGAACGGATGTTATGGGACGCGATGGCAGGCCGTACGAATTGAGAATTCTCGAGGACGAGCCTCGTGAGTTCCTCGAAGTTCAGCTCCGTCTCTTCCTTGTCGAGGAATACCGGCAAAGGCCATCCCCTCTGCCCGTTCACCACGACCTCATGGTCCCAGTACGCCCCCTTCACGAGTCGTATTGTTATCCTTCTCTTCTTCTCCTTTGCCCATTCTATTATGTTTATGAGGTCTTCCCTCGCATCTCTCAGGTAGGCCTGTATCGCTATCCCTGCATCCGAAAATTCTCTGAACTGTTCGACGATGCTCCGGAAGATCGCGATGGTGACGTCCTTGTAATAGTAATGCTCCATATCAAAGGTGACTGCAGTTCCTGTCTCTTCAGCCTTTTCAAATACCGGCCTCAGACGGGCTTTCACACCTTCTATCGAGCCCTGCCAGTCCATGGGGTCGAGTTGGGAATAGAAGGATGATATCTTGAGCGAAATGTCAGAGCGAGGATGTTCATTCAGACCTCCGGATCGGGACACCCAGTCTCTACCACCTTTTAGAGAGAGAAAATCGAGGAGTCCCAAATACCTCTCAGCATAATCTCTTGCCTCTCTTTCGCTCACCACCACCTCACCAAGAAGGGCAATACTCGGCACGACCTCTTCATCTCTCAATAGGTCAAGGGACCGCGACGCATCCTCTAGGTCCCTCCCCGCGATGAACTGCCTCGCAAGGGTTTCGACAGCAGTCTTCATCACCCTACCGACGACGAAAGGCAGTACTCTCTTTGACGAAATACGCTCAAGACCGCGCCTTATGATGATGGGGACACCGGCCTCTTCAGAAAAATATTCTGCGAGCAGACGCACCACAAGTTCACCGGTCTTTAGAGAGGGAAGGACGTCGATAAACTTGAAGAGCGCGATCTTGAACGACTCATCCTTCATCGCCAATTCCATGATACGGCCGAGCCACCTCTTCCTCTCGAAGATGGAAGGGGTCTCGCCTTTGACCTCCGCGTAAATCCTCAGGCCTATCTTCCCTATCCTTTCCTCAAGCAGGCTGAGATCCGTCATAGCTGAACGTCCCCTTTCCGCGATGTTCAAAGTCCTTCTCTGTCATGGTCTTAAGCTTTCCCTTTTTGAGATGATAATAGGGAGGTAGGGTCGTAAGCCTTCTATCCTCGACATGTCTTCCGACGGAGAAATGGTAGATGTCCTGGAAGGCATTGTCATTGAACCCAAGGATCAAATGGGTGACGTCATCGAAAAAGCATCCCATCCCTGTCCCCCTTACACCACGTGCCTCAGATTCAAGATACAGTACCTGGCCGACTGTACCTGCCTCCCAATGGAGATGCCTGTATAAAAAGGGATGGTCTTCTATGTTTTCTCTGAATCGCGCTATCATCGCCAGTGAGAAGACGCCGTCCCCCGCGATATCCTGGTGTCAGCCGGCAACGGCGCCTTCTGATCTGAAATCGCCTTTCTTGAGGAGATAGAGACTGAGATGTTTGGGCGCATCCTCGACTCTCTTCCACAGAAAATGGTCATGACATCTCTTCTTTATCTCTCCTAAATCTTTCTCCTCCCTGACCAGAAAATAGAGCCCTTGGTCCAGGGCCGACACCCGATGGACAAAGAGGAGGAGATGGACCGATGTCTCAAACAATTCTGAATCGAAGGGGGCGCTGCTGCTTCTCGGGATGGTCCTGTCGAGCATCGAAAAGAAATCCTCTTTCGTGATGTGAGTCTTTCCGTCAAAGCCCGGAGCGCTCCTCCTCTGCCGGATTATCTTTGCGGCATCCATAGACGGCGTTTCATGTCCCAAGAATAGGTGATCTCCGAAACGGTATCTCATCTCTGCCGTTTTCGGTTTAACCGTCATTGAAGAGACTTCCTCTATAGCCAGCCACTCCCTATGATCTTTGCTCAGCCTGTTCGGTTCGCCAACAAAAGAGAGGGACCGAAAGGATTCGATTATCTCGTGGGGCAAGTCCCTTGGAACATCTCTTTCAAAATCGTGAATGAAGAGGAGGAGATCCGGCTTCTCCTCTTCAAACCGCTTCCATTTCACCCCGGCGAAACCAAGCATGATCTCTAAATCTCCGTTGGAGAGTGCATTGAGATACGTGGCTTTCCACCCGAGGAGGTTCGCGGAAAAGCTCAGGCAGGCTATAGCATGCCCCACGTCGTGCATGCAGTATCTGAATGCCCTCTCACCGTATTTCCATGATTCCCTCCAATAGATGCTGCTCAGCCCCACGAAAAAGCCGTCCATACCGAGATGTCTTCTGATCCCGGACCATACCCCCTCCCCTAGTACCGCCCGCTGCTCAAGGGCGTGGAAGAAGGGACTGTAGTGAAACACCCCTCCTCGACTATTCTCCGGCATCGGAGGCAGAACGAGATGAGCTTCTGTGGGATGGAGGTTACCGCTCGACGGGTTCATACGCAGTGCCCATGAACTTCCCCCATAGGATTTCCAAGCCGAAAGTCCCATCGAGAGTTCGAGGAACTTCGCTATGTTTTCAAGAGAAAAGGGCCTGAAAATGTTCTTTCGCCTGTCGTATAAACCCCGATAGTCCACTTCGCCGTCATCTTCACCAAGGGGAAGGTCCAACAGTGGAGTCTCTTCGTATCTCCTGAACGGATTCGGTTCGTTGGCCCAGTCGAGAAACCCCGGAGAAGCCGCGTAGCGATGCGGATGATGTTTTGTCCTCTCATGATAACGAATCACGACCCTCGCCTCATCGGTCATCCGGCCTCCTGGCATTCCCGCTTAAATCAAAACAAACTTATTCTTCCCGTCGGTGTAACTTTGGTCCAATTGAAAACGAGTGCGAATGCACCAAACAAAAAAACGAGAAAACAATAAACACCAAAAGAAGCCTAGCCCTGAAAGGATTGGAGTATCGGCCTTTTCTGTCGGCTCAGGCACTCTGGCAGGGAAATCCATAGATAGCAATTCACCTGCTCTGGTGACAGAAAATACGCCGCTCGCAGTCTCAAAATCGACTGAGGCCGTTAGTTTCTGAGTCAGTTTCCTCTTGTGGCCTTTATTATACCGCTAATTCCCGGGATTCGATAAGTCACGCCCTGCACACGGATCATACCGCGGGCTTGGCAAGTAACGTCCCGAGCATGTTGTAGAAGAAGAGGAATATCGAGAACGCCTCTACAACGCCAAAGGCAGAAGAGAGTGCGGTGTTTTCGAGGACGTAGAATACCAGCATTCCTACCAGGCCGATATTCGCGAGCCAGAACTGCACCTCTCCCATCTTCGGACTCTTCAAGGGTTTTCCGGCGAATCTCGGCAGGATGTGATAGCCGACACCGAAGATCATCATCGAGACCCAGCCGAGCATATTGAGATGGGAATGAACAAACTTCAGATGCATTAACGGCGGGTTGGCGAGCATACATATTCCCAAGACCGAGGCGATTGCGAGATAGACGATACTCATGACAATAAAGTTCTTAACGAATCTGTCCATAGAGGCTCCTCCTTATGTGATACTGTCATCTATCCAGATTATACCGAAAACCGTTAGATCAGCTATGATTCCCGTCATAAGGCAAGAATTGTTTGATCTGCCCTTTCAGCAAAGAGGGGTTTCGGTTTATAATGAAGAGTGCTTGATACGATCAGCAAGAAAGTCTTCTCAGGGAGGAGGCTCTCGGCAGATGACGCCCTCGCCCTCTTCGAGACCGACGATCTCTTCGCCCTCGGAAAATTGGCCTCTCATGTTGCCGGCAAGGAGCACGGCAATGTTGCATATTTTGTCGTAAACAGGCATATCAACCCAACGAACATCTGTATCAACAGATGCCGCTTCTGCGCCTTCAGCCGTTCAAAGGGTGAAGCAGGAGCCTTTGAACTCTCCATAAGTGACATACTGAAGAGGCTTGAAACAGAAGGATCGAAAACAGCCTTCAGAGAAGTCCACATTGTCGGCGGGCTCCATCCTGACTGGTCTTTCGATCATTACCTTGAGATGGTCTCCGCTGTCAAGAACTCCTTTCCGCATATCCATATCAAGGGCTTCACCGCAGTCGAGATCGACCACTTCTCAAAAATAAGCGGCCTTTCCATTAAAGAGGTCCTTGAGAGACTGAAGGAGAGCGGTCTTGAAGCCATGCCGGGCGGAGGGGCCGAGATCTTTGCAGAGAGGATGAGGAAAAGGCTCTGCCCTGAAAAGATATCGGGGAAGAGATGGCTCGAGATCCACAAGGCTGCCCATCTCTGCGGGATACCGACAAACGCGACCATGCTCTATGGCCATATAGAGCGATATGAAGACAGGGTTGACCATTTGACACGGCTGCGGGACCTTCAGGATGCTACGAGAGGCTTTCAGGCCTTCATCCCCCTGGCATATCATCCAAGGAACACCGAAATAGGCGGTTTCTACACCTCGGGGATCGATGACCTCAAGACGATCGCCATCAGCAGGCTCTTTCTCGATAACTTCCTGCACATTAAGGCCTACTGGATCATGCTCGGGGAAAAGATAGCACAGCTCTCGCTGCTCTTTGGTGCGGACGATCTCGACGGGACAATCATCGAAGAGAAGATAACCCATTCAGCAGGCGCAATGAGTGGTGAAGGGTTAACAAAGAAAGAGCTTATCACCCTAATAAAGAAGGCCGGAAAAGTCCCTGTCGAGAGGGACGCCTTTTACCATCCCGTTATCCCTTTCTCGCGCAGCAGACGATAAATCTCCTCCGTCACCCTTCTCACCCTTAATCCGGATAGTCCATCAACTTTGAGGACCTGGCTTCCACTTCGAAGGCAAGAGTCGGGAATATTGGCCGGCAGAAACTCATCGCATCTTCAAGGCTTCAATCCATGCCTGCCTTACCATCGCTTGCAACGCTAAGGTCAATACAATTAACCCTAATACTTTTCACCTCCGCAGTCTGAAAAGAAGAGGCCTGTCATCTCCGGATAGGGACCTCTTCACTTCGTCTTTCAGACTTATAGAGACAATTACTTTGCCATCGGTGACTCTGTAACGAATGTCAAGGACATCGGCATATCCAACGTCTAAAGGATAATAGAGCGGCCTCACTTCGTAGCCGATCGTATCGCCTGAGGGTCCGATAATCCTACTCACCTGGGATTGGTGAAAGGATCGATGGAATTTAACAAAATTCTCTGCCTCCTCAAGCGCCTCAGGTCCGGGGACATTGCTCTTTGTCTGGTAATCAAAATCAGGGGCATAGACCTCAAAGACATAGGGGTCTTCCTCTTTGTCGAGTATTGCGACGTTCTCAAGATCGCTGCTGTATCTGCCACCGTAGAGTATGAGCGTATACGTTCCCGTTACCTCAGTATCCTTCGCGACCCCTGTTCTCAAATACCTCCCGGTAGCGCAGGAAGAAGAGGTCAGAAGACAGGCAGCACCAATGAATATAAGCAGAAGATTTCGCAGTGGGTTATTCATAATACATACCCTCTTGTTGAGACGCCTCCCTGTTTTTCAGCATATCACAGAATTCCTTAGCTTGCATTGTTCTTCCTTGTCTCACCAGGCACCGACTTCCGCTTCTTGGCAAGAGCGTAGCCCTCTGTGGGTATTGGGTTATCTGCAAGAAGGATGTCCCAACCATCACGTACGGGCCATCACAAAAAAGGGCGCGTGGTTCGAAGTAAAAAGCACAGGGTCTCTTTTCAGAATCGCTGAAATGGCGCGGTCTCTCCTGAATTCAGTATTGAGGAAGCGCCTTACCCTTCTCCTGTTCCACTCCTTTGGATGAGAGAATTCCGTGTAGAGCGAGAGGTCTCCTTCATAAAACGTTCGCGTCTTAAACGTGTGCGTTTCCGGACCGAAAAGAGGCATATTGAAGATCGCGACATTAAGGAAATCGATGTCGTCACTATGTCGTGCGGTAAACTCAAGGGTCTTACGAGCCGATGGCGAGGCTTCCGGCGGCGTGCCAAAAAGAAGATAAACATAGGTAGCGATCCCCGCCTTCTTCAGGGTTTTAAGGGCAAGAGATGCGGTCCCAAGCTCGATCCCCTTCTGCAACTCATCAAGCACAGCCTGGTCCCCGGATTCCAGTCCCAGTTTGAGCATCACGCAGCCCGATGCTTTGAGGGCCTTGCAGAAATCGATATCAGTTAGAGAAGGAGTGATCCTGACAAAACCATACCAGGGAGCATTGAGGGGGCTGCCCGAAAGTGCCCTTAACAGTTCCGTGCTGATTGCGTTATCGAGGAGATGAACAAGAACGGGCTTTGATCTTTTAACGATCGCCTGGAGGTCGGCCAGGACGCTGTCAGTCTGCACCGGTACATAGGCATTCCTCTCGGCCCTTTCAGGGCAGAAGGAACATCTCCGCCAGGAGCAGCCACGTGACCCGCTATAGGGAACAATCAATCCGGGCGAGAGGTAGTGATCCAAGGGCAGGCTGTCATAGACCGGCGTAACATGGCTGCACGGTGCTCTATCGATCCCGGCAAGGGAAAGCAAGGGAATTTCTCCAGGCCCCGCAACGAGGCGGTCCACGAGACCCTGGAAGGGATCTTTCCAGCCCGGTCTCTTCATCCATGAGGTGACAAGTCCGCCTCCGAGAATTATCGTCAACTCAGGCCGCCTCGATCTCAAGAAACCGATCATCGAGAAGGCGCAGAGCGCCTGGCTCAGGAAGTTCAGAGAGAAGCCGACTATTGACGGCTTTTCCTTTTCGAGAATCCCCGTAAGCCTCTTTTCAAAATAGGGATAAAAAAGGTTGCCCTCAGGATTTTCAGCGGCCCTGACAAGATCAGCACTCCGCAGGGGAGAAAGCTCCCGGTCTTCATAATTCGCAAGGCCGGCTCTGCAGGTCCCGACACCTGAACTTCTCAGGACGCGATTGAGGTCGTGGACCATCCTTTTGTACCGGTCAGGAACACGATAGCTGCGCCAGTCTCTCAAAGATTCAAGGTTTCTGAAACGATCCCGGAGTGCCCGCGAAGTCCATCTGTCCGCCGCCGTAGCCTTCACCGCGTGGGGATGCTGAAGGAGATGGAGAAGCCCCTCGATATTGGCATCGAGGATCCTGTGCTTCACTCCGTATGAAAGCAAGGCTCCCGAAAGCTTCGAGATGCCGGCCGGGGGCTCGGAGGGCTTTGCAACAGGCGGGTAGATAAGGAGCATTCAAAGAAAAAAGGGCTTTATGGCGTTGCCATACAGCCCTTCTCCCTTTTCATTCCTGAGAATGGGTCCTGCTCTCTCTTAGTAAATCCCCACGTGCGGTTTCGCAGCCTTCTCGATCTCACGGCGTGCTGCCATATCCATAAGGATCTTCTCTGTGGCGAACTTGCCGCGCTCGTACTTCTTCAGCTTCAGGGCCTCACGGGCCTTATCGATGTAATCGATTGCAAGGTCGAGCATCTTCTGGGGGTCCGGCTCAAAGTGGAGAGAACCCTTGAATCTCTCGAACCAGCCCTCGGTCATGAGCCGCGTCACTTCCTTGCTCGCAGAGACAGGCGATTCACCACCGAAAATAACCGGCACGCCTGATGCCGCGAAGTAGCATCCAATGGCGATCGCCTTCTCCGACATCCACTCAGGGGCGATGCCGACCGCAGGCATGCCGCCGATTTCATCGGACAATCCGCCCTCGGCAGCCATGGCGCTGGCTATCGTGAGGATTCTCGAATTATCGACACAGGAACCAAGATGGAGGATCGGCGGAATACCGATGGCCTCGCAGACTTCCCGTAAACCCGGTCCTGCCTGCTCAAGGGCCGTCTCGGGAGTGAGATAGCCCACGGTACCACAGGCTGCAGAGCCGCAGCCCGTCGAAACGATCAGGATGTCGTTCTTGATCAATTCCGTAGCAAGGAACTGATGGAGTCCCGTTGAGGGAACCCTCGGGTTGTCGCATCCTGCGAGTCCCACAACGCCACGAACCCTTCCCGCCATGATGGCGTCATTGAGAGGCCTGAAGGAACCCCTCCATTTTCCTCCCTGCATGTATTCGATGTACTCATGGGAGAAGCCGGCAATGGCAGGGAACACCTCCGTAATATGGCTTCCCTTCGCCTTTCTGTTCGGGAAATTGTCAATCGCCATCTTGAGCACCTCCCTGGCAATGTCCTTGCCCCGGTGCTCGTCGAATTGGACATGGACCGCCCCCACCATCTTTGCCTTGGGGTTTGTCGTAATGACCTTTGTATGGAACTTCTTCGAGAGTTCTACGATGGCAGGCATGATGCACTGCACATCCACGGAAATGGCGTCTACCAGCCCCGACATGATACCGAGTTCCTGGTTCGTAAATCCGCCAGCCGAAGCTATCCCGTGACGCACGAGGATTTCGTTTGCCGTACAGCACATCCCTCCCAGGTTGATTCCCTTGGCGCCCTTTGACTTGGCATAGGCGATCATCTCAGGATCAGAGGCCAACTCAACGATCAGTTCAGCAAGGAGAGGCTCATGACCATGGACGATAAAGTTCACCTCATCTTCCTTGAAGATGCCGAGACTCATCTTGGCCTGCTGCGGGCTCGGCGTTCCGAAGAGGATGTCTGTGATATCTGTTGAAATCATGCAGCCGCCCCAGCCGTCAGCAAGGGCTGTCCTCAAACCTTGGAGCAATAGATGGTCCGGGTCGTGATCAACACCGATGGCAGTGCGGTGCATAGTCTCGACAACCTCCCGGTCAATGCTGCGGGGAACGATCCCCCATTTCCGCCACCGCTCCTGGGTCTTCTTCGGGGCCCTTTTCACGTAGTTCAGTTCGCCGCCGTGCTGGCGTCCGAAGTCATTGAGAAGCGTCGTCGCCACATCGCGGGCAACATCGTTCACCGGCCTTCCCTCAAACTCGATATCGAGAATACCGGCGACCTTGTAAAGCTTTCTCACATCGGTGATCTTAAAGTCCTTTGTCTCGCCGTTCGCCACAGCAAGGAGCGCTTCAGCCATGCCGCGGGCATGGTCAGAATGGGCCGCGGTCCCTGCCGCGATCATGCGGAGGAAATTCCTCGCCGTCACCGTCGCAAGGGACGCGCCGCATACACCGGTAATCTCTTCCTCCGCGTTCTTGCCGACGAGCCTGCAGGGTCCCATGTGGCAATGCTTGCAGCAAGCACCCACATGGCCGATCGGGCAGGGTTTCATCTTCTGGGCACGCTCAAAGACCGTCTCTATTTTCTGTTCGACTCCCCATTCGTGGATCTTCTCAGAGAAGGGATTCCCGCTCTTCGTTCTTCCTTCTTTTTTTGCCTCTTCACTCATAGTTGCCTCCAATGGTAACGTTGTTTTATCCTTTTCCAAGGCCGAAATCGATTGTCTCGACCCTTCCTCTCCTTTGTTCTATATGATCGAAGCCATCCCCAATGCAGGATGTCCTACCTGTGTCAGGTGTTCGACCAGTTTTTCAGAATCCTCACAGATCGACTCATCAGCGATTTTGTCGAGGAGGTCCGGAACGCCGGCAGCCTCAGCAGTCTTTTTGAAATCCTCGGCGATCCTCTCTTTCAGCGCCTTCGGCATCCAGACGATCCTGCTGACGCCTCCGTCGCCAAAAAGGAACTTCTTGCTCGATATGAAGTTCACCCCGATGCCCATAAAACCTGGGGTCTGCGCCCCTCCGCCAACGGTGCCGGCAAGGGTCGAGAACTTCATTCCGATCGGTGTCATTCCGGTATGGCCCCTATGGACGATCATGACGCCGTTTGCCTCGGGGATGATCGCAACGATGCACTCGAAACATCCGCAGGAGGTCATCGGATTTTCCATAATCGTGTAGAGGTTCAGTGTTTCAACGGCATTGCCCGTCGCCTTTTTGAGATATTCGTCTGCTCCGGTGTAACGGCCATATTTTGGATCGATGCATTCACCCTTTGCGATGGGCTGATTGCCGCCGGTGGGGTCTATCTCATAGGCTGCCTTGCCGTCAAGCCAGTTGTAAGCGCCGCAGAGCCCGAGTCTTTCCGGTGTTATGACGCAGACGTGGCTCGGCGCAAAAGACTGGCAGAGAAGGCATGAGTAGAAGGTGTCGACCGCTTCGTCAGTAAGGCTCCCGAGCCTCGTGTCACGCTCCCGGTAGGCATGCCTCGCCTCTTCGAGTTTCTCCTTCACATCCTTCTCGTCAATGAAGAGTGTGACCTGGACCTTATCGACAATGGATTTGAAACGGTGATGGGTCATCGTAGCATTGAGGATACCGAGGTGTTCAAGGGTAAATCCCTCGTTCTTTGCGGCGTTGCTGATTCTTATCCAGTTGATGTCGCGCTGGCCCATGTGCCAGACGCCCTGGGCCTCATTGATGTTGTGATGGATCTTTCTCTCTATAACGGATTCAAAGTCCTTCTGCATCTTTCTTCCGGCGACCTCGATGAGGATGCCGAGGGGGAGTTGGCCGCCCTTTTCAAACCGCTCCTGCCAGTTGTCTCCGGCAACAATGACCTTATTGTCTTCTATCTCATCCATCTCCCTCATCCTGACCCATTCAAAGGCCGGTGTCCTCTGACCGCCGAACTCGATGAAGGTGTCTTCCTTCCTGATCCTCTCGCCTTCGAAGGCAGGGCCGTAGGCGACAGGGATCGGCGGCTTCTCGACCGTGATCTTCAGTCCGCGCATCTCAATCGCCTTCTGGACAATCTTCGTATGGTCGAGTTCCTTGTCCACTTCTTCGTACGTGCATACTCCCGTAGGATGAATAACGGGGATGTCGGTATCGGCTATTGCGGGGAATCCCATGTTTATGGCGCCTGCGCCGGTCGTCCATATAATGTCATTAAGGGGACCGAGGACGATCGCAAAGGCAAAGACCCTGTCTTTCTGGTACATAAGGTGCGCCTTAAAGTCACCGGGCTTCTTGCCTCCGAAGATTAGAGATGCCCTAATCGCCCAGTCAAGGGCGTAGAGCGTGTGCTCGGTGTCGGGACCGAGAGGTACAATCCTTGTATCCCAGCCGAGCTCAACACCTTTTCTCAGGAGCTGTTTTGTAACGCTGTTTCCGTTGACGTTTCCGGAAAGGAAGGTCAGGATGTTCTTTTCCTGGAGCTCCCTGACGATATTCACCGCAATGTCATCAGTGGGAGCTGCGCCGATAATCGCTGCAAAACCGGGCATGGTGCCGTCGACAAGCTGTATGCCGAGATTTCTCTGAATCGTGTCTGATATGAACCCGTTGTAAACGTAGCCTGTCTCCGTGTCTTTGCACGGTTCGAGGCCGTAGATATATCTGATAGCGAGTATGATCTCTTCTGCAAAGAGGGTTGCCATCCCCGAATCAAGGGCTTCGCCCAGATAGGGCTTCCAGACATGTTCTATAGGTTCCTCGTGCTGAAGTTCCTTGGCAAAGCCAAGGGCCACCTTCATGTCTCCGAGGGTCTTCACCGCAAAGCCCGTCATCGCCAAAATCATCGGGAGCTGGAAGGCGGTGTCAGCAAACTCAAAGGTGAAGTCCTTCCCTTTCTCTGCTATAACTTTTTCGAGCATCTCTTCGGCCTGCGCCACGAGCCTGTTGGCACCTCGTATAGCCGCAGTTGCAATTAACTTGGACATGCTGACCTCCTGTTTTTTTATTTTATACTATAACAAGTATGTTACACAATTTCAATTTCGACCGTCACCCTTGTCGGGGAGATATTCCTGCTATCCCCGTAACTTTAGGAATGCAGGCAATGCATTCGCCTCCCTCGGTCCGACAGTCACCTTCCAGCCGGAGAGCTTCTCCTCAACAGAGCCGCTCAGGATCGCCACATATCCCGGAAGGATAAGTTCCCTGTGCTTTATCTCGTTTTCTACGCCGCTTTCCTGGATGAATTGCGCTATCTTTGAGGCAGTAAATTTTCCTGCCGCCCATGCCGTAAGAACGGACAACCCCTCGCAGTCCATGACCGCCAGCCTGCTCGGCACCTTGCTGTTTTCAACTTCACCGGAGACGATAAAGTAGGTGAGAGAGAAATTCGTGGTTATCATCAATGGTGAATCAGGGGTAGGTTCTCCGATCTTGTAGATCTTCTGTTCGACCTGCATCGGCACCTGTGGGTCGGTATAGACATTCTGCCTCAGAGTAAAGAGGGCAAGGTTTTTCCATCTGTCGACACTACTCATCACGATGATCGAGGAATATTTTGCGACGCCGAGAGCTGCGATAAGGAGCTCAGCCATACTGTCGTCCCTCTCGGCAAAGGTTATCACCGGGTATCCAAGGGCCTTGAAGTTTTTCTTGATCGCGGCGCGGCGAATGAGAGTATTGTCTCTGATAATTTCCTTTGCACTCCGCGCTCCGGAATCAATGACGATATCATCGACGCCGAGACCTTTTATCTTTTCGGTCAGTGTCGAGAGCGCATCGAGTCCATCCGCCCTCACACCGAGGGAAGTCTTGTAAGTCTTCGCAAGGACTGCCATGGCCTCGGCGTTTGATCCGTCAGCACCGTAAAGAAGAGTCTTCTTGTCCCCGACGACCTTAAGGGCAGCCTCGGCTGACGCGGGATTGCCTGTGGATATGATTAAGGGGACCGCAGGGGCCTTTGAGGCGACAGCTTTCACAACACCCTCAAATTTTGAAGCGTCGTTCGACGAGTTCGTTATGCATATTGCGTCGATCCTCAGTTTCTGGCCGACCCTGTCGATCTCGGATGATAGAACACCATCGACAGTCCTGTTGATCTCATCTTCAGGCATCGAATCCTTTACCTCAACAGCAAAGACCGCAGGGTTAACGAACTTCTTCTCGTGTCTGAAGAGGACCGTCTCTTCACCCATCTTGACAGCCTTGTCTCCCGTACCGAGGGTTATCGGCCTGACAGGGGGAGCAGAAGCCTCACCCAACAACTTCTTCGCCTCTTCTGAAACGTCAGGGCACGCATCAAGAGACGCCTGCCTCTGGGCGAGCTTCATAGCAAAGGCAAGACATGTTGGATGTCCGCATTTTTTGCAATTCGTCTTTGGAAGTAATTTAAATATCTCTACACCGGTGAGAGCCATATCCTTCCTCCCTTACATTAACTCGTCAATGAATTTTTCGACTGATTTTACCGCTGCCGGATGCCTCATGATCAGAAGCTCAGCTCCTGCAACAAGCAGCGCTCCTGCCGTAGTCGTCTCCCAGGCAATGCCCCTCTCCTCAAGAGAACCCCAGAGAGGAAGGTCGGCCTCGGGAGCCTGGGTTTCCTTGACCTTCCACACGTACATCCCGACATCACCAAGCATGGGAGGCTGCATCGTCGCGTCATTCTGCGTAAGCGCTGCAAGCCGTATCCTCTCCATGACGGAATACGTATATTCAACGCCGTATCCTAGGGCAGAGCACATCGGGTCGGTTATGAGCCGCTCTTTCTCGAAGCCCATCTGGGTTATGAGAATGTTGAGCTGCTTTGAGAGGTTGATGTCGAGCTCTGACATCGCGATGAGCTTGTGATTGTTCGCCATTGCCGCAGCGGCGATCGTCTTGTAGTTGGCTTCCTGTGCCTTCCCGATAATGCAATTCTTGTCCTTGGCTGCCTCTGCAGCCGCAACGAGCACAGAGGAATCCTTCTCGGAACTGTTGCTGCCGAGGATGATGAGAGGGACTTTGATAGCGGCAAGGACGTCCTTTACTGTTTTGGCAGCGTCCTCGGGAGAACGGTTTTCCCTGTCCGGATGTGTACCGATAAGCCTGAGGGCTATTGCCTTTGCCTTCAGTTCGTTCTGGCAGTATCCGGCCCACGTGACGGGGTCGCCCGAAACGCTTGCATAGACATTCTTCACAGTCTCAGGCCAGTCATCAGGAGGAATGTCTTGGATCTCAAAGGCTATGAGAGGTCTGTTCGGGACATTCCCTTCAAAAGAATGGAAGGTCAGTACGTTCTCTCCGCCGAACTTGGCGGGGTTATCGGTTCCTATGGTAACCTCAAAAACCTTGCCCGGATACGTCTCTGTCGGAGCAGCAAAAGCCATGTTCTACCTCCTAAGAATTAAGGATACGATTAAGGTCAAGATTAAGATTCATTAAACACGATGGCTTAACCCCAACCCTCGTCTCCATGCATTTACATTTCCAGATAGGAATGGGCGTACAGGGTCCTGCCCGTGATCACATCAACGGTCTTGATGACCTCGGCCATTTCATGGGCGTCAGCAATCGCCGCTGTCAGGCCGGCTTCCATGAGCAGCAGGAAAAAGTACTTGTTCAATATCGGCCTCAGTGTTTTGGGACAGCCGTTCGATATATTGCTTAAGCCCACCACGGTCTTCATGGGCGGATCGTTCAATTCCTGGAACATCTTTATGGACTTTATAACGTGGAGGGCATGGTCCTGGGAGGTCGCTATCTGCAGGACGAGGGGATCAAGGTAGAGGTCTTCGAGAGGAACGCCGCACTCCATCGCCCTAGCCATGATTTCTGCCGCTATCCCTGCCCTCTCTTCGGCATCAGCGGGAAGGCCACCCTTTCCAACGGTAAGTCCGATGACCTGGGCATGATACTTTGCCCCCAGCTCAAGGATAGGGAATCGTTCAGGGTCGTTCGAGGTGGAATTGATCAATGGCCGGCCCCACTGGTTATTATGTACCTTTAATCCAGCCTCAATCGCCTTGAAATTCGTCGTATCGAGACAGACGGGAAGGGAGACAACCTCCTGAATAGTCGTGACCATCCATTGCATCAGGTCTTCTCCTCCGTCCTCAGCAGGTCCTATGTT
>Ga0335070_10003844_pt1 | contig 17507 bp, 13 predicted proteins | sample Lox_Sample_13_FD_206722 | JGI IMG/M metagenome (GOLD analysis project Ga0335070, IMG submission 206722) | Soil microbial communities from Loxahatchee National Wildlife Refuge, Florida, United States - Lox_Sample_1.3 | ecosystem: Environmental > Terrestrial > Soil > Wetlands | place: USA...
CCACCGGGGTCGGCGCGAGAAGCGGAGCTTCGCCTCCGAGCTCGACGGCATCCCAGGCCTCGGCCCGAAGAAGAGAGCGGCCCTGCTCGAGAGATTCGGGAGCGTCGAGAAGATCCGGGCGGCGGCCTCGGAAGAACTGGCCTCGGCCATCGGCCAAAGGCTCGCCCGCTCCCTCATCGATAAGCTGGGCGGCCGCTGACCCCGTCGCGCCTCGCGGGAGGCCTTACTTCATGTTCTTGTCCTGCCCCGGGCCCCCGACGGCGCAGAACTTCGGGATGCGCGCCTCGACCGGCGGCAACGCCCGGAACTTCGCGTGCGGCTCCGTCTGGTACCAGTAAGCCACGGAATAGAGGTTATCGGAGCGCAGGTTGGCGTGGCCGTCCTCGATGGTGACCTTGATCGACTTGTGGAACCGCACGGGCGCCTCGAGGTGGAACCGAAAGTTGGAGAAGCGTCCCCCCGGCTCCCAGCCGTGGAACTCGGTCAGCCCGACGAGCGGGAACGAATAGAGCTGCGAAAACCCCCAAGCCCCGTTGAAGTAATCCTCCCCTCCCGTGCCGTGGATGCGCGGCTCGGCCTCGCCGTCGACCCAGATCATCTCGTCGCCCTCGTTCCAGCCGCCCCACTGGTTCTCGAAGACCGAGAGCGTCACGCCGACGAAGTGGCCGTCGCCCCGGGCCTCGAAGAACACGTAGTTGTCCTTGCCCGAGACATTCTGCCAACGCGGGTCGCGGCGCGCTTCGGAGAAATCGTTGCTATAGAAGTTCCCCTTGTACCAGCCGTGGAACGGCGCGGCTTGCCTGTACTGGGCGTGGAAATAGGCCGTCCCCGGCGGGAGGGCCGGGAGCTTCACCCAGTCGATGTTCCAGTAGAAGTCCGTGATCTCCTGGCTGCCTTCATTCGTGACCGTGACCCGGCCGTACTTGGCGAAGGGCATCGGGAAATAGCAATTGAGGGCCTTGTCCGGAGCCACGACGAGCAGGGCCGAATGGTAGACGGCGTATGTGCCGAGCCCGAGGCCGAAGAAATCGCCGATGGGCGCCTCGACGCTCGGCTCGGCCTCCCCGTCCCAGGACATGCGCAGGACGACCTTCTTCAGGTGGTAGGCCTCGCCGGTGGCCATGGTGATCCACATGTGCCGGATCTCGCCGGGGCCGGCTTCGGAGAAGAGATCCAGCGTTTCGCCGGGCTTGAGCGACCGGTAATCGTGGTTCGCGCCGGTCCGGTCGTAGCTCGAGGCGCGGCGCGATTCGTAATTTCCCGGCCGGCTGAGCTGGTCGACGGCGAACTGGGCGGCGAGGCCGTTCGCCAGGACGGCCACCGCCAGGATGATCATGCGCACCTTCGGCATCGTTCCCTCCTTCGGGCCCGGATTTGCCGCTCGAGGGGCTCCCCGAACGGACGGCGGAGACAGGCGAGCGCGGGCTCTCGCGCCAAAGAGGGGCCGTCCCTCAGGGGGACAGTCCCTCTTTCATTCTAACCTATCGACGGCGGCCCGGGAAAGCCATTGGGCGCCGGCTTTGAATTTTCCCGCCGGCTGCGGCATAATACGGCTTCATTCCCGCAAAAGGAGCCGTGACGCATGAACAAGCCCGCTTTCAGGAAGTTCTTTCCGGCCGTCCTGCTGGCCGTCCTCCTCGCCCTCCCGGTTGTCGCCGACGAGGGGATGTGGCTCTTCAACAAGCCGCCCAAGGACATCCTGCAGAAGAAGTACGGGTTCGCCATGACCCAGGAGTTCATGGACCATCTCCGCTTGGCCTCGATCTCGTTCGGCGGCGCCTCCGGCTCCTTCATCTCGCCGGAAGGGCTCGTCCTGACGAACCACCACGTCGGCCAGGGCGCCGTCCAGAACCTCTCGACCAAGGACCGCGACCTGATGAAGACCGGTTTCTACGCCCGGACCCGGGCCGAGGAGCTCAAGGTCCCCGGCATGGAGCTCCGTGTCCTCCAGGAGATCGAGGACGTCACGGACAAGGTCCTCGGCGCCGAGAAGCCCGGCATGACGCCGGTCGAGGCCGCCGAGGCCCGCGGCAAGGTCATCGCCGCGCTCGAGAAGGAAACGACGGAAAAGAGCGGCCTGCGCGGCGTCGTCGTCACCCTCTACGCCGGCGGCATGTACCACCTCTACAAGTACAAGCTCTTGAACGACGTCCGGCTCGTCTTCGCCCCGGAGTACGCCATCGCCTTCTTCGGCGGCGACCAGGACAACTTCACCTACCCCCGCTACGACCTCGACATCACCCTCTTCCGCATCTACGAGAACGGCCAGCCGCTCAAGAGCGGCAACTATATTAAGTGGTCGACGGTCGGGATCAGGGAGGGCGACCTCCTCTTCTGCTCCGGCCACCCCGGCTCGACCGGCCGCCTCCTGACCTACGCCCAGCTCGAGTTCCTCCGCGACACGAGCTATCCCTTCAATATCGCCAACCTCAAACGCCGCCAGGCCTACATGCACGAGTACGGCAAGAAGGGTGAGGAGCAGGCCCGCATCGCCCTGCGCAACCTCTTCGGCATCGAGAACAGCCTCAAGGCGACGGTCGGCTACCAGTCGGGCTTGCTCGACAAGGCCCTGATGGGAAAGAAGCTCAAGGAAGAGCAGGGCCTGCGCGCGGCCGTGGCCAAGAACCCCGACCTCGAGAAGCCGTTCGGCGGCGCCTGGGATGAGGTCGCCGCCGCCGAGAAGGCCTACGCTTCGTTCTACAAGCCCATGGTCTTCTTCGAGCGCGCCAACGGGTTCTACACGACCTACTTCAATATCGCCCGGAGCATCGTCCGGCTGGCCATGGAAAAGCCCAAGCCGAACTCGGACCGGCTCCGCGAATATCGCGACGCCGGCCTGCCCTCCGTCGAGCGAGCGATCCTCTCCCCCGCCCCGATCTACGACGAGTTCGAGACGCTCAAGCTCGCGGACTCCCTGGCCCAGCTCCAGGAGGAGCTCGGCGACTGGCAGGAGACGAAGTGGATTCTCGGCGGCCGCTCCCCTCAGGACGTGGCCCGCGAGCTCGTCGCCGGGACGAAGCTCAAGGACGTCGCCTTCAGGAAGAAGCTCGTCGAGGGCGGGCTCGAGGCCGTCTACCAGTGTCCGGACCCGATGATCAAGCTGGCGCTGCTCGTCGACCCCGTCTCGCGGGGACTGCGGGCCCGCTACGAGAAGGGGGTCGACGCCGTCGAGACGCGCAACGGCGCCCGCATCGCCCAGGTCCTGTTCAAGCTCGAGGGGACGTCCATCCCGCCCGACGCGACGGGCACGCTTCGCCTGAGCTTCGGGACGGTCAAGAGCTACATCGAGAACGGCAGGAAGGTCCCCTTCGAGACGACCTTCGCCGGGATGTACGAGAAGTCCGACAAGGCGGCGAACAAGGACCCCTATGTCCTGCCCGAGAGCTTCCTCAAGAAGCGGGCGGCCGTGCGCTTGACGACGCCCCTCAATTTCGTGGCCACGGCCGACTCGATCGGCGGCAACTCCGGCTCGCCGCTCGTCAACCGGAAGGGCGAGTTCGTCGGCGTTCTCTTCGACGGGAACATCCAGTCCCTGCCGACGCGCTTCGTTTACGAGGACAAGGTCTCGCGCTCGGTCATGGTCCACGGCCAGGGCATCATCGAGGCCTTGCTCAAGGTCTATGACGCCAAACCGCTCGTCGACGAGATCCTGGGCCGGAGATAGGCGACGCGCGGAGGCGGGGGCGCGCCCCGGCCCGCCTCCGGACGCGGGACGCAACGACAGCGGAGTCGAATGATGAAGCCCGATCTCCTCTCGGTGCTATGCGACCCGTCCACGCACGACCCGCTGGACCTCGCGACCGGACTCGGTCCGGGGGGCCGCGCCCGGGAGTTCCTGGTCAATCCGAGAACGGGCCGGCGCTTCCCGGTCCGGGACGGCATCCCGGTCTTCCTCTCCGAAGGGGACGTCTCTGGCCCCAACCGGAAATACCAGTCCATGTACGACCGGTTCGCGCCGTTCTACGACCTGTCCACCTGGCTCTACTCCCGCTGGAAAGGGATGAGCGTCGAAGCGCGCCTGCGGGAATATCTCGACGAGCTCGAGGTCGCGCCCGCGAGCCTCGTCCTGGAAGTGTCTGTCGGCACGGGTCGGAATCTGCGCTTCCTGCCCCGCGAGGCGAGATACGTCGGCCTCGATATCTCGTGGGGCATGCTGAGACAGTGCCGGCGCCACGCGGCCCGATGGAAGATCGACCTGTCGCTCTGCCAAGGCGCCGCGGAGCGCCTGCCCTTCCGGGACGAGGCGTTCGACGTCGTCTTCCATTTCGGCGGCATCAACTTCTTCAACGACCGGGCGGTCGCCCTCCGCGAGATGGTCCGCGTGGCGAAGCCGGGGACCAAGTTCGTCGTCGGCGACGAGAACGAGACCCTTGCCGCCAAGTACGAAAAGCTCCCGGTGACGGAGAGGTTCTACGGGCGGCGCGAGAAGGCCATCGCCGCGCCCGTCGACCTGCTCCCCCCGGGGATGCAGGAGGTCCGGGTCAAGGACATCGCCGGCGGCGACCTGTACTGCCTGTCGTTCAGGAAGCCGCGGTAGCGGGGCGGCCGCAGCGGCTCCGTCGCGGCGGCGGTCACTTGATCGCGGCCGGGACGGCGAGCCCGGGCGCGACCTCGAACTTGCCGCTGTCCAGGTCGATCGTCACCGTCGTCCCATCCGAGTAAGTGAACCGCTGGCGGCGCCAAGTCCTGTCCAGGAATTCGTGCCTGACGAGCTCGAGGAGTCCGACCCGCGCGTTGAGGGCGCACATCGTCCGGACCTGGTCTAATTCCTCGGCCGCGGGGTCGATCGACAGGTACGGCAGCCCCCCGTGGCCGAGCCCGTGCAGGAATCCAAGGTCGGTCTCGGGAATGCCCCAGGCCCCCTTTCCGAGCGACCACGGCAGAAGCAGCGCGTCATGGTAGACGAGGTCGAAGAGCGGCACGGGGATGCCCATGGCCGGACCGCGGCCCGGGTCGGGGTCGAGCGCGAACGGGCCGTGGTGGACGAGGTCGAGGTGCGGCACGGCCCAATCGGCCGGCTCCTCGCTCGAGACGACGCCGCCCCACGACCGGACGAAGTCGAGCCCGGCCGCCCGGTCCGCCAAGCACTCGGTCCTGGTCACGGGATGCTCGGGGCTATAACACTCCTCTGGGGGGACGACCGAGAAAACGTCGAGGTAGGCCCCGCGCAACTTGACCCCGTGGGCGAGGATCGCGCCGTGGTTCTTTTTCACGTGCCCCGCGACGAGGCTCGGACAGAGAAACGTCTGGGGCCCGCCGAACCACGTGCTATGGAAAGTGTGGCCGCCGTCCTCGTTCATGACGGCGTTCCGCGGACTATAGGAGGCCGCGTCCAGGTAATAATCGCGGTACTGGTCGTGGATGGCGAAGACGAAGCCGAGCGAGTCGCAGGCGTCGGCGAAGCGCTTCATGCCGTCCCAGCCGCCCGCCTCCGGGCACGGCGGCAGCGGGTCGGGGTGAAGGTTGTCGTAGCCGCGGAAGCCCCAGCCGTCGAGATGGACATAGGCCCGGCCGACCCCTTTGGCCGCCAGGCCGCGGAGCTCGGTGACCCGTCCGTCGAAGGTCACGAGCTGGTGGTTCTTGGCCGGGTCCTTCTTGTCGTAATAGCTCGACGTCGGCTGGATATGGTTGAGGATGCTCGTGTGGACGACGGGAGCGCCGATGAGCCGGCCGACGAGCGGGTTGCGGGCGATCTTCTCTTTGAGCGATACGAAATTGCCGGTTTCGATGACATAGCGCCGGTAGCGCTTGGCGAGGTCGACGTAGTCACCGCGGTCGATGAAGGCGAGTCGCACGCGCCGCGGGTAGGACCAGCGGCCGAGCGAGTGGAGCCAGCGAACGTCGATCCGCGTCGGGCCGCCGGCCGGGTGCTCGAAGCGGCAGCCGGCGTCGTCGGGAGTTTCGACGAGGACGAGCGCCGCCCCGCCCGCCTGCTGGTAGCCCCACCACGGCATGTATAGCCCGCGGCCGTACGAGACGGGGTCGTAGAGCCAGACCTTGCGCGGCCAGTCCTTGGGAAGGAGCATGCCCTGCATGAACGGGACGACCGTGGCGTCGAAATCCCGCGGCTCGAAACCGGCGGGCCAGCAGAGCTCGCGGAGGCGGTCGGCGCCGTCCGAGGCGGCGACGCGGCAGACGACATCCTCGTCCTTGCCGTCGAGCCCGACGAAGAGCTCGAGGCGGAGGTCGAGCGGCTCGCCCGAGGCCCGGAAGCCGCCGAGCTCGACAGAAACGCCCGTCTGGAAGCCCGTCCGGTGCGGGAGGGTCTTCACGTCCGAGGCGGAAGCCAGGGCGAGCTTGAGGTCGCGGCCTGCGTGCCGGACCGTGAGGTCGCCTTCGCTCGAGGTGAGCGTCGCCCAGGACGCCGTCCCCGCTCGAACGGCAAGCCGCAGGCCGGCGGGGTCGAGCTCGACCGTCCGCCGCTCGCCGGCGATCTTCCAGCGGCCGCCGTCCCTCGAAACGCGAACCGGCGGCAGACCCCACCCGGCCTGGAGGGTCGGCGCTTCGACCGGGCGGTCGTCGGCGAAGGAGAGCCATTCGATGCCCGAAACGCTTGCCCGGAACTTCCGGGCGCGAATGTTCGATCCCTGCCCTTCCTCGTAATAGACGATAAGCACCGAGCCGTCCTTAAGCTCGATCATGGAGGGATAGGCGCCGATGACATCGTCGACGAGGACGTTCTCGCTCCAGGTGCGGCCGTCGTCAAGGCTCCAGTGGAGGGATGTCTGCGGCAGGCGGTGGGCCAGGACGAGGATGCCGTCGCGGGTGCGGAGAAGATAGGGGCAGTGCCCTCGGAAGCCGAGCGGCTTTGAGACGCTCCAGGTCCGGCCGCCGTCGGTCGAAATAGAATAGCACATCGAGGTCGACGGCTCGCGCTCGACGGCGAGGATCGTCCCGTCGGGCCGGGCGATGACATCGGTCTCGGCGTCGAGCTTCCAGCCGCCGTTCGGGATGTCGACGACCGGCCCCCAGGTCTCCCCGTCGTCCGCGCTGGTGACGACGGCGCCCCAGCTCTTGTCCTTCTCCTCGCGGTAAAGGCCGAGCATCAGCCGGCCGTCCGGGAGGACTCGGATGGGCGAGCTGCAATAGTAGTCGGGCGCGATCCGGCGAGGCGCGCCCCAGGTCTTCCCGGCGTCGCCGGAGTCGACGAGCCATGAGCCCAGGCCGTCATAGGCGGCAGGGTCGACTTTCTTGGCGCGGAGCGAGAAGAAATTGCAGAGGAGCCTCCCCGACGGAAGCTGGACGATGGACGGGTCGCGGTCGTCGTCGGGGCCGTCATGGAGCACGCGCGCCGGGCTCCAGGTCCGTCCCTCGTCAGCGGAGGTGCAATAGCAGATGCGGCCGCCTTTCGGCCACTTGGCGCTCGGCAGGCTGACGTGCGCGTAGCCGGCATAGAAGACGCACATCAGCCGCCCGTCCTTCAGGCGGCAGACGTCCGGGAAGGCCTCGTAGCCCCCGGCGCCGGCGTCTGTACAAATGTACATATAATCGCGGCCACTCTTCCCTGTTGTTTGAGGAGAGGCGGCGACGACCGCGGCGGCCGTCATCCCTGCGTCGCCCCAGCCCGGGCGCGAATCCACCCAGGCGATCAGGAGGCCCGCCGCCAGGGCGGCAACCGCCAGCGCTCTCTGCATGGCCCGACTCTACCGCCGCCGGAGGGCCCCGTCAAGCCCCGGGCCGACGCGCGCGCCTCTCACGAGGGTTTCCCCGGCCAAAATTGACTTCCAGGGGGGTTTCTGATAAAAGATAGTAAATGTTACAGTGGATCAAGCGCAAACTCCGCGGTTCCCCGACCGAGCGGACCCTGAAAAAAATCCAGCCGCTCGTCGCCGCCATTAACGCTCTCGAACCCCGCATCCAGCCCCTCTCCGACGCCCAGCTCATGGCCAAGACGGCCGAGTTCCGGGAGAAGCTCGCCCAGGGCGCCCCCCTCGACGACATCCTGATCGAGGCTTTCGCCGTCGTCCGCGAGGCCTCCCGCCGCACGACGAAGATGAGGCACTTCGACGTCCAGCTCGTCGGCGGCGTCGTCCTCCACGAGGGCATGATCGCCGAGATGAAGACGGGCGAAGGAAAAACGCTCGTCGCCACCCTCCCCGCCTACCTCAACGCCCTCGGCGGCCAGGGCGTCCATATCGTCACCGTCAACGATTACCTGGCCAAGCGCGACACGGAATGGATGGGGGCCATCTACCGCTTCCTCGGCCTCTCCGTCGGGACGATCCAGCACGACCTCGGCGACGCCGAGCGCCAGGCCGCCTACCGCTCCGACATCACCTACGGCACGAACAACGAGTTCGGCTTCGACTACCTCCGCGACAACATGAAGTTCCGCCTGGCCGACCTCGTCCAGCGCGAGTTCAACTACGCCATCGTCGACGAGGTTGACTCGATCCTCATCGACGAGGCCCGCACCCCCCTCATCATCTCAGGCCCGACCCAGGAGTCGACGGCTCTCTATTACAAGGTCGACAGCGTCGTCCGCCGCCTCCAGAAGGAGAAGCACTTCACCGTCGACGAGAAGACGCGGACGATCTCGCTCATCGAGCCGGGCGTCGCCGAGGCCGAACACATCCTGGGGGTCACGAACCTCTACGACCTCTCGAACATGGACCTCGTCCACGCCGTCAACACCTCCCTCAAGGCTCACTACCTCTTCAAGCGGGACGTCGACTACATGATCCAGGACGGCAAGGTCGTCATCGTCGACGAGTTCACCGGCCGCCTGATGCCCGGCCGCCGGTACAGCGACGGGCTCCACCAGGCCCTCGAGGCCAAGGAGCGGGTCAAGGTCGAGGAGGAATACCAGACGCTGGCCCAGATCACCTTCCAGAATTACTTCCGCATGTACAAGAAGCTGGCCGGCATGACCGGCACCGCGGCGACCGAGGCCGAAGAGTTCCGGCACATCTACGGCCTGGGCGTCGTCGAGATCCCGACCAACAAGCCCCTCATCCGGCATGAGTTCCAGGACCTCATCTACCGGACGGGCAAGGAGAAGTGGGAGGCGGCCGCGGCCGAGATCATCGAGAGCAACGAGAAGGGCCGGCCCGTCCTCGTCGGCACGATCTCCATCGAGAAGTCGGAACACCTGAGCAACCTCCTCCGCAAGAAGAACGTCCGCCACGTCGTCCTCAACGCCAAGTACCACGAGATGGAAGCCCAGATCATCGCCCAGGCCGGACGCCTCGGGTCCGTGACCATCGCCACGAACATGGCCGGCCGCGGCGTCGACATCCTCCTCGGCGGCAACCCGGAATACCTGGCCCGCGAGCAGCTGAAGCGCACCGGCGCCGACCTGGCCAAGGTCACCCCGGAACAGCTCGACAAGGCCGTGGCCGAGACGACGAAGGTCACGCAGGAGGAGCACGACAAGGTCGTGTCTCTCGGCGGGCTTCATGTCATCGGCACCGAGCGCCACGAGTCCCGCCGCATCGACAACCAGCTCCGCGGCCGCGCCGGCCGCCAGGGCGACCCGGGCTCGTCGCGCTTCTACATGTCCCTCGAGGACGACCTGATGCGGATCTTCGGCAGCGAGCGGATCTCGGGGCTCATGGCCCGCATCGGCATGAGCGAGGGTGTCCCCATCGAGCACAGGATGATCACGCGGGCCATCGAGCGCGCCCAGAAGCAGGTCGAGGGCCAGAACTTCACCGTCCGCAAGCACCTCCTCGAGTACGACGACGTCATGAACAAGCAGAGGGAGACGATCTACACCCAGCGCAAGGAGATCCTCAAGGGCAAGGACCTCCGGCAGTACTTCCTCGACCTCGTCGACACGATCGTCGAGTGGATGCTCGACACCTACGCAAACAAGGACAAGTCGCCCGACGACTGGGACCGCGAGGCCCTGGCCAAGGCCGTCCTGGCCCAGTTCGGGCTCGACATCGCGACGCTCGGCATCGACTGGGCGTCGGTCGGCTACGAGGACCTCCAGGACAAGCTCGCCGGCGCGCTGCGGGGGCTCTACGAGGCCAAGGAGAAGACGCTGGGCCCCTTCATGCGGGAGTTCGAGCGGATGATCCTCCTCCAGGTCATCGACTCCCAGTGGAAGGACCACCTCCTCGAGATGGACTATCTCAAGGAAGGCATCGGCCTCCGGGGCTACGGGCAGCGGGACCCCCTCATCGAGTACAAGCGGGAGAGTTTCGACATGTTCCAGTCCATGCTCGACCGGATCGAGGAGGACGCCCTGCGCTACATCTTCCTCATCCAGCCCGTCGTCGAGCAGCCCGTCCCCGTCCGGCGCCAGGCTCCGGTCTACTACCAGCAGCCGCAGGGGCCGACCGGGCAGAGGGCCAAGCAGGCCCGCTCCATGATCCCCGGCAAGCGCAAGAAACACTGAGGGAGGCACGAGCATGCTCAAAGACGCCATCCGCGAGGCCCTCACCTTCGACGACGTCCTCATCGTCCCGGCCAGGTCGGGGGTCGTCCCGGCCGACGCCCGAGTGACGACGCGCCTCACCCGCCGCATTCCCCTCAACATCCCCATCATCAGCTCGGCCATGGACACCGTGACGATGTCGCGCATGGCCATCGCCGTCGCCCAGCAGGGCGGGCTCGGCGTCATCCACCGCAACCTGACCATCGAGGCCCAGGCCGAGGAGGTCGACAAGGTCAAGCGCCACGAGAGCGGCATGATCGTCGAGCCCATCACCCTGCGGCCGCAGGACAGGATCGGCAAGGCCCTGGAAGTGATGCGCGAGCACCGCATCTCCGGCCTCCCCATCACCGACGAGCGGAACAAGCTCGTCGGCATCCTGACCAACCGCGACATCCGCTTCGAGAGCCGGCTCAGCCTGGCCATCGAGAAGGTCATGACCAAGGAGCTCGTGACGGTGCCCGTCGGCACCTCCCTCGAGGACGCCGAGCTCGTCTTCCACAAGCACAAGATCGAGAAGCTCCTCGTCGTCGACGATGCCGGCCACCTCAAGGGGATGATCACCTACAAGGACATCCTCAAGAAGATCCAATACCCCGACGCGGCCAAGGACAGCCTGGGCCGGCTGCGGGTCGGCGCGGCCGTCGGCGTCGGGCCCGACCGCCTCGACCGGGCCAAGGCCCTCGTCGCCGCCAAGTGCGACGTCCTCGTCGTCGACAACGCCCACGGCCATTCCGAGCGGGTCCTGGAGACGGTCGCGCTCCTGCGCAAGGAGTTCCCCGACCAGGAGCTCGTCGCCGGGAACGTCGGCACGGCCCGGGCGGCCGAGGACCTCATCGGCCTGGGCGTCGACGGCGTCAAGGTCGGCGTCGGCCCGGGCTCGATCTGCACGACGCGGGTCATCACCGGCGCCGGCATCCCCCAGGTCACGGCCATCGCCGACGTGGCCAGGGTGGCGGGTCCGAAAGGCGTCCCGGTCATCGCCGACGGCGGCGTCAAGTACTCGGGCGACATCACCAAGGCCATCGCGGCCGGGGCCGACTCGGTCATGCTCGGCAACCTGCTGGCCGGGACCGAGGAATCGCCCGGCGAGGTCGTGATGTACCAGGGCCGGGCCTACAAGCTCTACCGCGGCATGGGCTCCATTTCGGTCATGAAGGAAGGCAAGAGCTCTGACCGCTACATGCAGGACGCGCAGGCCGGCACGGACAAGCTCGTCCCCGAGGGCATCGAGGGCCGCGTCCCCTACAAGGGGAGCGCTATGGCCATCGTCCAGATGCTCGTCGGCGGGCTCAAGGCGGGCATGGGCTACGCCGGGTGCCGGACGATCGAGGAGCTCAAGGACAAGGCCGAGTTCATCAAGATCACCCAGGCCAGCCTCAGGGAGAGCCACGTCCACGACGTGGTCATCACCCAGGAGGCGCCGAACTACCATCTCGACTGAGGCGGCGCGACGCGCGCCGGCCCGGGCGCCGAGGGCCCGCGCCGGCGAAGGGCAAGGGAGGGGACAGATGTCGGATTACCTGCTCAAGTCTCTCATCGCCGTCGTTTTTCTGGGCGCCGCGCTGACCTCGTTCTTCAGCATGATGGCGCTGATGGGGAAGGGCGAGCCGAAGGGTGATCCCGTCCGCCTGCGCAAGCTCCACCGGGCGTCCGGCATCGCCTTCCTCGTCCTGCTCGTGCCCCTCGCCATCCTGGGCGCGGGCTTCTTGCGCGAGCTCGGCGAGGGCCTGACCGTGCGGAGCGTTTTCCATTTCGTCCTGGCCGCGTTCCTGCTGGCCGTCGTCGTCCTCAAGGTCCTCGTCGTCCGGGTCTATAAGTCGTTCATGCGGTATGCCACGGCGCTGGGGATGACGATCTTCGTCCTGACCATCGTCATCTTCCTCATCACCGCGGGGTACTTTTTCCTGCGCGGCGGGGCGCTGGATTAACGGATCTCCCTGGCCCGCGTTCGCTCCCTTCAAACGCGGACGCGGGTATTGTCGATGAGGCGCGTCGTCCCGAAATAGGCGGCCAGGGCGACGAGGACCTCGCCGCGGAGCTCGGACACGGGCTCCAGCGTCTCCGGGTCGACGGCCGCGACGTAATCGACCCGGGCGAGCGGCTCCGCTTCGAGGATCGAACGGATGCCGGCGACGAGCCGGCCGGCGTCCCTCTCCCCCGCCCGGACCGCCTTCTCCGCCCAACGCAGGCTCGTCGAGAGGGCCAGGGCGGCCTTCCGTTCCTCGGCCGAGAGATAGGCGTTCCGGGAGCTCAGGGCCAGCCCGTCGGCCTCGCGGACGAGGGGGCAGGTCACGACCTCGACGTCGAGGTCGAGGTCTGCGGCCATCCTGCGGATGATGAGGACCTGCTGGGCGTCCTTGGCGCCGAAGAAGGCCAAGTCCGGTCCGACGATGTCGAAGAGCTTGAGGACGACCGTGGCGACGCCGCGGAAGTGCCCCGGCCGGGACCGGCCGCAGAGCTTGTCCCCGAGGCCGTCGACTTCGACGTAGGTGCGGTAGCCGGGAGGATAGACTTCGGCGGCGTCGGGACAAAAGAGGCCATCGACGCCGGCTCTCTCCAGGTAGGCCGAGTCCTTGGCCAGGTCGCGCGGGTATTTCTTGAAGTCCTCGTTGGGCCCGAACTGGGTGGGGTTGACGAAGATGCTGACGACCGTGACGTCGCACCGCTTCTTCGATTCCCGGACCAGGCTCAGGTGCCCCTCGTGAAGATAGCCCATGGTCGGGACGAGGCCGATCGTCTCGCCGTCCTTCCGCCATTGCCGGGCGAGCGCCTTCATCCCGGCGACGCTCGTCACGAGCTTCATGCCTTCGCCCTTTTTTTCAAGCGCGGCGCAGGCTCCGTCGCGGCCCCGGCCGCCGCCGGGGGCTTGAGATGGTAGGAGGTCGCGTCGTCCGGGAAGCGGCCGGCCCGGACGTCGGCGGCGTACTCCCTGACCGCCCGGCTGATCGTGGCGTGGAGGTCGGCGTACTTCCGGACGAACCTCGGCAGGTAGCCGGTGGAGTACCCGAGCATGTCGTGGACGACGAGGACCTGGCCGTCGCAATACGGCCCGGCCCCGATGCCGATGGTCGGGATGCCGACGCTCTCGGTCACGGTCTTCGCGACCTCGAGCGGCACGGACTCGAGGACGACGGAGAAGGCCCCCGCCTTCTCCAGGTTCGAAGCGTCCTCGACGATCCGCCGCGCCTCCTCGGGTTCCTTGCCCCTGACCTTGAATTGGCCGAGCCCGTGGATGGACTGGGGGGTCAGGCCGACGTGGCCCATGACCGGGATCTCGGCCTCGACCATGGCCTCGACGAGGCGCAGCCGCTTCTTCGAGGCGCCCTCGATCTTGACCGCCGCCGCGCCCGCCTCCTTGAGGAAGCGCGAGGCGTTGCGGACCGTCTCGTCGGCGCCGAGGTGGAACGAGAAATAGGGCATGTCGCCGACGACGAGGGCCCGCCGCACGGCCCGGGTCACGGCCTTGGTGTGGTGGATCATCTCGTCCATGGTCACGGGGACGGTCGTCTCGTACCCCAGGACGACCATGCCCAGGGAGTCGCCGACCAGGACGAGGTCGACCCCGGCCTCGTCCAGGATCGCCGCCGTGGGGTGGTCATAGGCCGTCAGGCAGACGATCTTCGGGCCGGCGGCCTTCCGGGCCCGGAGGGAGGGGATGGTGACGCGCTGCGTCGCAAGTTCCGGCATCTTCCGTCCTTTCTCCCCCTCCCGCCTGCGGCGGGATGGAGGTAAAGTCGCTGCCGCCGTCTTCGCGGCTTGGTCCCGGCCCCGCGCTCCGCAGGGTCCGAGCCGTGTCCCCTCAGGTCTTCTTCGGGGCCTTGGTCCCGTAGCTCTGGGGGACGTAATAGAGCGAGCTTTTCTTCATGTCCCGGACCTGCGCGATGAGGTCCTGGACGTCGTCCTCGCGGCTGAAATCGAGGTCGTCGGCCTTGACGACGAGCAGGGGCGCCGCCTGGTAGTTGAAGAAGAAGTAATCGAAGGCCTCGACGATGTCCTCGAGATACTTCTCCGAGATGTTCTTTTCGACGGCGTCGCCCTCCTTGGCGATCCGCCGGGTCAGGGTCGCCAGGGAAACCTGAAGGTAGATGACCATGTCGGGCTTGGGGACGCGCTCGGAGAGGATGCCGTAGATCTTCTCGTAGACGAGAAGCTCGTCGTCGGAGAGGGTCTGGTAGGCGTAGATCTTGTCCTTCTCGAAGAGGTAGTCGCAGATGATCCGGTCGACGAACAGGTCCCGTTGGAGGAGCCGGACCTGCTGGTTGTAGCGGTTGGCCAGGAAGACGAGCTGGGTCAGGAAGGAGGACCCCTCTTTCTCGTTGTAAAAGTCCTTGAGGTAGGGGTTGCCGACGTGATCGAAGACCACCTTGCCGCCAATCCGTTGGGCCAGGATATTGGCCAGCTGGGTCTTCCGGGACCTGAAGACGCCCTCGACGGCGATATGCTTGAAAGGGATGTCCAGGGCGCTCTTCATACCCATAATCGGAAGCCGAGTCGTTTATACCGAATAACCCCCGGTAAGTCAACCGGGGCGCGCCCTTCCCCTAAGGCTTGCGCGGCTCGAGGGGGACGACGATCCAGGCGATGAAGTAGAAGAGGACCATGGGGAGGATGGCGGTCACCAGGCAGACGGCGACGAAGATCAGGCGGACCAGGGAGACGTCCATGTCGAAGTACTCGGCCAGGCCGCCGCAAACCCCGCCCAGCATCTTCTGGCCGGTCGACCGGTAGAGCTTCTTGGCCATGTCGTCACTCCTTTCCCGGGGGGCTCCCCGGCTATCCAGGCCCTATTATACAGAATATCATACGGAAAGTGTCCGCCGAGAGTTCTCTCCGGGACCTGAGGCCCTTTCCCCTTGACTCCGCCGTCCGCTCCGGATACGATTGTCAGCGGATTTTTATCCGACCGGAGGGCATCATCATGAACGGCTGGACCGGCCAGATCCTGAGGGTCAACCTGACCACGAAGACGTTCCAGGTCGAGGCGTTCGGCGAGAAATTTGCCCATAAATGGGTCGGCGGCCGCGGCTTCGCAGTAAAGATCCTCTACGACGAGCTCGCGCCCGGCATCGACCCCCTCGGACCCGACAACAAGCTCGTCGTCGCCGTCGGCCCCATCGCCGGCATCCCGGCCCCGAACACCGGGAAAACGGTCGTCGCCGCCAAGTCGCCCATCACCGGCGGCTACGGGGACGGCAACCTCGGCACGCGCATGACCGAGCACCTGAGGAAGTGCGGCTACGACGCCCTGATCGTCGAGGGCCGGGCCGAGCGGCCGACCATGCTCTATATCGAGGACGGCAAGGTCGAGTTCCTGCCCGCCGACGAGGTCTGGGGCAAGGGGACCTACGAGACGAACGATTGGATCTACGCCAAGTACGGAAAGGGCGTCGGCGTCCTCAACATCGGCCAGGGCGGCGAGAACATGGTCCGCTATGCCGTCGTCCGCAGCCTCGAGGGGCGCGCCGGCGGCCGGCCGGGCATGGGCGCGGTCATGGGCTCGAAGCGGCTCAAGGCCATCGTCGCCAAGGGCACGAGGCCCATTCCCCAGGCGGACGCGGCGGGCATGAAGAAGCTCGGCACCGACGACCTGAGGACGGTCCACGAGATGGACAAGAAGTCCGGCTGGTCGATCCAGAGCACGACCGGCGTCCTGGCCTGGTGCAACGAGGTCGCGGCCCTGCCCGTCCGGAACTTCCGCAAGACCCATCACCCGGACGCCTGGAAGTGCGACGGCGAGCGACTGAACAACGCCCGCATCGCGACCTACGGCTGCCCGAACTGCACCATGCGCTGCGGGATCACCATCCACGACGACCTCGGCCGCGAGTCCGAGCTCGACTACGAGAACGTCGGGCTCCTCGGCCCGAACCTCGAGATCTTCGACCTGCCCCCGATCGGCGCCCTGAACTACATGTGCGACGACTACGGCATCGATACGATGTCCGGCGGATGCGTCCTCAGCTTCTACGCCGACGCGGTCGAGCACGGCGCCGTGTCCGGCGACCTCCGCTTCGGCGACGCAGAGGGCTTCAAGAAGGTCCTGACGGCCATCGCCCTGCGCCAGGGGAGGATCGGGAACCTTCTGGCCGAGGGCTCGATGCGGGCCGCGCAGGCGTTCGGCCGCGGCTCCATCGACTACGCCATGCAGGTCAAGGGGCTCGAGGTCGCCGCCTACAACTGCAAGTTCATCCCGGGCATGGCCCTGGCCTTCGGCGTCAGCCCCATCGGCGCCCACCACAAGGAGTCCTGGGTCATCACCTTCGAACTCAAGCAGACCTCCCGCGAGTCCTACGGCCCCGAAAAGGCCCAGAAGGTCATCGACCTCCAGAGGATCCGCGGCGGCCTCTTCGAGTACATCGTCGCCTGCCGCTTCCCCTGGATCGAGCTCGGCTGGAGCCTCGACAACTACCCCAAGTACTTCAAGGCCGTGAGCGGGATCGACTGGACGCTCGACGATTTCTGGAAGGTCTCCGACCGCGTCTACTCCATGATCAAGCTCTTCTGGCTACGCGAATTCCCGGCCTCCGACCGGAGGCTGGATTACCCGCCAGCGGTCTGGTTCGACCCGGCGAACGCGGACACGGAAGGTCCGATCGCCGGACAGCACCTCGAATACGACAAGTACGACGGCCTCCTGCAGCATTACTACGACATCCGCGGCTACGACAGGCGCGGCTTCCCGACCAAGGCCACGCTCGCCCGGCTCGGCCTTTCGGCCGAGGCCGCCGCGGCCGAGAAGTTCGGCTCGCTGGCCTGAGATGAAGGTCACCGTCAAGCTCATCGGCCCGTTCGTGAACCTCCACGGGTTCAGCGAGAAGGCGGTCGAGGTGCCGCCGTCGTCCACGATCGACGAGGTCCTCGGCCTCGTTGGCATCGACAAGGCCAGGCCGAAGATCGTCACGCGGAACGGCCGGGCCGCGGCCGCGGGCGAAAAGGTCGAAGAGGGGGACCGGGTCGTCGTTTCGCCGATCTACTCGGGCGGCTGACATCCGGACGGGTCTTCGTCGAGAATCCGGACGGCCCGAAAGCCAGGCGCTGAATGACATTGGACGGGGGGTTCGTTTGATAGTGAATCCGGTCCTGATCAACGGAGAATGGCGGCCGGCCGCCGCGCCGGCCGGAT
>Ga0335070_10003845_pt1 | contig 17507 bp, 13 predicted proteins | sample Lox_Sample_13_FD_206722 | JGI IMG/M metagenome (GOLD analysis project Ga0335070, IMG submission 206722) | Soil microbial communities from Loxahatchee National Wildlife Refuge, Florida, United States - Lox_Sample_1.3 | ecosystem: Environmental > Terrestrial > Soil > Wetlands | place: USA...
TGACGAAAGATGTACTCCCATCGCGCAACGTCCCCCAAATTTCGTGCTCCTGCCGCTCGTGACTATGAGACACTTTGAGGTGTAAACGTTCAGCGGAGAAGAAGGGAGGAGGGCAGTTTCTTGAGTTGGCAGCGGAGTTGCTCTCCAACGCCAGCCCACAAGGGACCATGAAAAGACTCCGGTTCGTACTTTCCCTGATCACAAATGAAAACGATTACCAGATGGAGCAAGCGCGGGCCGCACAAGAAACCGCGCGACGTCTAGATGTAGACCTGGAAGTAATCTTTGCTGATAACGACGCCATCAACCAAAGCCAGCAATTGCTCGCAATCATACAGGCGCAGTCCGGAACCCGGCCGGATGGCATTCTGATGGAACCTGCCGGGGCGACGGGGTTGCCCCTCGTTGCGCAGGCGGCCGCGAGCGCCAAGATCGGCTGGGTGGTAATGAATCGCGAAGCAGAATACGTTCGCGAGCTTCGCGCCGTCAGCTCAGTGCCGGTCTTCGCGGTCGGGACCGACCACACCGAAGTCGGCCGCATTCAGGGCCGGCAGTTTGCTGCGCTCTTGCCCGATGGGGGCTCGATCCTTTACATCCAGGGCCCCACGGCCAGCTCAGTTTCCCAGCTGCGCTTGACCGGAATGTTCGAGAGCAAGCCGGAAAGCATCCGGGTGAAAGTGTTGAAGAGTTCCAGCTGGACCGAGAGCAGCGGGAATCATGCTGTCAGTTCGTGGCTTCGTTTGTCGACCTCCCACGAAGAGCGGGTTGACCTGGTCGGATGCCAAAACGATTCCATTGCGCTGGGAGCGCAAAAGGCGTTCCAGGAGCTGACCAGCGGCGGCGAAAGAGAAGCGCGTCTGAAGATCCCGTTCACTGGTGTTGACGGACTTCCCAGGACAGGCCAGGAATGGGTTCGTCGCGGCACACTGGCGGCGACGGTGATTACGCCGCCCAACAGCGTCCCTGCGCTGGAAATGATGGTGTCAGCCCTGCGCGGTGGCCCGCAGCCGCCGGAGACAAAGCTGATCGAGCCCAAGTCATTTCCCGACATCGAAAACCTGGGGCGCGGTCGGCAGGTGTGATGAAGCCACGAACTGGTGGCGTTCCGACCGCACCTCCAGAATTTGCTGCAAGGCTGTGCCGCAAAGCCTCGCCCCGGTACTCCCATCTCCACATTAGGCAAAGAACGATTTTCCTGAGATGATGAATCTTTTTGTCACGCCGGGAGGAAGTTAAAGATGCGCCTTCGCCAAGTTGTGGGAGCAGTTCTCGCGCTGCTTTTCGCCGTTTCCATTGCAACAGCTCAGGAGATTACGAACGATGCCATTGAGCATCGCATCGACTCATTGCTGCAGCAGATGACCCTGGAGGAGAAGGCTGGCCAGCTGGTTCAGCTAGATGGGGTAAACCCCCGGATTCTCGGTCTGATTAAGGAAGGGAAAGTCGGCTCCTTATTCAACGTTCGCGGAGCCAATCAGGTCAATGCGGCGCAGCGTACCGCAGTCGAGCAATCGAGGCTCAAGATTCCTTTGCTTTTCGGCTTTGACGTGATCCACGGCTATCGCACGGTTTTCCCCGTACCCCTGGCGAGTGCGGGAAGTTTCGATCTTCCTCTCATTGAACAAGCGGAACGGGTGGCGGCGCTGGAGTCCTCGGCGGATGGGTTGAAGTGGGTATTCGCGCCCATGGTCGACATCGCGCGCGATCCCCGCTGGGGCCGGATCGTCGAAGGCGCGGGAGAGGATCCCTACCTTGGATCTCAGGTTGCAGTCTCCCGGGTTCGGGGATTTCAGGGGAAGGATATTGCCGGCCCGCAAAGCGTAATTGCCTGCGCCAAGCACTACGTCGCTTATGGCGCGGCCGAAGGCGGACGAGACTACAACACGGTGGACATCTCCGAGCAGCTCTTGCGTGAGGTATATCTGCCTCCGTTTCATGCGGCCGTCAGAGCGGGGACGGGAACGATCATGGCGGCGTTCGACGCACTGAATGGCGTTCCCGCGACAGACAACCACCACACCTTAACCGACATCCTGCGGAGCGAGTGGGGATTTGAGGGATTTGTGGTCAGCGACTACAACGCAGTTCAGGAACTGGTGCCGCACGGCGTTGCCAAGGACAATGCCGAAGCGGCATTGAAGGCACTGACCGCCGGGATCGATATGGACATGGTTGACCAGGCTTACCAAAACATCCCGGCGTTGATCGAGACGGGGAAGCTACCCGTTAGTGTTCTGGATGCAGCCGTGCGGCGGGTGCTGCGCCTCAAATTCCGCGCCGGCTTGTTTGAGAATCCATACACCGATTCTGGTCGCGCGAAGAACGAGATTCTAGCTCCGCAGTCTTTGCAGGTGGCGCGCAAGCTGGCGCAGGAGTCCATAGTTCTGCTGAAAAACGAGAACAATCTCCTCCCTCTGAACAAGGATACAGAGACTCTCGCGGTGCTTGGCCCTCTGGCCGACGACAAATTCAGTCAGCTCGGGCCGTGGGCTGGCGCTGGCATGGCGCAGGACGCGGTGACTCCTCTGCAGGGAATCAAGGCAAAGTTGCCCAACGCTCAGGTGTTGTATGCCAAAGGTATTGACATTCCTTCATTCGAGCATTGCGTGGTGGCGAATGCGAACGTGAATGCACCCGCGCCAGCCACGGCACTGGGAGCCACGGGTACTCCCAACAAGGCGGAACCGGCAAGCATCGAAGATGCCGTGGCAGCAGCCCGGAAGGCTGATGTCGCCATCGTTTTCTTGGGCGAGCTTGCGATGATGACGGGGGAAGCCAGCTCTCGAGCCTATCTGGATTTGCCCGGTCAGCAACAGCAACTGCTGGAAGCTATCGTAGCCACGGGGAAGCCGGTGGTTTTGGTAATTGAGAGCGGACGTCCGCTGGACATTCGCTTTGCCATGGCGCAGGCGCCGGCAATCCTGCAGGCGTGGTTCCCAGGGGTGCAAGCCGGCCATGCGATTGCCGATCTGCTCTTTGGGGACGCCGATCCCAGCGGCCGATTACCGCTCAGCTGGCCGCGCACAGTCGGACAGATTCCGCTCTACTACAATCACAAACCCACCGGCAGGCCCATTTCCCCCGACCGCTGGCATAGCAGATATCTGGACGAGAGTTCAGAACCGCTGTTTCCTTTCGGCTATGGGTTGACTTATACGTCTTTCAAGTATGGGAATCTCAGCGTTACGCCGTCAGTTTCTGCCCATGGGACGTTGCATGTCAGCGCGGAGGTGCAGAACGTGGGTTCGCGAGCCGGAACCGACGTAGTTCAGCTGTATGTGCGCGATCAGGTAGCGCCGACCTCGCGGCCTGTTCGGGAGCTGAAGGGTTTCGCGCGAGTCACGCTCGCTCCCGGAGAACACAAGACGGTGGAATTCTCGGTGGATGCGAATGATCTAGGGTCTTACGATCCCCAGATGAAATGGCTGGTGCCTGCAGGAACCTACGACGTATGGGTCGCGCCCAATGCCAAAGAAGGCGTTCACGGGACGTTCGAGGTGGAATCGAAATAGCCGTCGGAGTGATAACTCCCGCGTTTATTTCTTCGGGGGCGCGGCATTCTCTGGCGCTGGCTGGGACGTCTGGCTAGCGCCTTCGGGTTCCCTCCCTGTATCTGCACCAGTTGTCAGGTAGTGAACGATCACAGAAATCCGCCGATTGGACGGGTCAAACGGATCATCCGGTTGACGCAGCTTCTGATCCGCGAAACCGCGCACCTGCGACACCTGATCCGCACGCAAGCCATTTTGTTGCATGAGGCGGCGCGCTGCGTTGGCGCGGTCGGCGGATAGCTCCCAGTTGCTGTAATCGGTTTTGCCGGAGTACGGTTTGGCGTCGGTATGTCCCTCAACGGAAATCTTGTTGGGGACGCCTCCCAACTCCTGCGCCAGGGTGATCAGCAAGGCCCGTCCATTGTCGTTAGGGCGCGGGTCGCCGAGGTCAAAGAAAGTCCCCCTTTCGCTCTCCAGAAGCTCGATCCGAAGACCTTCCGAAGTGACCGTAATCTCTATTTGATTCTTGAGCTTCTCGAAGTTGGTCACGTGCTCGATAGCCTTCTGCAGCTTTGCTTTCAACTCGGTCACATTATCTTTTGAGATAACGAGGTTTTCTCCCACTCCGCCCTGACTCGTGCCCGTTTTGTTCGCGGTGCCGGAGGGATCTCTGAAGTAGCCGGCAATAGCCTCCCGCACCGGCTTACTCGTGTTCAGGAGCCAGAGCACGATGAACAGCGCCATCATTGCGGTGACGAAATCGGCATAGGCGACTTTCCAGGCACCGCCATGGTGACCGCCGTGATGAACCTTCTTTTTGACGATGAGGATTGGCCGGTTCTGGTCCATGCAATCGGCCCTTAGCTCGCGGGTGCGGCTGCCTCTGCCGCGGGAGCAGCAGCCGCAACAGCGCCTCCGCCGCGACACAGCTTTTCCAGTTCCGAGAAGCTGGGACGAACGTGCCCGGGTATGGCGCGACGGGCGACTTCGACCGCCATGATGGGGGCGGTTCCTTTAAGGAAGGCGATGATCACCACGCGGAACACGTGCAGATAAGCGTGTTCCTCGTCTGCGCTCTTGGCCATGTTGGAAGCCAGCGGCCCGACCAGGCCGTAGCACAGCAGAATTCCCAGAAAGGTACCCACAAGCGCCGCAGCCACTTTGTGTCCGATTTCCTCGGGCGGTCCTCCCAGTGCGCCCATGGTGATGACTACGCCCAGCACTGCGGCAACGATTCCCAATCCCGGCAGAGAGTCTGCCATCGTCGAGAGCGACGTCGAAGGCAGGGTGGCATCGTGGTGCAACACTTCCATGTCGAGTTCCATCAACTGGTCAAGATCAAAGGCCTCGGCTCCACTGACCGCCATGCGCAGGGTGTCGCAGACAAAATCCCGGCAATGGTGGTCTTTGATGAAGTGCGGATATTTGGAAAAGATCGGGCTCTTCTCGGGATCTTCCACATCGTTTTCCAACACCATCAACCCTTCGCGGCGGGCCTTATTCAGCAGGTCATACATCATCTTTAGGGAGTCGAGGTAGCGCTGCTTGGTAAATTTCGACCCGCCGAAGACTCCACTGATGCCGGCGGCAATTTTCTTCAGAATGTGCAGCGGGTTGGCCACCAGCACTGTGCCGGCCCCGGCGCCGCCGATGATCAGCAGTTCGGCAGGCTGCAGCAGCACCTTGATATTTCCGTGCTCCAGCAGATAGCCGCTGATCACCGCGCCGAAAACCACCAGAAGTCCGACGATGGCAAACATAGCTTTTCAACCCGCGGAAGTGCCTGCGGCAGACACTGGGGGCGGTGCGCCTTTGCCGGAAGCTTGGTCCAGCGAGCACTGGGCGCGCGCCAAAAGAGATTCGACGCTATCGTCGTCGAGGACCGCGGCATGGCCTACAAACACGTTCACGCGCAGGCGATCGCCCCACCACTGCAATTCCGTGGGAGACACCACCTCGCGAACCCGTTGCACGACTTTTTCCAGTCCATTGCGATTGCAGTTGGTGGCGATGATCAGGAACTGGTCTTCCTGCCAACGGCCCAGGAGGTCGGTCGGTCGAATACAGTTCTGAATGTTCCCCACCACCAGCGTCATCAGTGCCACGAAGGCTTCCTGGCCGTATGCAGTCCGAAAACGATCTAGTTGATCGATTTGTATAGCGAGAATCCCAAAAGGCAAACGATATTGAGCGAAGCTGACGAGATTCTCGCGCAGGTGAAACTCCGTAAAACCGTGGTTGGGCACACCGGTAGCTTCGTCGAGATACCCGGAAGCTTCCAGGCTGCTGCGGCGGCGGTTCCTCGCGGAGGAGTAGCTCAGTTCATCGAAACTCTCGGCTACCGCAATGATTGATCCGTGCTCATCCCGGATGGGAACGCTCCAGAGATGCACGAAGACACGGTGCCCGGCTTTGTGATGGAAGTACATGCGCGCCTCTTTGCTCTTGCCTTCGTGCAAAGACACGTCGAAGGGACAGCAGGAACCGCAAAGACCGCAACCTTGGGTATCGCAGTCGGCCAGAACATTCTCCTGGCAGGTGTGGCCCACAACCTCGTGACGATGGTACCCGGTGATCCGTTCTGCTCCTTCGTTCCAGAATCGGATCTTGCCTTCCCGGTCCAGCAGGTACACGCCGGTCTGCAGGTTCTCCAGCGCAGAACGGAAGATCTCGGGCGTCCAGTGGTCCGCCATGGCTGACCTTGGTTGTCTCCTCTTCTGAGTTTTCATCGGCAGGAAGATAAACAACTTCAAGGCTTCGCCGCTCTCGCTTTGCAGGTAAAGCAAGGACGGACATCCGCCGAAGGATCACCTACAGGAGCCTGACTGCACATGCCGCTATATCCCGGGAAATCAAACCCGAAGGAAGGAGCCTAAGATGGCCGGTCTTCGGGACATCTCCATTCGTCATAAACTCACCGGCCTATTCATGGTCATGAGTTGCTTCTGCATGGTGGCTGTGTCTGCGCCCCTGGTCATTTATGAAACCACCACATTCCGGAGGGACCTAGCCGAGGACACGGCAACGCTGGCGGATATCTTGTCCCAGCACAGTGCGGCCGCTGTGGCGGCCCGCGATCAGCAGGGAGCACATCAGGCCCTGGAACTGTTGCGAGGCCAGCCTGAGGTGGTCCGCGCCTGCTTGTACGCCAGCGATGGAAAAACGTTGGCCAGATTTGTGCGCCCAGGAGAGGACCTGGACCTTCGGATTCTGCCGGAGCAAACGGAGAGCGCGCATTACGCGCACGGCCATTTCGTGGAGATTTGCAATGTCGTCTATCGCGGCACACCCGTCGGACGCTTGTATCTCGAGGCCGATGACAAGGCCTTGCAGGCACGATTTCGCAATTACGGCATGCCCGTTTTCCTGGTTTCGACCTTCACGTTTGCCCTTGCGTTATTCATGGCTTACCGCTTCCAGAGGTTCGTGTCCCAACCCATTCTCGACCTGGTGCGGGTCGCCAAGTCGGTCTCCCTGACGCGCGACTACTCGCTTCGCGCCCAAGCACGCAGTGGCGACGAATTGGGCATGCTGGTGAACGAATTCAACGCCATGCTCGGGCAGATCGAGGATCGGGATGCAGAACTACACCGGCAGCAGGAAAGTCTGGAAGAGCAGGTGACCACGCGGACGTCCGAGCTATGGACCGTGAACAAGCAATTGAAAGCGGCGAAAGAGATCGCGGAATGCGCCAGCAAAGCCAAAGGCGAGTTTCTGGCCAACGTAAGCCATGAAATTCGCACGCCCATGAATGGCATCTTGGGCATGAGCGAATTGGTTCTGCAAACCGAACTGACCGCCGAGCAACGCGAGTACATTTCGATCGTTCACTCCTCCGGCGAATCCCTGTTGCGCGTGATCAACGACATCCTCGACTTCTCCAAAATCGAGTCGGGGAAACTTGTTCTCGAGCGCATCGAGTTCAATCTCTATGACACGGTGGCGGGAGCGCTGAAAATCTTGGCTCCGCGGGCAGCCGCCAAAGGCCTCGAGCTTACCTATGACCTTCATCCCGACGTGCCGGCGAGGGTGGCGGGCGATCCGGGCAGGTTGCGCCAGATACTGACGAACCTGGTGGGAAATGCCATCAAGTTCACCGAGCGGGGCGAGATCAGAGTCGAGGTGAATTGCGGCGAAGAGAATCGGCCGCAGGTGACACTCCATTTCCAGGTTTGTGATACGGGAATCGGTATTCCTGCCGACAAGCACGAACTGATCTTTCAGCCGTTCGCTCAGGCCGACAGCAGCACCACTCGCCAGTATGGAGGTACCGGCTTGGGACTGGCCATCTCCGCGCAGCTCGTCGAACTCATGGGCGGGAAGATTTGGCTGGAGAGCGCGGCGGGCGAGGGGGCCAAGTTTCACTTCACCGTCCAGTTCTCGGTGCCGGAAACCAGGCAGCAGTTGCCGCTGCCAGGGGAATCTGATTTGCATGGATTTTCGGTTCTCATCGTCGACGACAACGCCACCAATCGCCGCGTGCTTTCGGAGATGACCCGCAGGTGGGGCATGAGACCAACCATCGCGGCAAGCGGCGAGGAAGCTCTGACCGCTCTGCACCACGCGCTCGACTCCGGTCAACCATTCCAAATCGTGCTGCTGGATGCCTGTATGCCCGGCATGGACGGCTTTGAGGTGGCGGAGAAAATCAAACAAGACCCCAATCTGACTAGCCCAACCGTCCTCATGCTGACCTCAGCGGGACACCCCGGGGATGGCACGCGCTGCCGCGAGTTGGGCATCGCTGCCTATTTGCTCAAGCCGATTCTCACTGCCGACCTTCAAGCTGCCCTGCGAAGCGCTTTGGGAATCCGGCTGGATGTCACGCGCGCTGCACTGGCGCCGCTGATCACGCGGCACACTCTGCGCGAATCGAAGCGTTCCCTGCGCATCCTGGTGGCGGAAGACAATCCTGTGAATCAGGTCTATGTCATGCGCTTGTTGGAGAAGATGGGACACTCTCCGGTCCTGGCCCGTGACGGCAAGGAAGCTGTGGTCCTGGCTACCAGCGAGGAATTCGATCTGGTCCTTATGGACGTGCAAATGCCGGAAGTAGACGGCCTCGCCGCGACTAGCGCGATTCGCAGCCAGGAGAAGGCTGCCGGGCGTCCCCGGCTGCCAATTTTCGCTCTGACTGCTCATGCCTTGAAAGGCGACCGCGAAATTTGTCTCAACGCTGGCATGGATGGCTACATTACGAAACCGATGCACTTCAGTGACATTGAAACAGCGCTTTCGAGCGTGCCTAGTGCTCGCACTCCATCCCTTGCAGAAACTGCCCAGCATTGTTCCGGCGGTGCTCCTCCCTGGGACAGAGCAGAAGCATTGGAACAGATGGGAGGGGACGAACAGTTGTTTGGAGAATTGTGCGAGATCTTCCTGCGGGAATATCCTAAGCGGATCGATGCACTCCGCGAAGCGATCAAAGCGGGAAACGCCACTGAGGTCCGGCGCGCAGCGCACAGTCTGAAAGGCGAGGCCGGCTGCTTGGCGGCAGAAGGCGCCCGCGAAGCGGCCCAACGGTTGGAAGACATGGGACGAGCGGGCGAATTATCGAAGGCATTCCCAGCTCTCTCATTGCTGCAGCAAGAGCTGGTAGCGTTAAAGATTGCACTCCAGAACCGGCAAGCGCATACGGATGAAGAACGACATTCAACCCAGCAAGCCTGACAAAACCGGTGCGGCGGCGAATGCGGTGCTGGTGGCCGACGATGATCCGCTCTACCGTCACCTGCTTTGCAGCTGGCTGGAGAAGTGGAGTTATCGCGTGGTGCAGGCGCGGGATGGGGACGTCGCATGGGAGCTGCTTCAGCAGGAGGATGCGCCCCAGATGGTCATTTTGGACTGGATGATGCCCGGCATCGACGGTCCGGAGCTCTGCCGCAAGTTGCGCAACCGGACAAACGGTCCCTACCCATATCTGGTACTGATTACTTCCAAGGGGCAAAAACACGATGTCGTGGCTGGACTGGAAGCCGGAGCCGACGACTACCTTACGAAACCATTCGACGTGGACGAATTACACGCCAGGATCCGGGCGGGTAAGCGCATTCTGGAACTGCAGGCGGCGTTAATGCGTTCGCGGGAGATACTCCAGTATCAGGCGGCGCACGATGGTCTCACTGGGCTTTGGAATCGAGGTGCGATCCTGGAACTCCTGCAACGTGAAACCAACCGCCACTGCCGGATCGGCGTTCCCCTGGGCGTAATCATGGCCGACCTCGATCACTTCAAACAGATCAATGACGCGCATGGGCATCTGGTCGGCGATGCCGTATTGCAGCAAATCGCCACCAGGATGGTTGCTGCAGTCAGAAGCTACGACAGCGTGGGCCGCTACGGAGGGGAGGAGTTCCTGATTGTGGCACCGGGTTGCGATACTGCAGACCTTTTGGCAAGTGCCGAACGCCTGCGGCGCTGCGTCGCGGATCCGCCCATCGTCAGCGATGCGGGGAATTTATCCGTCACCCTGGGCCTCGGAGTGGCATCGGCACAGCCAAACACCGAAGGATATGACTTCGAGGAACTCCTTTACGCTGCCGACAACGCGCTCTACCAAGCCAAAGCAAATGGCAGAAATCGGGTGGAATGCGTGCCCGCGGTGCAAGCTGCAGAACATGGCCGCTCATGACTTTGCTCACCCGGTCTTGCAGTCTAAGCGTCCAAGACGGGCTATGAAGCCCGAGATCATCTATCCTCTCTTCTCCGGTGATCGTGAACAAGGTGATCTACGTGGGCAGCGCGGACGGAAACGTCTACCCACTTATGTAAAGGTTAGTCGTTGGCGGTAGGTGGCAACTCCGAAAAACGACGCAGCAAATAAAACAGGCGTCCGGACTCTTTCGAGTCACTGGACGCCCGGGCAGCCCTCCCCCAGAACTGCTCGTTAATCAACTTAAACGTTCTTCTTCTCTGTGTGAATGGCACAATCGTGCCAGCGGAATGCACCAACGTGCCATCAAGTGATTTTCAACTCAGGCATCGCTCACCAAGAGAAACAATTTCAGCGCTGATATTTGCCCATGAGTTCGGCCCTTGCCAGCACATGGCCGGACATCGCCCGCTCCAGTTCCTGCTTGCTGGCGCCAGATTTCAGGTCGAGCTGTGCGTCAAGCGCGTACAGTTTGAAGAAATATCGGTGAGGCTTACCAGGCGGCGGACACGGGCCTCCGTAACCGATTCGGCGAAAGTCATTGCGGCCTTGACGTCCTCCTCCGGAAAGTTCCTCCGCCTTGCCTAGACCCTCGGGCAAGCTGGTGGCGGAAGGAGGCAGGTTGTAGAGCACCCAATGCACCCAGGTCCCCACTGGGGCGTCCGGGTCATCGGCGATCAGGGCAAGACTCTGGGTGCCGGCTGGCGGCGCAGTCCAGGAAAGCTGCGGCGAGATATCGGCGCCGTCACAGGTGAACTGCCGGGGAATCTCTCCACCTTGCGGAAAGCTGCTGCTGGAGATCGTGAACACGGTGCGTCCTCCTGTCTGGGCGAAGGCGATCACGGCCGGAAGCGGGCCGGGCGGGAAGACTGAGCCGGCTAGAAACAGTGCGGCGGACCAGGCACCCAGTCCGCCGAAGTTCCGTCTCCAAGCCATGACATCGCGCGCTGCGCGTGCCTCAATAGGTGGAAATAGTGAAGTTGACCGTGATCCGGGCCTGAGTTTCCACGGCCTCGCCGGCCTGGTAATAGGGCTTGAAACGCCACTGCCGAACCGCTTCCAGCGCCGCCGTGGAAAGGATTGCTGGACCACTAATCACCTGCAGGTCCTGAATACTTCCTTCCTTGCCGATCAGCGCCTGCAGAATAACGGAGCCTTGCACCTTCATCTGCTTAGCCAGCATCGGGTAGTTAGGTTCCACCGGCCGGCTCACGACCTGCACTGTATCGGGAGACAGACGAACCCTTTCCGAAGCGTTGGTGGCGACGTTGGCGGCTCCTGCCCCTTGTGGCGCGGGCATAGCTCGTGCTGGAACGCCGGGCTGCACATCGACCCGCACGGCAGGACTGCCCGATGCCACAGTACGCCGCGTATCCCCCGCCACGACTTCGACTTCCAGAGGGGGTAAGACAGCGCGGTTCATCACCACCGGCGGCACTGTCTGGGGCTGGCTGACCGGGACGGGAGCGGCCTTGGTGTGTTCCTTGGGGTGGGTAGGCGCAGCGGGCGTCTGTGTCTTAGTGGCCGGCGCCTGGGATGGGGTCGCTTCTGCGGGCTCAACCTGCTCGGCATCGCCCCCTGCCGAGGAGGCCGGAAACCAGAACTGCCTGTCTTTGACCAGCACCAGAATCAAGGCCGCCAGCAATAAAGCCAGGGCTAGCAACATCTGGCGCCGTTGTTTCTGTTCGGATCCAACCGGGAGAGAAGTGGACGGAATAGTCTCTACCTGACTCTTGTCCTGCAACATGGGCATGCTTGGGATTCCTCCGCCCGTGAGGGAGCCGGGTTCTGCTTAGTATGCCTCGAACCTCCCGCAAATGCCAGCGCAAGCCGTGTGGATAACGGGGTTACAAAGGGCCACGGTCCGATATCCGGATAGTCTCATCCCTATGTGAGGTTAGTCACAATCAGATGTGCCACGAGTCACAGCTAGGGGTTGCACCCGGGGCGGACACTAACCTCGTGATGCCCGTCACATACAGTTCGCCCGCGCCGCCCTGCGGGGACCCGGCCGGACTGGCTAAAGAAGAGCGGTTGGGGCGTCGCAGAGGGGGTGGTTCATGCTCTCGCCATACGGACTCGACATCATCGAAAGCTGCCTGACCTGCAAAATGCGGGCGGAGCGGCTGTTTTGCGACTTGCCTACCTCTGCGCTGCAAGCGTTCGAAACCATCAAGTACGCCACGGCGTATCCGAAAGGGGCCGTGTTGTTCGTGGAAGGCCAGGCTCCGCGCGGCATCTTCGTGCTGTGCAAAGGCCGGGTAAAGCTTTCCATTTGCGCCACCGATGGCAAGACCCTCATTCTGAAAATCGCCGAACCGGGCGAGGTCCTGGGCCTCAGCGCGACAGTCTCAGGAAAGCCCTATGAATTGACCGCCGAGACCATCGATCCCTGCCAGGTGAATTTTGTCAAGCGCGACGATTTTCTACGCTTCCTGAAAGAGCACAGCGATGCCTGCTTCAAAGTGGCGGAGCAACTGAGCGACAAATACAACAATGCTTGCCACGAGGTGCGCTCGCTTGGCTTGTCGCACTCCGCCGGCGAGAAGCTGGCGCGGCTGCTGCTGGAGTGGAGTTCCAAGAACGGCGAATCAGGCAAGCAGGAACCCCGGCTTAAGCTGGCGCTCACCCACGAGGAGATCGCGCAAATGATCGGCACCTCCCGCGAAACGGTGACGCGGCTGTTTGCCGACCTGAAAAAGCGGCAGATCGTGCAGGCCAAGGGCTCAACCCTGGTGATCCGCGATAAAGGTGCCCTGAAAGCGATGGCCAGCAACAACTGACCGCATGTCCCGTGCCAAGGGTCACGGCGACGGGTGATTGCAATCACTGTATTTCTTTTCCCCCGGGCATATCTAATCGACATGGAGAGCCGACCACGACAGAGCGAGTTTCCCACGAACGGGAGCCCTGACCGGCTCCTGGGCGATTTGCCCGCCGAAGAAGCGAAAGCCTTCAACGCCCTGAAAGCTGTGGGTTCCTATGCCCGCGGAACAACTTTGTTTCGCGAGGGACATCCCGCGCGCGGCGTGTTTGTGCTGTGTGACGGCCGGGCCAGACTATCGGTGTGCTCGGAGTCCGGCAAGCGGTTAACGCTGCGCATCGCCGGACCCGGCGAAGTGCTAGGCCTCAGCGCCTCCCTCACCGCGGGCACCTATGGCGCGACCGCCGAACTGCTGGACCATGCCCGTGTGGCCGTTATCAAGCGGAAAGATCTGATTCGCTTCCTGCGTGAGCACCGCGAAGCCTGCCTGCAAGTGGTGCATCTGCTGAGCGAGGACTTGCATACTGCCTACGACTGCGTCCGCTCAGTCGGATTGGGACGGAGCCGGCGCGCCCGCCCGCCGCGCGTGCATTAAGGTTCTATTGCGCATGGCGCAACCTCGGTTTCGTTTGCGTGCCCACAGTGTCTGCAGGTGAGTATCTCTCCATCAGTCGTCCACTTATTCGCCAATAAGAACTGTTTACTCGGAGTAGTCCGTGTTTCGGAACCTCCTATCCGCATCGAGAATTTTCCCATTCCTAGAATTACAATATGTCCAAAAGTTGGGGTGGCTGTGACCATCATCACAAAGGAATAGGTCAGCGTCGGGTAGCGTGAGAGAGAACTGCGTCCTTGAAACGGGCTCCGAGATTCGTTTCGTGCGGAGTGTGGATGATGAAACGACAAGGTGGAAATTATTGGCCGCAGGCTCGGCGGCGCTGGGATGTGCTCGTGCTTCTGCTGGCTGTATTGCCGGCCGCAGGACAGAAAGCCGCCGCCAAGCCGCAAGAGAGTTTGCAGGCCGCTTCCCAGTATGTGGGGGCAGAGACTTGCAAGGGCTGTCACGAAGATATTTACAAGAACTTCGAAACCACGCCTCATTGGAAAACCACACTAAGCAAGAAAGGTCTGGAGTGGCAAGGCTGCGAAGCCTGTCACGGGCCTGGGGCCGACCACGTCGCCGGCGGAGGAGACAAGAGCAAGATCTTCACCTTCAAGAACGTAACGGCGGAGCAGGCAAGCAAACGCTGCCTGGCCTGCCACGAGTACGGTGAAGAGCACGCCAACTTCGCCCGCTCCCAGCACAACGTCAACGACGTAAGCTGCATTGCCTGCCACTCGCCCCATCATGCGAAAGAGGAGCAGAAGCTGCTTAAAGCCAAGCAGCCGCAGCTGTGCTACGAGTGCCACACCGAAATCAAACAGGATTTTTCCCGGCCCTTCCGTCACCGCGTGGAACAGGGTCTGGTGCAGTGCACCGATTGCCACAATCAGCATGGGGGATTCCTGACCAGGCAACTGCGCGCGACCGCGGCGCAGGATCAGGTCTGCTTCAAGTGCCACACCGACAAAGCTGGTCCGTTCACGTTCGAGCACGAACCGGTGAAGACCGAAGGCTGTGTGGCTTGCCATACGCCGCACGGTTCGACCAACCCGCGTCTGTTGAAGCGCAGCCAGATCAACATCCTGTGCCTGGAGTGCCACACGCTTACGCAGGACAATCCGGGGCTGCCCGGGCTGCCTTCCTTCCATAACCAGAGCCAGAAATACCAGGCGTGCACCATGTGCCACGTGGCCATCCATGGCTCCAACTTCGATGACTTTTTCTTTAAGTAGGGGGAAGCCATGCAACTGTCATCTGCAAAGTCGATCCGGTTTAGACACGGCTCTCCCCTGCAGCGCGCGCACCAGCGTATAGGGGGAGTCCGCGTCTTTGTCTTTGCTGCCATCCTGGCTGCGTGTGGAACGTGGCCAGCGGCAAGAGCTGCCGCGCAGAGCGCCCCGCCGGAAGGCGTCGATAACGGAAACTATCACTACCAGGGCTCGTTCGAATTGGGTTACCGGTTCGTCGACACCCACGGCGCCCACCCGATCTACGACACCTACGTGAATGAACAGCAAGGGCCTCGCGTGCTCGACCAAACGCTGAGCATTCGGTCACTGAACCATGAAGGCTCGCTATTCGACAATCTGTTCGTGAGCAGCTTCGGCTGGGGCGGCGACCCGGAGAATGCTGGGCGCCTGCGCATGTCCAAAAACAAGTGGTACAACTTCGACGCGACTTTCCGGCGGGACCGAAATTTCTGGGATTACAGCCTGTTGGCGAATCCCCTCAACGCCGCCAACCCGTTCATACAGGTCAACGATTCACCGCACCGGTTTCAGACGGTGCGGCGGATGTACGATTACAACCTGCTTTTGCTGCCGCAGTCGGCGGTACGCTTCCGCCTGGGATACTCGCGTAACAACATGGAAGGGCCGGCCTTCAGCAGCATCCATCAGGGAACGGACACGGCGCTGTTTCAGAATACGCACTCCCTGCTCGACGCCTACCACGCCGGAGTGGACGTGAGGATTTTACCGCGCACCAACATCAGCTACGACCAGTTCCTGCAGTACTACAAGGGAGACAGTTCGTGGCAGGACACCAACGTCACCGGATTTCAGCTGAGTAATGGAGCCTTGGTTGACCCAGGAATCATCTACAACGCGAGTGCGGGTCAGCCGTGCGCGAGCGCGTTCAATGGTGCGACCACGCCGCCCACGGTCAACACGGCCTGTAATGCGTACTTCAGTTACACCAGGTTCGCGCCCACGAGAATTTCTTATCCCACCGAACAGCTGACCATACAGTCCAACTACTTCCGGCGCCTCGATCTCTCAGCCAGAGGTTCGTACAGTTCCTCCGAGAGCCAGGTGAAGAACTTCGGCGAGAGCTTTGCGGGGCTGATCACACGGACGCGGCAACGGAGCTTCGGCGAAGACGGCGCGGTAAGTTCCAAGCGGATCGTGGCCAATGCGGACCTGGGTGTGACTTTTCACGCCACCGAGAAGTTGCGGTTGGTGGACACTTTCCGATTTTCCAACTTTCGCATCCCCGGGAGCTGGAACTTGATCACTGGATCGTTGTTCGGCGCAACCTTGTTGTCCACGCCGAATGCGTTTGATCCCGCCACCTGTCCTCCGCCATTCACCGCTGCGACTTGTCCCCAGCACAACAGCAGCTCGCCGGCCGACATCACCGACGATCACCGCATCGACTTTCTGGGCCAGGACCAGAAGGTGAACACTTTTGAGGTCGAATACGACTTTACGCGGCGGATCATGGGGCACGCTGGGTATCGCTTTGAGCGGCGTACGATCAGCAACAATCAATTCGACCTCGCCGATCTAACCTTCTATCCGACGCTGCCGAATCGTGGGGCGTGCGCCGGACTGCCAGTGAACAACGGCGTGTGCACGACCACTACGACTGACAGCAGCGCCGAGTCCTTCGAAATCAATGCCCATTCGCTCCTGGTGGGAGTTTCCGCGCATCCCAACGCTGCTCTCCGCATAACCTTTGATACCGAGTTGTTGTCGGCGGACAACGCATTGACACGCATCTCTCCCCGAAACCGGCAGCAGTACAAAGGGCGGGTCGGCTACAAGCCGAAGGACTGGCTGAATCTATCGGGAACGGTGAACGTCCTGGAGAGCCGGAACAACGTGGCCACAGTTCTGCATCGTGAGCACAACCGCAATTACGGCTTCACCGTAATGGCGAATCCCAGGCCGCGAGTGGGTCTTGAGCTCGGCTACAACTACGACGATGTTTATTCCACCACCAACATCTGTTATGTACTTGCCTCGGGCGCGACCACCGGGTCTACGGTGTGCGGAGGCGCGCCGTTCATTTCGGCGCCATCGGTCTACATCAACAAGATTCATTTCGGCTACACGAACATCATGTTCAAGCCGATCCAGCGCGTGACCGCCAACCTGAGCTACAACTTGACCAGCACCAGTGGCAGTACGCTCATCATCTTCCCCACCCAGGACACTCTGGGCCCGCTGGCGTTCAATTTCCATCGGCCCACGGCTTCCGTGGATGTCTATCTGGCCAAGGGATTCACTTGGCGGACCGCCTGGAACTATTACGATTACAACGAGAAGTCCGCGCCTGGGACGTTGCCGCCGCGCGATTTCCAAAGCAACTCGGCCACACTTTCCGTGCGTTACAGCTTCTGATTGCGGTACCCCCTATCGCTCCGGGCGGTGTTTTTGCACCGCCCTGCCTTGTTTTTGAGGCGTCCACCCTGTTACCGTTTTGCCTCCGGGGCTGTGTGAGTCGCATCACCGACTGAAGTGAGATTTCTCACTGTGCTGAGAGTTGTCGCCCGCGAACAATAGAACGATTTTGCAATGATCCACGGGAAGATAAAGTGAGGATGCGGGAAGGGAAAGGGTGGGGTCCAAGGCGGTTCGAGAATAAGTGGTGGCTGCCATGGGTTGTGGCATTGTTTCTGAGTGCGGGAAGCGCCTCTGCCGCACAGAAGCCCAGCAACGATGACTGCCTGGCCTGCCACGGCGACTCCAGCCTGAGCCACGAAGTGAATGG
>Ga0335070_10003846_pt1 | contig 17503 bp, 17 predicted proteins | sample Lox_Sample_13_FD_206722 | JGI IMG/M metagenome (GOLD analysis project Ga0335070, IMG submission 206722) | Soil microbial communities from Loxahatchee National Wildlife Refuge, Florida, United States - Lox_Sample_1.3 | ecosystem: Environmental > Terrestrial > Soil > Wetlands | place: USA...
GGTTTGCCGGCTGCGGATTTCGTCCCAGACCTCCTGCGGGGAAGCGGACGGCACGAGAGCTTCAGTTCGCACGATGTTGCCCGTGTAGCCCAGCACCGTGGCGGCAATTTCAGCGGTTTCGCCGGCGCGCACCAACGGGCTGCTCAGAATCAGGGTGGGCGCCATTCTGATCCGGCGCGCGCCCTCGACGGCGCGGCGCACCTCGTCGCGGCCCTCTGCCGTCAGTTTCCGCTCATCGTCAGAACCGCCAGGCGGAGCGCTTTCCGCCGCGCCGTGCCGCAAGAGATAAACCTGCATGGGATGCTTCGTAAAATATCATGTAGGATGGCTCAGCGGTTCGCCGGCGTGGTTTTGGCGGCGTGGGTGCTCATGCTCACGGCGCACGCGCAGCCCCTGATCAGCGGCTGCGCCGTTTTTCCCGCGAATAATGTCTGGAATGCGCCGGTCGACCAGCTTCCCGTGGACGCCAATTCGGCCCAGTACGTCGCGACCATCGGTTCAGGCAAGCCCGCGCATCCGGACTTCGGTTCGGGCCTCTGGGATGGCGGTCCGATCGGCATTCCGTTCATCGCCGTTCCTGGCACTCAAGCCAAGGTCAACGTCATTTTCGACTACGACGGGGAAAGCGATCACGGCGGCTATCCGATTCCTCCCAACGCGCCCATCGAAGGCGGGTCGTCCAGCACGGGCGATCGGCACGTGCTGGTGATCGACAAAGACAACTGCATTCTCTACGAACTCTACAGCGCCTATCCACAATCAGACGGAAGCTGGCATGCGGGATCGGGCGCAATATTCGATCTGAAATCGAATGCGCTGCGTCCGGCGGGTTGGACCTCCGCCGATGCCGCCGGCTTGCCGATCTTTCCGGGCCTGATTCGCTATGACGAAGTGGCGGCCGGCGCAATTCTTCACGCTATCCGCTTCACCGCGCCGCAAACACGAAACACGTACATATGGCCGGGACGGCACCAGGCTTCCGACCTGAGCGGCACGAATTATCCGCCCATGGGCCAGCGCTTCCGGCTGAAGGCGTCCTTTGACATTTCCTCGTATCCTGCGCCGGTGCAGGTGATCCTGAGGGCGCTGAAGAAGTATGGAATGATTCTGGCGGACAACGGATCGTCCTGGTACCTCTCGGGCGCTCCCGACGACCGCTGGGACAACGACGCGCTGCACACGATATCGCAGCTCCAGGGCTCGGATTTCGAGGCGGTGGACGAATCCTCGCTCATGGTGCAGCCCGATTCGGCGCAGGCGAAGGGAGCGGCTGCGCCTGTTGTGAACAGCGTGGTAAACGCCGGCAGTTATCAGCCGGGCGCCATCTCGCCGGGCGAGATTCTTTCGATTTTTGGTTCCGGTTTCGATTCGAGCGCCAAGGTCTCTTTCGACGGCACCGCGGCGCCGATTTTGTATGCGGGCCCCAGCCAGATCAATCTGGTGGCGCCTTATGAGATTGACGGCAAAACATCCACCAACATGAAGGTGGATGTCGGCGGCGTAACCACCGCTGCCGAAGCGTTGGCGGTCGCCGCCGCCGCGCCGGGCATCTTCATCGTCCTCAACCAGAACTACAGCATCAACTCGGCGGCAAACCCCGCCGCGCAGAATTCCGTGCTCGTTCTGTACGCTACCGGAGAAGGGCAGACCAAGCCGCCGGGCGTGGACGGCAAGATGGCGACGGATGTCTGGCCCAAGCCGCTGCTGCACGTCTCCGTGTCTGTCGGTAACAAAACTGCGGTCGTTCAGTATGCGGGAGCGGCGCCGAACTTCATTGCGGGCGCGATGCAGATCAACGTCCTACTGCCGGCCGGAGTTGCGGGCGCTGTGGTGCCGCTGATACTGGATATCGGCGGGTACAGCACGACGGTCAATGTAGCCATTCGGTAGCGCAGGGCCACGCCGCATTTGCGGGGACCTGCGGCCTTTTGCCCTTCACATAGAAGAAGCTTACGGCGCCTTGTACGCCACGTAACGCCCGTTCTCGAAGACCGGCGTCATCCCTGAGATCCGGTGTTCTTCCAGCAGCACCACGTAATCGATGCCCAGGCTGCGGTACGACGCCATCGCGGCCGGGTTGAACGGCGACGCCATGGTTTTCTGCCAGCGAGACCACCACTCTTCGCCAAGTTCTTTAAAAAAGTTGACCTGCCCGCCCGCCTTCCAATCCACGTACACCGCGCGCAGGGCCTCGGCGCGAAAAATGCCGGGGTCGAGCGACTCTTTCGCATCCGGGAACAGGAAAACCGCGTCTTTCGGCGTTGATGTGCGGGCCCAGTGAGCGAGCTGCTCCAGCTCCGCCGTGTGTAGCGCCGGATAATTTTCCATGCCGCCCCAGAGTGGAATCAGAAAGAATGGCGCAGCCGCGGCTATGGTGACGCCGAGCCTCGACCAGCGAGAAGCTGCTTGCGCGGTCCAGATCGCCGTGGTGGTGAGCAGGGCGAGGATCAGGACGACGGCGACCCGGTTCCAGGACGGCCACTCGACCAGGCGGTTCGCCGGCGGGAGATATGCCAGCGCGAGCAACACGATGGCTTCGTCGTAGCGTTTGCCGGTGACCGCTTTGCAGGCCGCTATCGCCCCAAGGATCATGGCGAAGGCGGTCACGAACAGCAGCGCGCGTCCCGGCTGAAATTCCGGCACAACCGCCCACTGCAATTTTTCCAGCAGTACGTACGAAACCGGCACGCTGATCACTCCAATCAGCGGAAGACCGATCAGGAAGAAGCGAAGCGCTTGCGGCGCGTCCTGGCGCACCCGCCCGTACGCGAGAACCGTGACGGCGTACAGAATCAGATACTGTGCGATGCGATCTCTCCACCACGTCGAGACCCAGTTGTAAGACGCGCGCATGCGTTGCAGCTCGGCCTGATGCGGATCCAGCCGCGAGAAAAATGCCTTGCCGCTTCCGTCCTGGAAGAACGAAGCTGCAAGCAGAATCACCGCGGTTCCCGCCAGCACCCACAGCGGGGCCAACCGATCCTTCCTGTTCAGGGTCTTCGAAGGCCATACCGCCAGGCAGAAATACACCACCCAGAAGGGAACCACGCTCGGTGGATGCATGAGAAAGCCCACCGCAGCCGCCATGGCAGCACTCAAAAATCGCTGGTGCGCGACGAGACCGATGGCCAGGAAAACCATGGGGACGGCGAAGCCGCGCGGAACGGGCTCATATTCGTAGACCACCACCGACGGTCCCGTGATGAAGGCGCCCAGCGAAAAGACCGCCGTCACCAGAAGCGCGAGAAGATCCGAAAGGCCCATCGCGGTGGCGATGAGATACACACCCCAGATGCCCAGCGCGCGAAACACAAACTGTTCGCCTTCGAGCACCAGGCGAAAATCGAGGCCGGTGACCTTGCGCAGCGCGACCGCGGTCTCGTCATAGAGCGTGAAGGCCACGTGCGGATGCTGCACGATCAGGTCTTTTCCCAGCACCGACGGGTCCCACATATGCTCCAGGATAGGCGCGTAAATCTGTGTGTCGGATTGCAGCCAGGTGTGCCCGGGAAACTGAAAAAAGTGGACCAGCGAGATCGCCAGGATCGCGCCTCCGACCCAGGCGCGTTTCATTGGGCGGGTGTCTTTTCCAGTTGCTGCTTGGTCCAGACGCGCCTCGGGTTGAGTTCCATCGATTTTGCGAATGCCTCGCGCGCTTCTGCGTTGTGATGCGTCTTGCGCAACGCAAGGCCAAGCCAGAGATAAGCCTCGGCCGACTTCGCGTCCAATTCGATGGCGCGCCGCAAATCGCGAATGGCTGGTTCCGGGCCGCCGCCAAATAATTCCGGCTTGTAATAATTTCCGATGCCGCGGGCAAGATAAGCTTCAGCCGACTTGGGATCAAGCGCGATCGCCTTCGCGATGGCGTCCTCTGATTTCTTGCCGTAACTCATCCCAAGCAGCACGTTAGCGGGGATCACCTGGCCGTACAGCGTTCCGAGCACGCGGAAGTACTCCGACTGGTTCGGCTTCAGCTCTACGGCACGCTCTGCCGCCGGAATGCCCGTTTTCGCCGCGCGTTCAGCGCCGGCTTTATCGCGAAGCTCGAGCTCAATCTCGGCCAGGTACGCCGACGCCAGCGCCACCCGGTATTGCGCCTCGGCGTCGCCGGAAGCTTTGGCGGCCGCTGCCGAAAGCTCTGACACAGCATGCTCCAGCGCGGGGCGGTCCTCCAAATCGCGCAATTTCTCGAGATCAACCGGCGCCGCCGTCAGCGTGGCGGCCAACAGAAGACTCATCCACATCGTCGTCACAGAGCTGCCACACGCCGCTGGGCCGTCAGGAAATAGGCGCCCACCAGGATCAGCACCAGGCCGTTCGCCGAGATCACCAGTGGTGCGGAAAACATGGGGATCAGCCAGCCCGAGGCCAGGTTGCCGAACGGCATGCCGCCCCGGAAGGCTACATTGTAAACGCTCATCACGCGTCCGCGCATCTCGTTGGATGTGATTAACTGGACCAGCGAGTTAATCATGGTGAATCCGCACATCAACGCGACGCCGGCAAGAAACAGCAGGACGCAACTCACGACCAGATTATTTGATAGCGCGAATGCCGCCATGGTCCCGCCCATAGCGATCAACATGAGCAGCGCAATCCGGCCCTTATTCCGCACGTTGCCCAGCGCTGCCACCACCAGGGCGCCCGCAATGGATCCCAAGCCCGAGCATACCAATAGTGTTGTAAACGTGCCCGGCCCGCTGTGGAAAACGTCCTTGGCGAAGACTGGCAGGAAAGTGATCATGGGAATCGCGAACGCAGTCATGCAAAAGGCCAGCAAAATCAGAGCTTCCATCGCGCCTTGCTGGCGAATGAATCCGAATCCCTGTTTCATGCTGCGCATCACCGTTTCTCCGGTGGGCTGCGGTGTGAACGTCATGTGCAGCATCATGAGCGATATGATCACCGCGATGAACGATATTCCGTTCAGCGAAAAACACCAGCTCGCGCCCAGTTTGGTGAGCGCGAGCCCGCCCAACACCGGTCCGATCACGCGCGCCAGGTTGAATTGAATTGTCTGGAGCGCGATGGCATTGGGCAGATCTTCCTTCTCCACCAGCATGGGCACGAGAGCGGAGTAAGCGGGCCCCCCGAACGATTGCGCCGTGCCCACAATGAACGAGAGCGTCAGAATGTGCCACACGCGCACCACACCCAGGGCGAACAATGCCGCCAGCGTAAACGCGCACGTGAGCTGTACCCACTGCGATCCCAGCAGCAGCCGGCGCCGGCTGACGCGATCCGCAACCACGCCTCCGATTAACGAGAACAGAAAGATAGGAATGTTTCCCAGAAACGCGTCCAGGCCAAGCATTCGCGCCGATTTGGAAATTTCGAGCACTAACCAACTCTGCGCCACGATCTGCATCCAGGTACCTGTGGTCGAGATGCAGGCGCCGATCCAGAGCAGGCGGAAATCGCGGTATTGAAATGCTTTAAAAACTCTGCGGATCACAAGGCAGCGGGCTTTATGGGAGAGGTTTTTCCCGCTGGATCAAATGAAGGATGTTGCCGTCGCTGTCGGTGAAGAACACGAGCCGATTGCCCTGGTTGTTGTAGGGTTCGGTCAGAAACTTCACGCCCAGTTGCTTGAGCCGCGCGTGCGCGCCGTCGAAATCATCCACTTGAATGGCGAGATGGCGAATACCCGGATCCTTCATCTTTTGCGGTACCGGTGCTCCCTCGGAAGGGACGATCTCCAGCATGGTTCCGTTAGGGGCCTTCACGAAATAATTCCCGTCGTAAGTGTAATTAATGATGAAGCCGAGATGATCGACGTACCAGCGGGCGAGCTTCTCCGGCTGCGGCGAGGCGATCGCCGTGTGTTCCAATCCCTTGAACATATACGGGAATTGTAACAGGTGGGTCAGAGAACCGTGCGGCCGCCCATTCTTGCTCCCACCAAGGTTTTCTCAGCGACCGACCGAGATCCCCGCAAATACATCCAAGATGACGGACGTGTGCAGGTTGTACACGATCACATGCCCGCCATAGTAGCCGCGCGCGCAGCCCTCAGGCAGCGGAGGCAGGCGGCGGCAGACTACTTCGGGCACGGGGTACATCTTTTTCTCCAGACCCGGCGGCAGGTGGCCGTTGCGCTCCAATTGCCGCTCTAGTCCCGGCGGCAGCCCTTCAGCTCGGCCGTGATGTTTATGCTCGTACCGATCATTGTCCCCGCGATAGTGCCCGCGATACTGGCGGTCATGGCGGCACTCATCGTCTTCGCGCTTGGCTTCGAGTCCTCCCAGCGCCAGCGCCACGCATGCAACTGCAATCAGAATTTTCCGCATCTTCAAATCCTAACCGCACGTGCGCAGAAAAACTGCACTGGCTTTGGTCAGTAGTCTATTGTTGACTTCGAGGAGTTAACTCTGGCGGGCGGCCGTTTTGATCGAAACCGTCTTGATATTGACGAACTCACGGATTCCGTAGATGCTCAGCTCGCGCCCGTAGCCCGAGCGTTTCACGCCGCCGAAAGGCAGGCGCGGATCCGATGCCGTCATGCCATTGACAAACACCTGCCCGGCCTCGATTTCGTCGATGAGGCGCTCGCGCTCGCGTTCCTCGTTGGTCCAGACACTGGCGCCCAAGCCGAACGGCGTGTCGTTGGCCAGGTGGATCGCCGCATCGAGGTCCGGCACACGAAATAAGGACGCCACCGGCCCGAAGAGTTCCTCCCGGTAGGCCGGCGCCTTTTCGGGTATCGCAGTCAAAACCGTGGGCGCGTAGAAGTTGCCCGGACGATCCAGCCGCCGGCCGCCCGTCAGCACGCGCGCTCCAGCCGCGACCGACCGCCGCACCTGGTCCTCCAGATCCTCGAGAATCTGTTTCGTGGCCAGCGGGCCCAGCTCGGTGCTCTCTTCCATAGGATCGCCGATTCGCAGAGACTGCATCCTCTCGACGAACCGCCGCTCAAAATCATCGGCCACGGCATTGGCGACGATGAACCGTTTGGCAGCGATGCAAGACTGCCCGTTGTTGATGACGCGTGCCTTCACCGCGGTTTCGGCAGCAGCCTGGAGATCCGCGCTGGGCATCACGATGAACGGATCGCTGCCGCCCAGTTCCAGCACGGTTTTCTTGATTCGATTGCCCGCCTGAGACGCCACCTGCATGCCCGCCGGCTCGCTGCCCGTGAGTGTGACGGCCGCCACCCGCGGATCGTCAATCACGCGCGACACTTGCTCGGAAGCAATCAGCAGGGTTTGAAATACGCCGTCAGGAAATCCCGCGCGCCGGAAAATCTCTTCTATGGCCAGCGCGCATTGCGGAACGTTCGACGCGTGTTTGAGCAACCCGACGTTGCCCGCCATCAGCGCCGGCGCCGCGAACCGGAACACCTGCCAGAACGGAAAATTCCACGGCATGACGGCGAGCACTGCGCCGATGGGCTGGTAACGGATGTAATTCGTGCCGGCTTCAGTAGGTACGGATTCGTCGCGCAGGAATGCCTCAGCGCTCTCCGCATAGTAGCGGCAACCCCAGGCGGACTTCACGGATTCTTCCATGGCGGCCTTTAGGGGCTTGCCCATCTCGGCCGTCATGATCCGTCCGAATCGCGCCTTTTCTTTTTCCAGGATGTCCGCAGCCGCCAGCATCATGCGGGCGCGCTCCGCAAATGCCGCGTGACGATAAACGCGAAACGTGGCGGCCGCGCGCGCCAGCTTGTCTTCAATATGCGAATCAGCGAGCGGCTCGAAAGTGCGAAGCGTCTCGCCGGTGGCTGGATTTACAGATGCGATCGCGATGGGTGGTTTCCTCTCCGCATATTATCCAGCACACCGGCGAGTGAAGGCCACTTAGCCGGCTCTGCGCGCCTGGCCCGCAGCCGCGGCCGTTTGCGATTGCGGTTCTTTGCGCTCTCCTGTTGTGCTAATGGGAATTTGCCGTGTCTTCTGTGCCGGAACCGGAATGGTCACGCGCAATTCGCCGTTGCGGAATTCCGCCTGGGCTTGATCGATGTTCGCGCCCTCCGGCAACGGAATCAGGCGATAAAAATGTCCGTAGCTGCGCTCGGAGTGATAGTATCCTTCGCGTTTTTCCTCGTGCTCACGGTTGCGTTCGCCTTGGATGACCAGGCCTTCATTGTTGACTTCCACCTTGACGTCACTTTCGTTGACGCCAGGCAGTTCTGCCAGAACTTCCAGCTTGCCCTCTCGCTCCTGCACTTCGACCGTGGGCGCCCACTGCTCCATCTCGCTTCTGCGGCCGCGCCAGCCGCCGAAGTCCTCGAACATGCGATCCATCTCTTCAGTAAAGCGGCGCATCAGCGAAAATGGGTTTGCGCTGAACAACTCCGCCGGACTGTGAGAAAACAGCGACGGGAAAGCTCCCCGCCGTTCGAGCGCTCCGCCGTGCCGGGAACGGTCCAGCGCGCGTTGCTGCTCTGAGGATTGTCTCTTAACGTCCACTTCAGCCATTTCGACACACTCCTTCTTTTTCGATCTTTCAATCGTTGTTGAAGCGGCACCGCCGGAAGGAATCGATTCCGGCTACTATTTTTGGCCTTCAAACGCTCAAAGGCAAGAGCCAAAATCTGAGTGTGTGTGATGGAGAGAACCGATCTAAGCAACCGCCTCAGAAGCGTGATACGAGCTGCGCACCAGGGGACCGGCTTCGACATGGCCGAAGCCCATGTCGTATCCTGCGCGGCGCAAATCGTCGAACTCCGCTGGAGGCACGTAGCGCACAATCGGCAAATGGCGCGGCGAAGGCCGCAGATATTGTCCCAGCGTCAGAATATCCACCTCGTGCGCCCGCAGATTGCGCATCACGCCCAGCACTTCCTCGATCGTCTCCCCTAATCCCAGCATCAACCCTGATTTGGTCGGCGTTTCCGGCGAAATCCGCTTCGCGTAAGCCAGCATATCGAGTGATCGCGTGTACTGCGCGCCTAGGCGCACCTGGCGGTACAGCCGCGGCACCGTTTCGGTGTTGTGATTCAGCACGTCGGGACGGGCATCCATCACGATTTCCATGGCGCGGCGGCTGCCCTGAAAATCGGGTACCAGCACTTCCACCCGGCAGCCGGGAATGCGCTCGCGGATGGCGTGAATCGTGAGGGCGAACAGTTCGGCGCCGCCATCCTTACGGTCGTCGCGATTCACGCTAGTGACCACAGCGTATCGCAGCCCCATGGCTGCCGCCGCTTCCGCCACGCGGCGCGGTTCGTCATAGTCCACTTCGAGCGGGGCGCCCTTCTGCACCGCGCAGAAGCCGCATCGTCGCGTGCAGACATTGCCCAGAATCATGAACGTTGCGGTGCGCCGGTTCCAGCAATCGCCAATATTGGGGCAGGCCGCGCTCTCGCAAACGGTGTGCAGTCCCATCCCTTCGATGAGAGATTTCAGCTCGCGGTAATTTTGGCCCACCGGCGCCGGAGCGCGCAGCCACTGCGGGCGCGGAGATTTCGACGATTCGCCGATCGTGACCAGCACTGCTTTCATCCTAGCGCAGGGGATACCAAGCCGCGACCAAAGGGAGCGGTTGCTGTTGCCGTTACCCTAGTCCAGCTTCTTTTCCAACTGATTTTCCAGGATCAACTGCGGCCCGAAATTCTCGAATTCCACCCCCGCCCCCGTTTCCAGAGCCTTCCGCGGAATTAGGCCGATGAGTTCTGTCCCGGAGATGCGAACGCCGTAACGCTCCGATTCAGAGCGGATGGCTTCGAACACAGCGCCAAGCGGAGTTACCTCAAAATCCGTCAGGTTCACGGACACTTGCGCGTGGCCCCTCGATTCCAGAAAGAGGCCGAGGGCTTTCACCGCCTCAAATCCGCCAGACGAAAACCGGATCTTTCTCGCGATGCCGTGCGCAATTTTGAGATCCGCGGTTGCCAGGTTCACGTTGAAGGCGATCAGCAGTTTTCGCGCGCCGATCACGCAAGCCCCGGCCGTGGGATGCAATGCGGCTTCGCCGAAATCCGGCAATCGCTCGGCGTTGAACCGTATCTCTTCACGCAGCCCTTCGAAATTCCCGCGGCGGATATTGGCCAGGTTCGCGCGATCCGGGCGACGCGCCGCCGCTTCGTACAGGTAAACGGGAACGTGCAGCTCGCGCCAAACGCGCTCCGCTAGTTGCTCGGCCAGGCGCACGCAATCGCCCATGGTGACACTGGAAATCGGAACCAGCGGAACCACGTCGGCGGCGCCGATGCGCGGATGAATGCCTGTATGCCGGTTCAAGTCGATTCGCGCGGCTGCGCGTTCAATGCCGCGGAACGCGCTTTCCACCACTGCCTCTGGCGTGCCGGCAAAAGTAACCACGGAACGGTTGTGATCGGCGTCCGAAGTCCGGCCCAGCACCGCCGCCCCCGTCGCGCTCGAGATGGCCTCTACAATCGCTGCGACCACGGCGGCGTCGCGGCCCTCCGAAAAGTTCGGCACGCATTCGACTATTGGGCCTCGCAATGCTTCACCTCACCCTCCTGATAGATGATCGCGCCGTTCTTCAAAACCATGTGAACGTGATTGATGCCGAATCGATAAGATAGATCGCGATAATCATCGGTATTCAAGATGATCACGTCGGCCCGTTTGCCCGGCTCGAGAGATCCACACTCCTCGCCATACCCCAGAGCGTGCGCCGCGTTAATGGTGGCGGCGGACACGGCCTCTGCCGGAGAGAACTCCATCTCCGAGCAAGCCAGCGAAATGACCATCTGCATGTTGTAGGTAGGTCCGTCATCGAGGCCGAAGCCAGAAGCCAGCGCAACCGCCGCGCCGGATTCGATCAGCGCGCGCGCCGAGCGACGGCGATCCAAGAGTACGGTGTCGGAGGCTGGCTGCAACAGCCCAATAGTACGCGATCGCGCCAACTCCTCGATTTCTTCTTCCGGAACGCCACCCACAACTACGCTTTCGGCATCCATTTCAAGCGCCAGGCGTATCGCCGTCGGGCACCGAGCGGCACACACCCGTAACCGGAAACCCAGACGCCGGGCGCACGCCAGAAATCGCCGTGTGTCCGACGGCTCCAATACCGCACAGTTCGCCACGGCGAAGCGCGCCAACTTGCGTCGCGAAATGAGAGGCATCACCTCAGCGCAGAGTGACTCAATTCGTGTGGTCGAATCGCCAGTCGCGCCGCCCACGTAGGCGCTACAAACATCCAGCGGCTTGCCTTGGAGCCCGGCGAGAACTCGCAACAATTTGATCTCGCTTACGTGGCCCGGAGGAGCGCTCGTGACTGCGCATAGAGTCGTTGTGCCGTGCCGCGCCATTCCGGCAAGAACCTTTCGTGCGCTATCCGCAAGAAGCCGGCCGGACCGAATAGGAGCCCCAGCCGCCGGATATGCCGGTTTGGGCCACAATTCCGCCCGGTTGTCTACAAATCCCGGCATGACCACGCGCCCGGCCGCGTTGATCTCGCGCGCATTTCGCGCCGCCCGCAGATTCTCCACGCGTCGCGTTGTACCGGCTTGATCAATCCGCCCGTCGCGGACCAGGAGTGCGCCGTCAGAAATAAGACTCAAATCGTTTAAGGCTGCGCCGCGCCGCGGTCCCGCCGGGCCGACCAACCTGATTAATTGACGCGCTCCGCGAATCAAGATCGTTTCTTTCGGCGGAACACTCTGGCCTGCTATATTCCTGTAAATTTGAGACATGCCGACACACCCGGTCCCGCGTGGCGTGAAGCGGCCACTCAAGACCCTGGAACGCGTGATTTCAAAAGCGGGCTTGGGCTCGCGCACCGAGGCCCGGCAGTGGATCGCAACCGGGCGCGTGCGTGTCAATGGAAAAACAATCCAAACTCCCGACTACTGGGTGGATTTCACGCGCGACCGCGTTACGCTCGACGACAAACCGGTTCACGCAGGCAAGAAACTCTACTTGCTCCTCTATAAACCCAAGGGCTACCTCACGGCCTACAAAGACCCCGAAGGCCGTCCCACCGTCTATGATCTCATGTCCGCGGTAGACGCATGGATGTTTCCAGTGGGCCGGCTGGACTTGGACACCAGTGGCCTGTTGATTCTCACCAACGATTCGCAGTTCTCCGAACGCCTCACAAACCCTGAATATAAGGTGCCCAAGACGTATCAAGTGAGAGCCTCGACCGTGCTGACCGATGATCAGATCGATCATTTACGGCGCGGCGTGACCTTGAGCGACGGCCCCACGCGGCCTGCCGTGGTGAAACGGTTGCGCGACACCGCCAAGTACACGTTTCTCGAAATCACCCTCACGGAGGGACGGAACCGCCAGGTGCGCCGTATGCTCGAAGCCGTGGGCAGCAAGGTGCTCAAGCTCGTCCGCACGGCCATCGGCCCGGTGAGAATCGGCGAATTGCCCATCGGAAAATACCGCCCCCTTACGGCCGAAGAAATCAGGCTGTTGAATCCGCGTAGATAGAACTTTACACGTCAAAGTACTTCATGATATATTTTCGAAAACTGGAGGCTTCAATCATGAGATGTCTTCTCGCGGCCGTGCCGGCCCTATTGTGGCTCGGCTGCAATCATCAGCCCGATAACGCGCTGATCGGCGCCGCGCGTTCAGGCGACGCGAAGGCCGTCAAAGTGCTGCTGGCTGCCGGCGCCGATCCCAACCAGCGTTGGGGCGTCAACAACTGGACCCCGCTCATGCACGCCATTCATAAAAACAAGAAAGCTTCAGTCGAGGCGCTCATCGCTGGCGGCGCGGATTTGAACGCGCGCGACGGCAACGGGATGACCGCGCTGATGATGGCCGCGGGATATGGCTGCGCCGAAATCGTCCGGTTACTGCTCGATCATGGCGCTGATCCATACGTTGAGACCAGCGACGGGGATAACGCTCTCACCATGGCCGTCGGCGGCGTCCCCGATATCGACAAGTTCACCGTCGGCAAGTGCCAGACCGCCACCGTCGCGGCACTACTCAAGAAAGCTCCCGATCTGAAATTGAAAGACAGCGCCTACGGACGCGCCGCCCGCTTCGCCGCACATGCCGCGGGCTGTACCGACGTGCTTTCGCTTACTGGCCCCGGTAATAGGTGAACAACCACACCCGGGTGGAGCTTTCTGCGCGCTTTTACGCAGCGGACTGGCTCCACTGTCCCCGCATTTCCCCAAACTTCCGAATCAGACCGAATGGTCCTGAAATTGCAGCTCTGCTTCTCGGAGGCTGTGTGATTATCCTACTTTTCGGTCCCCCGGGCTGTGGCAAAGGCACCCAGGCCGAGTTCATCTCGAGCCGTTTTGGAATTCCCGCCATTTCCACGGGGGAAGTCTTTCGGGCAGAATGCAAAGCCGGCACGGAGCTGGGCAAGATGGCCTGCTCGATTTTCTCCAAAGGCGGGCTCGTCGGCGACGACATCGTGAATACCATCATCGCCAGGCGAATCAGCCGGCCGGATTGCGCTTCGGGCTTCCTGTTAGACGGTTATCCACGCACGCTGCCGCAAGCCCATTTTCTGGATCGTATTCTCAACCAGGGTATGATGTCGATTCACCTCGACGTTCCTTTCTCCATGATCGTTGAGCGCATCACGGCGAGGCGGCAGTGCCCCAAGTGCTCGCACATTTACAACCTCCTGTTTCAGCCTCCGAAAACGAAGGACACTTGCGATTTCGACGGTGCCACGCTCACCACACGCGAAGACGACCGGGAAGAGGTGATCTGGCAGCGTCTGAAAGCCTACGAGGAACTGACCGGCCCGGTGATCGCCCACTACGCGAAATCCAACCATTACAAAATCGACGGCACCGCGGCGCCGGCCCGGGTTTCCTCGCAGATCGAGCGCGTGCTGGAAAGCTGCGCCGTCCCCACACTCCGCTAACAGCAGCATTGGGGACTCTCTCCGCGTCACAAGCGCGGGCTAGCGACGACACGGCCAAGCGGATGCTGAGATTAGCCGCTACTCCCATCCAACAGTCGATTCAGGTTGTATGCTGCGCTGATCAGTCCCAGATGTGTCAGCGCCTGCGGAAAGTTCCCTAACAACTCGCCCTTCGCGCTTATCTCCTCCGAAAGCAATCCCAGGTGATTGGCGTACGACAGCAGCTTCTCAAATAGCAATTGCGCCTCCTCCAGCTTACCTGCGCGCGCCATTGCTTCCACTAACCAAAAGGAGCACACCGTAAAGAAGCCTTCACCCCCTGGGAGGCCATCCTCGGCTGCCTCGCCGATCCGGTAGCGATGCACCAGACTGTCCGATACCAGGCGTTTCCGAATGGCCGCAAGCGTCGAAATCATGCGCGGATCCTTGGGCGATACGAAGAGCATCAGCGGCATCATCAACGTGCTGGCATCCAGGGCATCCGAGCCGAAGTGCTGCGTGAACGCCGACTCGCGCTCGTTCCAGCCCTGGTCCATGATTGCCCGGTAAATGCGATTGCGCTCGTTGAGCCACGGCAGAACCTCCGTTGGAAATGACCGCTTCCGTGCCAAGCGCAGCCCGCGATCCAGCGCCACCCAGCACTGTAGCTTCGAATATACGAACTGCTGCCGGCCGCCGCGCACTTCCCAGATGCTCTGGTCAGGTTGTTCCCAGTTCTTCACCACCCAGTCCAGCAGACGCTCGATCTCAGTCCACATCTCATAAGAGAGCGGCGTGCCGTATTTGTCATACAGATAAAGCGAGTCCATCAGCTCACCGTAGATATCCATCTGCAAATGATCCACGGCCGCATTGCCGATTCGTACCGGCCGCGATCCGCGATACCCCTTCAGGTGGTCCAGTGTTACTTCGGGAAGATCGTGGCGTCCATCGATACGGTACATCACGTTGAGCGGCCCTTCCGAATGAGGGTCCGCCTCCTTGGCGCGCGCTTGCATGAATTCGCTGAAAGCGTGGGCCTCCTCCGTGTATCCCAACCGCATTAATGCATACACAGTGAAGGCCGCATCGCGCACCCACGTGTAGCGGTAATCCCAGTTGCGCACTCCGCCAACTTGTTCTGGCAGGCTGGCAGTGGGCGCGGCAACGATAGCCCCCGTCGGCCGGAACGTCAGCAGCTTCAACACCAGCGCGGAACGCATTACCATCTCGCGCCAGCGGCCGTGATAGCGGCTCTGCGCCGCCCACGCCCGCCAGAACCGTACCGTTTCGTTCAGTAGCGTCTCGCCGTCCAGCGGTTCTTCCATCATGACGCGGTCTGTCCGACCGTCGCCCAGGCGCAGCGCGAAGACCGCCTGCTCCTCGCCCTCCACGGTGAACTCCGCTATCACCGCGTTCTGTTCGCGGCGTAGCGGATGGGTACTTTTGAGAACGAATTGTTGGTTCGGCGCATGAAACAGCGCGCTACGGCCGTCGGCGCCCATCTCGATTTCGTGCGGCTGCCTGGCGTAATCAAATGCGGGACGGCACACCATCCGGAAAGGAATGGGCGTACCAATCGCCTTCGCTACCCGGACTAACTGCCGCGAACTCTGCTCGGTCTCGCCGCCAGCTTCGCGTCCTACGGACATGAAGTCGGTCACTTCCCCTATGCCGGCGTCGTGGAGGAACCGTGTGATCAGGACGTTGGTATTCGGCAGGTACATCTGCTTGACGGCCGGATCTCCTTCCGCCGCCAGGCTGAAGGAACCGCCCTTTTCGTCATCCAGGATCGCTGCGAAGATGCTGGGCGAATCGAAATTCGGCAGGCACAGCCAATCGATCGATCCATTCTCCCCGACCAGCGCCACGGAACGCTGATCGCCGATCATCCCGTAGTGTTCGATCGGCAGGTAGCTCATTGCTCATTCCAGGACAAGCCGCGGCTCACGACGACGGCTACTCCTCACTCGTTTTCTAGATCGTACTATGCTTCGCGCTTACATGTCGTCTGGATCGAGTTCCTCCGCCCAGGTGGGCGAACGAATAGGTGATCACGGATTTGGATCCCCCGGATTCATCGGCAGCGGTTCGCTTGCCAAATCGGAATCGGGGAAGCTGCGCACGAGTTGGAACGTCCGTTCCCACCGGGTTCGCGTGAAGAAGTGCTCGGCGAGATCGATGAAGTGGGCGCCGAAAGAACCGGGAGTATCGCCGATCAGTTCGCTGGTAGGCGCGCGGTACGACCAATAGATCAACACCGGCTTTCCGATGATGTTCTCTCTCGGAACAAATCCCCAGAAGCGGCTGTCGGAGGAATTGTCGCGGTTGTCACCCATGGCGAAATACGAGTTTGCCGGGACGACGACTTCGCCGGCCGCCACGTGGCGGGCCAGCATGTCGCGTTGGGACTGTTCGGCGAGGTCCTCTTTGACCGGCAGGCAGCAATCCGCCGGGAAGTGATCGAGCATCGCTTGATGCCCGTACTTGTGATAGACGTAAGGCTCGTTCAGGCGAATGCCGTTTCGATAGACGACGCCCTGTTCGATGCGCAGGCGATCGCCGGGCACGCCAATCAATCGCTTGACCAACGTTAGATGGATGTCCGGAGGATAACGGAACACGATAATGTCGCCGTGCTTCGGTTCCTGGTAGGGTAGAAGGCGCCCTGTGATGGAATCCGGCGGCGAGTAGGCCAACTTGTCGACGATCAGGTGGTCGCCGACCAACAGTGTGTCTTGCATGGAGCCCGTGGGAATGACGAAGGCCTGGGCGACCGTTGTGGTCCCGAACAGGAGCATGACGATGGTGACGGCCCATTCGGCGATGGTGTTGCGCCGCAGTTGTGTCTCAGTGCCGCTGGCCGGTTTCGAAATTTTGGAGTTTACAGGCATCGGACAAGTCTTTCGACTGTAAGACGCAAAGCCGAGCGATTTGGTTCGCGGGAAAGGGGTTTAGGTTCGGTGACTAGGTTCGGTGACAGACGGAACGTTGCCGAGATTTTCCGCGAAATGAGGATTACGTTCCGTCTGTCACCAGGTTTTCGTCACCAGGTTTTCGTCGTCACCAGGTTTTCCGTCGCAAACCGCCCAATGGCGGTGTCGTTAGCGAGTTCTCGCGTTCGAGATTATGTGTCCATCCGTTCGACCCATTGAGCGCGCCAAGCGGGAGCCACGAATGGATCCGCAAAGTACTGTGTTTCCCGCGCAACCTTGTCGTCCCTGAACTCCATGATGCTCACGGTGTAGGACGGCTTGCCGTCATATGTCAGGATGAATTCGGTGATCCAAAGATCACCGCCGCCAATGATTCGTCGGACAGCAAACCGCTTTTTGCTCGGCTGACTAGCGCGTTGGTTCTGTATGTTGCGTCGACCGCGGGTTCGCTCGCCTGACTGCGGGTATTCGAGCACCGCGTCCTCGTGATAGATGCGGTGCTCCGTTTCAAAATCGTTGGCATCGGACGCTGCCCAATGCCGATCCAGTGCCGTACGGATCTCTTGATCTCGCACTCCAGAATACTGCTCCTGCTCTTGTTGATCGGTCATCTTGATCCTCAGCTCAGCACTCGTTCAGTGCCTTCGTAGGTCGTGGTCGCGGCTCGCCGTCCCAGTTCCTCCCTCAGACGCGGATGGTTAGATTTCTGTCAGCCTTCGTGGGCTTCTTTTTTCGGCGCTCGGGAATCTGAACTGAGTATGAACTGATACGTTTGTGAAATTTCCGGGACACTCAATGACCTAAAATCCCATTTGTTCCGGCAGCAG
>Ga0335070_10003847_pt1 | contig 17502 bp, 15 predicted proteins | sample Lox_Sample_13_FD_206722 | JGI IMG/M metagenome (GOLD analysis project Ga0335070, IMG submission 206722) | Soil microbial communities from Loxahatchee National Wildlife Refuge, Florida, United States - Lox_Sample_1.3 | ecosystem: Environmental > Terrestrial > Soil > Wetlands | place: USA...
TCTCGGGCGCCGATCTTGCCAATCTTGTCAACGAAGCCGCGCTGATGGCGACCCGGCGCGACGCCAATTCCGTCGCCATGGAAGATTTCACGACGGCGATCGAGCGCATCATCGCCGGGCTCGAGAAACGCAACCGGTTGCTTAACCCGCTTGAGCGAGAGGTTGTCGCCTATCACGAGATGGGGCACGCCCTGGTCGCGCTGACGCTGCCGGGGTCGGACAAGGTCCACAAGGTCTCGATCATCCCCCGCGGCATCGGCTCGCTCGGCTATACCATCCAGCGCCCGACCGAAGACCGCTATCTGATGCGCCGCGACGAGCTGGAGAACAAGATGGCCGTGCTCCTGGGCGGCCGCGCGGCGGAGAAGATCGTCTTTGGCGAGCTCTCTACCGGTGCCGCCGACGATCTGGCGAAGGTCACCGACATCGCGCGCAACATGGTCACGCGCTACGGCATGGTCGAGACGCTCGGGCAGGTCGCCTTCGAGGAAGAGCGCGATCGCTTCTTGACCGTTCCGGGCGTGCCGCCGATGCCGGGGGAAAGGCGCTACAGCGAGGAGACGGCCCGCGAGATCGACCGCGCGGTGAAGGCGTTCGTCGACGAGGCTTTCGACCGGGCGGTCAAGGTGCTGAGCGAGCGCCGTCCGATCCTGGAGCGGGGCGCCAAGCTGCTGCTGCAGAAGGAAACGCTGACCGAGGCCGAACTCGCAACGTTGGTCGCGAGCGCGGCGAGCCCGGCGAGCAGCGCCGCCAAATGACCTCGGCGCCGCTCTAGAACCCGAACCGCTCCGGCCGGAACGGCGCCAGGGCCGCAGTCTTGGCGCCGGTGGCGATTTCCTCGGCCAGCAGTTCCGCGATCGCCAGCGCCAGCGTAACCCCGCTATGGGTCACGGCGACGTGGACGCCCGGCACATCCTTCAAGGGACCCAGAATGGAATGCCCGTCCGAGGGAATGGCGCGCCGGCCGATGCGGTGGGTGGTGCCGCGGTGAAGATCGACCTTGCGCAACTCCGGCATCCAATCGAGGGCCCGATCGATCAGCGTGTAGCGCCCCGCCTCGATACTATCGTCGGAGGGATCGGCCCGAATTTGCGCGTCGATGTCATCGGCGCCCAGCAGCAGCCCGCCGCCAGAGGTCCGGCGCAGATGGAAGCCCGCTTCGTCGGGCGACCAGAGCACCATGTCGAAGCCCGGTGCCAATGGTGCAGCCGGCGTCTCCACCAACAGCCCTGCCATCTCTTCGATCGGGAAGCCGCCGCGCCCCGTCGCCATCTCGACGATCGCCGGCGCGGCGGTGCCGGCGGCGATCACAAGATATTTGCAGGGGATCACGCCTTCGCCGGTGACCACCGCGCGCACCGACCCGTCGGGTCCGCGGTCCAGTCCCGTGATGGCGCAATGCTCGCGCAGGATCGCGCCGCGCTCGGTCAACTGCGCCTTGAGCCAGCCGAGGAAGCGTGGCACCTCGATCCAGCGATCCAGGGGCGCGAACAGTCCCTCGGCGTCGTCAGGCACAACGAGGCCGGGGGCTAGCCGGCGTATGGCCGCGGCGTCGACCCAGTCGGCACCATAGCCCCAGCGCCGCAGGGTATCGACCTGGCCACGCATCCGCTCCAGGAGATGAGGCCTGCTGCCGCCCGCCCAATGCAGCGAGCCGTTGCCGCCAAGCCCGATCGCTAGCGGCCCGATCTGTCGCGCGAGCTTCTCATAGGCGTCGACGCCGGCGCGATTGAGGCGGTGATAAGCCTCGTTGTCGGTCTTGGAGGTGGCATTGATCCAGGCGAAGGTGGCGGCGCTGATCTTGCCGCCGGCCGCACCGGCATCGAAGGCGACGATCTTGAAACCGCTGCGCGCCAGCCGCCAGGCCAGCGCCAGGCCGACAATGCCGCTGCCGGCAACAACGATATCGGCCGTTCTGGGAATCGCCATCAGACCTCGCTCGCACCGTAATAAAGTGTCACCGCGTGGCGTGCCTGGGCAAAGAAGAGCCATCGTTCGACGAACACGCCGGCCATCGCCGAGATCGCGGCGAGGAACGCGAGGGCAATGCTCATCGCGGGCGACAGGACGAAGAGCAGCAGTGTCGACGACAACGGCAGAAGGAAAGCCAGCAGCATCGCAATGCGGCGGAGCTTGATCGCATGTTTGCGGGCGATTCGGAACCCCATTTCGCGAAGCAGATAGTTCTCCCCGCTATGGGGCGCTTCCAGCAGTCGGACCTTGCCCAGACTGCCGAGGCCGGTCGCCGTCTCGGCGGTGCTGCGCGGCGGCGCTCTGTCGATGTGGCGCCAATAGCCGAGCTTTGTGGCGAGCGCGAGCACAATCAGCCCGAGCGCGATCCAGGCCTGCAGCGGACCGCCGAGACGGAAGGCAAGCGCCAGCGCATTCAACCAGAGCGCAGCGGTCATCAGCCCCAGCGTCAGGTAGACCGGCAAGGTCCAGCCATTGGACCAACAGGGGATCGGCTTGAGCGAGGCATAGATCATTGCCGTGCAGGCGATCGTCGCCAGCGAAAGAAGAAAGGTGGCAATGCCGAACGCGGCCCAGATCCCGTCATGAGTGCCAAACAGGACCCAGCCCAGCGCGAACAGTCCGGCCGGAACGAAGGTGATGCAGGCGAGCAACCCTTCGCGCGACAGCCAGGAGGATCGCCATTGCGAGAGGGCGCGCCAGGCGCGTTCGGGATGGCCGAGATGGAAGGTCGAAGAGAGCAGCCCGGCTGTGATGGCGGCCAGAGCCAGGCCCAGTCCCGCAACACCGAACCAGCGATCGGGCGGCAGGCGGTCGAATGTCGCCAGCAGGCTGATCAGCGCGAGGAGCCCATAGCCCGCGCCGGAGACCGTTGTGAAGAAGATGACCGAGAAGGCGGGATGCATGTCAGAAGTCAGATGACAGATGACAGATGACAGATGACAGATGGGGTATAGAAGCCCCAACGACGGTCGGTCATGCCATTCGCCACTCTAGGTTCTGACATCTGACATCTGTCTTCTGTCATCTGGATAGCACCCGATCGACCCAGCGCAGCAACGCGTGTCCGATGCTGCCGTCGCTGGCCGGCGTGAGCCGTATTGGGGCGCCTACCGCCTCGCAGGAGGTCTTGCGGGGGCGTGGCGGCAGGTATTTGTTGGTCGGGCGATAGCCCTGCTCGGGCATGGGGTCATAGCCTTGCCGCTCCGCGACAAGCTGCGACACGGCGGAACCCGGATCGCCGAGATCGCCGAAATGGCGCGCGCCGACCGGGCAGGTCGCCACGCAAGCCGGCACGCGATCGGCCTCCAGCAGGTTCTCGTTGTAGATCCGGTCCACGCAGAGCGTGCACTTCTTCATCACGCCAACATCGTAGTCATATTCGCGCGCGCCATAGGGGCAGGCCCAGGAGCAGAGCTTGCAGCCAATGCAGATATCTTCGTTGACCAGAACGATCCCGTCCTCGGCGCGTTTGTAGGAGGCGCCGGTCGGGCAGACCGTGACGCAGGCGGGCTCGGCGCAATGGAGGCAGGAGCGGGGGAAATGTACTGTGCGGCTTTCCCCACCTTCGCCCGCCTCGAAACTATGGACGCGGTTGAACCAGACACCGAGCGGGTTGGGGCCGTAAGGATCCTCATCCGTCATCGGCGCCATATGGCCGCCGCTGTTCCATTCCTTGCAATTGACCGCGCAAGCGTGACAGCCGACGCAGATATCGAGATCGATGACGAGGCCGAGCTGCTTGGCGGTTGGATTGGCGGGAAGGGAGGTCATCGCACCTTTTCCTTCCGCCCGCGAAAGGCCGCTCCGTAGCGCAGCAGCTTCGGACGCCTCGGTGCGCCCGGTATCGGCTTGGCGGCAGGGAACTGCGGCTCGGTCAGACCGGCCTCGGCCGGCGCGCATTTTTCCAGCCGCACCTTCAGATCGTACCAGGCCGCCTGTCCGGTCACGGGATCGCTGTTCGAATAGCGATGGCCGTCGGGCTTGGGCGGCAGCAATTGGGATATGACGTGATTGAGTAGGAAGCCATGCTGCGATTCGGGCGCCTCGGGCGACAGGTTCCAGGCACTCTTGCGCTTGCCGATGGCGTTCCAGGTCCAGACCGTATGCTCCTCCACGCCCTCCATCAGCTTGATCGGTGCCTTGACGCGTCCGTAAGGGCTGACGATCCAGACCCAATCCTCGTCGGCCAAGCCCAGGGCCTCGCCGGTGCGGCGATTGATGAACAGCTTGTTCTCGCCGTGGATCTGGCGCAGCCAGGCGTTCTGTGAGCCCCAGCTGTGATACATCGCCATCGGGCGCTGCGTGATGGCGTGAAGCGGGAAGGCGGCGCCGGCGGTCGTCTCCTGCTCCAGCGGGCGATACCAGAAAGGCAGCGGATCGAAATAGGTGGCGATGCGTTCGCGATGCGCGTCCGGCGGCTGCAGGCGGCCATGGCCCGCGGCCGCCTGCCGGAACTTCTGCAACACCTCGCTATAGATCTGCATATGGATCGGCTCGGCGCGATCGAGGAATCCCATCTGCGTGGCCCAGCGCAGATAGTCGGCATTGGCGAAGCGATAATAGCGTTGATGCGGCTCGAGCTCATGGCGCCAGAAGCAGCCATTGGCCTTGTAGGCATCGAGCTGCTTGGGGTTGACCTCGCCGCGGCCGATCTTTTCGCCTTGCGCACCACGCCAGCCCGCGAGTGGGCCGATGCCTGGGCGGCGTTCATGGTTCACGATGTAGTCGGCATAGAATCCGGGATAGCGCGGCTGGCCGTCGGGCCTGGTGAAACCGGGCAAGCCGAGCCGGGCGCCGAGATCGATCAGCACATCCTGGAACGGCCGGACATCGCGGTCGGGCTGGAGGACCGGCTGGCGGATCGCATCGGCGCAGCCATCGGCATCCGAGATCGGCCTGTCCAAAAGCGATATGCAGTCATGTCGCTCGAGATAGGTGGTGTCGGGAAATACCAGATCGGCATAGGCCACCATCTCGGAAGCATAGGCATCGGCATAGATGATATGCGGGATCTTGTAGCGGCCGGTTTCGGGGTCCTTGTCGGCCAACATCTTCATGGTGCCGGCGCTGTTCATGGCCGAGTTCCAGCTCATATTGGCCATATAGAGGAACAGCACGTCGATCGGGTAGGGATCGCCCGCCCAGGCGTTGGCGATCACCATATGCATCAGGCCGTGGGCGGCAAGCGGCGCTTCCCAGCTGAACGCCTTGTCGATGCGGCGCGCCGTGCCGTCCGGATCGACCAGCAGATTCTCAGGGCCGGTCGGAAACCCGAGCGGCATGCCGCCCAGAGGCTCGCCCGGCTTCATCTCGAGCGCGTGACCCGCCGGCAGCGGCGCCGGCGGCACGGGCTTGGGGTAAGGCGGCTTGTGGCGGAAGCCGCCGGGGCAATCGATCGAGCCCAGCAGCATTTGCAGGAGATGGATCGCGCGGCAGGTATGAAAGCCGTTCGAATGGGCCGAGATGCCGCGCATCGCATGCATGCTGACGGGGCGCCCGATCACATGGTCGTGGCGCCGCCCGAGCCAGTCGGTCCAGGGGATGTCGAGGCGGATCTCCTGGGCAAAGGCCGCATGGGCCAGCTCGGCGGCGATGCGCCGCGTCGTGTCGGCCGGGATGCCGGTCGCCTCGGCAACGGCCTCGGGGCTGTAGCGCGGGTCGAGATAGCGCTCCGCCATGAGCTGGAAGACGGGCACCGCGCGCCTGCCATCGGCCAGCGTGACCTCGCCGACCAGGGCGGGATTGAGATCGGGCTCGTAAGCGCTCGCTGGTGCGCTCGTCCGTTTGTCCCAAGCGAGCGGCTGGCCCTCGTCATTGCGCGCGAAGAGCCCGTCCTGCGCCGTGCCGGGCGCCCGGATCACCAGCCAGGGCGCATTGGTGTAGCGTACCAGATAATCGAGATCGATCTTGTCGGCCTTGAGCAGCTCATGGATCAGCGCCAGCACGAAGAGGCCGTCGCTGCCGGGGCGCACGCCCAACCATTCATCCGCGATCGCGGAGTAGCCGGTGCGGACCGGATTGATCGAGAGGAACTTGGCGCGATGCGCCGCGGGCCGGCCCTTGAGCTTGCCGAGGCCGATCTTGATCGGGTTGCTGGCGTGATCTTCGGCGACCCCGAACATGACGAAATATCGGGTGTGCTCCCAGTCAGGCTCGCCGAACTCCCAGAAGGAACCGCCGATCGAATAGAGTCCGGCCGCCGCCATGTTGACCGAGCAGAAGCCGCCATGGGCGGCATAGTTGGGTGTGCCGAACTCCTTGGCCCAGAAGCCGGTCAGGGCCTGGCTCTGATCGCGGCCGGTGAAGAAGGCGAGCTTCTTGGGATCTCGCCAGCGCAGCTCCGACAACCACTGCGTCGCCAGGCGCAGCGCTTCCTCCCATTCGATCTCGACGAACTCGCCGGCCCCTCGTTCGCCGACGCGCTTCAGGGGTTTGCGCAGCCGCGCCGGCGAATACTGGGTCATGATGCCGGCCGAGCCTTTGCCGCAGAGCACGCCCTTGTTCACCGGGTGGTCGCGGTTGCCCTCGATATAGCGAACCCGGCCGTCCTTGATATGCACCTTGATTCCGCAACGGCAGGCGCACATGTAGCAGGTCGTCGTCTTGACCTCGTCCGAGACCTTGGGCGAGGTGTCGACCTGCTCTTGAACCGTGGTGAAGGCGTCGAATCGCAAAGGATGCGGGACCTCGAGAAATGCGCGCGGGACAGCATAGCCGCCGGCGGCCGATCATCGGTAAAAAGCTCGCTTCGTCCAGGGCCAGGGCGCCCCGGACTGCGGCTGGCCTCGAATTTTGCTAGGATGTGGCCCAACCGACCACCAACCGTATCTGTAGCATGACAGCAATCCTCGACGCCCGCGGCTTGAAATGCCCGCTGCCGGTCTTGCGGGCGCGCAAGGCGATGAAGGAGGTGGCGGTCGGCGGATTGCTCAAGGTCCTGGCGACCGATCCGGGCGCCCCCAAGGACTTCGTGCATTTTTGCGAGACCACCGGCCATGAGCTGGTCGAGTCGAGCGAGTCCGAGGGGGTCTATAGTCTCATCATTCGCAAGAGCGCCTGAAGTCCGCGACCGCCCCTGGGCGCCCTGGTTCACGGGCGCGCGCAGCGTCCAAACCGGCCAGTGCTTGTGCGTGCAAGCCCGGGAAGACCTTGTCGCCTTACGCCGGGCCGCGCATGATGCGGCCCTGCTGAGGCCATTTCGCCGGAGCCAGAGTGACCGCCGCCCAAGAACCGTCCGCGCGGGTCGAGTTTGCCAATTCCTTGCGCGGGCTGGCGGCGCTGTCAGTGCTGATATCGCATTACCTGGGCGTCTTCTGGCTGAAGCGGGAGATCGCCGCCGACCTTGCCAATGCGCCGATACTGCCTGCGGACGAATTTCCGTTGCCTCTCTATGTCCGTCTGCTTCATTCGATCGACGCGTTCGACTGGGGCTCCTTTGGCGTCGGGCTTTTCTTCCTGATCAGCGGCTTCGTCATTCCGTTCTCCCTGCAGCGATATGACTGGAAGGCGTTCGCTGTCGGCCGTTTCTTCCGCCTCTACCCGACTTATGCGGTGGGCCTGACCCTGAGCATCGCCGCGATCTGTCTTTCCGGCCTCTATTTCGGGCGCGAGTTTCCCTATAGCGCCTCGGAGGTGGCACTCCATTATCTTCTCGGCGCACGCGACCTCGCGTCGTCGAAAAGCATCGACGGAATCATATGGACCTTGGAGATCGAGGTTCATTTCTACCTGCTTTGCGCCCTCGCGGCGAGCTGGTTGCGGCGCGGCTCGGCCCTGTTGGTGCTCCTGCCGCTTGCCGTCCTGGCCGGTTCGTTGCTGCTCAGTCGGCATATGCCAAGCTGGAGCGTGAACCACGCGTCAGCTTTCCGTCTCGGTTATGTCGCGACCTTCAACGGCCAATTCCTGATCTACATGTTCATCGGCGTCGCCTTCAATCTGCGCCATCGCGGGGTCTTGCGCTCAGACATGTTGCCGTTTGTCGTCGCGGGGCTGTTCGGCTTCTTCGCCGCGACCTGGTACTACAGCGTGCATCGCTACTTCTTCGATCAGATCTGGAGCTATGGCGCCGCTCTTGCGTTGTTCTGCACCGCGGCGGGGTTATCCGACCGATGGCCAAGGAACCGGCTCTTGAGTTTTTCCGCCGACATCAGCTATCCGCTCTATGTCGTTCACGGTGTGGCGGGCTATGTCGCGCTTCGCATTCTGCTGGATATGGGCGTCCAGGCCTGGCTGTCGATCGCCCTCGTCACGACCGCCGCGACCGCGCTGGCTTGGGCGGTCCATGTCTGGATCGAGGCTCCGACCCACCGCTTTGGCCAGAAGCTCGCCAGGCGCCGGACGGCCGTCGGGCCGGCCGCGATAGAGCCTGTTCGATCCACCGGCCGATAGACCACGGACGGGCCGCGCGTTCGTCAGGGGTGGGGACGGCGCAGCTGCCGACGCAGGCGGCCAAAGGCGCGTCGCTTCAATTCCCGGATCAGGGCGGCGCGCTCTATGGTGCCCGGATCGGTCAGCTGGCGAAACGCGTTCGCAGTTGCGGTGCGCCGCTGGAATTCCAGATCGTCGATGCCGTAGTCGTCGATCAGAATGCGCCGATGCGACGGGCTCCGAAGGAGATCGAAGAGCTGCCGGAGACCGATGGCGGCGTAGATGCGACCAAGCCGGCGGTTTGGGGCGAAGTAGAGCAGCGCCTTCTCGATCTCGCAATGTTCCGGCGAGGGCGGGTCCTTGAAAACCATCAGATCGGCGAAACCTTCGACGAGAACCGACCGCTCCAGGCCCTCGAAGAAGCCGCAAGCGATCAGATACTGCTCGTTCGCGGCCCGGACCAGATTGGTTTCGGTATGGCTGCTCACATTCTCACCCGGCATCAGGCGAAAGAAGACGAGCCGCCGGTCGGCGACGTGAATGGGGAATCGCTTGAGAAGCCTGATCCACATATCGAAATCGGGGAGCTGCCGGTAGCGGTTGTCATAGAGGCCTAGCTCGGCGTAGCAGCACCGGCGGATCAGGATCGAGGGATGGCAGAGGCAATTGCCGACATCGAAGAAGCGGCGCAGCCACTGCCCTCGGGGCCGATTGGGTTGATGGAAGATATCGCCGAGATCGGTTGCCCCCGCGGCGATCTCGGCGCCGGTCTTGTCGATGAATATCGTTCCGGTGAAATGCGCGGCATGGTCCGGATGGCGCTCCAGGAAGTCCAGCTGGATTTCGAGCTTGTCGGGTGCCCAATAGTCGTCCGAGTTTATGACCGCGACATACTCGCCTCGGGCGCGCTGGATCAACTCGTTCGTCACCGTGCAAGCGCCGCGGTTGACGGGATTCGGATCGAAATGCAGTCGGGGGTCCGAGAACCGCCCGACGACATCGCTGGTCGAATCGCTCGAGCCGTCATCCGAGATCAGAAATTCGAAGTCGGCGAAGCTTTGATTGAGCACGCTCTGAATGGATTGGGCGACAAATGGCGCATGATTGTATGTCGCCATTACGACCGAGATCTTCGGCGCCATCGGCCTACCTCACCGGAAGGTTTCGCGCGCGGCGAAGGATCGCGGGCGGCAGAGATGGACGGGGCAACGCCGCTTGAGGGCGGATGGATTCGGCGGCGCGCAGGACAAATCCCGCTTGATTGTGCGTCGCGAGCACGAGATCGAACAGCGCCGGCGACGGGCCCATAGCTATCGGCTCGGCCGCTGCGACTTATTCATCGGGCGCGCGGGATTCCCGACGACGGTGGCGCAGTCCGGAACATCCTCGACGACGACCGCACCCATCCCGACGACGGCGCCCTTGCCGATCCGCAAGGGCCGGGCTTTGGAGCCGTTCCGGAGGATGGCGCCGGCGCCGATGAAGGCGTGGTCCCCGATCGTCACATTGCCGTTGCACATCACACCGGGGGCAAACGTCACGAAGTCCCCGATGACGCAGTCATGCGTCACGTAGGAATGGATGTTGGCATGGAAGAAGCGGCCGATCCGGACGTTCGAGGTCACGGTGACAAAGGGCGAAAGGATCGCGCCCTCGCCGATTTCGTTGTCATCCATAATGACCGCGGTTCTGCTGACGATCGAGAACGGCTTGAGCTTCGCGCTCTGGCAAGTCGCCGCGATGCGTTCCCTCGTGCGGCTGTCGGCAATGGAGATGTTGAAGAAGATGTCCCCTTCCAACCGGCAGAATTCGTCGAAGCTCATGACATCGTACCCGTTCACCGAGACGGGCAGGTCCGCTCCCTCGATCACGAATGTCAAAGAACCGTCGGGTGCGTTCCGGTCGTAACCGAGCATCTCCGCCAGCACCGGCATCGTGTCCCGGCCATGGCCGCCGGCGCCGATCAATCCGTACTTCCGCATGTGGCCCCCTTGCCCTTGCCCGACGCTGGCAGCGAATCAATACCGGAGGGAACGCGAGATGAGGCGGCAAATCATGTCGATCTCCTCCAGCGACAGGGAGTGATACAGGGGCAGGCACAGGACTCGCGGGGCGATGTCGTCGCAGACGGGCGTATGGAACTCCCGGTTCAGATAACGCAGGCTGGACAGGCTGGGATAGAAATATCGGCGCGGGAATATGCTGTGGAAGGTCAGCGTCTCGACGACGCGCAGCAGCGTCTGTTCAGACTCGAAAATCACCGGGTAGTAGGCGTGATTGTAGTCGCAGCCCGGGGTGATGGATGGCCGGCGTAACGGCAATCCTTTGAGCTTCTGGTCGTAATGGGCCGATAGCGCCGCTCTGACCTGGAGAATCTTGTCGACGTATTTGAGATTGCAGAGACCCATGGCGGCGTGGAACTCGGAGTTCTTGCCGTTGATTCCGACACACTCGAAATCGGTGGGCGATGTGTGCCCGAAGTTCCGCACGAGCGCCAGACGTCGCAGCAGCTCCGGGCTTCGGGCGATGACGCCGCCGCCTTCAATGGTATGGAACAGCTTGGTGGCGTGAAAGCTCGCCGCGGAAATGTCTCCATAGGCATAGGCGGTTCGGCCCCGATAGCGCGTGCCGAATGCGTGCGCGGCGTCGTAGATGACAGGCAGGTCATGCCGATCGGCGATCTCCTGGATCGCGGCGATGTCGCAGGTATTGCCGTAAACATGGGTCGCGAGGATGGCGGAGGTGCGTTCCGTGATGGCGGCCTCGATCTTCTGCGCATCGATATTGAGCGTCTCCGCCGCGATATCGACCATGATCGGCTCGCATCCATGCCAGATGATGCTGGATGTCGTGGCAACATAAGAGAAGGGGGTTGTGATGACTTCGCCCTGGAGGTCCAGCGCCCGCAGAGCGATCTGCAGTGCCGTGGTGCCGCTGCTCACGAACAGCAGGTAATCGAGGCCCAGTCTCTCCTTCAGCTGCAGCTCGAGCTCGTTGACGAGCGGTCCGTGATTGGTGATCCAGCCCCGCGACCAGATGTCCTGCAAGTAGCGTTCATATTCCGCGATCGGCGGCAGGAACGTCTTGGTGACGTTGATCTGCATCTTGAGTGGCTTTCGTGTGGGAGCGATCGGCTACTTGGTCGCCTCGGCGATGAGCTCTTGGTGATAGGGCCTTTGCTCCAGATTATTCAGTTCCGGATGGCGGCTCTGCCGCCACCCGACCCATTGCATGGCGACGAAGCCCGCTTCGGCGAGAACGCCCCGCAACTCGTCGGCATCATAGACGAACTGATGTCCCCAAGACCGCAACCCCTCGTTCAGCAATTGGCACGCTGTCGCCGGGCGCCAGAGATCGCCCCATTCCGTCAGGTTTCGTTCCAGGTATTTTGCGACGATGCATTGCAGGCTAGGGGTGCTCAGCCGCAGGACGCCGCCGGGAGCCAGAACGCGCCAACACTCGCGCAGCAACCGCACCGCCTCGGGTCGCGTGATGTGTTCGATAAAATGCTCGGAGAAGACAAATCGCACAGAGTTGTCGGCACAGGGCAGGGGATTGCGGAGATCGAGCTTGAGGTCTGCCTGGGGGGCGTCGATATCGATGTTGAGCCAGCCTTCCAGGCGGATGCTGCCGGATCCGAGGTGGAGCTTCTGTGCCGGATGGCCGTTCGCCCCGGATCGAGCTCTCTTCATAGATTGGTCGACGCCAAGCACGGAACGGAGCTTTTCGAGCATGGGTGAACCCGACTGTAGAACTCGCATCCTCTCGGCTCCGCAGTGGCGCAGCGCGAACGACCGGGAGCCGATTGGAAAGCACGGTCGCGATCCCGGGAATCTGCCGGCGATCTCGAGCAATTATCAAGCCGGGTGAGGAGAATGGGAAGTTTCCGCCCCTGGCGCCGCGGGCCGTGCCGAAGCGCTGTGCCGCGCGGGGACTTACGGACTGGTCCGCCTGTCCGCCGACAAGCCCGCCGCCTCAGTTGGACGATCCTGCCGGTGCCTTGCCGAGCTCGGCATAGTAGCGCTCGGCGCCCGGGTGAAGCGGTATGGGGAGCCGCAGCAAGGCGGCATCGAGCCTGATCTTCTGGCCGACCGGCCCGGCCTGGTCGAGCAGTCGGCGCGTCGAGCTATGCCAGAGCGCGCGAGTCAACTGATAGACCAGCTCAGGATCGAGGTTTTCGTCGACGACCCAGAGCGCGCCGACGCCGAGCGTGACCGTGCTGTCGACACCCTGGTAGGCCCCGGCCGGAATCAAATCCACGGTGAGATAGGGCGCCGTTTCGCGCAGCGTCGCGGCCTTGGCGTCGTCGATCGCGATCAGCTTGATGGGTGTCGCGTCTGCAAGATCGACAAGGGCCGGTATGGGATAACTGCCGAGGGCGATGATGGCGTCGATCTCTCCATTCACGAATTTCGGCGCAGCATCTGCCAGGCTCAGATAGGCCGGCTTGATCCTCTTCTCGGTCAGGCCATAGGCGCCCAGGACGAGAACGGAGGTCACGGCGGCGTCGGATCCCTTCTCGCCGATCGCCACCCGCAGGCCCTTGAGATCGCCGACGCTATCGATCTTGGCATCGGCGTGGACCACCACATGAACGCCCTCCTGGTAGAGATTGGCGATCGCGCGCAGGCCGGGCATGGCGTGATCGCCGTCGAAGGGCGGCTTGCCGTTCGCGGCGGCGGCGGCGATGTCGGCCTGGCAAAGGCCCGAATCGAGGCTCCCGGCGGCGATCTGATTGAGATTGTCGATCGAGCCGTTCGTCGTCTGGGCCAAGGCGATCAACCCTGGCACGCCACAACTGCCGCCTTTGTCGCAGTCCCGGGCTCCCGGAGGATTGGAGACCGCGCTCGCGATGACGCCGCCGATCGGGAAATAGCTGGTTTCCGGCGCGCCGGTGCCGATGCGAAAATAGCGGATGTCCTGGGCCTGCGCTTGGCCGGCCCATGCGGCGAGAAGCAAGCCCACCGCCAGAGCCGTGAACCTCCGGCGCGCGCGCCTGCCCGACAAGGCGTCGCCGGGCGTGCGCCCTTTCGCGAGCCTATCCGGGAAGGCAGCGTCCCCGCGATGCGATGCGGCCGCCCGGTCGGGCTCGATGGGATCGCGCATTCGCTTCGTGGGGGGCTGTGCCATGGTTTCAGCACCCAGCATCAGGAATTCTTAGACCAAAATAAGGCGCCATGAAGGGCCACTTTAGTCGAAGGGGTGGGCCAGGCCCGCCGCTGGCCGTCGGCAGACCCGGGCTCTAAGGATCGACCCGCTTCAGCGCCAGGACACAGTTCAAGCCGCCGAAGGCGAAGGAATTGGACAGGGCCGCCTCGATCGCAACGCGGCGCGCCTGGTTCGGCACATAGTCGAGATCGCATTCCGGATCGGGCTCGGTGAAACCGGCTGTAGGCGGGATCAGGCCCTCGCCAAACGCGCCCAGGACCGCCACCAGCTCGATGGCGCCGGCCGCCCCCAGGGCGTGGCCATGGACCGCCTTGGTGGAGGAAACCGCGAGGCGGTCGGCATGGCGGCCGAAGACTTGCCGAATGGCCTTCGTCTCGGCCGGGTCGTTGGCGGGGGTGGCAGTCCCATGGGCATTGATGTAGCCGATCCGCTCCGGCGCCAGCCCGGCGTCGGCCAGGGCAGCGGCGATGGCTGCCGCCGCTCCATCGACCGAGGGCGCCACGATATCGCCCGCATCGGCGGACATGCCGGCACCAGCCAGTTCGGCCAGCGGCCGGGCGCCGCGCGCGCGGGCGGCCTCCAGCGGCTCGAGCAGGAACATGCCGGCCCCTTCACCCAGCACCATGCCGTGCCGGTCGCGGCAGAATGGCCTGCAGCCATCCGGCGACATGACCCGCAACGCCTCCCAGCTCTTGATGGTGCCGAAGGTCAGGCAGGCCTCGCTGCCGCCGGCAAGCGCGGCCGGGACCCGGCCCAGACGGACCATATCGAAGGCGACGGCCAGCGCATGGTTGGAGGAGGCACAGGCCGAGGTCACGCCGAAGGCCGGCCCGCGCAGGCCGAATTCCATCGTGACGTGGCTGGTGGCGGCGCTGGGCATGGCGCGCGGCACCGAGAGCGGCGGGATTCGGTCGGCGTTCTCGGCATAAAGCCGCTTGAAACCGTCATCCTGGGTGGTTTGGCCGCCGATCCCGGTCGCGACGATGACCGCGCATTGTCGCGCCAGCTCGCCGGTCAGCGCCAACCCCGACTGCTTGACCGCTTCGCGCGCGGCCACCAGCGCGAACTGGGTGAAGCGGTCGTAGAGCGGAAGCTTCTTCTCATGGAAGTGCCGGCCGGGATCGAAGCCTCGAACCTGGCCGCCGATCGTGACCCGCATGCGCTCCAGCGGAAGACCCTCGAGCGTCGCGATGGCCGAACGGCCCTCGCGCATCCCGGCCCAGGTCGACGCCAGATCGGGCCCCAGCGCCGAAATGCAGCCGGCACCGGTGATGACGACGCGGTTCATGGTTCGGCCGCGATCTCAAGCCGACTTCGCGGCGATCTGCCGCTCGATTTCCGCAACCAGGCTGGCGACCGTGCCGGTTTCGGCGCGCGGATCGTTGGTCGGCAGGTAGATTTTGAACTCTTCCTCGATCGCGAACATGATCTGAACGAAATCGAGCGATGCGATCTCCAGGTCCTTCAGGGTCGAACCGGCCGAGATCTTTGCGCGCTCCAGGCCGCTCTCTTTCGCGATGATCTCAATAACCTTGTCCTCGATGCTCGCCATAAGTCCCTTCTCTCCCCTGATGTTCAGTCGAGCGGGCGGTCCTTGCTCCGTTCCAGCCCAGCCAGCCGTTCTCCCAGCCCCCTTATCTCTTCGGCCATCCGCTTGAGCCGCGTAAGGCCGAGCACTTGCTCCAGGAACTGATGGCGGGCCACCGCCGGCGTTCCCCCCACCACCATCCCCGCCGCCACATCGCGACCGACGCCGGACATGGCCATCACCACCGCATCGTCGCCGATCGTCAGATGATCCGCCACGCCGACCTTGCCGCCCAGCACCACCCGGTTGCCGATACGGCAGCTGCCGGCGATGCCGACCTGGCCGGCAATCAGGCAATCCTCGCCAATTTGGCAGTTGTGGCCGATCATGACCAGATCGTCGATCTTGGTACCGCGGTGGATGAGCGTATCGGCGATCGTGCCCCGATCAATCGCGCTATTGGCCCCGATCTCGACGTCGTCGCCGATGGCAACAGCGCCCAGGGAAGGGATCCGCTCGATCGCCTCGTTGCGGGCCCGGACCTCGCTGCCTGCGGCCAGGGTTTCGACGCTGCCGGGTTCGGCCGTGGCGTAGGAAAATCCATCGGCGCCCAGGCTCACATTGAAGTGCAGGATCACCCGCTCTCCCAAGCGCGTGCGAGGCCCGAGCCGGACACCGGCATGGAGCCGGCAACCGGGGCCCAGCCGGCAATCCTCGGCGATGGTCACATTACCGTCGATGACGCAGCCGGCCCCGATCTCGACGCGGGCGCCGATATGAACAAACGGTCCGATCGAAGCGTCGGCAGGGACTATTGCGCTGGGATCGACGATCGCCGTCGGATGGACCCCCGGTGGCGCGGCTCGGGCCGGAAGAAACAGCGGCAACAGCCGGGCGAGCGCGTGGCGTGGACGATCGACCAGGATCAGACCGGAGAACCGGCCCGCCGGGAGCGCCAGCCCCTCGCGCGCCAAGGCGGCCCGCGGCAGGTCGGAGCGAAGTTGGCTTACCGCGTCATCGGAGAAGAGAAGCGGCAGATCGGAAGCCGACCTCGCATCGGCCGGCTCGCAAAGGCGATCGACTTCGATGCCGCCATCGCCCTCGCACCGGCCGCCAAGATGTGTGGCGAGCGCATCCAGGCGATGGCGAGGTTTCGGGCCGATACCCATCGCCACGCGCCGATCGCTCAGGGCTGCAGGAACTTGGCCTTGCAGCTCGATCCGATCGATTTCAGCTTGTTGAGGGAGTCCGGGTTTGCCTGGGTCGCCGCATTGAGGTCGGCCGCGAGCTTCTGGTATTCCTCGTAGGTGAATTGCGCTTTGGCCTGGTCGTTGGTGCAGTTGCAGAAATCAGTGCATTTGGACTGGTCGTAAGTCTGCGAGCAGGTCTCCATGCAGCTCTTGAAATCATTATCGAGCTGCTCTTTCGGGATTTCGGTCGCAAGAGCGGGCCCCGCTGCAACAAGAAGAAGGAGACCGAAGCGGGCGGCGAAGGACCGGATCATGGGGGAAGACATCCTTAAGAATTGTGCGATGGCGGCATCCTCGCCTCGGCCGCTGGCGCCGTCAATCGCGGGCGGATTGGTTCTCCCAAACATCGTGCCGTTGATTGTTCCGAGGCGGTCGTTTCGGGAACGCGGTGTCTGAAGGGAACGGCGGATCGGCGCACTGCGGCCAGTGCGGCGAATCTTGGGCGTTCCGGCCGTCGAGGGGGCGGAAAGAGGGGCACTCGACGGCGCAGGCCGGAGCCGGTAAAGAAGCGGGCGCAAGCGACGGCTTTGTCTTTCCGCCACGGTTCCTCGCCGGCTTTCAGGCTCTTCGCCATGTCCGATATCGTCCACGAAGCCGCTTCCCAGATCTTTCGACCGGGCTTGCTGGCCGGCCGCACTGCGCTCGTCACCGGGGGCGGCACGGGCATCGGGTTGGCCATCGCGCATGAGCTGGGTGCTCTGGGCGCGCGGGTGACGATCGCGGCCCGCGATGCCGATCGGTTGATTCGAGCGGCGGCCGGTTTGAAGGAGCGCGGCATCGAGGCTCGCGCCGAGACGGTCAATATTCGCAAGGAAGCCGAGGTCGCGGCCCTTCTGGAGCGTCTGCAGGCGGTCGGTTGGCTACCCGACATTCTGGTGAACAACGCCGGCGGGCAGTTCAACGCCGACCCCTTGGCCATCACCGCCAACGGATTTCGCGCGGTCGTGGATCTGAACCTGAACGGCACCTGGCACGTGACCAAGGCGGTCGGCCAAAGGCTGGTCGCGGCGGGGCGCCCCGGCCGGATCGTCAACATCGTGTTGTCGCTGTTCCAGGGCCTGCCGGGCTCGGCCCATGCCGGCGCCGCCCGGGCCGGCGTCATCAATCTGACCAAGTCGCTGGCGCTGGCCTGGGCCAAGCATGGCATCACCGTCAATGCGGTGGCGCCCGGCACTATCGACACGCCGGCCCTCGCGCAATATGACCGGGCGGAGA
>Ga0335070_10003848_pt1 | contig 17498 bp, 21 predicted proteins | sample Lox_Sample_13_FD_206722 | JGI IMG/M metagenome (GOLD analysis project Ga0335070, IMG submission 206722) | Soil microbial communities from Loxahatchee National Wildlife Refuge, Florida, United States - Lox_Sample_1.3 | ecosystem: Environmental > Terrestrial > Soil > Wetlands | place: USA...
CCATCCGGTGCGCGGGATTGCAACCAGCGGCTGGCGTGGCCGCAGCTGGTCTCTAGGTATCGCCGACGCGGTCACAGTCTTAGCGGACACCGCCACCACGGCCGATGCGGCAGCCACCATCATTGCTAATGCGGTTGATCTTACCCATCACCCGAATGTTCGTCGCGCGCCCGCGCGGAGCCTTGCTCCGGACTGCGACCTCGGCGATCTGCTGGTCACCTGCGAAGTTGGAGATTTATCGACAGAAGAGGTGAACTATGCTCTCGGTTCGGGTGCAGATGTCGCTCAGCAACTCATATCAGAGTCCTTAATCCACTCAGCGGCTTTGCATCTCCGTGGGCTCACCCGAATCGTGAGCGCTGACAATCCGAAAATCCTTCTCGCGCAAACGCATGCCGACGGGAGCCTGATCCATGCCTGAGGTGCAAGTCAGAAAAACGCTGCTAAGCGTTGAAGAAATCTTTCACGAGGGCGGCCCAGTATCTTCAACTCCGCTCCGCCGTGCCGCGGTTCTCGCCGTCATTCATAACCCGTTCTCCGGCCGTTATGTCGAAGATATTGCAGGCTTCATGGACGACCTCAAACCGCTCGGCCTAGAGATGTCAAAATGTCTGATTACGGTTCTGGGCAACGACAGCAAAGCCATCCAGGGTTTCGGTAAAGGCGCAATCGTTGGTTCCGCCGGTGAGCTCGAACATGGGGCCCTTTGGCATGTTCCCGGCGGTTACGCGATGCGCCAGCTTCTTGGAGATGCGAAGGCAATTGTTTCTTCGACGAAAAAGGTCGGCGGACCCGGCACCCGCCTTGACGTTCCCATCACGCACATAAACGCGTCCTATGTGCGCAGCCATTTTGATGCCATGGAAGTTGGCGTCACGGACGCGCCTCGGGCCGATGAGATTGTGCTGGCCTTAGTGATGACGACTGGCCCGCGCATTCACGCCCGCGTCGGCGGCCTGAAGGCATCGGAGATCAAAGGAGAAGACGGACTACGATGAAAGCGCGAATCCGTAAACTGGCGACGTTTGTAGAAGAAACGCGCAACGAGATGGGCCGTGCCATCAATCCGCCGACCCGGCGCGCGGCCGCCGTCGCTGTCATCGAGAACCCCTGTGCCGGCAAATATGTCGAAGATCTATCCGAGCTCATGGCTATTGGCGAAGAACTTGGCGAACTGCTTACGCAACGCGCCGTCGCCGCCCTTGGTATTCCCGGCACGAGCGCAGAAAGTTACGGCAAAGCCGCTGCTGTCGGCGAGAACGGCGAGATCGAGCACGCAGCCGCTGTCCTGCACCCCAAGCTCGGCACCCCCGTTCGTAAAGTCCTAGGAAAAGGCGCCGCGTTAATTCCATCTTCGAAGAAGCGCGGCGGCATGGGCGTAGTCTTAGACATTCCTGTAGGCCACAAGGACGCGGCTTACGTTCGCAGCCATTTCGATGGCATGGAAGTTCGCCTCAACGATGCTCCGCGCGCCAATGAAATCATGGTGGCGATCGCAGTGACCGATAGCGGCCGCCCTCTGGCTCGCGTGGGCGGACTCACCAAAGATCAGATCAAAGGCGAAGACGGCCTGCGCTGAGTAGAAACCACCGATGCACACGGATCCAGATCCGTGAACATCCGCGTAAATCCGTGGCGTGCTGTTTAGGCGGAAACAACTTCCGGCACGTTTGTTGCCGGAGGTGTATTACGGCTCCGCTGCGCACTGACGAGTCCGTCGATAACGACCATTCCAATGCCCGGCAGATCGCCCCGTTGAATGCTGTCCAAAACCGTCTTTCCGGATGAATGCTGAGCCTTATCAATCATCACAAACGTAGCAGCGCGTCCAGTTTGTACAATTCCACAGTTCAGTTTGCGAATTCGGGCCGTGTTGCCGGTAGCAAAGCACGCCGCAATCTCCGCCGGCACATCTCCCAGCGAAGACAACATCGAAATCAGCCGCAAAATACCGAGCGGCTGCACCCCCGATCCCGCCGGCGAATCCGTACCCAAAATGACTTGATTCAGTTTCTTCAGTTCCTTTGCCGTCCGCAGCGTCAGCAACGCAGCCTTCTCGTTACCGTTGTGCACAATCTCCAGCGCACGCGATGAGGTTTCACACAAGCTTACGATCTGATCATCCGGCAGCGCCGTATGACCGCCGTTGATATGTCCAATAACATCGGCGTCGGCAGCAAGCACGATATCTTTATCAATCAGGCTGGATCCCGGAATGGACGGCCCGCCCGTATGTATCGTGCTCTGAATCCCGTACTTGCGAGCCCACCCAACCATCTGGTGCGCGGTCGCTCCGTCCTTCACACTGCCCAGCCCCACTTCGCCCAGCATGGTCACCCCCGCTTCAGCCAGTTCCTTGAAGTCCTCCTCGACCATGCCATGCTCGAGAACCGGTGCGCCTGCATGGATCTGAACGCCTCCCGGCCGAAATGCCGCGAAAGCCCGCTGCGCGAAGATAGCCATCGCCTTCAGCCCGACTACATCTTTGGGTCGCCCAGGCGTATGCACCTCCCCGGCCGAAATCATCGTGGTCACGCCGCCGTGCAGGTAGCTATCAATCCAGCCGAGTTGGTTCTGACGCGGTGTCCAGTCACCTGCCACAGGATGCACATGGCTGTCGATCAGGCCTGGAATAAGCGTGGTTCCCTTCGCGTCGATAATGGTGCTCGCCCCCGTAGCATCGACATCTTTTTCCTTGCCCACCGCATTAATGCAGCCGTCAACGGCAACGATGGTATCGGTGTCCAGAATGGGCTGCCCGAGATCGCCGCTCAAACACAATCCGATATTGCGTATGACCAGCTTGGCACCACCCGCCTTTGCGGCCTTCTCTTCCGCCATTACAGCCTCCTCACAGCCCGCAGAGTGACACGCATTTGTAAATAAAGCCGGGGTTTTGGCGCAACCAGCAAAAGCCGCCCCGCTATGCGAGTCACTCCGACCGGGACAGGGTATATAATCCCGTTCCAATTTTCCCGCCTTCTTCTTGCCTTCTTGACTGGAGTTTTGCTGGTGGCGTCGGCGGCGGCTGCAGATCGCTCAAGTGCCCACCCAAACGTAGTCTTCATCCCCATCGACACCCTGCGGGCCGACCACCTTGGTTGCTATGGTTAAGAAAAAATTCGTACCCCCGACATCGATGCCTTGGCGCTGGACAGCGCGAAAATTCGAGCGTGCCTTAACTCCCGTCCCCATCACTCTCCCTCTCACCCCCCAATCTTCACCGGGACGTATCCGACGCTGCACGGCATGCACCACTTCAGCGCCAATCGCCTGGGCCCGCAGCAGCAAACTTGGCCTCCGTGCTCAGGCACCAGGGCTACAACATCGGCGCCGTTGTCGCATCCGGCGTGCTGGACTCGCGCGTCGGTCTCAACCGCGGCTTCGATTTCTATTATGCTGGTGCCGAGAAGCAGAAACTAGCCTTTAGCCCGCGACCGCGGGATCAGTTCTTGGAGCTTCAACCAGCGCGGAAGTCGCGGATGTCCTCGTCAGCATGAAATAGAGGTGGTGCGGTGCCCCCGTTCATTTCCGAAATCTTGCGGTAGATCTTCTCTATATCGGGGCGCGACCAACCCACACTGGAGAGTTCCACTTCGCCGTCCTGAGCAATCCAGAAGATGGAGGGAACGTTGGTCAGGCCATAAGCATTCGAAGTCTCATACGAGCCAGCCTTATCCAGCAGGACTGGGAAGGTGACGCCAAACTCTTTCATGAAGGCGTTCGTATCTCGCTGATTGTCCTGTGAAATGCCGACAATGCTTACGCCCTTGCCGCCAGAACTGTTGTGAATCCTCTCCACAAACGGGAACGCGTACTGACAGACTGGGCACGAAATCTTGAAGAAGGCGGCAATGACCGGGCCTTGCGCCAAAGCCTCCTTCAGCGAGAATTGCTTTCCGTCAACGCTTGGTAAGGTGAAATCCGGGGCTGCGGTACCAGCGGTCAAAGCGGACATCTGCTTGCGTCCTCCAAACAAAGATCTTAGCCAATTCATTGGATGACCCCGATGGCGCGCAGGATTTTTCGGGTCAAGCCTGTGAGCGGCAGCTTTGCGAGCCGCGACTGCAAGATCCAACGGCCGCCGGCTACGTCCGAATGGCTGTTTTGGCACACGCGTACTAAGTAGTCAGTTACGGTAATCGAATGTCGGACGGTGAAGCTGCTGATCGTATGGCCCCTAGGTTCTCTCATTTCCGGCAACTCCCACAAGCCAGGCATGAGAGATGATTTGGCGGGACGTCGCCTCAGTAGAACCGCCCCATCGCTAAGGTTCAAGCTGTAGTAAATTTCTCGTTTTTGCCGTTTCCGCAGTTTAAGCGATGGCAGTTCACCGCGCGCGGAACAAAACTTGCGCACGGGACAGATCAGGCATTGCGGATCACGGGGCAGGCAGACAGTGGCGCCGAGTTCCATGATGCCTTGGTTGAAATCGCCAGCGCGCGACGTTGATAAAAGTGCCTGCGCGAAGGCCCACGATGGCTCGCCCGCGAGCTTCGTGCCCGACAGGCGCGATAGAACACGTTCGACATTGCCGTCCACGATGGCAACGGGTTGATCGAAGGCAATGCTGGCGATCGCTGCGGCGGTATAACGGCCGATCCCGGGCAAAGCGCGGAGTTCGTTCGCCAACTGCGGAAATTCGCCTCCATGCTCACTGACGATGACCTTAGCCGTGGCATGCAGGGCACGCGCTCTACGGTAGTAGCCCAAACCGCTCCACAGCGTCAGAACGGAGTCGAACCTGGCGGCCGCCAATTTCTGCACGCTTGGAAATCTCTGTAGAAAGCGCTGATAGTATCCAATCACGGCTGCGACGCGAGTCTGCTGCAGCATGATCTCCGATACCCAGATGCGGTAAGGGTCGCGAGTGCGCCGCCAAGGCAAGTCGCGTTTGTTTTTGTCGTACCAGCTGAGCAGCGCGCGGCGGAAATGCCGCCGAACTCCAGCACTCTTCAGCTTCACTGCACTGCCATCCCGACCGGAGGAAAGCGGAGTGAAGAGCCTGCCCTGAGCTTGTCGAAGAGCACCTTGTGTTTCACGTCTGCAGAGATTGGGGCGAGCAATTAAAGCTCTCCTTATTATTTGATTTCATTGCCCGTACTGAGCGACATGGCCGAGTGCGCCAGCATGACCCATTGCTCGCGTACTTGGCGCTGCCATACGCTCATGGCGCGCAGTGGAGCCGTCGGCAGAGATCGCCCGTCGCGAGTTGCATGGATATTCAGGATGTATGTGACCGTGTAGGTATTGCCATTCAGTTGCGACTGTATCTCACCGAGGGAGTAATCCTGGACCTGGAGGTCTTTCCAGTGCTCGAGAGCAGCGGCACGGTCGAAGGTGCCGGTGGGAACAGTCAAAACAAAGTTGGGGGCCAGGTGCGATTCCAGATCGGTCCAATGTTTTGCTTGAACTTCGTGCCAGAAGACGCGTTCAAGCGACTCGCCGCCGGTGACATCCTTCCAAACCGTCGGCTTGTGCTCGCCCCAAACGGTACAGCCTGCAAGCGACACTAGCAGGACCAACATCAGCGCGGCGGTGACCACCCGGCGAAGCATGCCGCGATTCTACCGCAAAGGTTCAGGGCAGGAATTGACCTGACGAGTGGCGGCGCAGGTACGATGGACTTGACCCGCGAATTTCAGAACGGAATAATGGACGAGCCTGGCATCCGCAACGCACGCGTGGCTCTGTTCGTTAAAAGAGCTGTCAGGAGCAAGCATGCGCGATTTCAACCGCAAAGTGGAAGAAGCGTCGGCGTGCTTCAACAAGTCGGTAGCCGATATTGCCGACCAACTGGAGAGAGAAAGCGCCGAGCTGATCAACTACTTAAATGCCGAAGTGGTGCCGGCCATCCGCACACATTCGACCAAAGCCTTGCGAACGGCTTCGCAGAAGCTCTCAGAATTTGCGGATTACCTCGACCAGCAAAGGCGGTCTTAAACCCCCGCGTGTTTCCATTTTTCACTCTCGTGCTTGTTTTGCTGTTGAGCGGATGCAGCCATCAAAAGACCGCCAAAGTGAATGTTCCTCCGCCGCCGGCGATTGAGAGCGAATCCATCCCTGACGTTACGCCCCAAGCAAAACCTAAGCAACCACAAGAGCCCGCAGCAACAGAGGAAGAGGAAGTCATCGGAGTTGCTGCAAACGCCAAGCCCATTTTTTCGGAAACCGGCCTGGCCAGCTGGTATGGCCCTCCGTATCACAATCGGCGTGGGTCGAATGGCGAGATCTATAACATGAACGCGCTGACGGCGGCGCACCGTACGGTTCCGTTGGGGTCGATCTGCCGGGTCACCAACGTGAAGACAGGCCATTCAACGCTGGTGCGAATCACCGACCGTGGGCCATTTATCCGCGGCCGCGTGCTCGACTTGTCGCTCGCCGCTGCGAAAAAAATCGACCTGTGGAAGGCGGGTGTCGCTCGCGTGAAGCTGGAAGTGCTGACCAGCCCCCTGCCCTTGCAAACAGGCGGGCGTTGGGCGGTGCAGATCGGCGGTTTCGATGATTCGAAGAGCGCTGCCGATTTGGCCGACCACCTGAGTCGGCGTTATCACACGGCCCAAGTTCTCAAGTTCGCCAGTCCTACCGGAGCGTGGTGGATTCGCGTCCGCGTGCGCGACGATGATAAGCAGCGCGCCGAAGAAGTGGCGCGCGCCACGGCCACACCGGAAGGAGCCGTGTTTCTGGTTCGATTGGACTAGGCCGACACCGTCATCGCTCGCCGTATAAGAACACCCACCCCAGAAACACAGAGTCCCGGACTTGAAACTGGAAACCAGAAACTAGAAACTGTTTTCATGTCCGACTACGAACCTGGCTGTCTATTCTGCCGAGTTATCAGAGGGGAGGCGCCCTCCAAGAAAGTTTACGAAGATGATCGCACATTTGCGTTCCAGGACATCAGCCCGCAGGCGCCTACGCATATTCTCGTGATCCCCAAGCGCCACATCCGGGGTCTAAACGAAGCAAGGCCGGAAGATTCGGCCGATGTAGGATACTGCCACGTGGTCGCGGCTAAGCTCGCGCGGGAGCGAGGCATCGAGAATGGATATCGTACCGTGCTTAACGTGGGGCGGGGCGCGGGGCAAAGCGTATTTCACCTCCACGTGCACTTGATTGGCGGCCGTCGCCTGGGATGGCCGCCAGGGTAGCACCAGCCAAGCCGCACAATTTCAAACTTGTATCCTGAGCGAAGCGAAGGACCTGCTCTCACCCGGCGCGTCGTAAATTATTTTTGTGCCGAAGATCTCGAAGCCGAATCTTTCTCTCGTTCGTCTATGACTACGAATTCCTATGCGCAAAGCCATTTTTCACCTAAAGAAAGCCGACCCGGTGCTGGCGGACATTATCCAGCGGGTGGGACGCTTTTCCATGAACTACGACGAGCCGGCGTTTCACAGCCTGGCGGAGGCCATCGTTTACCAGCAATTACACGGAAAAGCTGCGGCCACGATATTCAAGCGGCTGACAGACTTGGCAGGTGAACCGCTCACCCCTGAAGGAATCCTCACGTTATCGGAGAATCAATTGCGCTCGGTCGGACTTTCCAAGCAGAAGCTCTCCTACTTGCGCGATCTGGCAGAGAAAACCAAATCAGGGAAGCTGGATTTTTCTCGTCTTCCGGATCTCTCCGACGCTGAGGTCATCCAAGCTCTCACTCAGGTCAAGGGCATTGGTGTTTGGACTGCACACATGTTTCTAATGTTCTCCTTGCGCCGTCCCGACGTGCTGCCCACCGGCGATCTTGGCATTCAGACGGCGATCCGCAAACATTACCGCAAGCGCAAGCTTCCCAAGCCGGTGCAGATGGAAAAGATCGCCAAATCCTGGTCGCCCTACCGAAGTGTCGCCTGCTGGTACCTATGGCGAAGCATGGACATAAAGACGATGTAGTCGTAACTGTTCAGTCGCCACTGGTCAGGTTTTTGCCCGCGCACTTGGCCACGTGCGCCGGTCCTTCCACTGTGGTTTAATTACAGCAGTGGCCACTGAACAGAAAATCCGTGTGCTGGTGGCGAAACCGGGCCTGGACGGTCACGATCGCGGTGCCAAAGTCATTGCACGAGCGCTGCGCGATGCGGGGATGGAAGTCATCTACACCGGCCTTCGCCAGACGCCGGAGATGGTCGTCAATGCAGCTCTGCAAGAAGACGTGCACGTCATCGGCCTCTCCATCCTTTCCGGAGCGCATAACGCAATCGTGCCGCGCGTGATGGATCTCCTGAAGCAGAACAAGATGGATGATGTGCTGGTGCTGGTGGGCGGAATTATTCCCGACCAGGATATCGATGCGCTGAAGAAAGCTGGCGTAGCCGCGATTTTTCAACCGGGCACCGCCATGGACGCTATCGTCAGCTTTATTCGCGGCAATGTAAAGCCGCGCGGCGTGCCCACGGCCGGGTAATGGCCGACTCCAGTTCCTCGCGCCTGCGCGACGTTGTTTCCGAAACAATCGGCCCCACTCCTTGGTATTGGCAGACCTTTCCCCGGCTTGTGTCCCAAGCAGGGCAACGCTTCGCTTGGACTCACCACGGAGATCAGGGGGCGCTCGCTTACCTTGTTTCGCTGAGCCTGGAACAGGAACCCGAGAAGCCCCGCCTCGCGCTTAACACGTATTGCCGGCCGTTCTTAGTACCGCCATCCTTCCTTGGGGTGTGGTGCCCCGAGGGGCGCAGCCTGCGCCTGACTTGCTTTGATTCCGATGCCCTAAAACCTTTCAATTTCGCTGAACTGGCGGGATGGTTTAAACAATCCGCGGATCGCATCTACGCCGCCACTGAGCCGCTCGCCGACTTTGAAATTCCGCTCACCCTCACGCCTGGGACTCACAAGATTGAGGTACCGCCGCAGCTTGCATCCATCGACGAATTGATTCTGCCCACCAGTTACAAGGCGATGTCGAATGACGATCCGGCATTTGCGTTGTTCGTCGTATACCTGCAGGCGGGATTAGTTGAAGTGCTGCCGCAGAAGTGGTTCACAGCAGCGCAATACCAGGTCGGGAAACAGTGGATTACGCGCGCTGCCCGGGATCCAGACTCCCACCGCATGGTTGGAGAGTGTTTCGGGGTAGGTAAGTTTCTGCTGGCCGAGGACGGCTGCCGGCTGGAGCGATGGATCGAAAAAAGCACTTAACCGTCCGGTAGAGACGTTGCTGGCAACGTCTCTTTTGCAGCGACGGCCCTTGCGCAACGAACTGTACCAACTCGAACACCTCGATCATGCCATCGTTCTTTGCCTCCACTCCCCCGATGGAACTAACCGTCTGACACGCGCCTGTGTGCTGGCGCTCACCGATACGATTAAAGATCTGGCCAGCAAATCAAAGCCTCTAATCATTTCCGGCAATCAAAAATTCTTTTCTGCCGGCGCCGGCTTATCTGAAATTGCCGCTTTCACCTCTGTCGCGGCCTACGCTTTCGCGCAAATGGGCCAGACCTTAATGAACCTGATTGAGCGGTTCCCTGCTTCCGTTTATGCGGCCATCGAGGGCTATTGCATGGGCGGAGGACTGGACCTGGCCCTTGCCTGCCATCATCGCATCGCGTCGCCTCACGCCATCTTCGGCCACCGCGGCGCGGCTCTCGGGCTGGTGACAGGCTGGGGCGGAACACAGCGTCTGCCGCGCCTTGTCGGCAAGGCAAGAGCGCTGCAATTGTTGGTTTGCGCCGAGAAACTCCATGCTACGGAAGCACACCGCATCGGATTAGCCGATCACGTCGTAGACGATCCCGTGGACTTCTGTCATTCACGAGCCAGAACCGCCGTGAAGTAACGGAAGGAATGCATCATGGGCTCGGCGGGTAAATGCCAGGTGCTCCCTCGGTTTGCTCTCCCCCGCTCCGCTGGTATACCGTAAACAGTTTCGAGTGACGCGCCTATGGCAGATCGTAGAGACCCGGTTGGTCCCAGTACCCTGACCCTCAATAACGTCCTGGAAAGCCGCGTTGATCCGACATCCGCCCGCTATGAAGCCAACATGCGGGCAATGGCCGATCTTGTCTCGGTAATCCATAACGAGGAGGAAAAGATATGCGAAGGCGGCGGGCAAAGCGCCATTGAGAGCCAGCACAGCAAAGGCCGATTGACTGCGCGCGAACGTATCGCGCGCCTGGCCGATCCGGGGAGCTTCTTTGAACTTGGGATCTACGCAGCTTACGGCATGTACGAGGAATGGGGTGGCGCCCCGGCTGCGGGCGTAATCACTGGCTTGGCGCGCGTTCATACTCGGCTGGTGATGTTGATCGTCAATGACGCCACCGTGAAAGCCGGTGCCTTCTTCCCGATGACTTCCAAGAAAGTGATCCGTGCCCAGAACATAGCCATCGAGAACCGCATTCCCACCATTTACCTGGTCGACTCCGCCGGTGTGTTCCTTCCTTTGCAGGAGGACGTCTTTCCCGACACCGACGACTTTGGGCGGGTGTTTCGCAACAACGCCGTTATGTCAGCGCTGGGCATTCCGCAGATTGCGGCCATTATGGGCATGTGCGTTGCGGGTGGGGGATATTTGCCTGTGATGTGCGACCACGTGCTCATGACCGATGGCAGCGGCTTATTCCTCGCCGGGCCGGCGCTAGTACAAGCGGCCATTGGTCAAAAATATTCAGCCGACGAACTCGGCGGAGCGGCCATGCATTCCTCGATCAGCGGAACCGCTGATTTCCGCGAACCGAATGACGAGGCCTGCATAGCGCGAATCCGTTCAATCGTCGATCGCTGGGGATACCGGCGGCAATCGCCATGGGATCGCCAAAAACCTGTGGCGCCCAAAATGGCGGCGGAAGAGATCTACGGAATCTACGACACTTCGCCATCGAAACCATATGACATGCGTGAAATTCTGGCGCGAGTGGTGGATGCCAGCCGTTTTGACGAGTACAAGCCCGAGTACGGCAAAACGCTGCTGTGCGGATATGCGAGGATTGGCGGATTTGCAGTGGGAATCGTGGCCAATCAGAAGTTGCACGCCCAGCAAGTTGACCATGAAGGTCACAAGCGCATGGAATTCGGCGGAGTCATTTACACCGAGTCGGCCGAGAAAGCCGCGCGTTTCATCATGGACTGCAATCAAAACCTCGTACCCCTGGTTTTCTTTCACGATGTGAATGGTTTCATGGTGGGACGCGACGCAGAGTGGAGTGGCATCATCAAAGCTGGCGCGAAGATGGTCAACGCAGTGTCCAACTCGGTGGTGCCGAAAATCACAGTTATTATCGGTGGCTCTTTCGGCGCAGGCCACTATGCCATGTGCGGCAAGGCTTACGACCCGCGCCTCGTCTTCGCCTGGCCAACGGCGAAATACGCCGTCATGAGCGGCGACTCCGCAGCGGGTACACTCGTAGAGATCAAAATCAAACAATTGGAGCGCGGCGGAAAAAAACTCAGTGATGCCGAGCGCAAAGAGTTGTACGAATCGGTGAAGCAGACGTATGACGAGCAGACCGATCCCCGCTACGGCGGCGCGCGCCTCTGGATCGATAAGATCATCGATCCGCTGGAGACACGCGAGGCCATTACGCAAGCCCTTGAAGCCGCTGCCCTGAATCCAGATGTCCCGGAATTCAAGGTCGGGGTGCTGCAAACCTAGAGATAAGTTTCTGGTACATCCATCATGCCGGAGGCAGTAAAACTAATCGAGAGTCCACGCGATGCCTGGCAAGGGCTCAGAGGCCAGATCCCTACACATATCAAACTGGACTACCTACAGGCGTTGATCAGCGCTGGTTTCAAGCATATCGACGCGGTTTCCTTCGTTTCACCGAATGCAGTTCCGCAGATGGCCGATTCTGAGGATGTGCTGAAAGAACTCGATCCCCCCGACGACGTGGAGATTATCGGCATCGTCGTAAACGAGAAAGGCGCCGAGCGAGCCATCAGCACCGACGCGGTGCGGACACTCGGATTCCCTTACTCGGTGTCGCCCACATTTCTGCAAAAGAACCAGCGCCAGACTTTGGAGGAAGCGATCGAGGAACTCGAACAAATCGAGAAGAAGGCGCAGGATGCCGAGCTGAATACCGTCGTCTATATCTCCATGGCGTTCGGGAATCCCTATGGCGACCCCTGGAATATAGACGAAGTCGTAGAGGCCGTGGACTTACTCGAGTCGCAGGACATCCACATGATTTCGCTCGCAGATACCGTGGGAGTGGCCACCCCGGCGCAAATAGGAGAACTCGTTTCCGCAGTTCTGGCTAAATATAACTATTTGGAAATTGGAGTACATCTTCACAGCCGCCCCGAGCAGGCCACCGAGAAAGTACTCGCCGCCTACGACGCCGGCTGCCGGCGTTTCGATTCCGCCATCGGCGGACTGGGCGGATGCCCGTTCGCGCAAGACGCCCTCGTCGGAAATATCCCGACCGAGAAGGTCATCGAAGCACTGCGCCACCGCGAAGCGGAGTTGCCGAACTTGAAGCCGCTGGATACATTGCTGCGCGCTTCGGCTGAACTGGGGGTGCGGTTTACAAACTCATCGGCGGTCGACTAATCAAGCCGTACAAGCCAACAATGACCTACCGCACCCTTCAACTCGCAGTTGACGCCGGCATCGCCACCGTCACCCTGAATCGCCCGGATAAGCGCAATGCCATCAGTTTCCAACTCGTCGACGAATTCATTGCCATTCTCGATGAGGCGGAGAAATCGCCGGCGAACGTCCTGATCATCACCGGCTCCGGAAAAGCTTTTTGCGCCGGCATGGACCTGGACGAGCTTAAGTCCCTGCTCGGCAAAACCCATGACGAAAATATCAAAGACTCGGCGCGCATGGCACATCTCTTTCGGCAGCTTTACGATTTTCCCAAGCCCACCATTGCTGCCGTCAATGGTGCCGCGATTGCCGGTGGCACAGGCCTTGCGACCATGTGTGACTTTACTCTCGCTGTTCCGGAAGCGAAATTCGGTTACACCGAAGTGCGCATCGGTTTTGTGCCGGCCATAGTGTCATCCATTCTGGTCTGGCAAGTGGGGCACAAAATCGCACGAGACCTGCTGCTGAGTGGCCGTTTGTTCGATGCGGCGGAAGCGAAGCGCCTGGGGCTCGTCAATGAAGTGGTTGCGCCGGAGCAGTTGCTGGATCGCGCACGCGCACTTGCCCATCAAATTCTCGAGAACAGCCCTTCCTCGGTTCGTGCCACGAAAAAATTGATTAATGGCTTCATCGCCAATTCCCTAAACCAGCAGATAGCCGAGGCCATTGAAGACAACGCGCGCATTCGCACCACCGCCGATTTTCGCGAGGGTATCTCCTCTTTCCTCGAGAAGCGAAAACCGCGCTGGAGTTCGCAATGACCACGTCCAGCGCAGATTCGGTGTCCGAAACCCGCATTCGCGTGCGCTATGCTGAAACCGACCAGATGGGCGTCGTCTATCATTCCAATTACTTCATCTGGTTTGAGGTGGGGCGGGTGGAACTCATGCGCCAACTCGGTTTCACTTACAAAGAGATGGAGCGCGAGGACGGATGTTTTATCGCCGTCGTCGACGCACGCTGCCGTTACAAAGCGCCGGCCCGCTATGATGACGAGATCATCATCCGAACGTATTTGAAAAACGTCCGAGAATCCCTGATCCACTTCGCATACGAAGCCCTTCGCGCTAGCGATAGACTGTTGCTGGCGGAAGGGGAAACCACACACATCGTCATTGATTCCGAGATGACCAGGCGAGCCATTCCGGAAAAATATATGACCGTATTCAAAACCGCAGTCTTAGCCCCTTCTGGAAACTAGAAACCAGAAACTGGAAACTGCATTGCAAGCTCTGCACATCAGCGGCAACGATTTAACGCTCGAAGCTGTACGCGAAGTAGCTGTCGAGCGGCGACCCGTGCTTCTAGACCCGGAGGCGCGTGCGGCTGTAGAACGAGCCCGCGCGGTGGTAGATGCCCTGGTGGCCGGAAGCAAGACGGCGTATGCCATCACCACCGGAGTAGGAAAACTGAGCGATGTGCGCATCGCCGGCGACCAGATTCGCGAATTGCAAGTCAATTTGCTGCGCTCACATGCAGTCGGTGTCGGCGAGCCTCTTTGCCCGGCCGAAGTGCGGGCCATGATCCTGCTGCGCGCGAATTCCTTGGCGAAGGGCTTCTCCGGCGTGCGACCCGCGGTCATCAACACTCTTTGCGAGATGCTGAACCGGGGGGTAACTCCATTCATCCCGTCGCAAGGCAGTGTGGGTGCAAGTGGTGATCTGGCTCCCCTGGCCCATTTAGCGTTGGTGTTGATCGGCGAAGGGGAATGCCTGGACGACAAAGGCCAGCGTATTCCAGCATCTTCCGCCATGCGCTCCGCACAAATCGCACCACTGGTGCTGGAGGCCAAAGAAGCGGTCTCCTTGATCAACGGCACCCAGGGCATGTTGGCGGTAGGAATACTTGCGCTGGACGCTGCGGAAACTCTGGTTGACGCGGCTGATGTGATCGGTGCAATTACACTCGACGTGCTCCGCGGCACCGATGTCGCCTTCGATGAGCGCATTCACAGAGCCCGGCCGCATCCCGGCCAGTTGCAGACCGCCGCCAATCTTCGCAAGCTGATTCAGGGCAGCGAAATCCGCGAATCCCATCGGACTTGCGACAAGGTTCAGGATGCCTATTCGCTTCGCTGCATGCCGCAAGTACACGGAGCCGTCCGCGATACGCTTGCGCATTGCCGTGCAGTTATGGAGACCGAGATCAATTCTGCGGTCGATAATCCTTTGGTGTTCGCCCGTCCGCGCGCGATTGGCGACCGCACGACGGGCACTGTGCTCGATGCCGCCCAAGGGGACATTCTCTCAGGAGGTAATTTCCACGGCGAGCCGGTTGCCTTCACGCTCGATTTCCTCGCAATCGCGCTTTCTGCACTCGCCGGCATCAGCGAGCGGCGACTGGAAAGATTGGTTAATCCAGCACTGAATGAAGGCTTGCCACCGTTTCTCGCCAATGGCGCGGGGCTTAACTCCGGATTCATGATGCCGCAAGTCACCGCCGCGGCCTTGGTTAGCGAGAACAAGGTCCTCGCGCATCCTGCATCGGTGGACTCGATCACTACCTCTGGCAACAAAGAAGACTATGTATCGATGGGAATGCACGCTTCGACGAAGCTGAAACGGATCGTCGAGAACACGCGTAATGTGCTGGCCATCGAGCTGATGGCGGGATGCCAGGCGCTCGATTTTCTTGCTCCACTAAAAACATCCAGGCGGCTCCAGGTCGCGTATTCAGCTGTGCGCTCCGTCTCGCCGACTGTCGACAAAGACCGCATCATGTATGGCGACTTCGCGCGCATCGCAGACGTGATCGCCAGCAGAAAAATTGCAGATGCGCTGCGCTAGCACACGCACGCCCAGGGGCCCTCTCCTCGGCGGGCGAGCGATAGCTCGCCGCTTTCTACTCGCGCACAGCCCGGCTGGGAAGTTGTGGGCGCTTGCCCCGGAGCAGCATTGAGCAAACACCCAGGTCAGTTCCAAAGTCATCGCTGATCGCACCGCCGCTCAAATGATTAACCGCGACATCGCCGCAGCCTGGAAGTATCACAATGCCACCAAGCACTCCTACGCCAGCATTCGGTCGAATCCCCACATGCTGGACTGGGCGAACAAACCCCTCGCGTACAAGATCTATCCCACTCTGGAAGTCACGCGCCTGCCGACCGAAGCGCATCCGACCGCTATTCCCGCTTTGTCCGCAATCTCCGCGCTCACAGCTAACGCGGCTGCCGACGCACTACCCAACCTCGAAATTCTCGCTCAAATTCTTTTCTTATCGGCGGGCATAACCAAAGCGAGGAAATATCCTGGTGGCGAAATTTTCTTTCGTGCAGCGGCTTGCACCGGTGCGCTTTACGAGATCGAGTTGTACCTGGTTTGCGGCGATCTGCCTGATTTGCCCGCCGGTCTCTATCACTTCGGCGTTGCCGAATTCGGCTTGCGGCAGCTTCGCGCTGGCGACTTTCGCGCAAGCATCGCCGAATTCGCTGGTCACGACGCCTGCGTTCGGCACGCGCCCGTCACCATCATCTGTACTGGAACCTACTGGAGGAATGCCTGGAAATACCAGGCGCGCACGTACCGCCACTTCGGCTGGGACAACGGCACAATCCTCGCCAACATGCTGGCGGTTAGCACCGCTCTGGGGCTGCCTGCGAAAGTAATCGCCGGGTTCATGGATGAGCAGGTAAACGGGTTTCTCGGCCTCGACAGCGAGCGGGAGGTCGCATTTTCGCTTGTTTCGCTCGGCCCCGTGGTGGCGGAAGCCATGGCAGCACCCGGCGCGGTCACAGCCTTGCACCTGCCCCTCAATCAGCCGTCGCAAAGGGAAGTTGATTACCCCCTTATGCGTGAGATGCACACCGCATCATCACTCTCCACGGCAGACGAAGTTAAAGTCTGGCACGAACGCACTCCCATCCTGAAGCCGCCGCCGGTAACGAACATGCTGATCACTTTGCCAAGAATAGCTGATACAAAGCTACCCACTGACTCCATCGAAGAAGTTATCCTCCGTCGCGGATCGACCCGTCACTTTGCCCAGGTTCCGATCACGATCACTCAGCTTTCCGCGTTGCTGGATCGCGCCACCCGTGGCATCACGGCGGATTTTCTTCATTCTGCAGGCGCGCGTCTTAATGACCTCTATTTGATCGTGAACGACGTGGAAGGCGTTCCCTCCGGTGCATACTTCTACCGTCGTGAGCAGCACGGTCTAGAACATCTCCGCCAAGGCAATTTCCGCCACATGGCAGGATATCTGGGCCTCGAGCAAGAACTCCCGGCTGCGGCCAGCGTTTGCCTGTTCTTTCTGGCCGATTTGCACGGAATCTTGGAAGCCTTTGGAAACCGCGGGTATCGCGCCACTCAGCTCGAGGCAGGCATTATCGGGGGCAAGGTCTACCTCGCTGCTTACGCTCTGCGCCTCGGCGCAACCGGCCTCACCTTTTACGATGACGACGTGGTCCGTTTCTTCTCTCCGCACGCCGAAGGTAAGAGCGCAATCTTCCTTGTGGCTGTCGGTAAGAGTCGCGCAAAGATGCGCATATAGACCCAGGCGCCCTCCTCCGCAGGCGAGCGAAGCTCACCAACAACCCAACATACGCGAGAGTAGCTGACGGCCGCACCAAGCCATGTCTCTCTTCCGCTACTCCAAATTTCTGAATTACCCCTTGTGGGTTATACAAGAAAGCAAATCCAGCGTTGCTCGACCGCGCGCATGGAACATTTCTGAAGTCAATTTTCCCAGTACACGCCTACGGAACTCCTGGACTACTTCTACGGTCATCTATGTAGGTCATTGCCCTAAGCTCAGACAATTCTAAAAAGACGCAACTCTCGATCTCCAGGCAATCAACAAACTGACTAGTAATTTCAGTCACTGGCACGTCGATTGCACCCGAACAGTGCATCCTATGCAGCCTCACGTTGTGTATCACTCAGCAACACTGTTTGCATATACGACACTTGTGTCAATTGTGCGTTTCCAAGCGCGTGCCGCGGTGACGCGGGAACCCAGG
>Ga0335070_10003850_pt1 | contig 17496 bp, 10 predicted proteins | sample Lox_Sample_13_FD_206722 | JGI IMG/M metagenome (GOLD analysis project Ga0335070, IMG submission 206722) | Soil microbial communities from Loxahatchee National Wildlife Refuge, Florida, United States - Lox_Sample_1.3 | ecosystem: Environmental > Terrestrial > Soil > Wetlands | place: USA...
GCTGCTGCTCACATGGTGGTTGTTTCTGTACTTGTTCGTTGTAATTCCGTGGCAATACGTCGACCTGTCGGAAGTGTTGTACGGCAAGAGTTTCGACTTGTTGTATTTCGCCGAAGAGCTTGTGTTCGCCGCGGCGGTACTTCTGGTTCAACGCAGAACGCACGGCGGTTGGCGGAGCATATATCTGCAATTGTTCGGGGCCACGCTACTCTATTGCGCGGCCTCCTTCGTCGCCAGCGAGGCGATCGATTTGCATATGTACTACACGGGCAGCCTCTACGACGTGCCGTTGGTCGCGTCGATGGCCTGGTTTGTGCGAATTGGCTTTCTCGGAGCGGCAACAGGGGAGCAAACTCTGTCGGAGGAAGCACCGATCCGCGGCTTTGGAATATGGAAAGCTCGGGTTGCGATGCTCGCTGTTCTTATCACTCCGCTCATGCTCGCGTGGGCACAATTTGAGGGAAATGCGCCACAGCGGGTACGCACGTATCGCATTCTGCTGACGACTGCTGTGATGCTTGTGATGGGTGGGCTTGTGTTTTTCAAGCAGCATCTGCTCGATCGCGAGCTGCTTGCACTACTTCGGAAATCGCGTGAAAACCTGGAAGAAACCTGCCGCCTTAAAGACGAGCTTGAAAACAAAGAGCAGTCGCTTCGCTGGCACAGCCTGGAGCTGCAAAGAAAGAATCTTGAACTACAGGAGATTTCATTTACCGACGCTTTGACGGGAGTCTGGAACCGTCGATATATGGAAGAAATCCTGACTGCCGAGGCAGGCCAGGTTCTGCGTAACTACCAACGTGCGCGTGGAAGTGACATTCGCGAAATGAATCATCGTGATCTCGTTTTTATTATGGTGGATATGGATTTCTTCAAAGACGTCAACGATGTTCATGGGCATCCGGCGGGAGATCGCGTGCTACAGCTCATTGCGCAGCGACTCTCGACGGTGGTTCGCAAGTCCGACGTCCTGGTGCGCTGGGGTGGTGAAGAGTTTCTGATCATGAGCCGCTCGACTGATCCCTGGGGAACCCCAGCATTCTGCAGCCGTGTTCTCGAAGTGATGTCTTCGGAACCATTCGATCTGGGGAGTGGCATTGCGGTGCAGAAGACGTGCTCTATCGGATGGGCGGCATATCCGTGGTGCCGCAACGCGTATGAAGCGATCTGCGCCGAGGAAGTGATCGCACTTGCCGATGCCGCGCTGTATCACGCGAAGGCCTACGGAAGAAATCAGAGCGTCGGCATTGTCGCCGCGGATGAAGCCGGTCGCACGCCGGAAGCAATCGAGCTTCAGGCTATCCGCGAAGGCAAGGCCCCGCTGGCACGCATGATTGAGACAGCGTGCCCACCACGGAGATCGGCTGCCGCTGCTGGGGCGTCGTCGGCTGACTCGCCCAGGGCTGAGTTTGGCTCCGTTCTCCCTCTCTGATTACGTTTCAACGAATGCAGAGCATCGGCTTGACCTGCGCGCTGCGCGTTGACTACAGTGAGAATCCGGCCTGATGGCTGAAAGGCTAACTTCCAATGGAAACAAACTCTTCGCGAAAACCCGGCCTTCGTCAAAAAGCACAACTGATGTCATCATCGGAAATTGAGCGGACACTGGTGCGTCTGGCGTACGAGATCGTCGAAAAAAATGGGGGAGTCGATGCGCTCGGCCTCGTTGGTATCCGTCGCCGCGGAGTGCCTCTCGCCGAGCGCTTGGGAAAAATCATCGCCAGAATTGAAAACGCCAAAGTATCTGTTGGGACGCTTGACATCACGTTCTATCGCGATGACCTCTCAACCGTGGGCCCGAAGCCGGTTGTGCAGGAGAAGGAAGTCGGCTTCGACATTGCCGACAAGAACATCGTACTCGTCGACGATGTACTTTTTACTGGGCGCACAACCCGTGCGGCACTCGATGCTCTTTTTGAACACGGGCGTCCACGGAGAGTACAGCTTTGCGTTCTGATCGACCGCGGGCACCGCGAGATTCCGGTAGAAGCGACGTTCGTCGGCCGTAACGTGCAAACCACGATGAATGAAGTGATCGAAGTAAAACTCCAGGAAATCGATGATGCGGAAAAAGTGCTCTTGATGGAAAAGTAGGATTCAAAATTTTCTGCAAAGGACAAGGACGGTGGCCGAACCCACCGTCCTTTGTTTTTGGGAGACCTAAGCGATCTTGGTGCAAACGGCCTTCGTTTGTGTATACAGATTGAGCACGTCGTGGCCCATCTCGCGGCCCCATCCGGACTGCTTATAGCCTCCGAACGGCATAGCCGCGTCGAAGATGTTGTAGCAGTTGATCCAGACAGTTCCTGCCCGAAGCTGTCCGGCCACCAGATGTGCCTTGCTAATGTCACGCGTCCAAACGGCGGCAGCCAACCCGTACTCGCTGTTGTTGGCGCGCGGGATGATCTCTTCGGGATCGGTGAACGGCATCGCCGTCACGACTGGCCCGAAGATTTCTTCCTGCACGACTTTCATGTTTTCGGTTGTGTCGACGAGAACCGTAGGCTCGACAAAGTATCCGCGATCGCCGGCCTTCCGGCCGCCGACCACAGCTTTCGCTCCCTGCGAGAATCCGGATTCCAGATATCCGCAGACCCGATTCAACTGTTCTTCCGATACGAGCGGACCCATCTGGGTATCCGGTTCGAGCCCTGATCCTACTTTGATCTTCTTTGCTTGTGCGGCGACTCCTTCGATGACCCGGTCGTATACAGATTTTTCGACGTACAAACGCGAACCGGCGCAGCAGCACTGGCCATGGTTGAAGAAAATTGCACTGGCCGCTCCGGGAATCGTAGTCTCCATATCAGCATCCTTGAAAACCACATTCGGAGATTTGCCTCCCAATTCAAGCGAGACTTTCTTGAGGTTACCGGCTGCCGCATGAACAATGAGCTTGCCGACTTCAGTCGAGCCCGTGAATGCGACCTTGTCAACGTCGGGATGTGCGGCGAGTGCTGCACCCGCGGTTTCGCCGTAACCCGGAACGATGTTTACGACGCCATCGGGAAATCCGGCTTCGGAAACGAGATCGCCGAGGCGTAGCGCCGACAGCGGTGTCTGCTCGGCGGGTTTCAGAACGACCGTGCAGCCCGTGGCTAACGCTGGTCCGAGTTTCCATGCAGCCATCAGTAAGGGGAAGTTCCACGGAATGATCTGTCCAACAACTCCGACTGGCTCCCTCAGTGTGTAGGCGAGATACTTAGCCCCGGGCGTGTAGGGCACGGAGATCGGAATTGTATTGCCTTCTATTTTCGTCGCCCATCCTGCCATATAGCGGAGCAGATCCACGGCCAGTGGGACGTCTGCGGCCTTAGCGACGGCCAGTGGTTTGCCGTTATCGAGGCTCTCAAGATATCCGAACTCTTCGGTGTGTTGTTCGAGGAGATCGGCGAGTTTCCAGAGAAGGCGGCCACGCTCAGACGCCGTCATTTTGCGCCAGGGACCGTTTTCGAAGGCGTGGCGAGCAGCCTTCACTGCGCGATCAATGTCTTCGCGATCTCCTTCGGCTATCTTCGCGAGGACTTCACCAGTTGCGGGATTGTAGGTAGGGAAAGTTTTTCCGGACGCGGCATTCACCCAGCGCCCATTAATTAACATCTGGCGCGGTTTATCAATAAATTCCGCGACGCGCGGATGGATTTGCGGAGAGACTGCGATGCCCATAGATCCTCCTTTGTCGACTTGGACTTGAGGCAGAAAATGAAGCCGGGCGAAATGAAAATTGAACTCGGGTATGCTAGTCCCGCTCGGGTAGAAAATGCAATCGGGTAACTTACTCGCCGTAAGGAACCCAGATGTTCTTTACTTGCGTCGCATGCTCCAAGAACCAGCGTCCTTCTGCCAGGGCGGGATTGAACCAGTCGATGGTGCGGCCCTCGTTGGTCCAGACCTGCTTCAGGTTGCCGATCGACATGGCCTTGGCGCTCGCGACAGTCGAGTCGTCTCCATAACACCAGATCGCGTCAACATCGTCGTGTTCAGCGAGCGTTTTTAGCAGTTGTGAGACATAGCCCGTGACAATATTGACGGCTCCGCCGGGAAGATCACTGGTATCGAAGAGTTGATACAAGTCCCCTGTGATCAACGGGTATGTTTCTGACGGAACAGCGACCACCGTATTCCCCATTGCAAGAAGCGGCATCGCCAGCGAAAGAAATCCCAGGAGAGGTGCTTCAGTTGGGCAAATAACGCCGACCGTGCCAATGGGCTCATTCATCGCAATCGCGATGTTGCGAAATGGAGGATTGTGTACCGCGCCATCGAACTTATCGGCCCAAGCGGCGTACGAAAATATGCGCTCGATACCGAGGTCGACTTCTTTTGTGGCTTGCTGCTCACCTATAACCGCACTCAGCCGACCGATGATCTCGTTGCGCCGCAGTCCCAGATTTTCGGCACAGTAGTAGAGAACCTGGGCGCGATTGTGAGCAGTGGTTTTTGCCCAGGACTCTGCCTTGCGCGCGGCTTCTACAGCGTTGCGGATATCCTTTCGGTTGCCGAGAGGAGCCTCGCCGAGCAAGCGTCCGTCCGAGGACTGTACTTCCATGCTGTAGCCGGAATCCGGACGAGCCTGCTTTCCCCCGATATAGAGCTTTATGGTGCGATCGATGGCGGGAGTACTAGTTGACTCGGTGTTACCATTTGCAGGCGCATTTTTGGACGCTGATGCGGGAAGCTTTGGCGCTTGCCTGAGCCACTTCGGTTGCAGATACTCTAATAGCCCTTCTCTGCCACCTTCGCGGCCGTATCCGCTCTCGCGATACCCTCCGAATCCACACGCAGCGTCAAAGAGATTCGTACAATTCACCCAAACGACACCGGCCTTTAATTGTGCGGCGACGTGCAGGGCGACGTTAACGTTCTCGCTCCAGACGCATGAAGCAAGGCCATACACGGTGTTGTTGGCCAGTTCGACGGCTTCGCGCGGTGTGCGGAAGGTCATTGCTGCCAGCACCGGGCCGAAGATTTCTTGTTGCGCAACAATCGAAGTCGGATGAACGTTGCTCAGGAGCGTGGGCGGAAAATAGAAACCGCGAGAGGGAAGTGCAACTTGTGGCTGCCAGCACGTCGCCCCTTCAGCTACGCCTTGGGCCACCATTTTTTGAATGCGCTCGAGTTGAACGCGCGCAACAATGGCACCGATGTCAATCGCTTTATCCAGAGGCGCTCCGATGCGCAGCGTGCTCATGCGATCGCGGATTTTGGCGATCAGAGATTCCGCGATGCTTTCCTGCATCAGCAGGCGCGATCCCGCACAGCACACCTGTCCCTGATTGAACCAGATGCCATCGACTAAACCCTCAACGGCGCTGTCGAGATCGGCATCCTCGAAGATGATGAACGGCGACTTGCCTCCAAGTTCCAGCGAGAGTCGTTTGTGACTTGAAGCCGTGGCGCTGCGAATCGCGCGTCCGACTTCGGTGGATCCAGTGAATGCGATTTTATCGATGTCCGGATGTTTGACCAGCGCCTCGCCGGTCGATCCGTCACCGGTGACGATGTTCACCACTCCCGCTGGGAGTCCAGCCTCCTGGCAGAGCTCAGCAAAAAGAAGAGCCGTAAGCGGAGTAAATTCGGCTGGCTTCAGAACGACAGTGTTTCCGGTTGCTAGAGCAGGGGCAATCTTCCACGCCAGCATAAGAAGCGGGAAGTTCCATGGGATGATCTGGCCCACCACGCCACATGGTTCGTAATCGGGGAATTCCTGCGGTAGAAGTTGCGCCCAACCAGCGTGGTAGTAAAAGTGCCGGGCCACCAGCGGAATGTCGAGATCACGACTTTCACGAATAGGCTTGCCGTTGTCCATCGTTTCAAGTACGGCAAGCAGGCGTGAGTGCTTTTGTACAAGGCGGGCGAGCGCGTAAAGATATCGCGCACGTATGTGAGAGGGAAGCGCTCTCCACTTTGGAACGGCGCCGCGGGCAGAATTCACCGCCGCATCAATATCGGCTGTGTCACCTTGCGCTATGCTAGCCAGCTTTTCGCCGGTAGATGGATCAATTGTGTCGAAGTACGCACGGCTAGTAGGAGACCGCCATTCGCCGTTGATAAAGAAATCGAAACGGCGCTTGTGCCGTTCCAGCCACGCGCCGGCTTCCTTCGGATCTTCCGGCGCCGGTCCGTATTCCATGCTGACGAATTTTTCCGCTATGCTCATCCGCCCTCAGTCTTCGACTGCATTGGTTATCAAGCGATGGGATGGCGATACTCGGCGGAATATCGTCCCGTTACATGGTGCTCAAGTTGACGCTCAATATCTCCCAGCAATCCGCTGGCGCCGAAGCGGAACATCTCCGCGCGCAACCATGATGATCCCAACTCTTCCTTAATCATGGCGAGCCAATCCAGAGATTGTTTCGCAGTTCGAATGCCGCCTGCCGGTTTGAATCCAACTGCCATGCCAGTCTGTTGGGCGTATTCCCGAATGGCGCGAAGCATGACCAGGGTTACGGGTAACGTCGCGTTCGTCGGTTCTTTGCCGGTCGAGGTCTTGATGAAGTCGGCACCGGCCATCATCGCAACCACGCTGGCGCGTACCACGTTGCGAAGCGTAAGCAGATCGCCAGAGCCCAAGATTACCTTCATGTGCGCTGTACCACAGGCCTGTTTGAAAGCGGCGACTTCGTCATAGAGGGCCTGCCAACGTCCACCGAAAACGTGCGCGCGGGTGATAACAACATCAATCTCGTGGGCTCCAGCTTCTACGGACCTGCGGATCTCTGCGACACGTTCTGCGAGCGGCGACAGCCCAGCGGGAAATCCCGTGGAGACCGCAGCAACGTGCACGCCGCTTCCTTCGAGCGCGCTGAGCGCAATTTCGATGAAGGTGTGGTAAACGCAAACGGCGGCCACTTTGACGTGCAGATCCTCGATCCCAAGCTTTTCAATCAATTCCCACTGAATCGGCTGCTTCGCTTTAGCACATAATCGGAGTACGCGCTCGTCCGTGTCGTCCCCCGAGAGAGTAGTCAGGTCCATGCACGAAATTGCGCGAAGAAGCCATGCGGCCTGCCAGTCCTTCTTTACCGTGCGACGGGCGACCTGCGATTGTGCGCGGCGCTCGACAGCGCTGGTGTTACTGCGCACATTCTGCACCCATTGCAGGTCGAGCGGGATGCCTCGATTCGAAATGAGCGGACGATCGTTCAATGAGGCGATCACAATTGATGCGTCGACATCCCCGGTCGAAATGCCGGAGTCGGAGGGACGCGTCAGCTTAGAGAATTCGTGATCGGCCGTCATGAATTGCCTTCTGGTCTTGTCTCCGCCAACTCAGGAACTGGTGCGTTGATTTGCATTGTACGGCAGGCAATGGCACAAGGCGAGTCGAGAGGACTTTGGATATTTCGCAGGCGACGGCAGAACACCCATCCATGGCGAGGGTTTACAATGGCGCACGATTTCTGTCCCAGTCGGCGGTGTGTCGAGTAGAGGCTCGTTTTGGCAAAGAAGAAAACTCAATTGCGCGAAAGCACGCGGAAACAGCTGGATAAGGCAGCGACGCGTGTGATGAAGAACGCACACGCTCCTTACTCAAACTTTCACGTTGGTTCGGCAATCTTGCTTACGAACGGGAAAATATTTGTCGGCTGCAATGTTGAGAATGCTTCCTATGGCATGACGAACTGTGCCGAGCGCACTGCAATTTTTTCCGCCGTCGCCGCGTTGGGGCCGAAGATTCAGATCGCCGCCGTTGCTGTGACCAACGATCACGGGGTAGCGTGCTCGCCGTGCGGGGCTTGCCGCCAGGTGATCTACGAGTTCGGCCCGGACGCCACCATCTATTTTCAAAGTTCCGACGGGCCCAAGCAGGCCCACATCACAGAGCTTCTTCCGGAAGGATTCCGACTCAAGTGAGCCCGTCGAACGCCGCCCAAAGTTTCCGCGCGATTGATGCCATCCGTAAGAAGCGAGACGGACTGGAACTCACCCCCGCGCAGATCGAAGCTCTTGTCGATGCTTATACGAAGGGGGATGTTCCCGATTACCAAGTGTCAGCCTGGCTGATGGCTGTCGTCTTGCGCGGGATGACGCGTCCCGAAACAGCGGCGCTAACGGATGCAATGCTGCATTCGGGTGAGGTTCTGGATCTTTCCTCTCTGACCAAGAGAAAGGTCGACAAGCATTCGACCGGAGGAGTCGGAGACAAGACTTCCCTTGTACTGACGCCCTTGGTCGCCGCGTCCGGCGTCGCTGTTCCGATGATCAGTGGCCGTGGACTGGGGCACACCGGCGGCACGCTCGACAAACTCGAGGCTATTCCGGGATTCAACGTGAATCTGCCTGTTGCAGAGTTTCGCCGCGTGCTCGAAAAGTGTGGGTGCGCCATGATCGGTCAGACCGCCGAGATCGCTCCGGCGGATCGGAAACTTTACGCCCTGCGCGACGTGACTGCCACGGTGGAGAGTCCCTTTCTGATTTGTGCGTCGATCATGAGCAAGAAATTAGCGGAGGGGATCGATGCTCTGCTGCTCGATGTGAAGACTGGCTCAGGCGCTTTCATGAAAAGCCAACAAGACGCTATGTTCCTTGCTGAGCTTATGGTTGAAACCGGTGAGCGGATGGGAAAGCAGGTGGTCGCACTGATCACCGATATGGATCAGCCCCTGGGTAACATGATTGGGAATGCTTTGGAAGTGGTCGAGGTCATTGAAATCTTACAGGGCAAAGGCCCAGAGGATTTGCGCGAGTTGTGCCTGCATTTGGCTGGCTGGATGCTTCGGCTCGGGAATGTTTCCAAGACAGTTGCCGAAGGAAAGCAGGTGAGCGCGGATTTGATTTCATCGGGGAAAGCTCTGGAGAAGTTTCGTCAGTTGATCGAGTTGCAAGGTGGAGATCCAAGCGTTATCGATAGTCCCCAGAAACTGCCCCAAGCCACACAAACATTGAAGATCACAAGCACCGACGCGGGCTATGTGAACAGCATGCAATGTGAACAGATTGGTACCGCCGCGGTGGTTCTTGGCGGTGGCCGCGAGCGCAAGGAAGATTCGATCGATCCGGCAGTGGGTATCGTGCTGCACAAGAAAGTTGGCGACCAGGTAGAAACAGGAGAACCATTGGCCACGATCTACTTCAATACACAAGCGCGCGCCGAACGAGCGCGGCAGTTGATCGTGCAGAGCTATGAAATCATAGACGAGCCGCCCACCAAGAAGCGTCCGTTAATTCATCAAGCCATCGGCAAGGCTGCGGAGAAAGACTAAATGGGACGATTCACAGGAATTCTCGGGTTGATTACGATCCTGGCGCTGGCCTATTTGTTCTCGACGAATCGCAGAGCAATCCGCCTGAAGACCGTCGCGTGGGGACTGGGGTTGCAATTGCTGTTTGCGATTTTCGTCCTGAGAATTGAAGCGGGACGACTTGCTTTCCAAAAAGCTGGCGACGCTGTGACGAAACTCCTCAGCTACGCGTATGCGGGTTCGCATTTCGTTTTCGGTGATCTGGCAAAACCAGGTTCGCAGTTGGGATATTTTGCGTTCGGCGTACTGCCCACGGTTATTTTCATCGCGGCCTTTTTCGCAGTGCTCTATCACTTCGGCATCATGCAAATCATCATCCGGATCTTCGCATGGGTGATGACGCGCGTTATGGGCGCGAGCGGCGCGGAGTCGCTGAACGTGGCGGCGAGCATTTTCATGGGGCAGACTGAGGCCCCGCTCACGATCCGTCCTTTCCTGCCAGACTTAACACGGTCTGAGTTGATGACTGTCATGACGAGTGGCATGGCGCACGTCTCGGGCGGAATCATGGCTGCCTACATCGCCTTTGGAATCGACCCAAAACATCTGCTGAGTGCCGTGATTATGACGGCGCCAGGCACGTTGCTCATGGCGAAGATGCTTGTCCCGGAGACTGAGCAAGCGAAGACAGCAGGGAAAGTCGTCATGAGCGCTGAAGAAGAGAAGACGGAGAAGGAAGAAAATTTGCTCGGCGCCATCGCGCGTGGAACTACGGATGGGCTCCATCTGGCACTTAACATCGCGGCGATGCTGATCTCTTTTCTTGCTCTCATCGCACTCACGAACGGGATCTTCGGTGGCATACACAACCACGCTTCGTGGTTTCCACAAAGCCTGGAACAGGTATTCGGCTATTTATTCGCTCCCGTGGCTTGGGTCATCGGCATTCCGGCGCACGATTGCCTGGCCGTCGGAAATCTACTCGGAACGCGTATGGTGTTGAACGAACTCGTTGCGTTCTCGATTCTTGGACAGACTAAGGCCATGCTGGATCCGCGCACGGTCACGATCGCCACCTTTGCGCTGTGCGGGTTCGCAAATCTCAGTTCGATCGGAATACAGATCGGTGGCATTGGCGCGTTGGCCCCAAATAAGCGCGGGGAACTGGCGCGACTCGGAGTGCGTGCCATGCTGGCTGGAACCATGGCAAATTTGATGTCGGCATCCATCGCCGGCATGTTGCTGTGACGCAGTTTTCGTTGAAATCAATTCAAGGGACTTTTTCGTGAAGCGATTCATAGCGCTACAAACCTGTGTTCTAACTATTCTTTTGTGGCTTGCCAACGCTGCCGCACAAACTCCACGCCGAGTAATCATCGATACGGATCCGGGGATCGACGATGCGATGGCGATTCTTTTGGCTCTGAACTCTCCGGAACTGAAAGTCGAAGCGCTTACGGTCGTGCCGGGCAACGTCGATGGGAACCAAGGCCTGGAGAACGCGCTGAAGATAGCCTCACTTGCACAACGATGCGATTTGCCCGTGGCCGGTGGAGCGCAGCATCCACTGAATCAGAAATTGGTGACAGCGCAGTTCTGGCACGGGAAGAATGGACTCGCAGGCGTGGAACTACCTGCAAGCAAATGCAAAGCCGACTCACGTTTCGGTCCCGATCTGATCATTGAGTTGGTTCACAAGTATCCGTACGAGATCACGCTCATCCCGGTCGGTCCGCTGACGAATATTGCGCTCGCAGTCTCGAAGGATCCATCGATCGTCCCGTTGGTGAAAGACATCGTCATCATGGGCGGGTCCATCACAGGTGGAAACGTGGATGGCGCTGCGGAAGCCAATATTTATGGCGATCCCGAGGCAGCCTCCATCGTCTTCAATGCCGGATGGATGGTGACAATGATCGGCTCCGATGTCGGCGAGCGCACCATTATGACCCGCAAGCATCTTAGAGAGTTGCAGGCGGCACACGGGCCTGAAACTGATTTCATTGCGCAGCTTGCGGATTTCTACATCACGCGGTCGGAAAAGAGTGGATACGAAGGGGCCGCGATGTATGATCCGCTGGCCGTGGCGACGGTGATTGATCCTGCAGTGGTTACTCTGAAAGACATGCATGTTGATGTTGAGACCAAGGGCGAGTTTACCCGCGGTGAGACTGTTGCTAATCGCATGGGTTCGGACGAGAACAACGTGCTGCACGGGGACCACTACGAGATCGAAGGAGTCATTGAGCTGAAGCCGAACGCACGTGTGTGCCTGGCTTCCAATGCAGAGCGGTTCTTGCAGCTCTTCGTGAACAGAATCAAAGGGAAATGAATTAGCGTTTCAGTGCCGGGCTAAAATGGGGCGGCAGACTCCACTACGACACGCGTTGAGACCGCGGCGACAGAAATCTCAGCCACTCGCACGCGCGACGAGCGCGATCGCAAGCGCATAAGAGACGAACATCAGTGTGAGATAGACCTTGGCGCGCGAGCCCGAGCCGGCGAATTCTTTCCACGCAAGCAGACCCCAAAGAGCGGCCACCATCGGAGCCGACTGGCCGATCGCGTAGGAGATCGCGAAGGCCGTGGAGCTTCCAGCTGCCAGATTGAAGACCGTACCCAAACCCCAAATGCACCCGCCGAGTAGTCCAAGGATGTGTCCGGAGGGCGGTCCGCTAAAAAATCCACTGAAACTCACCGGCTCTCCAACCAGAGGCTTCTTCATAAAATAGATGTTCCACACAAAGCACGAGAGCAATGCTCCGAGCGTGAGAAATGTAGCTGCGCTGTAGGGAGTCAAGGAATTGCCGCGCGTCATTGCATAAGTCATGAAGGGGCTCCATAGGCCCATTAACGTTCCGGAGACCACGCAAACAATGATGCTTTTGCGAGATGCGCCCCGGCCAGCGCGGGCGAGACTTCCATAGGCCTTGCCGTCCAGGACGACCGCGATCAGTGCGCATGCCACGCCCGCAGCCAATAGCACCGCGCTGCCTTTTGGCTGCAAGATATAGTTCAGTACGACTCCGACGACGAGCGCGATTCCGATCGAAATTGGAAACGCGACCGCGAGTCCTGCCATATCGATGGCCGCGACCAGCAGTAGATTTGCAAGATTGAAAATCGCTCCACCGATCAGCGTAGAGATGATGTTGGAAGTATCTGCCGAGTGAACATTGTTTAAGAAACTGGAAGAATCGTGGCCGGCGCTTCCCATCGTCAGAGCGAGTACCAGGGAAATCAGAAAGATACCGATCGCATAATCCCAATAGAACAATTCGAATCGATAGTTCTTGACGCCCTTGAATGTGTTGGCCCAGGAACCCCAGCAAATGGCGCTTATGATCATCATGAGTAAGGCGACGGTCAGACTTGGCGGTATGAACATGCGTTCTCCCTCAGAAAACGAGTAACGATACTCTTCTTTTTCTGGGCAGACAATGTTTTAGAGGTAGGGATACTTCAGCGTTATCAGTTAGACTCCTCGATTGCGCATTAGCTTTCAGAAACAGCAGATGTTGTGATGCCTGATGGAGTTTTCCCCACAATTGACATGCGTACATCGCGCTGCATAGACTCTCCGTTCTGCCCTATTAAGCCTCGGAAAGCGAGCAAATGGCAAAGCGGCCTCGGATTGCGGTAGTTGGCAGCGCGAACGTTGACCTCACGACCTTCACCAGTCAGTTTCCCAAACCTGGGGAGACCATCTTCGGCCAGAACTTCGACCTTGGATTTGGCGGAAAAGGGGCGAATCAAGCGGTGGCCGCCCGCCTGTGTGGTGCAGAAGTCTTCATGATTGCCCGCGTGGGCAGCGATTTGTTCGGCCCGGCGACGATCGAGAACTTTCGGAAGCAGGGAATCGATGCTACTCACGTCAAGCAAGTGGAAGGACTTTCGAGTGGAGTAGCGCCCATCTTTGTCGAACCAAGCGGCCAGAACAGGATTCTGGTTGTGAAAGGTGCGAACGACGCCCTGAGAGCGGCAGACGTCGATGCCGCTGCCGATGTCCTGAAATCTGTTGACTGTATCGTGCTGCAATTCGAGATCCCGCTCGAAACCGTCTACTACACCGTTGGCTTCGCGCGAAAGCACGGTATCCGTTGCATCGTGAATCCCGCGCCGGCGCAATCGGTTGATATGGGGGCGCTGAAGGACTTGGACTACTTCGTTCCCAACGAGCACGAAGCCGAAACGATTTCCGGCATGCCGGTGAAAACGGTTGAAGATGCGAAGAGTTGCGCTGCGAAACTGGTTTCCGGAGGTGTGAAGCGTGTGATCGTTACGCTCGGTGCAAACGGATCACTGATTGCAGGCCGCGAGGGAACTGAGCACGTTGCACCTTTTGCTGTGAAGACGATCGACAGCACCGGCGCCGGAGATGCTTTTATTGGCAGCTTCGCGGTGTTTCTTGGTGAAGGCATACCGGAGCGGGACGCTCTCCGCCGTGCCAATCTCTATGCGGGACTCTCGACTACCGGTGTTGGCACCCAAAAATCGTTTTACAACCGGGCGCAGTTCGAAGTGGAATGGTCGTCTCGGTCCTGACCTCATAGAGGGGCATCTCGCTGCTGCCTCGGCTGTGCCGAAACTTCTTGACTAAGCGCTGACGGGCAATTTATAAGCGCTGTCTGCGGTTCTGTGTATCTTCCTGCATTCACGGTGACTTGAGCTCTCGGCTTCATGGGACGGGGAGCGGTCTTTTCATTTGGGGCGACCGCTGAAAGGGTGATGCAAATGTCGAGCAAGAACGTGCTATGGGCGCTGTTTTCATCTGTTTTGTTGGCTTTCTGCGTTCCGCTTGTTCAAGGGCAGGCCACGGCGAGTTTTTCCGGCACGATTTCTGACAAAGCAGGTGCGGTCATTTCTGGGGCGAATGTCAGAGTCACGTCACAGGCGACCGGCCTGACCCGCGATGTCAAAACGGATGACTCTGGCCACTACATTGTCCCCCTGCTGCCCAACGCTACGTACACTCTTCACGTGGAAGCATCTGGTTTCGCCGCGGCTGAGCAAAAAGACGTCCGCCTGCAAGTCGACGAACAACGTGAATTGAATTTCTCGCTTCAGCCCGCCTCAGTGACCACTAACGTTGAAGTGAACGCAACGGAAGTTGCTGTCGAAACGTCTACGCCTTCTCTGGGGCAAGTGATCACCGCCGAACAGGTCTCCCAACTGCCGCTGAATGGGCGCAACTTTGTGCAATTGGCGACCCTTACGCCGGGGACGACCCAATCGACCAACCCGAACAGCTTTTTCACCAGCGCGGCGAGTAGTGAGGCGGCAACTCGCGGCGCATTCTCGCTATCCGTCGGTGGTTCCCGCGAGCAGAGTACGGACTGGCTGCTGGATGGCAACGACAACAACCAACTTGATGAAGGCGGGATCGCAATTTTCTCCGAAATCGACGCGATTCAGGAATTCAAGGTACTGACGTACAACTACTCGGCCGAATACGGTGAGCGTGCCGGACCAACCGTGCTCGTGACAACGAAGTCTGGATCAAATCAGTTTCATGGGTCAGTGTTCGAATTCTTCCGCAATACAAAGCTGGATGCGCGCAGTTACTTCGCAAGCGAGAGAGAGAAGTTCAATCTGAATCAATTCGGCGCTTCGTTTGGCGGTCCGATTAAGAAGGACAAGACATTCTTCTTTCTGGATTATCAGGCGAAGATGCAGCGCCGCGGGGTTCCGTTTACCGGGTTTGTGCCAACAACTGGGATGACGACTCCTGATACGAATGGTAATTACGATTTCAGTGGCGCCCCGACAGTGCTAAATGGCACCGTCCTCAACAACCCGTTTTCTGGTGTTCCATTCCAGTGCATGCCCGGAACCTCAACGCCAGAGCCGGTTGGTCCAACCGGAGCTCAGGCCGCGGGAACTGCTTGCAGCATCATCCCGGCCGCTGTGGTTAATCCGGTTGGTGCCAAGGTGTTGCAGCTTTATCCAACTCCCAATGTTGCGAATGCGGTGGGCTACAACTATGTAAATGTGCCCGTACGGAAGACCAATGAAGGCACTGGTGACATTCGCGTGGATCACAACTTCTCAAACAAAGATTCGATCTTTGCGCGATTCAGCTACGACCAGGCGACGAACTTCATCCCTGGCGGTTCACCCACATGGACGGAGCAAAACGCCTTCGGCAGCAACCAGTACATCGATAATCACGGGCGCAATGCGGCACTTTCGGAAACGCACGTATTCTCGGCGAACACGATCAACCAGGTTACCGTTGGATTTAACCGCATCTTCAACCACATCCTTTCGTTCGGGACCGGAACCTGCGAAGCGGCTGTCATCGGCATTCCCGGCGCAGATCTGGGATCGAAATGCTCCACGATCACGGGATACCCGACGACTCTGAATCAGTCGAGCAAGGACTGCATCAGTTGCGGCATGACGTCATTCCTGATGGCGAACTATTTCGCCATCGGCGACCGCGGATACGCTCCATATCAGGGCGGCACCAACGTCTATTCAGTTTCTGACACGCTCGATCTGATTCGCGGCAAGCACAACATCCGCTTCGGAGCCACGTTCCGCGCGAGCCAGATGAACGTGAGAAACAACGCATTTCAGGACGGCTTCGTCGTGGAAAATGCGGCGCTGACTGGAGATGACGCCGCTGACCTGCTTCTCGGGAGCACGGGCATCTTTGCCGCGCACGATCAAACGTTCCTAGGTGGCACCACTGGCCGCCGGTGGAAATTGTTCCGGCCCTTCGTGCAGGACGATTGGCGAGTCACGCCGAGCCTGACTGTGAACCTTGGTGTTGCCTGGGCTATAGTCACGCCAACTACCGAAGTCCAGAACCGGCAGGCAAACTTCGATATCCAAACGCTGCAGTGGTATGTGCCTAAGGGAAGTCCTGCTATAGGCGGATGCACAAACTGTGTTACGACTGACGGGCGTGTCGGAATTCAATTTGACAAGACCGCGATTGAGCCGCGCATCGGTATTTCGTGGAAGGTCATGGGCAGCGACAAGACGGTCATCCGCGCGGGCTACGGCATTCTGCACGATTCGTCCTGGAACCAAGGCGGACAAGGTTTATGGCAGAACCCGCCGTACTATGCCGAAGTTGATCCCTGCCCGAGCGATTTCTGTCTTGGATACCAGAGCGCTTTCGGTTCGCTCTCCGGAGGCTTCCTGGTTGACCCCAGCACTCCTAATAGCACTCCGGTTAATGGCGGCGCGGTGCTGTCCGGGCCCCAAAATCCCCAGACCTACACTGGCACGATTCAGTCGATGAATCGTGACTTCAGGCAGGGCATCGTGCAGCAATTCAACCTGAATATTGAGCGCCAACTGCCGGGGAATGTCGTGCTGACCACTGGCTATGCCGGGACTCGCAGCACGCATCTTCTGGTCGGGCAGGCGAACGAAAATCTTTCCTCGCCAAGTGCTTGCGGTGTGATACCGGGTTATACCGTGGGGTGCGGCTTCCCAACGTATCCGTATGCTGCCCCGTTCCAGGCAGTGAGCAGCAACAACAGTGTGGGAACAGCTCACTACGACTCTCTGCAGATCAAGGCCGAGACCAAGAGCACACGTCACGGACTTTATGCGTTGCTGGGCTACACGTGGTCTCGAACCTTTGACTCCGGTATGCCGGATGGACTGGGCACGAATCCCGGCGCGATTTACTATCCGTTGCCCGGAAGCGCGAAGCTCGACTGGGGACTGTCGCAGTTGAACCTTAACGACAGTTTCACGGCCAGCATCGTGTACGATTTGCCATTTGGCAAAGGCAAGCATTTTGGAAGCAATTGGACTGGCGCCACCAACGCGATTCTCGGGAACTGGCAGGTGGACGTGATTCAGAGGGCTACTTCCGGATTCCCATTGTTCGTGGTTGATAGCGGCGACGGTTCCGGAGTGTATTTCTCGTACAACGGAAATACCTTCCAACGGCCCAACGAAGTTGGCGATCCCAACAGGGCAGGACCCGTTGCGGGCAATCCCACTTGCACGGCACCGTCCGCAGTCCACACGATTCAGAACTGGTTTAACCCTTGCGCGTTTGCGCAAGCACCAACGTTTACATTGAACCCTGGAACTGCCCAGGAAGTCACAGTTGGCGAACTCGGAACCGCGCCGCGGGCTCCGCTATATGGTCCGCGGTTTGTGAATACAGACTTCTCCATCATCAAGGACTTCCCGCTGCCGTTCCGGGAGGGAATGAATATCCAATTCCGCACTGAGTTCTTCAATCTCTTCAACCATCCGCAGTTCTATATGGGCGGATCGGGCGGCAGCGGCGAGCAGGATATCAACGCTCCAGCCACTTTTGGGGTCATCAACA
>Ga0335070_10003851_pt1 | contig 17496 bp, 21 predicted proteins | sample Lox_Sample_13_FD_206722 | JGI IMG/M metagenome (GOLD analysis project Ga0335070, IMG submission 206722) | Soil microbial communities from Loxahatchee National Wildlife Refuge, Florida, United States - Lox_Sample_1.3 | ecosystem: Environmental > Terrestrial > Soil > Wetlands | place: USA...
ATCTCGGCCCCTATGGCGAGGAGGGCGCCGGAACCGCAACGACGCCGCCCGCCGCCCGGCGGGTCGAGCGCGACGTCGCCTACGGCCCCGATCCCGCGCAGCGATTCGACGTCTACCTGCCCCGGCACGCGACGGCGTCGATGCCGGTGCTATTCATGGTCCATGGCGGCGCCTGGCTGGTCGGCGACAACGCGTCGGCCGGCGTGGTCGACAACAAGGCCGCGCATTGGCTGCCGAAGGGCATCGTTTTCATCTCGGTGAACTACCGCCTGTCGCCCAAGGCCGATCCGCTCGGCCAGGCGGACGACGTGGCGAGGGCGCTGGCGGCGGCGCAACAGCGCGCGCCGTCCTGGGGCGCCGATCCGGCGCGCTTCGTCTTGATGGGCCATTCGGCCGGCGCGCATCTCGTCGCGCTGCTCTCCGCCGACCCGGCGATCGCCGCGCGCCAGGGCGCGCGGCCGTGGCTCGGCACCGTGGAGCTCGACAGCGCCGCACTCGATCTCGTCGCCATCATGCAGGGCCGGCATTTGCGCTTCTACGACCGGGTGTTCAAGAGCGACCCGTCCTATTGGCGCGCAGCGTCGCCGCTCGAACGTCTGACCGGCAAGCCGGCGCCGATCCTGGCTGTATGCTCGAGCCGCCGACATGACTCATGCGCGCACGCGCAGGAGTTCGTCGCGAAGGCCAAGGCGCTCGGCGGCCGCGCCAGCGTGCAGCCCGAAGCGTTGACCCACGCCGAGATCAACAAGACGCTCGGCCAGCCCGGCCCCTATACCGACGCTGTCGACGCGTTCCTGCGCTCGATCGGCGTGCCGTGAACCGCCGCGCTCAGCGCGGCACGATCGCGGCGATCGGCGACGCCCATTTGAGGCGGCGGTCGTAGAGCGGCGCGGCGTTGACCGATTCGAGGGTGTGGACATCGGGCGCGCTGCCGCGCCGGACCTTCTTGACCAGCACGCGATCGTCCTCGGCCAGGCACACGACGCAAAGCCGGTTGATGCAGTCGTCGCCGACGCCATCGCGGTCGCGCGTGTACCAGATGTGCCAGCGGTTCTCGAGCTGGGGATACATCGAGTCGCCGCGCACCTCGAGCACCGCCCAGTTCTTGCGCGGGTCGAGATGCGGCGGCGCTTCCAGGTCTTCCTCCATTCCGGCCCCGAGCGCGAAATCGTCGAGATAGATGACCTGGCCGCCGGCCCCGACATACCCGATAAGCGTAAATTTACGCCCCCGCCGCGCCGGCAGCTCGCCATGGAAGATCTCCAGGACCCGCTCGACCGGAATCTCGAGAAAATCGGCCATTTTCAAGGCTTCCTGGGACTTTACCTGGCGGCCTCCGTCGAGCATCTCAGTGATGCGCGACGCCGAGAGGCCGAGATACTCGGCCAGCTCGCGCTGGGTTTTGCGGACCCGCTTGAGGGAATCCCTAAATTCTTTCCGATTCGCGGTCATGGCCGGTAGTAAACCCGACTCTTTCGGGATCGTCATTACCGCATATCGAAAGATATAGTTGACTTAATTTCCGGTATTCGGAATATTCATGAAATGTTCCGACACACGATCCGCCTCGAACCGTGCCGCCGGCCGCCCGCAAGCCCCGCCCGCGACCTGCCCGATGCCGTCGCTCTAAAGCCGGGGGCGGCTCAATGGGGCTTGTGGCCGGCGGGGGGCGCGAGATTGTGCTCGAGGTCGCGGCAGATGGCGGCAAGCTGGGCGCGCTCGGCGGCGAACATCAGGGTCATCGGGCCGACGGCGACGGCGAGCAGGGCCTCGCCGCGGCGTCGGCCGGGCGCGACGCCGATGTGCGAGATCCCCACCGGCGTGCCGGACAGCAGGTCGCCGGGCTTGCGCGCGGGCCCCTGGTTGCGCTTGGCCGCGTATTGGGCGAGGTCGAGCATGAAGGTCACCGCCTTGCCGAGATCGGCCGGCGTCATCGCGACGTCGAAGCGCGCGCCGTTCTTGGCTTCGACCGTCAGCGTGATCGCCTCGCCCTCGGCATCGCACGAGCCGGTGACGCTCTTGATGTACGGAACCGCGACGTCCTCGTCGTTCGACATACCTGTCCCCGCTCTGGCGACTATTCCGATCGATCAGCATAGCCGGTCGGGCCGCCAAGGCAAACCTGCCGGACGGAGCGAGCCGTGACCCGGCCGCGCGGTTCGCTCGAGCGCCATATCGCCGAGGCGCCGGCCAGCGACGACGAGATCGCGGCGATGGCGCGCGCCGCCTGGCTCAAGCGCGGCTGGCTGTGCGTGCGGCCCCAGGACCTGGTCGATCCATTCGAGCGCCAGCTCGCGATCAATATCGCCGAGCGGCGCTATGGCAAGCGGGCGGAGGCGAAGCGGTGAGCCGGCGGTTGCCTTTCGCCGAGAGCGGCTGGACGGCGTCCATAGTCAAGCACCGGCTCAAGGAGGCGGCGGCGACGTTCTGGGCGTGGCATGCCAACCAGCCGCGCGTCGGTCCGGTCGGCTTCCGGCCGAGCTGGCCGGAGATCATCCGGCAGGCCGCCGAGGCCTATGGCTACGATCCGGTGCGCGCGCGGCCGGCGCCGCCGGCGCCCGACGCGATCGACCGCATGGAGGCGTCGCTCGAGTGGCTCAACCTGGTGGGCGACGAGGACCGCCGCATGCTGTGGGCATGGGCCAATGGCGCCGCGCTGTGGCGCATCGGTCAGCGCTTCGGCAAGAGCGAGCGGACGATGCGCAACTGGATCGCGCGCGCGGCGCTGGTCATCGCGGCGCAGCTCAATCAGGCGGAGGCGATGCGCCGGCGCGCGGCGGCGAAAAAGATCCGGCGCGGTAGAGCGTGACGCGTTCGCGAGCGTTGTCGATCGAGGGCCGGGCCATACCGCACAAGTGGCTGCAGCGTCGATACGACGCTTTACCGCTGATGCGCTGCTCGCCCTTGGTGCTATATCGTAGTAGTGGATTCGACCTATGAAGGTCGGAAGCGTCATGACCAACGCCGGCGACCTGAGTTCCAATCGGCTGCTTGCGCTGCGCATTGCGCTCGCGGTGGTCGGCCTGGTCTTCATATTCGGCGTTTATCCGCTCGCCAAATATTGGCCGGCCGGCTGGAGCTGGGGCCAGGGCCAGCCGTCTTATCTCGCGACGATCGTGGGCCTCTATGCGACGCTCGGCGTCTTTCTGCTATTCGCCGCGCGCGATCCCTTCGCCCACCGCAGCGTCGTCTGGTTCACGGTGTGGTCGAGCCTCGTCCACGCCGGCATCATGGCCGTACGCGCGGCCGGAGATCCGGCGGAGCGTGAGCACCTGCTCGGCGACGCGCCGGCTTTGCTCATCATCGCCGTCGTGCTCGCGTCGCTTATGCCCCGGCGCAACGAGGAGTAGGCGCGCCGGACTTCGTCAGAACGCGCCGCCTCTTACGACCGTCATGGCACTCAGCGGGCCGGCCGCGCTTAGCAGCCGCCTGCGGACTCAGCCGGTGCAGTCGTCGCCGTCGGCGGTCCAGCCGGTGATCTTGCCGGCGCTGTCGGACGTGAAGCTGGTGACGCAATCCCTGCGGATGACGACGGGCGCCCTCTGGATCGTGTAGCCGGTCGAGCCGCCATAGGTCGACGTGTACCCGCCATCGACCGGTGTGCCCTTGATGTAGACGGTCGACGGCTCGGTCAAGGCGCCGGTCGGGATGTAGCGGGTGCGCTCACTGTCATAGGTCATGATCGCGCCGCCATTGCCGAGATTGTGCGTGCTGGTCGGCGGACCCCAGCTGGCCGCCAGCTCGTCGGTCTTGTGGCCGATCCAGCCGTTCAGGCCTTGCTCGTAATTCTCGCGCGTCGCGCAGGCGGCGAGCGCGACGGCAGCGGCGATCAGCAGCATCGTTGGACGCAACATCGGACCCCCTCAAATGGGTTGTATTCATAAATATTAACACAATCACCGCGTCAGTTGAATCTCAAAAATATGACAATGCGATTCCACGGCGCATTTGCACGAGGACGGCGACGCTCGCGGTGCGCGAACGCCGAGACGGGCGCGTCAAGCCACTTTCGCGTGCCAGCCGTCGGCGCTAGGGTCCGCTCCGCCAAGGTAGGAGCGTCGCCAGGCGGCGCTTCGGGTCAGGTGACGACAACAATCCGGAACGGAGGACTTGCATGATGTGGAACCATCGCCGGGCGCTCCTAGGCGCCATCGCTCTCGCCGCGACCGTGGCTGCAGGCGCTTCGGCGCAGGCGGCCGACAAGAGCGGCGTGAAGACCGGCCTCTTGAGCTGCCAAGTCAGCAGCGGCTGGGGCTTCGTGTTCGGCTCGTCGCGCGACCTCAACTGCACCTACACCGCCGAGCCGACCAAGCGCGTCGAACGCTATAGCGGCAAGATCTCCAAGTTCGGCGTCGATATCGGCTATCTGAAGTCCGCCGTCATAATCTGGGCGGTGTTCGCGCCGACCACCGATCTCGCGCCCGGCGCGCTGGCCGGCGACTATGGCGGCGTGACCGCGGGCGCCTCCGTCGGCATCGGCGCCGGCGCCAATGTGCTGATCGGCGGCTCCACCAAGGCGATCTCGCTGCAACCGCTGAGCGTCGAGGGCGCGCAGGGCGCCAACGTCGCGGCCGGCATCGCCTCGATCTCGCTCAAGCACGAGCAATAGACCCGAGCCGCGGGACGACGCGCGCGACCGGCTCAGCCGATCGTCCGGCCTTCGCGCCGGACCTGGCGGCCGGTCGCGTGCGCGAACATCAGCGAGTGCAGCACCGAGCGCAGCTGGATCAGCCGGAACGGCTTGTCGAGAATCCCGGCGATCTTGAGGCCGAGCTTCTCGGCCACGACCTCGGCCGCGCGGCGATAGCCTGAGCCGCTCATGATGACGATGAGCGCGCCGGTGCTGCTTTCGGCTAGTCGCGTGATGACCTCGGAATCCTTACCGCCGACGATCGTCAGATCGGCCAGGATGGCGGTCGGCCGGAAACTGTCGACGGTATCCCAGACCTCCGCCAGGGCGCGGATAACGCGCGTCTCGAAGCCCATCGATTGGGCGATGTCCTCGATCAATTGGCCGAGGTCGCGTTCGTCTTCGATGACGAGCAGCCGTCCTTCAGCCATGGCACGTACCACTCCCACGACCAGCGCGGGGTTCCCATGACCGCGCCCGATGACCGGTTTCGATCAGTGTAGGACCGAGAAAGACCCGCGCGAAGAATGACTTATCGCCTAGACCCGATGGCGGAGGCGCGCTATGACCCGGCGTGCCGGCGAGGCGCGCTCAGTAGCGGCCCGGATCCGGGTCGTGGGTCGAGCAGCTGTCCGACGACCGGCACGCTTTCTTGAGGCTCGCGCCGATACTGGCGAGCGGGTCGACGTCCCAGTTGCAGGCGGCGAGCGCGAGCAGCGCGCCCAAAACGACTGTCGCCAGCGCCGCGCGGCCGATGCCGCCGAGAGCGTAGGGCGCGCGCATCACGGCCGCCAGAAGCGCGTTGCCTGGGCCGCGTCGACCCGCCAGGTGTTCAGCTTGCCGAAATTCTCGGTGACGATGCACGCCTCGTCGACATAGCGGCCCGGCCGGTTCCAGTCGCTGATGCGCGGGCGCGCGGGCCTGCCGTCGGCGCCGCGCTCGACCTGCTCGACCACGGCGGTGTGGCCTTGCCAGGGAACGAAGATGGCGACGTCGCCGGGACGAACCGCGTTGCGATCGATATTGCCGATCCACGTTCGGCCGAAGCCGGGCTGCCGCTTGCCGACGCGCTGCTCAACATAGTTCACCGAAAAGCCGCGCTTGGCGATCCAGTCATGGCAGCGCGCGTTGAACTTGTGGACGTCCTGCGCCGCGGCGGCCTGGCTCAGCCCGGCCTGCAGGAATGCCACACAGATCGCGCGTCCAAGTGTAACCATCGAAGGCCTCAAGCTATGCGGCGCAGGCACGACGGGCTCGACCGCGCCTGCGCAATCTAGCCCAAGGCGGCTTGCGGCGCAGCCGCGATGGCAAATGCGCCGCTTTGGCAAGGCGGCCCGACGACATTGCCTGGATGGCGGACTAGGCGTAGGGGACGGCCCTCGCGGACGTGCGATGGGCCGCGACAGCGCCGGTGCCGGCGCCAAGCCGCGCCCGCTCCGGCCAGCGAGGAGATCATTTCATGCCCGAGCCACGCCAACACAAGATCAAGCGCTATGGCTGGATTCCCGACCTGCCCGACGCGCGCGACCATCTCTATGCGGCCCCGGCGCCGATTCTGCTGAAGCTACCGCCCAAGGTCGACCTGCGTACGAAATGCCCGCCGGTCTACAATCAAGGCGAGCTCGGCAGCTGCACGGGCAATGCCATCGCGGCGGCCATCCAGTTCGATCGCATGAAACAGAAGACCGACCATGCCGAGCTCGTCCCGTCGCGGCTGTTCATCTACTACAACGAGCGGGTCATGGAGCACACCGTGAAGGAAGATAGCGGTGCGCAGATTCGCGACGGCATCAAGACGACGGTGAAGCTCGGCACGTGCTTCGAGACCGGGCCCGGCGCGTGGACCTACGACATCGCCAAGTTCGACCAGCACCCGGACAAGACATGCTTTCAGGTCGCGGCCGATCACCAGGTCCTGCGCTACAGCCGTCTGGTGCCGAACGCGACCCAGCTCAAGGGCTGCCTCGCCAGCGGCTATCCCTTCGTGTTCGGCTTCGCCGTCTACGAGAGCTTCGAGAGCGACGCGGTCGCGAAATCAGGCGTGGTACCGATGCCGAATCTCGCCAGCGAAAAGGCCCTCGGCGGCCACGCCGTGATGGCCGTCGGCTATGACGATGCCGAGCAGCGTTTCCTGGTGCGCAATTCGTGGGGCGCGGGTTGGGGCATGAAGGGGTATTTCACCATGCCCTACGCGTATCTCACGGACACCAACTTGTCCGACGACTTCTGGACCGTGCGCCTGATCGAGGAATAGGCCGCGGGGCGGTGCGCCATCGCCGCCGAGCCGGCGATGGCGCATGGCCGAAGACCAGCGCATCCGGCGCAATCGACGGCCTATCCCGGCGCATGGCTCGGCTTCGCAGCGCGGCTCAAGCCCGGCGCGCCCTTCGTGCTGGAAAGCAACGTCGGCGTCTATGCCGACGATCCGGACCTCGCGCTGGCACGACGCCAGTCCCTCCGATAACATGCGCAAAACTGCCCGCCGCGCGTAAGCGGGAGGGCGGGCGCCGCATAACGGGCCCTGGGGCCCGCAGGAGGAGGAATTTCATGCCCATCGTCAAAGCGGCCGACATCGCCTATGGCCGGCTGCAATCGCCCAGTCTCGACCAGGCCGAAGAATTCCTGACCGACTTCGGCATGGTGCGCGCCGAGCGCACCAAGGACGCGCTCTACATGCGCGGGACCGACCCGAACCATCATCTGCACGTCACCCATCTCGGGCCGTCGCGCTTCGTCGGCCTGGCGTTCTTCGTCGAGAGCGAGGACGATCTCAAGCGCGCGGCCAAGGCGCCCGGCGCGTCGGGCATCGAGACGATCGACGAGCCGGGCGGCGGCAAGCGCGTGCGCCTGCGCGATCCGCACGGCTATCAGATGGAGCTGATCTGCGGCATGACGCCGGTCGACCCGCTGCCGACGCGGCGCGCCATCGTCAACACCGGCGACGACAAGCTGCGCCGGGCCGGCGAACTGATGCGCCTCAAGCGCGGGCCGTCGGAGGTCAAGCGCATCGCCCACGCCGTCATCATGACCCAGGGCGTGCCCGAGAAGATCAAGTGGTATCGGGAAATGCTCGGCCTTGTGTGCTCGGACGACGTCTATGTCGGCGACGAGCGCAACGTCATCGCCTCGTTCAACCGCTGCGATCGCGGGCCGATCTACGTCGACCACCACACATTCCTGTGCATCGAGGGGCCCAAGGTCGGCCTCAACCACCTGTCCTTCGAGGTGCAGACGATCGACGACGTGATGCTCGGCCACGAATATCTGCGCAGCCGCGCCAAGTACAAGCATGTCTGGGGCATCGGCCGGCACGTGCTCGGCAGCCAGGTGTTCGACTATTGGCAGGATCCGTGGGGCCGCGTGCACGAGCACTGGACCGACACCGACGTGCTGAACAATCAGGCCAGGCCCAATCTGCTGCCGGCGGAGGAGGGGCTCAACTCGCAGTGGGGCGAGCCGGCGCCGCAGCACTTCATCGAGCACGCGGTGCCTTGATCGCGTCGCGCGCGGCCCGGGGCTTGTGCCCGGGCCGCGCGCACCCGCGGGATCAGACGCGGTCGCTCAATTCGACGCCCGCTTCGTGCCTGCGATGTTTTTCAGCTCATCGTGGGCGCGCTTGATGACGTAGGCGCGGATCGTCTCGACGTCTTCGGGCTTCAGGAACTGCTTGAACGCGATCATGCCGTTCTCGACCAGCGTGCCGTCGAGCACGATCGACTTCCACGCCGCGGGATCGACCAGCGTCGCCGAATAGCGCAGATCGGGGATCACGCCGCCCGACGACGCCGTGTCGCCGTGACACGCCGCGCAGTACTGCTGATAGAGGCCGCGGCCGGCGTCGACCACGGCCTTGCTAGCCTTGGCCGGCGGCGGATTGAGCTGCCGCTTGACGGTGACGACGGGCGGCAACTTGGCGGTGCCGCCGATCTTGAAGACGAGGACGCGGCTGCTGCCGGTGTTCGCCGCATCCTTGACGATCTCGCCCGCGGGCAGCGGCACGACGCCGCCCCAGCCGGCCAGCACGGCGACATATTGCTCGCCGTCGAGGGAGAAGGTCATCGGCGCGGCGATGATGCCGGTCTGGGCGTGGAAGTCCCAGAGCTTGGCGCCGGTCGCCGCATTATAGGCGACGAAGTGGCCCTGACCGTCGCCCTGGAAGACGAGGTTGCCCGCCGTCGAAAGCACGCCGCCGTTCCAGGCGAGCGGGTGCTGCACGATCCACATGGGCGCGCGCAGGACCGGATCCCAGGCGACGAGGCGGCCAGTCGACGATTTGCGGATCGCCGTGCGGATCTTTTCGTCCTCGGGCATCGCCGAATCGACCGGATCGAGGCCGAGGTTCCACAAGAGGCCCTCGCGGTAGGTGTACTTTTTCGGGTCGATCGGCGCGTAGGCGAAGCCGGCCTCTATCGCCGGGATGTAGACCAGGCCGGTCTTCGGGCTGTAGCTCGTTGCCTGCCAATTATGGGCGCCAACCGCGCCCGGGATGACCAGGGCCGGCTTGCCGGTCTGACTGTAGCGGACTTCCGGCTTGATGTTCGGGCGACCGGTCTTGGGATCGAGACCGGTCGACCAGGTGACGGTGGCGTAGGGCGTGCCCGAGATGAACTCGCCCGTCTCGCGATCGAGGACGTAGAAATAGCCGTTCTTAGGCGCCTGCATCAGCACCTTGCGCATGCGGCCGTCGATCGGCAGGTCGGCGAGGATGATGTGCTGGGTCGCGTCATAGTCCCACTCGTCGCCCGGGACCTGCTGGAAGTGCCAGGCGTATTCGCCGGTGTCGATGTGCACGGCGACGATCGAATCGATGAACAGGTTGTCGCCCTTGCCCTCGCTGCGAATCTCGCTGTTCCAGGTGACGCCGTTGCCGACGCCGAAATAGAGCAGCTTGAGCTGGGGGTCATACGCCATGTCGTTCCACACGGTGCCGCCGCCGCCCTGCTTCCACCACTCGCCGCTCCAGGTCTTGGCGGCCATCTCCATGGTCTTGTTCTCGAAGCCGAGCTTCGGGTCGCCCGGCACGGTATAAAAGCGCCAGATCAGCTTGCCGTTGTCGGCGTCGTAGGCGGAGATGTAGCCGCGCGCGTTGTACTCTGCGCCGCCATTGCCGATGAGCACCTTGCCATCGACGACGCGCGGCGCGCCGGTGATGGCGTAGTCCTTCTTCGGATCGGTGGTCTGTACCTGCCAGACCACCTTGCCGGTCTTAGCGTCGAGGGCGATGAGCCGGCCGTCGAGCACGCCGACATAGATGTTGCCGCCCCACGCCGCGACGCCGCGGTTGACCACGTCGCAGCAGGCGCGGCCGGCGATGGCGCCGTTGACCTGCGGATTGAACTCCCAGAGCTGCTTGCCGGTGCGCGCGTCGAGCGCCACGACGTGGCTCCAGGCCGTGCTGGTATACATCACGCCGTCGACGACGAGCGGCGTCGCCTCGAGACCGCGGGCCGTGCGCATCTTGATGTCGTAATACCAAGCCAGCCCGAGCTGGCCGACATTGCCGGTGTTGATCTTTTCGAGCGGGCTGTAGCGCTGCTCGGAATAAGTCCGGCCGACCGTCAGCCAGTTCTGCGGCTCGCGGTCGGCGCCGAGAATGCGGCGGGCGTCGACGTCGGCCGCCCGCGCGGTGGTACCCAAAGTGATCGTTGCGACGAGGAAGGCAGTCAGCAGGGCAGGGCGCAGCGCGCCCGGATGGAGCGTCATGGCATCTCCTCCCATTCCAGGCCCGGCCGGCCCCCGTGGTCGGTCGGGCGGCTTATCGCGCCGTCGCGCAGGGCGCGGCGCCTATCGTTCTGCTGGTAGGTCTATTAAAGAGGGATCGCCCGGCGCGTGTGAAGCGGAATCTTGAGCGCAGCGTCCAAGGGGCACGTCGCGTCGGCGGCCGACAGTCCCATCATCCATCGCCAAAGGGGCGGCCGCCGGCGCTCACGCCTGCTTGCTTTTCAGGTAATGCCGCCGCGCCTTGGCGCGGTTGCCGCACGAGGCCATGTCGCACCAGCGCCTCGTGCCGGCCTTGCTCGCGTCGAGGAACAGCCACAGGCACTCGTCGTTGGCGCATCGACGGAGGCGCACGGAGCTGCTGCCCACTAGTAGATCGCCGGCCGACCACAGAACCGGCGCGAGCAGGGATGGCGCAGCAAGGCGCAGGCGACCGATGCGCCAGCCATAGGCTCCGTCGCGCCGGACGAGCCGGCCGCGCGCCGGCGCCTCAGCAAGGGCGCGGTTGAGCTTGGCCACGTCGGCTTCGGCGACCGGCGACCCGACGGCACGCGCGCTGAATATCCGATAGATCGCCTCGCGCAGGGCGAGGGCGTCGGCAAGGATCGTCGCCGCCACGCGTGGGCGGCGGCGCGCCCGGGCGGCGAGTCGTTCCGTCGCGGGCGCGCCGAGCCCGCCGGGCCCCCCGAGCCAGGCGAACAGCGCCTCGGACTCGCCGAGCCGGTCGACCGGCACCGGCCGGCCGCGCCAGAACCGCGTATTGGCGTAGGCAAGGCAGAGGTCGGGAGGGACAGCGGTGACAAAGGCGGAGGTGGGCGGCCGGGCCATCGGCGCATTCTAACCAGCTAGGCGGTTGACAGGCAAGAGCGGCACGCCTAGCATAACCGATTATCCGGTTAGAAGCGGTCGGGATCCATGAGCGGTACAGCGGCCGGGGACGCGAGCTCGTCGAAGATTGCCAGCCGAACGGTAGCCGAGGGCGCCGGTTGGCATGTTGCCGACGTGCGCTGCTGCGCGGGCCCGAACGATCGGCCCTTCGAGGAGCGGCACGCGGATGCCTGCATCGCGGTGGTGATGCAGGGCACGTTCCAATACCGCTCGCCGCTCGGCGCGGCGCTCTTCGCCCCGGGGGCGGTGCTGCTCGGCAACAGCGGCACCTGCTTCACGTGCGGCCACGAGCACGGCACGGGCGACCGCTCTCTTGCCTTTCACTATGCGCCGGCTCGCCTCGAGGCGGTCGTGGCGGCGGTGCCGAGCGCGCGGCGCCTGGAATTTACCCGTCCGCGTCTTGCGCCGACACCGGCGCTCGCGGGCCTGCTGGCCTCGGCGGAGGCGGCGCGGGACGACGACGACCCGGCGGCGTTCGAGGAAGTGGCGCTCGAGCTTGCCGCCGCGGCGGCGATCGCCGGAACGGACGGCACGGGCCGGGCTGCCGAGCCGAGCCGGCGCGATGTCGCGCGCGTGACGCACGCGCTGCGGCGGATCGAGGAGACGGCCGAGGAGACGCTGTCGCTCGACGACCTGGCGTCCGAGGCGGCCATGAGTCCCTATCATTTCCTACGCACCTTTCGACGCGTCGCCGGCATGACGCCGCATCAATATGTGTTGCGGACCCGTCTGCACCGGGCGGCGGTGCGGCTGCGCCGCACGGACGACGCCGTCTCGACGATCGCCTTCGACGCCGGCTTCGGCGATCTGTCGACCTTCAATCGCCGCTTTCGCCGCATCATGGGCGCGAGTCCGAGCGCGTTCCGGCGGTTGTTCTTGCGCTGCTGATCAAGGTCTTTGCGCTCCGATCCATGAGGCACGCGCCTGGCGCAACACTGGGTTGAGCCGGCCGGCACGCCGCGCCTCCGCGAGGCGCTGGCGCAACGATTCGCCAACGGGCAATATCACCGGCAACCGGCTGGAGCGCGGGCGCGTTCCGACGCTGGACCGACGACAAGCGGCGGCGCACGACCGCTGCGTCACCGAGGGAGAGCGACGCTTGAACCAAGAAACCGTCCGCATCGCCGGTGTCGATCTCGAGCTGTTTTCCGGCGGGACGGGCACGCCGCTCTTGTTCCTGCACAGCGGCCAGGGGTTCATTCCGGAGCAACGCTACGTTTCGCTGCTGGCGCAGCGCCATCGGCTGATCGCGCCGTCGCATCCCGGCTTCGGCCAGAGCGCGCTGCCGGATTGGATCGACAGCGTCGACGACATCGCGCATCTCTATCTCGAGCTGATGGACCGGCTGAAGCTCGAGCGGGTGGCGCTGATGGGCGCCTCGATCGGCGGCTGGATCGCGGCCGAGATCGCCTCGATGGTGCCCGAGCGCATTTCGAAGCTGGCGCTCGTGGGGCCTGTCGGCGTCAAGCTCGGGCCGCCGGACAAGCTCGACATACCGGACATCTTCGTCATGCCGCTCGATGCGGTGAACCGGCTGATGTTCCACGATCCGGGTAAGTACCGGATGGACCCGTCGAAGCTGAGCGACGCCCAGCTGGCGGCGGCGGTGCGCAACCGCGAGACCTTGGCGCTCCTCGTCTGGGAGCCCTACATGCACAACCCGAAGCTCAAGCACCGCCTGCATCGCGCGACCATGCCGGCGCTGCTCCTGCGTGGCGCGAGCGACGGCTTGGTCTCACAGAGCTATCTGGAAGGCTACGCGAAGCTGCTGCCCAATGCGCGCACCGTGGTGATCGCAGAGGCCGGCCATGCGCCGCAGCTCGAGCGGCCGGAGCGGTTCGCCGACGCCGTGCTGTCGTTTCTCGGTGGCTGAGCGCGCGTCCAACGACATAAGGCACGAGGGAGTCCCATGAAGGCGTGGCATTTCAGCGAGAACGCGTATCCCTATCTGCCGCCGGCCGACAGCTATCCGTCGATCCGGGTGACGCTGCCGAACAAGCATTACGATCCGGAGAAGGGCGCGGCGCTCTACGACCGCTTCATCGACGAGTGGCTGATCGCCGAGGACGAGGGCATGGAGATCATGCTCAACGAGCATCACCAGACGGCGACCTGCGTCGATCCGGCGGCGCCGCTGGTGCTCGCGGCGCTGGCGCGGCTGTCGAAGAAGGCGCGGCTGCTCATCCTGGGCAATCCGATCGCCAACCGCCGCCAGCCGGTGCGCGTGGCCGAGGAGATGGCGCTGGTCGACGTCTTGTCGCGCGGCCGCGTCGAGTCGGGCTTCGTGCGCGGCGTGCCCTACGAGATCTCGCCGGCCAACAGCAACCCGGTGCGCATGAACGAGCGCTTCTGGGAGGCGCTCGATCTGATTGTCAAGGCGTGGACGAGTCATGACGGCCCGGTCAGCCACGAAGGCCGCTTCTTCCACCATCGCAACATCAACATCTGGCCGCGGCCCTATCAGAGCCCGCATCCGCCGATCTGGATCAGCACGACGAGCGCCAGCGGCGCGAAGGCGGTGGGCGCACGCGGCTATGTCCAGGCGACGTTCCTCACCGGCTTCAAGGAGACGCGCAAGGTCTACGAGAGCTATCGGGCGGGCTGGCGCGAGGCCGGGCGCGGCGACCACGTGCCGATCGACCGGCTCGCCTACGCGTCGCTGGTCTATGTCGGCAAGACCGAGGCCGAGGCGCGCGCCGGCGCCGAGAAGCTGCTGTGGTACGTGACGGCCAACAAGGTCGCGCCGCAATTCGCCAACCCGCCGGGCTACGTGCCCGTCCCCGCCAATGTCGCGATCCTGCGCGGCGCCGAACATCCGCTCAGCGAATTCGCCAAGAGCGCCAGCGTCGAGGGCGCGATCAAGGCCGGCTTCATGATGTGCGGCACGCCCGACCAGGTGTACCGCCAGTTCAAGCGGCACTACGACTATGTCGGCGGCTATGGCCACCTGCTGATCATGGGCCAGGCGGGGCATCTGAACCACGAGGACACTGTCGCCGGCATCCGCAATTTCGCGCGCGAGGTCTATCCGCGGCTCAAGGAGGAGTTCCCGGACATGACGGCGTCGGGTCAGTTCGGCGACGTGCCGCCCGAGCCGCCCCATGAGGCGATCCCGAAGGGGACGGGAGCGGGGACGCGCGAAGCGGGGGCGGTCATGACGCCGCTCGGCGCGGCGCGGGGGGCTTGACGCACGACGGGTAGCGTCCGCCCGGGAACCGGCCGGCGGAGGCGCGGTTCACCACATCGTCATCGGGACTGCCGCCACAGTTGGATAGACTGGCGCGTGGCTCCCTTGTTCGCTGTGGAGGCGTCCCATGCCCGACTACGACGCAATCGTCATCGGCACCGGTCAGGCCGGGCCGTTCATGGCGTGGCGGCTGGCTGCCGCCGGCATGAAAGTGGCCGTGGTCGAGCGCAAATGGGTGGGCGGCACCTGCGTCAACACGGGCTGCACGCCGACCAAGGCGCTGGTGGCGAGCGCCTATGCCGCGCACTTGGCGCGCCGGGCCGCCGACTATGGCGTCACCATCGGCGGGCCGATCGGCGTCGACATGAAGCGCGTCAAGGCGCGCAAGGACGAGATCGTGCTGGCCAAGCGCGACGGCCAGCGCAAGGGTCTCGAGACGACCGAGAACATAACCTTCCATGAGGGCCACGCGCGCTTCCGCTCGTCGCGCGAGGTGAGCGTCGGCGAGACGCGGCTCAAGGCGCCGCGCGTCTTCATCAATGTCGGCGGGCGCGCCACCGTGCCGCCGATCCCCGGCATCGAGGGCGTGCCCTATCTCACCAACACGTCGATGATGGACGTCGATTTCGTGCCGCCGCATCTCATCATCGTCGGCGGCAGCTATATCGGGCTCGAGTTCGGCCAGATGTACCGGCGTTTCGGCAGCAAGGTGACGATCGTCGAGATGGCGCCGCGCCCGATCCAGAACGAGGACGAAGACGTGTCGGCGGCGGTGCACGAGATCCTGGCCAAGGAGGGCATCGACATCCGCCTGAACGCCAAGTGCATCAAGGTCGCCAAGAGGGGCGATGGCATCGTCCTGTCGGTCGACTGCGCCACCGGCGCGCCCGATGTGGTCGGCTCGCATCTGCTGCTGGCGGTTGGCCGGCGGCCCAATACCGACGATCTCGGGCTCGACGCGGCGGGCGTGGCGCGCGACCAGCGCGGCTTCATCACCGTCGACGACCAGCTGCAGACCAACGTGCCCGGCATCTGGGCGCTCGGCGACTGCAACGGCCGCGGCGCGTTCACGCACACGTCCTACAACGATTTCGAGATCGTCGCGGCCAATCTGCTCGACGGCGCGCAGCGGCGCGTCAGCGACCGCGTACCGGTCTACGGCCTGTTCACCGATCCGCCGCTCGGCCGCGTCGGCATGACGCTGACCCAGGCGAAGAAGACGGGCAAGAAGCTGCTCGCCGCCAAGCGGCCGATGACGCGCGTGGCGCGGGCGGTCGAGAAGGGCGAGACCCAGGGCTTCATGAAATTCGTAGTCGACGCCGATACCAAGGCCCTGCTCGGCGCGGCGATCCTCGGGCCCGGCGGCGACGAGGCGGTGCATTGCGTGGTCGACGTCATGAGCGCCAAAGCGCCCTATACGGTGCTGCAGAACACCATGCACATCCATCCGACGGTCGCGGAGCTGATTCCGAGCACGCTCGAAGAGCTCAAGCCGGTCGAGTAGGCGAGCCGTTCAGCCATCCTTGACCTTGGCGCGCAGCGCGTAGAGCGGATCGTCCATGTCGTGGCGCTGCGCAGTGAATCCGGGCGGGAAGGCGACCGGCTTGTCGAGCGGCTCGTCCTGGAGATCGCCGAAGACCAGGGTGCGGTGCGCCACGCGCCATTCGCCCTTGCGTCTCTCGAAGCGGTCGAGATAGCGCGCGGTGCCGAACCGCCGCAGGCCGGCAGTGCCGGGCATTACTCCGTCGGCCTGCGCCGTGAAGCGCTGGAACACCAGGACGTAGGTCTCGACGAAAGCGCGGTTGGGCGCCATGAACTCGATCAGGATGTTCGACAGGAAATGCATCGAGTGATCCTGGTGGATGTGCATGCGCTCGACGATGCCTATCAGCTCGTCCGCTGGGCCGTTGAAGAAGCCGTGCATGTCGACGGCGTCGTCGTGATAGGCCGCGCGCGCGGCCGCCCAGTCCTTGCGATCGACAGCGCGCGAGAAGCGCTTGAGGTTGTCCTCGATGGCAAGGCGCGCCTCAAGCTCGTCGAGAAAACTATCGAAATATCGGCTGGTCATGGCGATGGAGCATTCCCTCTCTTGGTGACTTTGCGGTTTCTTGGTTCACGACTTCTTCGCCCAGTCGAGCGCGTCGTCGAAGCGGTCGCTGCCCCAGAAGATCTCCTTGCCGACGGCGAAGGTGGGCGCGCCGAAGATGCCGAGAGCGCGCGCTTCGCTCGTCGTTGCTTCGAGCTGCGCCTCGGTGCTCGCAGAATTCGCGGCGGCAAGCACGACCGCCGGCTCCTTGCCGAGCGCCTTGAGAAGAGGCGTGAGCCCCTGGGGCGTGTCGGGCGAGCCGTGATCGACCATCCAGGAACGGTAGACGGCGGTGAGATATTCGCGGCACCAGCCCTGCTGCGCCGCGACCACGGCGACCCGGTTGGCGAGCAGGTCGGCATCGAAGGGATATTTCGGCTTGCCCTCGAAGGGATAGCCGAGGCGTTTGGCGCGGCGCGCAACGTCGCGATAGATGTAGGCCATCTTCACCGGATTGCGTGCCGGGATGTTGTTCTGCTCCATCATGATGGCGCGCAGGTTGAAAGGACGCCAGCGCACCTCGAGGCCGGCGTCGATCGCCTCGCCGATGCGCATCACCGCCAGATAGGTGTGCAGGCTGCCGACGAAGAAATAGAAGTCGATCGGTTGCGCCATGCGTGCCGCTCCCCGAGGCCATTCGCCGCCCCATGGTACGACCGGCGGGCTCCGTCGCGCCAGAGCCGAGACGGTCAAACACGCGAGTCTATCGGCCCGACTCGGGCACTTTATTCTGTTGCAGGGGTTGCGGGGTTTCGGCATAGTTCGCCGCGATGATGCCGAAACGCGCGCCCGCCGGGGCTGACCGGGCGGGCGCTTTTGATTCCGGCATCGTCATTTCCGAACAGCGATAGCGAGGGACGCGGTCCGTGGCGCGCGGCGGCAAGTCGAGCAGGCGCGGCCGACCGAAGCGCCCGCCCGTCCGCAAGGCGGCGCCCAAACCGAGCGGCGGCGGCAAGACATCGGATGGCCGCCTGTCGCCGGTCGACA
>Ga0335070_10003852_pt1 | contig 17495 bp, 10 predicted proteins | sample Lox_Sample_13_FD_206722 | JGI IMG/M metagenome (GOLD analysis project Ga0335070, IMG submission 206722) | Soil microbial communities from Loxahatchee National Wildlife Refuge, Florida, United States - Lox_Sample_1.3 | ecosystem: Environmental > Terrestrial > Soil > Wetlands | place: USA...
ACCTTGCGACGTGCCGAACAAGTACGCCTCAGGTCCGAGTCCCTGTGGTTGCCCGGTGGCACTAACGTCTCCACGGTCTGGCTACGGCGTATCGTACATAGCGCGGGCTAGAGGCGATCTCGGCGGGAGCACGAGAATCACCTTTCCCGGGCAACGGAGTGAGAGGTCTTGCCATGGCCTTTGTACTTCCCTCATACTCTCCGCCCGACTTCGCCCTCGAACCGCTTCGATCCGCCCCTACTGTGCGAGTGGAAGCGGTTAGGCAACAGGGCGTGGCGCCTGCGGACTTCCATGCCACGACCATCTACCCAGAGTACTTCAAGGTCAACGATAAATGGCTTCTCGCGGAGCAGAGCCGGATGGATTGCACCGTGGTAGTGCGGGCTCACTCCGTCGAGGTGGTGGAGCAGAGACGGCTCTCTCCCGGTGACCAGGTCGTTGTTGGCAGAACGGAGAACGGCGAGGAGGGGATCTACGTCCATACCACGGGATTTCAGGGCCTCGTTTCGGTGCGAGAGAAGTTCGCCTTTCGCCTCGGGCGAACTCGGGAGACATCATATTCCCGTGACTACGACGTCCTTTACGAGCTTCTCAGTCATGAGCGGGTTCACGGCTATGTGGTCTGGGTGCTGGGGCCGGCAGTTGTCTTCGACTCGGACTCGCGGGAGGCCATGGTTTCCTTGATCAGGGGTGGGTACGTCCATGCCTTGTTCGCGGGAAACGCCCTGGCAACCCACGATCTTGAGGCCGCCGTGTTCGACACCGCTCTGGGGCAGGATATTTACTCTCAGGTGCCGAGGCCGAATGGGCACTATCACCATCTCGACGTGCTCAACCGGGCAAAGGCGGCTGGATCCCTCGAAGCGCTTCTCCAGCGGGAGGGGATCACTAACGGGGTGGTTCACGCCTGCCTGGAGCTGAAGATCCCCTTGGTTCTTGCGGGGTCGATCCGCGACGACGGACCCTTGCCAGGAGTGATCGTGGATGCCACTGCGGCGCAGGACGCCATGCGCGAGCACACCAGGAGGGCGACGACCCTGATCGGGCTCGCGACTCAGCTCCACTCTATCGCGGCAGGCAATCTCACCCCTTCTTATCAGGTGGTGAAGGGTAGAGTGAGGCCAGTCTACATCTACGCCGTAGATGTATCCGAGTTCGCCGTGGACAAACTGCGGGACCGGGGGACTCTGGGGGTTACATCCATCGTCACGAACATTCAGGATTTTCTTGTGATCTTGAGGAAGAAGCTCGTTACCTGACACGTTGCTGAAAGATCCCGATTCATAAACCGGCTCTCTCCTCGACTTTGCAGTGCGGTGGGAGCAAGAACCAAGAGGTGCAGCCATGCAAGTCTTCACCCACGAGGCCTTCCTTGAGTGCTATACCTGGGACCCTGCCGCTGCTCCCGGCAGAATTGAGGCGATCTTGGAGGAGATCCGAGGCGAACACACCCTGGTCGACGCTCGGGCCGCAGAGCACGGGGATATCGCCGCTATCCACACACCAGGTCATATTCAGGATGTGCGTCACGAAGGGCTCTACAACATCGCCTCCTTGGCTGCCGGTGCCACTATCCAAGCGGCAACGCTCGGGCTCCAGGAGCCGGCTTTCGCTCTGGTGCGGCCACCGGGCCATCACGCCTCGGCGGAGCACGCGTGGGGATTCTGTTTCTTCAACAACATGGCCATCGCGTTGGATCACCTGAAACGAGCGGGGAAAATCCAGGCTGCCTACGTGCTCGATTTCGACCTTCACTATGGCGACGGCACCGTGAACATCCTGAAACCGAGAGGGTACGTTACCATTCACAACCCCCAGGGAAGCGATCGGAAATACTACCTCGATGATGTGTCCGGGAACCTTGCCGCGGCGAAGGTAGATATGATCGCCGTGTCCGCCGGCTTTGACAATCATCGTGAGGACTGGGGGGGATTGTTGCTCACCGAGGATTATGGCGCCATGGGACGGATGGTGAGGGAGGCAAGCCAGCGGCTGGGTTGTGGATGCTTTGCCGTGCTGGAGGGCGGCTACAACCACCGTGTCTTGGGCGAGGCTGTGCGAGCGTTCTTACGGGGGCTGGAGGGGAAGGAAGGTGCCTAACGTTGTTTTCGTTCTCGGACGCCTGCGGCGTAAAGGCAGGCGCCCGCGAGGGGGCACTCCTCGCACTTGGGCCCTCGCGGCCTGCAGATGGTCTGGCCGTGCTTCACCATGAGCTCGTTGCACGACATGAGGTGTCTTTCGGGCAGGACTTCATACAGGGCGCGCTCGGTTTCCTCCGGCACTCTGGTCCGGACCAGTCCGATTCGGTTGGCGATGCGGTGAACGTGGGTGTCCACGGGAAGCGCCGGCCTCCCGAATCCGTAGACCATGACGCAGCTCGCTGTCTTCCGCCCCACGCCGGGAAGCTTCATGAGCTCGGCGATCGTGTCGGGCGTTCTCCCGTTATAGTGGGCGAGCAGAATGGTGCAGATGTCGCGGATCCGTTTCGCCTTTGTGCGGTAGTAGTTCACCGGGCGGATCAGCTCTTCGATCTCCTCCACCTTGGCGACGGCGAGGGCTTCGGGAGAGGGATATCGGGAAAAAAGGGTCCTCGCCGCGCCGTCGGTCTTCTCGTCACGGGTTCTCTGGGAGAGGACAGTCCCGATGAGGACCTGGAAGGGCGTCTGCCGGGTGTGCCAGTTCCAGGGATCGTGGCCATAACGGGCGGCAAGCAACCGGAGCGTCTCGACGGCCGGATGTTCCGTCGCCTCGGGGACGGCGCGGTCGGACCGCCCCACGGATTCCGAAGGTCTCTTGCTTGCGTTCCTCTCTAACGAAGGCGATCGCCGCTTCATCATCGACCCCGGCACAGGGAGATGAAGTTCCCGAGGAAGATCTCGAACTGCGCCCCCATGAGCTCCTGAAGTCTCTCCGCGTCCCTCAGCACGAGAGCAGGATCCACCTCCGGCGGCTGGGAGAGCCAGTCGCGATCCCCTGCGAGCCAGACTGCGGCGTCCATTCTGGAGGCGGCATGGTTGTCGAACTGGAGACCGACGACCCAGGGTTTCCCTTTCAAGGAGATGGCCTCCATCTCGCAGTCAGGGGAGGTTACCAGAACCTCGAGATGTTCCGGTAGCGGTCCCAACACCGCCTGGCCGTGCCACTTGAAGAGAGGAAAGCGGTCGGGAAGGCCGTGGAAGAGTGGGTGGCCGCGACCCGCCGCGGTTAACCGACCTTCCGTAAACCCCACGCTGCGACAAGAGTTAGGCCCCACCCGGGCGCCGAGGACATGGCCGAGGAGTTGGTGGCCAAGACAGAAGCCCAGAAACGGTTTTCCCGCCTCGACGACCTGTCGGATTGCTGTCTTCTCCGCCGCGAGGAAGGGGTACTCAACCTCCTGATTTACATTGGGGCTGCCGCCAAGGACGACCATTCCATCAAAGCGACTGGGATCGGGGATGGACCTGTGCCAGACTTCCACCTTATGAAATTGGATACCAAGCCGAGCTGCACCCCTAAGAAGATGGGCTCCCGGCCCTTCCCAGGACATATGTTGGACAAGAAGGAAACGCAGCGGGCTCAACATGACAGTCCTCGCAAGTTCTTAAAGGGCTTAACCCTCCGCCGTGGAAACGGGACCGACCCTGCGCCCCCTGCCCTCTGCCTCCAATAGGTGCGTGACATACGTCTCACGCACCCGTCTTGTGCATGCCTCAAGCTTCGCCCCAAAACTCGAGCCCTCTTCCTCGGGGCCGAGGACCCGTTTGGCCAGGGCGGTTAGCTCGGCGCTATTTCCGGGTACCGCGTGGATCTGCTGGTCCTCAAGGATCTGAAGGTAGTGCTCAACAACGCGGAGGAAAAGATAGTCGTGCCGTAGTTGTTCCGCAACTGGATGCTCTAGGAGGCCGACATCGCAGAGCCTCTTCAGAGCCGCCAGGGTGTTCCCCTCGAGGAGTTCGGGGTAGTCGGCGGCATGGATCAACTGGAGACCCTGGACCAGAAACTCCACATCCCGGAGGCCGCCCGCGCCGCTCTTTACGTCCAGCCCGACGGGCCCCATGGTACGGCTGCCCTGCTTGATGGCTGCACTCCGCATCCTTTCGATGGACTGCATGATCTCCTCCGGCCGCCGTCGTCGGAGCAGGATGGGGCGAAGCCGTTCAAGGAAGGCGAAGCCGAGGCTGAGATTCCCGGCAATGGGGCGAAGTTTGAGGGCCGCCTGTAGCTCCCAGAGGGCTGCGGTCTTGTCGTAGTAAGCCACGAGGCCCGTCAAGGAGGGAACCAGTTCGCCGGCGTTGCCGTACGGTCGCAGCCGCAAGTCCACCCGATAGGCATGGCCTTCCTCGGTGTGCATGGAAAGGTCAAGGGTCACCCGTTCCATGACCCAGGTGAAGAGGTATTTGAGCATACTCGATTCGAGGCCGAGGCCTGCAGCCAGTGTGGGGGAGTCATCGAAGATCCCCATGAGGTCGATGTCGGAACTGTAGTTGAGCTCCCTGCCGCCCAGCTTGCCGAAGGCCAGGATGCAGAAGTGATCGGCAAGTGCGCTCAGATCTCCAGGGACGTTACGTTCCGCCTCAGCCGATCGCGTCCAGACATTGCTCAAGGCAACACTGGTCAGGGTATCGGCGAGGGTGGAGAGCTCGAGCATCACCTGCTCCGTGGGGACCTTGAGATACATGTCCCGCGTGCCGATACGAAGAATTTCGCGGCGGCGCAAGCGACGAAGCCGATTGAGCCAGATAAGCTGGCTGATGCCGCCGTATGCCTCGGCCAGGAGTTCTTTCTGCAGATTGTCTTTCGAGCCTGACTGGTGAAGGTTTTCCGGCAGGGTGATCCAGTCAAGGAATCCCGGGTTCCGCACCAGGACATCCGCCAGGAATTGACTTCCGGCCAAGATGGTGAGGAGGATCTCAAGCCGCATGGGTTGAGAGAGAAGGAGGTTGTAGTGAAACTCAGGGCTGGTGAGCGCCCGGATGAAACGCTCCCAGTTGTTGAGGGCCATATCGGGATCGGGAGTGCGCGCCAGGATGTCCGAGGCGAGGAGGGACAACCTGGCAAAGGTCTGCCGCCGAGAACCGCTCCCCGCCAGGCTCCTGACGTTGATGTAGGCGCGATCGACATTGGTGAAACCAGCGGCGGTGAGTATCCTTTTGAGAAGGTCGGGGGGCGGATTTTCGGAAAGCACGAGATCGGCGACGGTACCGACATCAGGTCCCGGGAGGGAATCCCGGCCGAAGTGCCTCTCGGCAAAGGCACGCACCGCCGCGGTATGGGTCTCGAAGTCAAGGCGGAGCTGCTGGGAGGGATCAAGGGCTCCACCCCTCCGGTATCCTGTGCGCCTGGCAAGAGCAGCGAATTCCACCGAATCCACCGGCGGCAGAAACAGATCCTGCGCTGAGCCGCGGAGGATGCGCATAGAGTTGATGAGGCGGCGAAGGAAGCGATAGGCTTCGATCAACTGGTCGGCCTCTTCGGACGACAACACTCCTGCGCGGGCGAGGGCCATCAGCGCCTGATGAAGCAGGGGTGTCCGCATCGCGGGAATCTGCTTGCCATACATGACCTGGAGGATCTGAATGTCGTATTCGAGATCCACCAAGCCGCCCGGACTGAACTTGGCGTTCAGTTTTCCGCCTGCAGTTTTCTCGATAAACTGCTTTTCTCGGAGCTCGCGAAGCTCCTTGAGGTCGATATTCTGGGATGGATAGATGAGCTCATCCCGGATGCGCTCGACCTGGGTTCCCAAGGTCTTGTCGCCCCCGATGTAGCGAAGGCGCACCAGAGCGAGTCGCTCATAGGAGAGGGCGTCTCCTCCTGGGCCGTAGTAACGACAGAAGCTCTCGAGACTGCTTGCGAGAGGCCCGGCGCTGCCATAGGGGCGGAGCCTGAGATCCACGTGAAAGATCCCCTCTCGCTTTGCCTCGATGAACTGCGAGATGTTTCGCGCCAAACGGTCGAAGAACTCCGAGTTGGCGATGGAGTCCTCGCCGTCGGTCCAGCCGCTGTCGCTGTAAACGACAAGGAACTCGATGTCAGAGGCATAGCCAAGGGCGGCGCCGCCCAGCTTGCCGAGCCCGAGGATGGTGAAACGCGCTTGCAGCCCCGCCGCGGACCGGGGAATGCCATAACGTCGGGCGAGGTGGTCGTAGACGACGCATGCAGCCGTGGCCACCACTTGCTCCGCCAGGGCGGTCAATCGCTCGGCAAGCTCGCTAAACTCCATCTCGGGGCTCAGGATGTGATCCAGGTCGATGAGGAAGATCTCACGATCTTTGAAGGCGTTCAGCCGTTGGCGCTGATCCTCCAGGGTGGAGGCGCCGATCATGGCATGCCCGAGGCGTTCAGGAATGCTCTGGACCGGATCGCTGAAGCGCTCCCCCGCAACCAGTGGTTTCAACATGGGCAACAGAGTCTCGTAGTGGAGGCGGATGAAGTCTTCCCACAGGTAATCGCTGGTTCCGAGGAGACGGGCCAGATCCTGGAGGGTGTGGGGGTTGGAGAGAATTGCAAGCCACCGTTCCCGGCCGGGGAGATGAATCATGTCCCGCACCAGAAACTCGAACCGACGGAGGGCGGCGTAGGGATCAGGAGCTTTGGCCAGGAAATAGGTGAACTGCTTGGTGAGGAGCACCGAGAGTCGGATGGAGCTGAGGATCTCAGGGGCTTCGATCTTATTACCCTTTCCGTCCACGATATCGAGCTCGTCTTTTATGCGATGTTCGAAAGTGCGGATCCGCACGTGTTCGATAGAGATCCCATGGAGAGAGAGGGCGTTGGTGAGCGAGTACAGAAAGGCCGGTGTGTCTTCGGAGAAAATTTTCAATCGGGTGTGGGACGGAGCGGTGTTGTCCACCTCAATCTCGACCGGGTAGAGCGCAGGCGCGGCATCCTGCTGCAGTTGGGCGAGCCGCGCCACTACCATCTCGTTGACGCGGTGTTTGGCGAGGTCGCTCTCGCCTCGCTCGAGAAGCACGATGATCTCCTCAAGTCTGGTCTTGAGCTCCGCAGCCCACGCTCCGGAGGAGAGGGGGGTCGCGACCTCGCCGGCGAAGTGATCGACGATCCGCCGTCGCCCGGAGAATGCCCGAGAAGGAAGACCTTGGCGCCGCCGACGCCTGGTCTCCTTGGGAGCCTCCGCCGAAGTCCGCTCGTAGGTGAACACATCCCCCGAGAGGATGTTGAACCCAATTCCGGCCAGGATGCCGGTGATCAACGAAAAGAGGGCGGGATAGTCAAATCCCAGCACGGTGCAGGCGACGATCTCGCTGTCACCGCTCTCGAAAAGCACCTCCACCGGGTGGTCAGGAGAGAGACGGGCCAAGGCGGTAAGGTGGCGGTACACCGCGTCGGCGGGAAAGCTATAGAAATAGCGCCCGGTGAGGCGCGCTATGTGCTCGTGGATGAGCCCGTCATCTATCCCCGGGCAGGCAGCCTTGACCTGGTCGAAGGTGGGTTTCATCCGCATCGTTTCTGAGTACAGTTTGGCCTGATTGCCAGCAGTCTTAACCAAGAAGGCATTCTAGCGCCCCGGAGGTCTCTTGACAAATCGCAGGGGCTTAGGCCGCATTCTGCTCGAATCACCTGCTGCGGCTGGGGAACTGGCCGTCCTCCTCTCCGAGCTGTAGGCTCGGTGAGGAGAAACACTGTGGGAGCGGCTTCCAGCCGCGATGGGTGAGCAGTAGCAGGGACGGTCTGCTTTGCAAAGGCGCATAGTCGCGGCAACACGCAGGCAGGGCCTGCGGCAAGACAGGCGAGAAAGGAGGCAAGGCGAGACAGGATAGAGACGTGCCAAACTCCTTGCATTTCACGCCTTTCTCGCATTTCCCGCCCCGAGCGTAGCGAAGGCGTGCGCTTGGCGCCGCAGACCATCCCTGCCCCCCGGCGCCGCCCTCTCTTGCACCGCCGCTAGCACGGTCGTCTCCACGATCTCGGGAGGGCGTCTTGTGCATGAGGCGGGTTAGTGCAGGAAACGACCACCCGGCCAAGTCTCCCAAGAGCAAACGGAAGGGGCTCGCAGAGACCCCTTCCGCCGGTGTGGGGTGGAGGTTGGAGTGCCTGGCGAACAGGCGAGAGGGCTTAGCCCGCATTATGCACGAACCACCCGCTGCGACCGCGGATCTGGCCCTCCTTCCAGGCGTCCTCGGGTCTCGGACCTTGCGACGTACTGACAAGTACGCCTCAGGTCCGAGTCCCTGTGGTCACCCGGTGGCACGACCATCTCCACGGTCTCCCTACGGCGGCTCGTGCACAACGCGGGCTAGATGTCAAAGTACAGGGCAAACTCCCAGGGGTGGGGCCGCAGATCGACAGCCTGGACTTCATTTTTCATCTTGTAGGAGATCCAGGTCTCGATTACATCCGGGGTGAACACATCTCCCTTGAGCAGGTACTTGTGATCAGCGCCTAAGGCGTTCAAGACATCGCGCAAGGATCCTGGGGTCTGCGGGACTTTCGCCAGTTCTTCGGGCTCGAGATCGTACAGGTCCTTGTCCATGGGCTCGCCGGGATGGATCTTGTTCTGGATGCCATCCAGCGCCGCCATCAGCATCGCCGAGAAGGCAAGGTATGGGTTGCAGCTCGGATCCGGGCAACGGAACTCGACCCGCTTCGCCTTTGCGGCCGGCGAGTACATTGGGATCCGGCAGCATGCGCTCCGGTTCCTCCTGGAGTAAGCGAGGTTCACCGGGGCCTCGAAGCCGGGGACGAGGCGCTTGTAGCTGTTCGTGGTCGGACTGGTGAAGGCGAGAAGGGAAGGCGTGTGCTTGAGGAGCCCGCCGATGGCGTAGAGGGCCATCTCAGAGAGGCCGGCGTACCCGTCACCGGCAAAAAGATTCTGATTTCCCTTCCACAGGGAGAAATGGACATGCATGCCGCTCCCGTTATCATTAAAAAGTGGCTTCGGCATAAAGGTCACCGTCTTGCCGTGCTTCCGCGCAGTGTTCTTGAGGATGTATTTGTACTTGAGGACGTTATCCGCCATCTCCACCAGAGGCGCGAAGCGCATGTCGATTTCGGCCTGACCGGCGGTGGCCACCTCGTGGTGCTGCGCTTCGATGCGGATGCCGCTCTTCTCCAGCGCCAGCACCATCTCGCTGCGGATGTCCTGTTGGCTGTCGGTGGGCGGTACGGGAAAGTATCCCTCCTTGTAGCGCGGCTTGTACCCCAAATTGGGATTCTCCACCCTGCCGGCATTCCAGCGACCCTCGACCGAGTCGATGTGGTAGTAGCCCTCGTGCTCGTTCTGATCGAAGCGAATGTCGTCAAAGATGAAAAACTCAAGTTCCGGGCCGTAGTAGGCTGTGTCGGCGAGGCCGGTCCCCTTCAAATACTGCACCGCCTTGCGGGCGATGTTGCGGGGATCTCGGGTGTAGTCTTCGCCAGTGATGGGGTCGCAGATGTTGCAGATCATGACCAAGGTCTTCGCCGCGAAGAACGGATCGATGAAGGCCGTGCTCGGCACAGGCTTTACGAGCATATCGGACTCGTTGATGGTCTGCCAACCGCGGATGCTCGAGCCGTCGAACCCGAGGCCCGCCTCGAAGGTGTCCTCATCGATCTCCCTGACCGGAACCGAAAAGTGCTGCCAGAGTCCAGGAAAATCCATGAAGCGGAGATCCACGATCTCAACCTTCTCGTGCTTCATCAGTTCTACGACATCTTTTGGTGTCTGCGGTCCACTCATCTCTTCCTCTCCTTCCCTCTCGCTGTGTTTGGCCAGTCCTTTGTCCCCGCTCCCGTTGCGGGAGCCGGGAGGAGCGGCGGATTTTCCGGGCTCTCACGAGCCAGTTCTTTCGTGAACCCATTCTTTGGCAAAGGGCGTGCCACGCCGGTGGCACGGTAAAAACATCAGTTCTTTCATGTCGATAGTGAGACAGCCGGAGAGCACCATTTCTCAAAAGACTACAATTTTGTAGAAAACATCGGCAATTAAACCACAAAAATGTCGCCAACCTTTTTCCGTCGCGCTCTCCTTAGGACCACCTCAAAATATGCAAGTTTTGACGCTCCCGGGAACTGCCTCCCAGGGAGCGTCAGCGGTCAGAAGCCCTGCTTTCCGGCGGTGGGACTGGCGCTCAGGACGCAGCCTATGGTTTCATTGATGGCGGCTACCTGCTCAGGGCTGTCCACCTTCTGGCCGTCGAAATCGCGGACGTAGAAGATATCCACCACCTGGTCCACCTTGGTGGCGATCTTTGCTACCCAGATGTTGAGCCGGCAGCGGAAGAGGGCATTGGTAACCTTATAGAGGAGGCCGGGAAAATCGTGGGTATAGATCTCAACGATGGTGAAGAAGTCGGAGGCTCGATTATCAACCACAATTCTGTCCGGCCTGAGCCCGGTATGGCTGCGAGCGGCGGCCTGGTAAGCCTGAACCTTCTCATCGAGGGCAAGCTCGAGATCTAACTCGCCCTTGAGGGCGCCGCGCAGGTTGTCTCGCACCCGGGCCCAGGCGTCTTCTTCACGCAGGGGATCAGGGGGTGCCGTGACCTTGAAGATATCGAGAGCGATGCCGTTCCGCCAGGTGTAAATTTCGGCGCTCAGAATATTGAGGTTGTTAAGGGTGAAGACGCCCGCAATTCTCGAGAACAGGCCGGGACGGTCTTTGGCACAGACGGTTACGCTGCGATACCTGCTGCCGCGATGGGCGTGGGTCTCCACGAGGCCATCCCCATCGCCGAGACGTCGATAGAGCTCGATGTGCCGCAAGATCTCTTTGACCGACGTGGAATGGAGATAACGAAGTGACATCTGTTCGAAGAGGGTGCCGAGCTCATCCCTGGAGAGAGACTGGGGTACTCGGAAGAGCTCGTCCCTCTTCTTCGCCACGATGTTGACCGCAACAGGGGTGGCGAGCTCTCCTCTTTCGAGAATGTGAAGGGCCTTGAAGAAGAGCTCTTTAAGAAGGACAGCGATCCAGTCGTTCCAGGCCTTCGGGCCGGTGGCTTTCGAATCTGCCACGGTAAGGAGGTAGAGCATCTTGAGGCGTTCCACGTCGCTGATCTGTCTGGCGCACTGGACCACGATTTTTTCATCGTTGAGGTCCCGATGGGTGGCAATGTTGACCAGGAGCAGGTGCTCCCTGATGAGAAATGCCGTGGTATCTATCTCGGGGTCCGAAAAATGCAGTCTCCTCAGGATCGCCCGAGCAAGCTCGGCTCCGTGACGGGCATGGTCCTGGCCGGGGAGAGATTTGCCGATATCGTGAAACAGACCGGCCCAGAGCAGGAGATCGGGACGGGCGATTTCAGCGAAGATCTGGCGAAACAGGCCCTCCTGGTCATCCGCGCTGGGGCTGCCCCATCCCTTCAACATCTGGATCGTGCGCAGGGAGTGCTTGTCTACTGGGTAGAGGTGGTACTCGTCGTACTGGATCCGGTGGATGAGCCCCTGCATTTCGGGAATGAGAGAGACGAGCGCCCCGGTGTTCAACATCTCCTCGAGGACATCGACAGATCTCACCGGCGCCATCAGAATTCTCTTGAGTACGTGCGCCGCGGTGTGGGAGGAGCGGATCTCGTCGTCGATGAGGTGCCGGAATTCCTTGACGAGCCGTCGGGCCTCGACGGTTAGTGGCACTCCCAAGCTCGCGCTCTGGTCGAAGATCGTGAGCAGCAAGTAGGGATTCTCCAGAATCGCCTCCGCCGACTCGAAGGTCAACGCGTCCTGGAGAAGCTCGATGCCGCTCAGGGCCAGCCGCCGGCTTGCCAGCGCTGACGGCAGGCGCTGCTTCCTCGGGAGCGCCCGGCTCACCAAGGTCAGGTGTTGTTGCTTCAGGAACTCCATGTGGCCGTGAAGAGTGCCAAGAAAGCGCTCCACCGGCTGTTGGCCGTTCTCTGCCTCGAAGCCCATGGAGCGGCTGATCGCGACTTGATACTCGAAGTACAGCTGATCACAATGCCGCTGGGCGGCGTGGTGTAGCCAGTTGCGTACGGTCCAGATGAAGTCAAGCGCCAGCGAGGTGCTCTCAAATTCCTGATGGGAGAGGTGACCGAGGTACTCGAGATCTCTCGGTTCCTTGAGCTGGTACTTGGCCCGGGCGATCCAGAGCATGACGTGATAATCCCGCAGACCGCCGAGACCTTCCTTCAGGTTGGGCTCGAGGAGGTAGCTGGAATCCCCGAACCGGGTATGACGCTCCCGGCTTCTCTCCACGAGCCACTGCACGAAGGCCGTTGCGTGGCGGCCCAAGATCTTCAGCCGCATCGCCTCCACGAGATCCAGGTAGAGGAAGGAAATACCACAGAGGAACCGGGCGTCCATGAGGGAGGTGAGAACCTCGAAGTCCTGGGCGGCCAGATTGATGCAGTCTTTCAGGGTGCGTGTGCTGTAGCTCACCTCCAGGCCCAGGTCCCAGAGGGGATAGATGATCTCCTGGATGAGCTCCTTCGCTTGGTCCGGAATCTTTTTTCTGAAGAGCAGGAGTACGTCGATGTCAGAGTGCAAACACTGCTCTCTTCGGCCGTAGCCGCCCAGGGCGATGAAGGTATAGGGATTCTTGTCCATCCGCATACGAGGACCGACCGCGCTCCTCGCAAAGCTATCCCGAAAGTAGTCGTCGAGAACCTCGGCATGGCGGATGAGGAACTGGGGCTCCTTTGTGGCGAGGAACCGCGAGACGAGGTGCCGTTTCCTGCGCTGCAGTTGTTCTACCGGGGATTCCATAAAGCGGTCAGCCTCAGCATGCCACTGTCTTCTGTGCCTTGCCCTATCCATCGAGTCGACCACGCCTTGACGTGGCCTTGTCAGCCGGACCATCCTGGCTCCGGCAACCCGCCGCTAGCCCCTGTGCCGGGGAAGAGTCGGCTCCCTAGCCCGCATTATGCAGAAGACGCCGCTGCCGTGCTCTACTCCCTCGCGCCTGAAAGCTGCGCCCACAGCGTTCCTCCTCACAGAGCCCACGGCTGGGAGAGAAGGACAGCCAGATCCGCGGTCGGAGCAGGTAGTTCGTACCCGCTGCAGGCGAGGATTTTCCACCAACCGGTCAGATCGCTTCCTTGCCTCGCTCCCCGGTCCTTATTCGGATTACCTCCTCCAGAGAACTGACGAAGATCTTGCCGTCACCGATGGCTCCAGTCTTGGCCTTCTGCTCGATTACCTTGACCGCCTCCGCGACCATCTCTGCTGCGACGACCACCTCGATTTTGACCTTGGGGACAAAATCAACCCGGTACTCAGCGCCTCGGTAGATCTCAGTGTGGCCCTTCTGCCGGCCGAATCCCTTTACCTCAGTGACCGTCATACCCTTTACGCCGATCTCCATGAGACCTTCTTTGACCTCGTCAAGCTTGAACGGTTTAATGATTGCTTCAATCTTTCTCATGACCTTCTCCTTCCCTGCCGCTCATTCCTCCATCAGCTGGGCCCGCGCGGGAGAGCATTACAGGTTATAGGCGGTTTCGCTGTGCTGGGTGATATCCAGGCCCCGGACCTCGTCCTCGTCGGTCACCTTGAGTCCCATGGTGGCGTCCAGGACCTTCAGAATGATAACGGTCATAACGAAAGCGAACACCCAAGTGGTGACGACCGAAACGAACTGGATCCAGAGCTGAGCCGGGTTGCCGAAGAAGAGCCCGTCCTTTCCGGCCTCGTTGATCGCCACAGTGGCGAAGAGGCCGGTGGCCAAGGCACCCCAGGTGCCCCCGACACCGTGGATACCCACCACATCCAGGGAGTCATCATAGCCGAATTTTGACTTCGCCATAACACCCAGATAGCAGAGGGTTCCAGCCACGCCGCCGATGATGAGCGCCGAGACGGGGCCGACAAAGCCGGAGGCGGGGGTGATGGCCACGAGTCCGGCCACCGAACCGCTAGCCGCACCGAGGGTTGTCGGTTTGCCTCGATGGATCCACTCAGTGATGAGCCAGGTCAGACCAGCTGCTGCAGCAGCAATGTGTGTGGCGACAAAGGCGCTCGCTGCAAGCCCGCCGCTGGTGAGCGCGCTTCCGGCGTTGAAGCCGAACCAACCGAACCAGAGGATGGCGGCGCCGGTAACGGTCATGGGCACATTGTGGGGGATAAACTGCTCTTTGCCATGGCCCCGCCTTTTGGCGATGACGAGCACGGCGGCGAGGGCCGAGACCCCGGAACTGATATGAACCACGGTACCGCCAGCAAAGTCGAGAGCACCCATCTTGGCCAGCCAGCCGCCCGAGCCCCAGACCCAGTGCGCCAGGGGGCTATAGACGAGGGTGGACCAGAGGATCATGAAGACCAGGAAGGTCTTGAACTTCATGCGCTCAGCGAAGGAGCCGGTAATGAGAGCCGGGGTAATGACGGCAAACATCAACTGGAAGACCATGAAGGCGAGGTGGGGGACCGTGGTCGCATAGTCGGCGCTGGGGGTGAGCCCCACGTCCCTCAGGGCGAACCAGGAGAGGTTCCCGATGACCCCTCCCACGTCAGGGCCGAAGGAGAGGGAATACCCCCAGAGGGTCCAAGTCACACTCACCAGACAAATGATGACGTAGCTCTGCATGATGGTCGCCAGTACGTTCTTATTTCGGACCATGCCGCCGTAGAAGAGGGCGACGCCGGGGGTCATGAACATGACGAGTGCCGCACTGACGAGGATGAAAGCGGTGTCTCCTGTGTTGACCATGGTTTTAACCTCCATTCGTAGAAAAGCGCCTAAAGGGATGCGGTGGGGCACCTCCCGCCGGAGCCTTGGGCAACCTACGTGCCAGTTCCGTTAAATGTAAAAAAAGTACCGTTGTCTCAGAAACTTAGTTGAGATGTAGGGTTTCGACACGGTTGTGGCGGGACGACAAAAATGTAGGAAAGGAGGAGACGGGAAGAATGGAGGCATGGAGGAGTGAAGTAATGGAGTACTCGAGCACTCCTGTCCTTCATCATGCTGTCTGCCGTCCCCGCCCGGTTGTGAGGGTGGGAACATCATCCTTACCGGTAGGTACGGTAATCAATCGCGAGGTTCTTCGCCTTGTAAGCGAACTTGCGCTCCGTGAGTTGGAGGAGGTTGGCAGCCCGGGCCATGTTGCCCCGGGTGTTCTTTAGGGCGTCGATGATCATCTCTCGTTCCAGGGTGTCGATGGCTTGTTCTAGAGATCGAGCCGGCACGGTGTCAGACTTCTCGCCGGTCTGTAAGGTCGGGGGGAGGTGGTAGCTCCGGATCACCCCGCCTTCGCAGAGGAGGACCGCGCGCTCGATGCAGTTCTCAAGCTCTCGCACATTCCCGGGCCAATGGTACTGCATCAGCATGTCGATCGCAGGTGTGGAGAAACGCCGGATGTCTTTCTGGTTCTCCTTAACGTACCTATCGAGAAAACAGTCGGCCAAGAGGAGGATATCGGTCTTTCGTTCGCGCAAGGGGGGGAGATACAGGGGAAAGACGTTGAGGCGGTAGTAAAGGTCGCCTCTGAAGATCCCCTCCTCCACAGCCTGTTCAAGGTTCTTGTTGGTTGCGGCGATGATGCGAACGTCGGACTTGATGGTTTGCGTCCCACCCACGCGCTCGAACTCCCGCTCCTGGAGAACCCTGAGGAGATTGGCCTGAGCATCCATCCCGATAGAGCCGATCTCGTCGAGGAACAGGGTCCCCTTGTTGGCGAGCTCGAACTTGCCCCGCTTCTGCCTGATGGCTCCGGTGAAAGCCCCCTTTTCGTGACCGAAGAGCTCACTCTCGATGAGCGTCGGGGGCAGGGCGGCGCAGTTCACTTTGATGAAGGGCTGCTTGGCTCTTGGACTATTGTAATGGATGGCGCTGGCTACCAGTTCCTTTCCGGTCCCGCTCTCGCCGCGGATGAGCACGGTGGCGTTGCTGCGGCACACTTGGGCGACCATCTGGAACACTTCCCGCATCTTACCGCTGTTACCTACCAAGTTGGTGATGCTGTGCTTGCTGACAAGTTGCTGCTGGAGACGAAGGTTTTCCTCGCGCAAGGCCTCCTTTTCCAGCTGGAGCGACTCGAGGTTGATGACGTGCTGGGCGAGCATGGTGGCCACGACGGTGAGTAGGCGCTGGCTTGCCTTGAGATCGAAGGCAGGGTCGTAAGGGAGATCGACGCTCAGAGCACCCACTACCTGTTGCTCCTTCTTGATGGGCACACAGATGAAGGAAAACTCAGCCGTCGTTTTCCGTCGGGTTCCGGTACGGTTGAGGAACAAGGGTTCCTCGCTGATCTTGGGAACCACCATGGCCTTGCCCTGCTGGATGACCCGGCCGGTAATCCCTTCCCCAGGCTTGTATCGCCCCCGTTGCATAGCGCTCTCGGAGAGGCCGTGGGCCACCTCGATGCGAATCTCGTCCCGGAGAGGATTGAGGATGGTGACCGTGCCCCGCGCCATGCCCAAGGACCTAGAGAGAATCTCCAAAACTGCGTAAAGGGATTTCTTCAGCTCGCTCCAGGCATTGAGCTCTTTGGCGATCTCGTAAAGCGCGGTTAACTCCTGGATCTTTTTCATGGTTTGTCATCATCCCGACAATTTTGTGGTAGAGGGCGAAAGATAGCACAAAAATGTCGCTTTGAGAATAGAACAAAAGAGCGGCGGGGTAGACCCTCGCCCCCAAAAAGACAAGGGTGGTACCCCGCACCGCGGGATGCCACCCCAGGCTTCTCTTTGCACCAAATGCTGCTACGCGGCAGTCTTCCCGTCCCTCAAGATAGTCGGGCTCAGGAAGATGAGGAGCTCGCTTTTGTTATCCTGCACCGTGCGGCTCTTGAAGAGCCAGCTCAGGCCGGGGATCTTTGATAGGAAGGGCACGCGCTGCTCGCTCCATTCCTTGTCTTGCTTGATAATGCCGCCGATGACGATAGTATCGCCGCTATTTACCAGGAGCTCCGTTTTTGCCTCCCGAGTATTGATAGCGGGAGTGCCGTTCACGGTTCTGCCGAAATCGGCGAAATCGTTCTTGACCTTCACCTGGAGACGGACTCGGTCGTCAGGGGTAATGTGAGGGGTCACTGTCAGGGATAATGTCGCGGGTACGAAGGCGGTGGAGATCCCGTCCTGGCTCTGCTGCGGGTATGGGATCTGCTCGCCCTGTTGAATCATGGCTTCCACGTTATCCAGGGTGAAGATGCGGGGCGCCGAGACGAGCTTTATCTCACCCGCGCCCTCGAGCGCCATGAGCTTCATGTCCAGAACCACGATACTGTTACTGCTGAACCGAGCCAGGGAGATGCCGAGGCTGCCGACCGAGCTCACAGGGGCATCAACCACGTAGCGCGGCTGAGGGAACCCGCTGGGAGGATTGGTGACGGTGGTTCCCGTGAGACCCTGGTTACCCGTGATTCCGATGGGGCCCCACCCGTAGGCACGCTGGTTCCAATAGCTTCCACCCCACTGGATGCCGAGGTCGCGGCTGAAGTTGGTGGAGGCCTCAACAATCCGCGACTCGATCATGACCTGGGGCGTCGCCCGGTCAAGGCGGCCCATGAGCAACCTGGCGTTCTCTACGCGCTTGGGATAGTCGCTGTAGATGATCAGATTGGTCCGATCATCAACAGAGAGGGTCCCCTTGTCGCTTTTCATCTTGTCAATTTGGCTGGCGA
>Ga0335070_10003853_pt1 | contig 17494 bp, 10 predicted proteins | sample Lox_Sample_13_FD_206722 | JGI IMG/M metagenome (GOLD analysis project Ga0335070, IMG submission 206722) | Soil microbial communities from Loxahatchee National Wildlife Refuge, Florida, United States - Lox_Sample_1.3 | ecosystem: Environmental > Terrestrial > Soil > Wetlands | place: USA...
ACAGAAAAATGCTTTGCATGTGTCTTTGCCGGATGTTAATGATTTCTTCGCTGAGAATGGACTTGCGGAGGTGATCGGAAAGGTTTTCGGCGGTTTTGAACTCGGAGGAAAAGCCCGGAGCCTGCCCGCCGACATTTGCGTCAGTTGTTTCGGCTGGCGAGTCAATGGTCCGGATGGCCGCAAGAAGCAGGAATAAATATGATATGAAAATGACGATCAGGAAGGAAACAAACAGCTTGGCTCGTATACTTATGAGAGGTTTCACGCTCACCGGTCCCTCATCAGGTTTCTTCCGATTTCAGGTCCCTGCTCATTAACTCCATTACGGCATGTCGCGCCGGCTTGTCTTCGTACAGTATCTGGTGAACTTTTTCGGTGATGGGCATGTCCACATTGAGCCGTCGCGCCAGGTTGTATGCCGATTGCGTCGTTTTCACCCCTTCCGCAACCATGCGCATTTCGCCCAGTATGACGCCGAGGCGCATGCCCTGCCCGAGTTTCATGCCGACGGTGCGGTTTCGCGACAAATCGCCGGTACAGGTCAAAACAAGATCTCCCATGCCCGCCAGACCGGCGAAGGTGGAAGGCTGCGATCCCATGGCGGCCCCCAGCCTGGCCATTTCAGCCAGTCCGCGGGTGATCAGGGCAGCCCTGGTATTATGGCCCAGGCCCAGGCCGTCGGAAATGCCGGCGGCAATGGATATGACATTCTTTATCGATCCGCCCAGTTCCACGCCGATTACATCGCTATTGGTATAGACGCGAAAATAGCCCGTGGAGAAAGTTTCCTGAACGGTCAGCGAAACCCTTTTGTCCGCGGCCGCGGCCACTATGGCGGTCGGCATCTCCTGGGCCACTTCCCGGGCAAATGTGGGACCCGACAAAACGCAATATTTACCCAGCATTGAAGGGGGCAGGATTTGCGCGCAAACCTGCGACATGGTCAAAAGGGTTTCGACTTCTATCCCTTTTGAAGCATTTACGATGACAGCGCTTTCGCTGATATGGGGAAGCGCCCTGCCGAGAACGGCGCGCGTCACCTGGGACGGTGTCACGGCCAGTATCAGCTCTTTTCCCGAGACAGCCTCCTCCAGGTCGCCGGTAAAACAGAGGTGCGGGGATAACTTGATGCCGGGCAGGTACAGGCTGTTGACGCGGGTCTTTTTCATCTCCAGCACCCCGTCCGCCTCATGGGCCCACAACGTAACTTCCTGGCCTTTCTTGGCCAGGAGGTTCGCCAGGGTCGTCCCCCAGCTTCCAGCTCCGATCACGCCTATTTTTTTCAAAGCAACAAGCCCCCCATGGCAATTAATCCCAGAGCTCCCCGTCTTCTTCCCAATCCCCCTGCAGCCGGAGATCGAAACCCTCGGCAACGGCCTCCCTGGTGACTTTCAGGCTCTCAAGCGCATATTGCCTGATAAACGGACTTCTCCGGCCGGAAAATCCCGGTTTGAGCAAATCCAGCGCGACCGAAAGGGTCTTCTCAACCAGTTGTCTTTCCCTGCCGGTTCTCCGCATCAGGTCGGCTATCAGGAAAAGCCTTCTCGCCATCCTTTCGGAATTGGGAACTACCTTTTCCTGTATGAAACCTTCTATAAAACCTTCAAGGGCCGTCGCGAGCCTGCGTCCCGCGGACCTGTTTTCCAGCAGGTCAAATGCCTCCGCAAGATCGAACGTCCTTCCGTCGGCCGAAAACCAGCCGCTGAAATATTCTTCTTCGAACAGGGACGCGCTCTGGCCCCCAAGCTCGCTGGAACCATCCAGCCTTTTCAGGTCAAACCCGGGAAACCGGGGCGAATAAGGTTCCGGTACAAGGGCCTCCGCCGGCAGTACACCCCGCTGCACGTAAAACTCCGCGGGGAGGTGGGAGGAGTTCTTTTTGTTCAGCGACAGGGCATCGCGGATCAGGAGTATCGCATATGCCGGTTCGATTTCATTAAGCGTCTCTTCTCCCGTTACTTCCAGGTATAACTTGTCATATTTTTCCCTGGAGATGTCGCTGTAGCCGAGGGCGTCTACCATTCCGTACTTGTCGTTGAGCTGCATGAAAAGCACGTCAAGCCGTCCTTCCGTTCCCCAGCGGGAAAACCAGAGGGTCCGGTTGCCCGAACCGTCAATGGAGCTGACCGAGCAAAGATAGGAAGGCCGGGGAGAAACTCCGGCTGTGGGCTCATCAGGCGTTATACCGAGAAATGAAAGCCTGCGCAGGCTCCGTTCCGCAAGGCTGCGCAGCTGCGGGTTTCCCGGGCAATCGAAAGCCTTGAGCAAGGAAGCGGCTTTTTTTTCCCTTATTCTGCCGAGGGTTGCGATCGTTTCTCCGACTATGTCCATGTCTTCGAGCCTGAGCAGAATTTCAAAAAGGGACATGACACGGTGATCGTTGATCCGCGCGATCTGCCTGATTACGGCAGCCTGGGTCTCCCGGGGATAGCACAGGAAATCTTCCATAAAGCGCACCATCCCGGCCTCACCCTTGTCCAGCAACCTGGGAATTGTCAATTCCAGGGGACCGTTCAATTCCGCCAGGAGTTTCGAAAAAGGCGGAACGCTTATATCTATGCCGTAGTCTTCCAGCACCGAAAGCAAAGCGGCCTTGCCGTCTTCCTCCAAATCACTTCTCTTGAGGGTGATGCGGATAATCTGGTCGATCCATACCTCGTCTTCGAAGAAATCGAGAAGGAAGACATAACGGCTTATGTGATCGCCGTTCTCTTCCCGCCACAGCCTTCGGATCAACGGTGAAAGCGCGCGTTTGCCGGCTTTCTGCAGTCGCGCGCCGATCTTTTCCATTTCCTCCATGGTGATATCATCCCTTTTCAGGCTTTCCAGGAGATTCACTATGGTATGCCTTTCCGTGAGGCTCTTGTCAATCTTATGGCAATATTCCATACTTTTCTTTCTTCGGCAAAACGGCGCCACTTATTCCAGGTCCGAATCCGTTTCTTCGCTCTCATCGGTTAATTCTACCACCGAATCTTCGGAATCGTCGCTTTCATCTTTTTCCGCGAGCTTCGCGACCGCGACTATCCTTTCGTTCTCCTCGGTAACCATAAGCCGCACCCCCTGGGTATTGCGGCCTATGACCGAGAAGCCGGCCACGGGAACCCTGAGGATTTTGCCCTGATCCGTTATCAACATCAGGTCGTTTTCATCGGTCACCTGCTTGATGTCCACCACGCACCCGTTTCTTTCGGTGGTTTTTATGGTGATGACGCCCTTGCCGCCGCGGGACTGCAGGCGGTATTCCCCGAGGTCCGTGCGCTTGCCGAAACCGTTTTCGGTAACGGTAAAGATGGTGGAATCCGAATATGCCTCGTTGACGATGGCCATACCGATCACCATGTCATCCTTTTCAAGAGTCATGCCGCGGACCCCGCGGGAGACACGACCCATGGGCCGCGCGTCTTCCTCGCGGAAGCGGATCGACTTGCCGTTCCTGGAGGCCAGGAGCACGTCCCGCTTCCCGTCCGTCAGGGCAACGGCGATCAGCTTGTCCCCTTCGTCCAGGTTGACCGCGTTGATGCCGCCGGAACGGATATGGGCGTATTCCCCGATCGGGCTTTTCTTCACCACGCCGAAGCGGGTCGCCATCATCAGGTACAGGTCCTCGTCGAATCCCTTGAACGACAGGATCGCCGTCACCTTCTCACCTTCCTGCAGATTGAGGAGATTGACGATTGCCTTGCCGCGGGCTGCCCTTCCCCCTTCGGGGATCTCGTACACCTTGACCTGGTAAACCCGTCCCGAGTCCGTGAAGAACAGCATGAAGTCCTTGCTGGAGGCGATGAACAGGTGCTCGACGAAATCCTCCTCTTTGGTCTTCATGCCGGTCTTCCCTTTCCCGCCTCGCCTTTGGGCACGGTAGAGGGTGGCCGGACTGCGCTTGATGTACCCGGTGTGGCTGATGGTGACCACCATGTCCTCTTCGACTATGGTGTCCTCCAGGGAAATTTCGGCAGTTTTATCGACGATTTCAGTGCGCCGCTCGTCTCCGAATTTCTCCTTCAGCTCAGTGAGCTCTCCCACTATGATCTTCAGGATCTCCGCTTCCGAGCCGAGGATCTCCTTCAGCCTGGCTATAATTTTCAGTATGTCGTTATATTCCTGGAGAATCTTTTCCCGCTCGAGGCCCGTCAGGCGCTGCAATCTCATTTCCAGTATCGCCTGCGCCTGTTTGTCCGAAAGCTGGACAGAAGGAACATACGGGGAACGCTCCTCCTCGGGGATACCCAGCTTCGCCAGATAGTTCGGGTCGGAAAAGTTTCCGGCCATCAGGCCGAACTTTGCTTCTTCGGGGTTTTTGGCAGCGCGTATCAGCTCGATGACCGCATCGAGCCAATCAAGGGCTATCTTCAGGCCTTCCAGGATATGGGCGCGGGCCTCGGCCTTTTTCAGCTCGAAAATTGTGCGTCGGGTGATGATCTCCCGCCGATGGTCGATGAAATGGTTGATGGTCTCCCTGAGGGTTAGCACCTTCGGCCTGCCGCCGACGATGGCCAGCATGATGATGCCGAAGGAAGTCTGCATCTGGGTCTGCTTGTACAGATGGTTAAGGATGACCTGGGGATTCTCGTCCCGCTTCAGCTCTACGACTATCCTCATCCCGTCCCTGTCCGACTCGTCGCGGACGTCGCTGATGCCTTCGAGTTTTTTCTCCCGCGCCAGTTCAGCTATCTTGGCGACCAGGTTCGCCTTGTTCACCTGGTATGGAATCTCGGTGATGATGATCGACTGGCGTTCCGTCTTCTTCTGGGTTTCCACGAAAGCGCGGGCGCGCATCTGGATTATTCCGCGGCCGGTCCCGTATGCCTGGAGAATCCCTTCGCGACCGTAGATGAATCCACCGGTGGGAAAATCCGGACCGGGAACAAGGGAAATCAGTTCCTCGAATGACAGGCGCGGGTCGCCGATTATAGCTATGATGGCATCAATTACCTCTCCCAGGTTATGGGGAGGGATATTGGTGGCCATGCCGACGGCAATGCCGGCCGAGCCGTTGACCAGCAGGTTGGGAAACTTGGCGGGCAGAACCAGCGGCTCCTGGAGAGAACCGTCGTAGTTCGGGCCCATGTCCACCGTTTCCTTGTCCAGGTCAGCCAGGAGTTCGTGGGCAAGCTGCGACATGCGGATCTCGGTGTAACGCATGGCCGCCGGCGAATCGCCGTCGACGGAACCGAAGTTCCCCTGGCCGTCCACCAGGGGATAGCGGAGCGAGAAATCCTGGGCCATGCGGACGATGGTGTCGTAGGCCGCCGTGTCGCCGTGGGGGTGGTATTTACCGATGACGTCGCCGACCACGCGGGCCGATTTCTTGTAGGGCTTGTTCCAGTCGTTGCCCATATCGTACATGGCGTAGAGGCAGCGCCGGTGCACCGGCTTCAGCCCGTCCCGGACATCGGGCAGGGCGCGGCCGATAATGACGCTCATGGCATAATCCATGTACGATCTCTTCATTTCGTCTTCGATGTTGACGGAAGTTTTGTTTATGGTTTCAAGCATTGCATCCCCATGTATAAAGGCTCAGGACCGCAGTTGAAGAGCCGGAGTTATATGCCGGCTCCGTGCCCTGTGCCGTTTTTATTTTATATATCAAGGTTAGACACATTCAGCGCGTTCTGTTCTATGAAATCGCGCCTCGGCTCCACCTGGTCCCCCATCAGGACGGTAAAGACGTTGTCCGCTTCAACGGCATCCTCTATCTTTACCTGGAGGAGTGTCCGGTTGGCCGGGTCCATCGTCGTCTCCCACAGCTGTTCCGGGTTCATTTCTCCGAGTCCTTTGTACCTCTGGATGGAAAGACCTTTCTTTGCCGTGTCCATGAAGAAGGCCAACAGGTCCAGGCCGATGGTCGTATTGAAGAGTTCCTTCCCTTCGCTTGAAACGATGGCCCGTCCGTTGCCGAACAGCTCGCGCACCTTCCGGTGGCTTTCCCTCAGCAGTCCGTATTCGTAGGAGGTCAGGATGTCGAGGACATGGGAGTCGATAGCGACCCTCAGGTTGCCGAGCCGGACGATGATCCTCCCGTCGTCCAGAACGGAGGCATCGGCGCCGTCGTAGACATCATGCAGCCTGTCGAAATAGGGAACCAGCCCGTCCAGGTCCTCTATTTCATTGATGATACCGAGCCGCAGGCAAATACGGACCAACTCCTCGTTGATTCCCTTGCGGACCACCTTGTCAAGCAGGGTCCTGAATTCGACCAGTTGGCGTACGATGGGAATGATCTGCTTGCCCGTGTATGTCTTGGAGCCGTGCTCCAGGAACATTGTCATTTCGTCAGTTCCCTCTTCCAGGAGGTAATTCTGCATTGCCGCCTCGTTGCGCAGGTAAATTTCCCTCTTGCCGCGCTTCACCTTGTACAGCGGAGGCTGGGCTATGTATAGATGACCGCGTTCCACGATCTGCGGCATCTGGCGGAAGAAAAAAGTGAGGAGCAGCGTCAGGATGTGCGAGCCGTCAACGTCCGCGTCGGTCATGACAATGATCCGGTGATAACGGAGCTTGCCGATATCGAAGTCGTCCTTGCCGATGCCCGTGCCGAGGGCGGTTATGAGCGTGCCCACCTCCGCCGACGAGAGCATCTTGTCAAAACGGGCCTTTTCCACGTTCAGGATCTTGCCCTTGAGGGGCAGGATCGCCTGGAACTTCCGGTCGCGACCCTGTTTTGCCGAGCCTCCGGCGGAATCACCCTCCACAAGGTAAAGCTCGCAGAGCGCGGGGTCCCTTTCCTGGCAGTCGGCAAGCTTTCCGGGGAGGTTGCTGACATCCATGGCGCCCTTTCTCCGGGTCAGCTCCCTGGCCTTGCGCGCCGCTTCCCGGGCGCGGGCGGCATCGATGGTCTTTTCCAGGATGCGTTTCGCCACGGCGGGATTTTCTTCCAGAAATACGGCCAGCTTTTCATTCATCAGGGATTCGACATAACCTTTGACTTCGGAATTGCCGAGCTTGGTCTTGGTCTGCCCTTCGAACTGGGGCTGGGAGATTTTTACCGATATCACCGCGGTAAGTCCCTCCCGCAGGTCTTCGCCGGAAATGGAGACCTTTACGTTTTTCAAAAGGTTATTGGCCGTGGCATAGGAATTCATGGTTCTCGTAAGGGCTGCGCGAAACCCGACCAGATGGCTTCCACCCTCATGGGTGTTGATATTGTTGGCGAAAGAAAAAACTTTTTCGTCGTAGGAGTCGTTATACTGGATGGCGATTTCCATTTCCGTTCCGCCTTTTTCCCCGCGGAAATAGATCGGCTTGGGATGAAGCGGCGTCTTGTTCCTGTTCAGGTATTCGACGAAGGAGACGATTCCTCCCTCGTAATGGAACTCGTGGTGTTTTCCCTCCTCGCGCTCATCCGTTATGGTTATCCGCACTCCGGCATTCAGGAAGGCAAGCTCGCGGAGCCGCTGTGAAAGGATGTCGAAGGAGAAGTCGGTGGTTTCGAAAATGGTGTTGTCCGGAAGGAAAGTAATCTTCGTTCCGCGCTTTTTCGTTTCGCCGGTGACGGCGAGCGGTCCCTGCGGATCGCCCCCGCGGTAGGACTGGCGAAAAACCTTGCCTTCCCTGCGTATCTCCAGCTCCAGCTGGCTGGACAGGGCGTTGACGACCGAAACGCCGACACCGTGCAGACCTCCGGAAACCTTGTATGATGTGTTGTCAAACTTGCCGCCGGCGTGGAGAACGGTGAGAACAACCTCGGCCGCCGATTTCCCTTCGGTGGGATGAATATCGGTGGGTATGCCGCGCCCGTTGTCCACCACGGTTACCGATCCGTCCACATGGATCGTGACGCTTATGTCGTCGCAATAGCCTGCCAGAGCTTCGTCGATTGAGTTGTCGACCACCTCGTAAACGAGATGGTGAAGCCCCTGCGCGGAGGTCGAGCCGATATACATGGCGGGACGCTTGCGAACCGCCGAGAGCCCTTCCAGAACCTTGATCTTGTCGGCGCCGTAATCGTATTTCAAATCTTCGGACATCTGTTACCTCATTGAATAATCTTTCCCTCGCAAACGGGAAAGACGGTGTAATTATTTGTCCCGGCAAGGCCGAGATTATTCATGCTGGTGGTAGTAATAAAAACCTGCATTTCCTTTTTTAAAAGAAATTGCATCAAGTTGCGGTTCCTGCTGGCGTCCAGTTCGGAAGTCATGTCGTCAAGCAGCAGAACGGGAGGGCTGCCGTGTTTGGATTTCGCCAGTTCTATCTCGGCCATTTTCAGCGCAAGCACGAAGCTCCGCTGCTCGCCTTGCGAACCGTGTAATTTCAATATCCTTTCGTTCAGGCACAGCTCCACGTCATCCCTATGGGGACCTGACAGGGTGACGCCCCTGCGTTTCTCTTCCGCCAGGTTTTTTGCCATGGCTTCAAGGATGCCCGAGCGCAAATCACCGGCTGAAGCGCCTAGAAGGCCTTTTCCCATAACTTCGGAACGGTAACTTATGGAGGCATGCTGTTCCGGACCAGCTATTGTAGCATAAAATTCGGCTAATAGTTCAGATATCTCCCTAAGGTAACCCACCCGCGATACCATGAGGCGAGCGCCTGCCTCGGCCAGTCTTTCGCTCCAGACATCCAGTCCGGCGGAAAGACCGCTTTTAAGGAGACTGTTCCTGTTTTTCAGGATCCGGTGGTACTGCTGGTGAATGGACAAATATCCCATATCCGCGCTGAAAACGGCTCTGTCCAGATATCTCCTGCGCTGCTCCGGCAAACCTCTCACCATTGCTATGTCTTCGGGAGAAAAAACCACCATGTTGAGGCAGCCGAAAAAGTCGGATGGTTTGGAAACCGATTTGTTGTCCACCCTTATTTTTTTGCCGGATTGTTCTATGGAGAGAGATATCTCCCGAACAATCCCGTCTTTGTCGGCCCAGCCTTTCAGAAGGGAATACGGAGAGCCCGTCTTGATGAGATCGGTGTTCCTGGCCATCCTGAAAGATTTCATGGTCCCGAGAAGATAAATTGATTCAAGTATATTTGTTTTTCCCTGGGCGTTGTTGCCCGTTAAAACATTGAACCTTTCATTTGGTGACAGCTCCGCTTCGTCGATGTTGCGAAAGGAGAAAATGTTTAACTTCCTGAGTTTCATGTCGTCCCGGTTTGCTGTCACAACAAAAAGGCCCCTCAGTTCAGAGTGGCCTTTTCAAAGGCATGATTGCTGATCCGCAGACCATTAAAGCCTCATGGGCATAATCACTGATAAAAAATCTCTTGTATTCAAAGGCTTCAGTATAGCAGGCGAAAGCTCATCTTTAAGATACAACTCGATTTCATCATCTTCGACAACCGACAGAACATCGATCAGGTACCTTGCATTGAAGCGTACCGCGGTAGTTTCTCCGCTATAACTGACCTCCATGTTTTCATGGGCTTCGCCAAGCTCGGGGTTGTTGGCGGAAATTTCCATGGTACCGGCTTGCAGTTCAAGTTTCACCCCTTTGAATTTGTCGCTTGAAAGTATTGACATTCTTCTAAGGGAGTGAAGAAAACCGCTGCGATTTATGGTGGCGACTTTGTCGTTATTGGCCGGTACAACCCTCGTATAATCGGGAAAATCCCCGTCAACGAGTCTCATGATGAGAATGGTGTCGTCTTTCCTGATTACGGAGTTATTGTCCGAAAATGAAAGCTGGATGTCTCCTGTCCCTTCCTCGGATAATTTTTTGATTTCAAAAATGCCTTTTTTGGGAAAAATCACCCCGTTGCTCAACTCTTTTCCGGTGTCACCAGAGAAATCGCTCTGCGAGACCGAAAGGCGATGGCCGTCCGTCGCGACGAGTTTAAGGCAGATTTTTCCATCCTCTTCCGTTGTCTTGAAAAAAATGCCGTTAAGATTGTACTTGGTCTCATCCTGGCATATGGCATAAATGGTTTTCTCGACCATATTGTTCAGGGTTGCGCTGTTGAGCTTCAAATAGCCCGTACCGCCTATCGCGGGAAGGCTGGGGAATTCTTCCGACGAAAGTCCGACTATATTGAAACGTGCCTTGCCGCATTGAAGGTCAACCCAGTCGTTTTCGCGTGTTGAAAAGAATATTTCCTCTTCGGGAAGTTCTTTAATAATTTCGTAAAGCTTTTTTGCCGAAACAGTAATTTTGCCGTCTTCCGTGACGGAGGCACTGTAGGAACTTTTCATTCCGACTTCGAGGTCGGTGGCGGTAATTTCGATTTTGCCGCTGGATGCCTCAATGAGGACATTAGAGAGAATGGGCATGGTCTTTCTGGTTTCTATAATGCCCTGGACCTTTTGCAATGCTTTAAGGAATGTTTCTTTTGCGACGGAGAATTGCATATGTCCTCCAAAATTAAACAGGCGACTGAATCTAAAGTTTATAAATAAAGAGAAAGTAGTATAAAGCAGTTTACTGTTGATTTGTAGAAAAAATGTCTAAAATGTTATTTTTCCGAATAAGAAGCTGTTGAAAACAATGTTTAAACTTCAGGAATTTTCGATTGATTATAAACAGGCTGAAATCTTATCAACAGATGCTTCGTTATTATCAACAGGTTTTCATGGCTCAGTCCAACAGGCCGCGTTTTATTGTTTCTATGGTGTTTTTCAATTCAAAGTCAAAAGACAGCTGTTTGGTTATTTTCTTGACCGAATGGATTATGGTCGAATGATCCTTGCCGCCGAACCTGTCGCCGATTTCCGGGAAAGAAGCCTTGGTAAGTTCCCTGCACAGGAAAATTGCAATCTGGCGGGGAACTACAAGGTTTTTTAGTCTTTTTTCGGATTTGAGATCGGATATTTTGATGTTGAAAAAATCCGCGACAAATTTCTGGATCATCTCAATGGTCAGATCTTTATTCTTTTCAACAATAATGTCTTTTAGCACTTCGCGGGCCATTCTGAGGGAAATCTCGTTTCCCGTAAGGCTTGCGTATGCTCCCAGGCGAATGAGCATGCCTTCCAGTTCGCGTATGTTGCTGGTGGAGCTGGAGGCCAGAAAAAGGGCGACATCATCGGGAAGGATTATGTGGTCCGTCTCGGATTTTTTCTTCAGGATAGCAATTTTGGTCTCAATGTCGGGCGGCTGTATATCGGCAATCAGGCCCCATTCAAAACGGGATCGAAGCCTCTGCTCCAGGCCGGGCATGTCCTTGGGGAATTTGTCGGACGTGACCACAATCTGCTTATGGGATTCATACAGTGAATTGAAGGTGTGAAAAAATTCTTCCTGGGTCCTTTCCTTGCCGGCAATGAACTGGACGTCATCGATGAGCAGGACGTCCATGCTCCTGAATTTGCTGCGGAATGAATCCATTTTGTTGTAGCGGAGGCAATTGATCAGTTCGTTCATGAACTTCTCGGAACTATAGTAGCAAACCCTCGCATTGACATTATTGCGGCAGACAAAGTTGCCGATGGCGGTCAAAAGATGTGTCTTGCCCAGACCCACGCCTCCGTATATAAAAAGAGGATTGTAGTTGGACGCCGGATTGTTGGCGACCGCCTGTGCGGCCGCATGGGCGAACTGGTTGCTCGCCCCGCATACAAAAGTCTCGAAGGTGTATTTCGGATTCAGATTTGGTATAAAATCAGGACCCTTGACAATTTCTGTGTCGGAAAGGGTTTTTTTTGCAATTTCTTCTGTTTCGGGAGCATATTCAGGTATATATGATTTGCCGTCGGGTTTCTTGTGTGAGACCTTAAGCTCAACATCAAGCTTGGACTTGTGGATTACGGAAATTGCCTCCTCGATCATGGAAAGGTAGTTTTCGCTGATCATCTCCTTGAAGAAGTCATTGGGGGCTTCCAGAAAGATGGAGTCATTCCTGATCTCCATGAATCTAAGGGGCTGAATCCAGGTGTTGAAGGTATGCTGGGTGAGCACTTTCTGCAAATTGGACAGCGCTTCAAGCCAAACCTTTTCCATACGTTAAACCTTCTTTGTGTATCAGTGAGTTATACACAATTTTATCAACACCTGTTGATAAAATGAAATAGTTCTATAAAATCAGGAAGTTGGATGATTGGAAAGGGAAATAGCACGAACAATTCATACTGAATTAAAGAGTACTGAAGACTACCAAAGACACGTATATTTTGCAAGGTGAAATTTTCCGTCAAAACCAATTTAAACCTTGACAAAATTTCACCGGTATGGTTATAAATTAACTCTTTATGTACAATATTTTATTGAATCAATAGGGAGCACAAACAATGAAGAGAACATTTCAGCCGAGTAATATTTCCAGAAAAAGGACACACGGTTTCCTGGTGCGCATGTCGACCAAAAACGGCAGGCTTGTGATAAAGAGAAGGCGCGCGAAGGGCAGAAAAAGATTGGCTGTGCAAATAGCCGCCAAGTAGTGCTGACTCAATTTACATTCAGCAAATACGAACGCCTCAGGAAAAGGCCGGAATTCATCAGATTGTCAGAAGCCGGCAGAAGCTTCCATACGGCGCATTTTATTATAGTTTGGTGTGATGTGGCGACATGTCATGCAAGAATTGGTATAACCGTCAGCCGAAAAGTTGGAAAGGCGGTCGTGAGAAATCACATAAAAAGGCTGATAAGGGAATATTTCAGGCTTAGCAAGAATAAATTTCAGAAGGCTGAATATAATATAATCGCGAAAAGGGGAGCTGAGAGGCTCCTTTTTCAAGATGTACGCCTGGAGCTTGATAAAGCCTTAACGGTTATCGTATCAAGTAGAAAATGCTGACGAAAATCTTCATATTTATCATCGAGTGCTACCAGAAGCTCATATCGCCTTGCCTGGTCGGCGCCTGTCGCTTCTATCCCACCTGTTCACAATATTCAAAGCAATCACTGGAAAAACACGGACTAGTAAAGGGCACGGCATATTCATTTATTCGTATCTTAAAATGTCATCCTTTCCACCCGGGTGGTTATGACCCGGTGAAATAAATCAGGAGATTTCATGGAAAAGCGAGCAATTGTTGCCGTTGTTTTATCAATAGCGTTTTTATGCGGATATTACCTGCTGTTTCCGCCGCCACAGAAAGAAATTCCAAAAAAGACCGTTCAGGAGACGAAAACGTCTGCGCCGGTGACCACCTCCACGATAAAGGTAGTCAATGACAGGGTGTCAACGCAAACTTTGCCGAAGGCAACGGCCGAAGGGGTTAAAGATGTGATTGTCGATACCGACCTGTATCGGGCGGAATTTTCTTCGCAGGGAGGCAGTATCAAAAGTATTGTCCTCAAGAAATACAAGGAAACAAATGAGGTAAACGGAAAACAGGTCGCGTTGATAAATGAAAGAGATCCGGCGCTGTATGCGTTGCAGACGGCTTCTGCCGCAGTTCAGCTTGCTCCTTCAACCGTTTTTGGCGTCTCTGAAAACGGGCTAACTGTTAAAAATGGCGAAATACGGAATCTTGAATTCAGCTACACGTCGCCTCAGGGCGTTACGTTGAAGAAAACCTACATTGTCCATGGTGGCGGTTACGATATTGGTTTGGTGAACGAAATAATAAACGGCGGAAAGGAAAAGATTTCCGGAAACCTGCAAATGATTTTTCCTTATCAGGTACAGGACAAAACCAGGCAGAGCAGGTTTGAGATAAGTGGTCCGGTGACATGCGCGGAAGACAAATTGAATACCGACACCGTGAAAAGCCTCGAATCTAAATCCAGGAACTACGCCAAACCGGAATGGACCGGCTTTGCCGACAAATATTTCCTTAGCGCTGTCTTGGCAAAAGACAATGATATCGATTCGGTAAACTTTACAAAAGCGCCTAATAATATAATAAATTCAACGATTTACTCTCCAAATTTCGAAATCGCGCCGGGACAGGCATACACACTTTCGTATAAAATTTTCTTCGGTCCCAAGGACCTCGATATACTGAAAGCTCAGGGAGACAGCCTGGAAAAGGCACTCAACCTGGGGTGGTTTTCGGCGATTGCCAAGCCGTTGCTCCACGTGCTTGTTTTCTTTTATAAATACACACACAATTACGGTGTTGCGATAATCATTATTACAGTCATCCTGAAAATACTGTTTTTTCCTTTGACGCACAAGAGTTACAAATCGATGAAGGAGATGCAGAAGCTTCAGCCGATGATGCTTGAGTTAAGGGAAAAATACAAAAATGACCGGGAGGCGCTGAACCGGGCCACCATGGAGCTGTACAAAACCCATAAAGTCAACCCGCTCGGCGGATGCTTTCCAATGCTGGTACAGATACCCGTGTTTTTTGCCCTGTACAGGGCTCTCATGTCTTCCATCGAACTGCGCCATGCCCCGTTTGTCCTGTGGATAACGGACCTTTCGGCAAAGGATCCATATTACATAACGCCGATAATAATGGGCGCCACCATGTTCATACAGCAGAAAATGACGCCGTCGACAATGGATCCTGCCCAGGCTAAAATGATGCTGGCCATGCCCATAGTATTTACGTTCATGTTCCTGAACTTTCCATCGGGTCTGGTAATATACTGGCTGGTGAACAATGTGCTGACTATTGCACAGCAGGCATATATAAACAGCAAACTGAAGGAATAGAAGAATATTCTGAACGGAGAGAAAGTTAAATGTATGTAAAGGACACGATCGCGGCAATCAGCACGCCCGTTGGAGAAGGTGGCGTGGGTATTGTCAGGGTCAGCGGCGACCGGTCTAAAGAAATAGCCGAGAGAATATTCACAGGAAAAAATAGCGGTGGCATGAAAAGCCACCGTTTTTATTATGGCGAGATAAAAGACCCCGCAAGCGGTTCGGTTCTTGATGAGGCCATGGTTGTGCTCATGCTCGCGCCAAAAACATATACCCGAGAAGATGTATTGGAGATTCAATGTCATGGCGGGTATGTCCTGGTGAGCAGGATACTGGAACTGGTTCTGAGGCAGGGCGCGAGATTGGCTGAGCCGGGGGAGTTCACCAAAAGGGCATTTTTGAACGGACGCATAGATCTCGTACAGGCCGAAGCGGTGATTGACGTGATCCGGGGCAAAACCGACGCTGCCGTTGCGCTAGCGCAGCACCAGCGGGAAGGTCTCCTGTCGCGAAAGATACAGGAAACAAAAGATGATATTATACATGCCCTTGCTCTTATTGAAGCATTCCTGGATTTTCCAGAAGAGGATTTGGAATTTGCGGAAAACAGTGAAATAACGGGTCATATAAAAAGAGCAATTGAAAAGGCTGAAAAACTTATCGACGGCTTCAACGAAGGCAGGGTTTTGCGAGAAGGTGTCTCCGTTTTGATTGCCGGGAAGCCTAATGTCGGAAAATCAAGTCTTTTAAACACATTGTTAAAAGAAAAAAGGGCAATTGTAACTTCTGTGCCCGGAACGACCAGGGATGTAATCGAGGAAGTAGTAAACATTGACGGTCTGCCGGTTAAAATGCTTGATACGGCTGGAATACGCGCTACGGAGGACGTTGTTGAACTGGAAGGGGTAAAACTCGCACTGGAAAGAATTGCGCTGGCCGATTTGGTGCTGCTGGTTCTGGATGTATCACGTCCATTGGATGATGAAGACAATCTTATTATTGACGCGGTAAGAGCAAGCAATGTTATAGTGGTTATGAACAAAAGCGATCTGGACGTGGTGATGGAAATCCCTGAACAGCTGAAAAACAGGGCGAGAGTTGAAATATCAACACTGACCGGAGCAGGGATACGTGCTCTGAGAGAAATGATATTTAAAAAATTTGTTCACGAAAAGGCAATAGACGGAAGGGAATTTGTCGTGCTTTCACAGGCGCGCCACAGGGATGCGCTGATGAAGACAAAGGATTATTTGAATACTTTTCTGGATAATTTCAATTCGGGAGTGAATCTGGAAATAGTCGCCCTGGATTTGCGGGCGGCCCTTGGCGCTCTCGGAGAAATAACCGGAGAGACGACACCGGATGATATTCTGAATCACATATTCGGACGGTTCTGTATCGGGAAATAGTTCATGTTTCACGTGAAACAATTTCCATAGAATAAGAATCATCAAGCATTTTCGTGATGGAAGCACTACTTTTTTGGCAAAGCTTATTTCTATTCCGTGCTGATTTGCCGGATGTGTCATGATTAAAGCAGTAAATTCTTTTAGAGTTATATCCGGTCATTCAGATTCAAATTCAAAGGTAAGGCAGATGGTTGTTTCTGACAAATCGTATGATGTCATTGTCGTCGGAGCCGGGCATGCCGGGTGTGAAGCTGCCCTGGCCGCTGCACGCATGGGCTGCTCGACGCTTCTGCTGACAATAAATCTTGACGCAGTTGCCCTCATGTCGTGCAACCCGGCCATCGGCGGCCTGGCAAAGGGGCACTTGGTAAAGGAGATTGACGCGCTGGGCGGCGAGATGGGAAAAAACATCGACGCCACAGGCATACAGTTCCGAATTCTCAATACCAAAAAAGGTCCGGCCGTACGTGCTTCCAGGGCACAGGCCGACAAGCAGCAGTACCGGCTCAGAATGAAGCACGTACTGGAAAACCAGGACAATCTCGAACTGAAGCAGGGTGAGGTTGTCGGGCTTTATGTCGAAGAAAGGCAGGCAGCCGGAGTCGAAACAAAAGTCGGTCTCAGGTATCCGGGCAAAACTGTTATCCTGACAACGGGCACTTTCATGAAAGGCCTGATACATGTAGGTCTCACCAGCTATCCGGGCGGAAGGGCCGGTGATCCCCCTTCGGTCGGTCTTTCCGATCAGCTCCGGGACCTCGGTTTTTCCGTCGGGCGTCTGAAAACGGGGACGCCTGCAAGGCTGGACGGGCGCACCATAAATTTCGGTATTCTGGAAACACAGCATGGCGATGAAATTCCCCAGCCGTTTTCATTTTCCACGGACCAGATAAATTGTCCGCAGTTGCCGTGTCATATCGCCTATACAAACGAAAAAACACATGAAATCATACGGTCGGCGCTTGACCGTTCTCCCCTGTACGCTGGCGTGATTCAAGGGGTCGGCCCGCGATACTGCCCGTCGATAGAAGACAAGGTTGTGCGTTTTCCGGAGAAAAGCAGGCACCAGACATTTCTCGAACCGGAAGGACGGGACACCGTCGAGATTTATCCGAGCGGGCTTTCCACGTCGCTGCCGATAGATGTCCAGTTTGCCATGTACCGGTCTATTGAAGGCCTTGAACGGGTTGAAATAATGCGGCCGGCATACGCGATTGAGTACGATTATGTGGATCCGATTCAGCTCCACGCTTCCCTTGAGACGAAGACGATAAGGAACCTGTATCACGCGGGTCAGATTAACGGGACATCAGGCTACGAAGAGGCGGCCGCTCAGGGAATCATGGCGGGCATCAACGCGGCGCTCAGGGTCAGGGGGAAAGAACCGCTGATCCTCGGACGGAGTGAAGCATATATCGGGGTGCTTATCGACGATCTCGTAACGCTGGGGGCCAAAGAGCCGTACCGCATGTTTACCTCACGCGCCGAATACAGGCTGCTTTTGCGCGAGGACAACGCCGACCTGCGCCTCAGGGACAAAGGATATGAGGTCGGCCTGCTTGCGGAGGAAGAATACGGGGCTTTCCTGCAAAAGAGGGCAAGTATCGGTGAAG
>Ga0335070_10003855_pt1 | contig 17491 bp, 14 predicted proteins | sample Lox_Sample_13_FD_206722 | JGI IMG/M metagenome (GOLD analysis project Ga0335070, IMG submission 206722) | Soil microbial communities from Loxahatchee National Wildlife Refuge, Florida, United States - Lox_Sample_1.3 | ecosystem: Environmental > Terrestrial > Soil > Wetlands | place: USA...
AAATAGCCTTTCTGCCGCTCCGTTCCAGTATAATATGTTGCCATTTATATCATATCCCTGGATAGCCACATTCGGGGTATTTTCTATTATGGCGTTCAATCTTTCTTCGCTTTTCTGCAGAGCTTTCTCAGCCCGCTTTCGGTAAAGCGCTTCGACAAAGGCTACGGATAAATCCTCAATGGCTTCTTGATCAGCCAGATCATACCCCAACTCCTTGTTGGCTAAGCCGATGATGCCAATATACCTATCCGCACGTTTTAATGGGACTCCCAAAAAGGAGGTTATGGGCGGATGACCCTCAGGAGTACCCAGTCGGTCAGGATATGACGAGGGGTCGTTGACTATGATGGATTTACTTTCCTTAAGTACTCCACCCCAGATTCCCCGAATTTCCATATCTTTAATCATCACCACTGCTTCTGATTTTGGCATACTACAAGCATTGAAACCTGGATCGCTCAAGGCAATGGTGTCGAAACGACCTGCTTGATTCAATTCGCCGATGAAACCAAACTTGCTTCCAGTCAACTCCTCGGCTAAGTCGAGACACTTCCGGGCTACCTCTTCATCTGTTTCACATACCAGGGTTTCTTGAAGAATTTTGTTTATAACTTTCAAAACAGCGTTTTGTCTTAATATTTGTTGCTCCGCTTGCCTGCGCTTGGATATGTCTGAACTTATTCCGATTGAGCCTATGGGATTCCTTTCCTGATCCTTAAGCAGGGAAACCGATATGCTTATGGAAATCTGGCTACCATCTTTTTTAAGCAAACTCGTTCCAAAATTCTCTATTAATCCGGATTCCTGTAGCGTTCTCTGGATATATTCAAGCTCATTCTTGTTAGCGTAGAAATCGGAGACCTTTTTTCTGCCTATAACCTCTTCTGCTTTATAGCCGGTCAGCCTTTCAGCTCCCTGGTTGAAGATGGAGAAATTCCCCTCATTATCGATAACCGTTATTGCCACCTGGGAGGTGTTTATGATATTATCTAAATACTCTTTGACTTTCCTCAGCTCATTCTCAGTTTTTTTCTTCTCAGTAATGTCCTGAAGGCTGCAGTATGACGCGATCTTCTCCTTATATTCTATGAGGGCAACTCTCGCCTCCACTTCCCTTTTCTGTCCATCTTTAGTAAGAATAGTAAACTGATAATTATCAGGTACCTCCTCCCCCTTTTGTCTTCTGGTGTAGCGGTCGATAACGAGCTCCCGACATTCGGGAGCAATCGCTTCCCTGAAATCAGCTTCCCGGAGTTCCTCCAGGCTAAACCCGCATAGTTCCATTAATTTTGTATTGAATAATCTGATCCTGCCATCCTGAATGATAGCTATGGCGTCATTTGATTTCTCGATTAAATTCCGGTATTTTTCTTCAGACTCTCTTTTCTCATTTTCCCTCTCCGTAACGTCTCTGAACAGCTCAATTATCCCTTTTAGCACTCCTTTTTTATCCTTTAAAAGAGAAGAGGTTATCTCAAAATATCTGCTCTTATCCTTATCCTCATAAGAATGAGTGATACTATCAAGCGACTGGCTTTTCATCGCTTCATTCAGAGGACAAGGCTCTTCGAACATGTGGCAGGGCTTATCCAGATCGTGCTTGACCTGGTAGCAATATTTGCCCGTAACCTCGTTTAAAGTTTTGTCCCTGTTTTCCAGAAAACTCTGATTAGCATAAACGACTTTGTAGGAAGTATCAATGATAAGGACTTCTTCACCCAGAATGTTCAGTAGCTCTTCTTTTCTTCTGGATAAAGAAGATAGAAGGTCTTTTTTCTTAAATATTCTCAGCATAGCTATTTGCAATACTTAATGCAGTTCTCTTGAGTTTAGCTAATATATTTTATCGACATCCTCAGGGAAAAAATTGTATCGGGAAAGAAAAAAATAAAGGTATAAAAGGTATGTATTTACCCTATAGGGGAATGGCTGAATTGATAGACTTATGCACCTGTCTTTTCAATCATTAGACCCGGTTTCCCCTCAAGCTGGGAGCCGGTCTTAAGACGAATTTTTAGACTCTTTGTTCTAAGGAAAGACGAGGATAAGCATTCAGGTCTAAAGGGGATTTTTCACACCTTTGGAGATGAAAATATCCAGCCGCTGCGATCATTGCAGCATTATCTGTGCACAAGATGGGAGAGGGGACATAAAGCTTTAGTCCTTCTTTTATGGCTTCTGAGCAGAGCCTTTCTCTTAAATAGCTGTTATTAGCCACTCCTCCGGCTATGGCTATCTGGCTTACTTTATGTTCAAAAGCGGCTTTCAGAATTTTATCGACCAGAACATCGACTATTGCATCCTGAAATCCCCTGGCTATGCAGGCTCTTTGTTTTTCTTTTTCCTGGGGTGAAAGTCTGGACAGATAGATAGCCACAGCGGTTTTAAGCCCGCTGAAGGAGAAATCAAAATTCCCTTCTTCTAAATAAGCCCTGGGAAATCTGACTCCCTCAGATTTACATTCTTGAGCTATCCAGTCGATTGAAGGTCCACCAGGGTATTCCAGATCGAGTATTCTTGCCACCTTGTCAAACGCCTCGCCTGGTGCATCATCTCTGGTTCTACCCAGGATTTTATATTCGCCTTTGTCTTTTACATAAACCAGGGTGGAATGCCCTCCGGACACTATTAGACTTACCAGGGGTGGCAAGAGCTCTGGATGCTCTAAGAAATTGGAGAAGATATGCCCTTCTAAGTGATTTATCCCTATGAGCGGTTTCCCTAGAGAATAAGATAAACCTTTGGCAAAGCACAGACCGATCAAAAGCGAGCCAACCAGACCTGGTCCGCAAGTTACAGCTATGCCGTCAATCTGCTTCAGACTAATTTTTGCCTCTTCTAATGAAGTCGTCAGGAGAGGGAGGATGATCTTGATATGCTCTCTGGAGGCAAGCTCGGGCACCACTCCCCAGTATTTTTTATGTACCCATTGGGAAAAAACTACATTGGAGAGGATTTTCTGACCATCCTTGATCACAGCTACTGCGGTCTCGTCGCAGGAGGTCTCGATCCCTAATACCAGCATACTACCTGATCTCTAAATTGAAGCTATCGGGCTCAGTTTTTATGAGAATTATATCTTCCGGCAGTTGAATTTGCGGGGATACTTTTGCTTTCCCATTCTTTAGTCCGCTGCAGTCGATGGCAATCTTTATCTTCTCGGGGGTTAGCTCATCTAGGATCTTTTCTTCCCCCATTATTTCGAGATTAGTCACCTTTGGGATAAGAAAAGCCCTTTTGCTTCTGGAAAGGTTTACTAGCTTGACTGGCAGATTCTCCAGAGTTCTTTTTTCGCCTTTCTCGATATCCACGGAGAAATTCACCATTTGGGGAGAAAAACTGACATTGAAAAAGGAAGGAGGCACTAAGTCTATTGTCCCGGACAAAGATTTTTTTAAATCCTGAAATTCTTCTTCCTGGCTCAGGATGTAGCTGATTTTTTCGACATTCTCTAAAGGGCCACTGATTTTGATTTCCTCCGGCGAGAATTCCACCTTTCCTTTTTGAAAATACCCTTCTTGCGGGAAAAAACCTAACTGGGAAATGACTGGAACCTTTTTTTCCTCCACTTTCTGTAAATTGATGTGTAAACTCTTGGGTGAGGAGATATCTACCACAGACAAGTTCAATCCCTCTGGCAGGCTTATCATCTCCTTTTTCAAGGGCAGCTCGGTTTCTCCCGCGGAGAACCTCTGGGCATCTATCTTCAAGGTTCTTTCCTTGGAAAGCAGGAGTTTCAAAAGCTCCTTACCTTTACCATAGATCTGAATCCTGGCAGAGGTTGGTAAAGGTTCAGCCAGGATCAGTTCCGGGGAGAGATTCGTCATTTTCAAAGAGTACTCGAAACTATATTCATATTGCTTATCAGTTGAAGCATGAAGCCACAGAAGACAAGCTAAAAGAACCGCCCCTATTCTCAGCCAGAGATTGTCAAATAGCTTTTCCCACATCTGTTCCTCGGGATTCTTTCCGGGATGAACGAAATCTAAAAGACGTTATTTGAAAAGTTGAGAAGGAACGAAGCGCAGACCTAAAAAAAACCTTTCTTTTACTTAATCGAATCTGCTATGGGCTTGCCAAAACTCACCTCGCCATTGTCTATCCGGATGGAAAAACCACAAACCGGGTTAGAGCAAACCCAGGCTTTATATCTGATGCTGGCACCCTCCCTGCCGTAATCGGAGAGAGGCAAAAGGACTCCGTCGTTGCATTTAAGGCATTGCGGGAAATTCTTCTCCATACCTTCCCCACCTCCCTTTTCCCCGTAGGGACTAAATCTTGCGCTTCGTTCACCCCAACTTTTAAAAGGAAAGTAACATTTTGAAAGAAATTGTCAACTGTTTTTTGAATATGGAGTGCATCCTCCGTGATGATGCACGTAGGGTGGCACCCTCAAACTTGTTTGAGGGTGATTCCTGCCCCACTTTGTTGGCACCACGGGGCTACCAATCTTCATAGAAAATCAGAAGTGAGTATACCCGGTCTTCTTCAGACTTCTGCTTTTTCCATCCAGACCTAAAATCTCAACCCCTTCTTTTTTGTTCTTTATCTGTCCGATTAGAGTGACTTTGAATTTACCCTGGGTTATTGTTCTAAGTTTTTTTTCTTCATTACGATTTAGGGTAAAAAGAAGCTCATATTCCTCCCCTGAGCTTAGAGCCAAATTCAAAGGTGAGAGGTTTAGACTTTTGCAGACTCTTGTAATCCTCTGGCTAACCGGAATCTTCTCCGCATAGATTAAAGCCCCCTTGCTGCTTTCTTCGCAGAGATGGTATAAATCCGAAGAAAGCCCGTCGCTTATATCGATCATTGAGGTAATATTTAGATTTTTGATCAGGAGTCTGCTTTCCGAGACTCTGGGATAAGGGCGAAGATGTTTTCTGACTATCGAGCTTTTTTTCTTTTTATCCGTTCTCAGAATTCTCAAGCCTGCTTCGGCTTCACCTAAATTGCCAGTCACGTAGATTAAATCCCCGATTCTGGCTCCGCCTCTGGTTTTGAAAAGATTCTTCTCGACTTCTCCTAAAAGTGAAATCGTTATGACTAAACCTTTTGGTGAGAAGAAAATATCCCCGCCGACTATAGGGCACTTGAATTTCGAGGAGAGGTTTTTCATTCCAGAATAAAGTTTTAGAACCTGGTCGACTTTTATCTTCCCAGGCAGACCTAAGGATACCAGCCCAGCCAAAGGGACCCCTCCCATTGCTGCGATATCGCTTAAGTTGGCAGCCATACTCTTCCAGCCTACGTCCTCAAAAGAGCTGTATCGCAAGTCGAAATGGACCTTTTCCATCATAGTATCAGTGGTGAAGACTATTAGTTTAGCAGGCGGACATCTGAGTAGTGCGGCATCATCCCCTATATTCAAAACCACCCTTTTGTCTCTGGTATTGACTTTCCTTCCGATTAAATCTATCAGCCTGAATTCGCCTAATTTTTTTACTTCCATTATCTCATTTTCCGTGTAGCGTCCTCACTCCTGTCCTAACTTACGGGGGTTGCTCTGAATCCGTTGCTAGGATGAGAACGACTTTCTTTCCCTCCCTTGTAGGGAGGGATAAATGGAGGGTGAATTCTTTACTTCTCTTTATTGCCCCTCTCCTTAATCCTCTCCCACAAGGGGAGAGGAAACATCTTCCAGGTCACTTGAGAAGTGGCAACGCAACTACATGGACTTTTTAATCTATCACCAGGGGACTTTTCCAGTAAAGGCGGGTGGCTCCTCTCTGGGTTCCGAACCAGACATAGTCGCCATCCAATAGCACGTCCTGGATGTAATTATCTAAAAGCCCATCATCTCTGAAAAACCCTTTCCAGGTGTTCGCCGCCTTGTTTAACTTCCATACTCCCTGGATGGTTGCAGCCCACAGATACTTATCATCGCACACTATTTTATTCACTTCTGAGCCGGGATAATTAGCCGGAGACTGGTAGATTTTTCTCTCCCGGGTTTTCAGGTTCACCAGCACCACTGCTTCTGTTGTCCCGAACCAAAGCTCATCCTGGTATTTGAAAACCGATTTCACCCACTGGTTTAAAAAACCTTCCGGGATGCTAAAGGCGACCACTTCGCCTGATTTTTTGTTAATCTGGTAAGCTCCACGGTCCGTGCCCAGCCAGACAAAATTCGAATCTTTCTCGATCGAATAAATATAGACATTCCTGAGCTGGTCATCTTTGATCCGGATAAGAGAATCTCCTCTCGGATAGTAGAGGTTTAGCCCGTAGCGTGTTCCTATCCAGAGAAGCCCCTGATCAGATTTCAAAGCGGTTATCTGATTATCCCATAGCCCTTTGAAGCTATCATAAGTTCGCCATCGGTTTTTTTTCTTATCATAGCGCAAAAGACCGTTGGTGGAGCCAATCCAGACGTTCTGGGAATCCTTTTCCATGCAGGTTATGCTCTTGTTGGCCAGATCTGAAAGGGAACTCGATTCAAAATAATCCCATTCCTCGTCTTTGCGGTTATACCTGGTTATCCCGGTGAATCTGGAGACTATGGTTGCTCCTCCAAACCACATATCATACCCATCCAAAAGCATTGCTTTGACGTCATCGCTATAAAGCCCGATCTTCAGCATCTTCAAATCCAGACTTCTCAGAGATGCCACTCCGGCATTTAACCCCCAAGTCCCGATCCAGATATTTCCCCACTGGTCGAAGAGCCGGTCTGTTATGGTGTAACGGTTCAAGTAAAGATCTGCAATATATCCGGCAGGCATAAAGGAGTAGCCGTATTCCATGAAAAAAACCGGAAAAGCGAAATTGGCTGAGTCTTTGTGCACCAGGTTATCCGGGAAAACCCCTCCGTAATAGAACTCCTGAAAAGCCGGATTATACCTGCTCACCCCGTTGGCAGTTCTAAACCAGATCTCGTTGCTCATAGGATCATAGGCTATCCTCTGGACCTGATCATCCAGCAACCCGTCGCTTTCTGTCAAAGGCTCGATAAAATGGTTTGCCCAGAAGTCGTATCTGGATACCCCGCCAGTAGTGCCGAAGTAGATGTAATTCAAATCCTTGTCTATGGAACTGACGTATCTTAAAACCGTATAACTTGTCCAATCACCTGGCCGGTATGGGAATTTGGAAAAGGATGCACTTGGAAAAAGAAGGAAGAACAATAAAAATAACATCCACAGTAAGAATGTTACCTTATTTTTTCCCATTTTGATTCTTCCGCTAATAATAGATTGTAGTTGCCCAATTTATTGAGCTCATTATAGAATTATTGCTTTTTGTAGTGCGACCCTTTTAGGGTCGCCTGAGCGATGCTAAAACCTCGTGCTACGAAATTGCTCGATAAATCGAGCAACTACGATTTACTCAAAAAATCAAAAGCCACCTGGGCCAAAAGAGCTGAACCTATTTGTATCGCCTTTTCGTCCACTTTCCATTCAGGATGATGCCAGGGATGCACAGCACCTATCTTTTCATTCCTGATCCCTAACCGGATAAAGGAACCCTGAACCTTCTTTAAGAAATACGCAAAATCTTCGCCACCCATCATGGCTTCCTTGACTTCAAACCGGGCTTCTTTACCGAAAAGTCTGCTGATGGAGCTTCGGACCAGATCAGTCATTACCGGATTATTAACCAGAACCGGATAACCCTCATAATATTTCAGCTCGAAATCCGCCCCATAACCTCTGGTAACCCCTGAAACTATTTCTTTTAAGAGGTCTGGTATCTTTTTTGTGATTCCTTTTTCCAAGGTCCTAGCTGTCCCTTTTAAAACCACTTTATCGCAAATGATATTCCTGGCATTGCCTCCTCCAATAATCCCCACGCTTACGACTACAGACTTCAAGGGACTGATCCTGCGACTGGGTATAGTCTGCAAAGCCTGGACAACTGCAGATGCTACGATTATGGCATCAATTCCATCCTGAGGCCTGGCACCATGCCCTCCTTTCCCAATTATGGTAATGTCGAAATCATCTGCTTGTGCCATCATAGGACCATTCTTGACTCCGATTTTACCGACGGGTATATTAGAATCGGAATGCAGACCGAATATTCCATTAACCTCTGGATTCTTGAGAACACCAGCCTTGATCATCGGATACGCTCCACCCGGAGTCACCTCTTCGCTTGGCTGGAAAATGAATTTAACCTTTCCTGGTAATTCATCTTTTAAATTCGATAGAATTTTTGCCGCACCGATAACGCAGGTCATATGCACATCATGGCCGCAGGCATGCATTTTCCCCGGATGTTTCGACTTGAAAGGCAAACCAGTCATCTCAGTTACTGGCAGGGCATCCATATCCCCGCGCAGGGCAACAGTTTTTCCTTTGACGTTTTTGTTCAACAGTCCGGTGACACCTGTTCCTGCTATTCCTCTTTTGAGCATCAGCCCCAATTTTTTTAATTCCCTTGCCACGATAGCTGAGGTTTTATATTCGGTAAAAGCAATTTCAGGATATTGATGCAGTTCTCTCCTCAACTTAACTAAATAAGGGAAAAATTCTTTGGATAAGTTTTGTATTTTTCCTTCGATCTTCATCTTTAAACTCCTATCAGGGATAACCCCGTGTAGAGGTGGAGCTTGCCTCCACCCTTCATGCGGGCGGAGATGAACTCCGCCCCTACGTGATTTCTATCCTCCCATGCTTTTTCTCAACGCCTCCGGCACTTTCTCCATCATATCTCCCGCGATCATCCCCATTTCGCCTTTTTCATCTCTGGCTAAGTCTCCGCAAAGTCCGTGGATAAAAACCCCGGCTAAGGCAGACTCGACCATTGTTTTCTTAATATCCTGTCCTACGGATCCAAAGTCGGACTTCTTCATCATCAAAATCTGAGCCAAGAGACCGACTATAATGCCGGTCAAAACATCTCCTGAGCCGGCAGTTGCCATTCCGGCATTGCCAGTGGGATTGACAAAGATTTGTCCTTCTGGCTCGCCAATAATGGTCGGTGCTCCTTTAAGCACTACTACACAATTAAACTTCTTGGCTGATTCAGAAGCATGTCTGATTCTATCTTTAGCGATTTCCTCAATTGGAACGTTAATCAATCTGGACAATTCACCAATATGCGGAGTCAAAATCATAGGAGCCTTTGCCTGATTTAAGATTGAGGAATCCTTGGAGATTGCATTTAATCCATCTGCATCTATAACCAGAGGTAACTCTATTCTTGTAACCAATCTTCTGATTAACTCCACTGTTTCAAAATGCTGTCCCAGACCTGGACCAAGAGCAACACAGTCAGCCCATTTCAGAGCCTGCATAATCTCGCCTGATCCACGCAGAGCAAGCGCTCCTCTCTTTCTGACATCAGGCAGAGGTTTGGTCATCACCTCAGTTACCTTTACCTCCATAATATCATTAAGACTGTGAGGAATCCCAAGAACCGCCATTCCAGCTCCGGCTTTTAAACAGGATAAAGAAGCCAAAGTAGCCGCACCAGTCATCCCGGTTGAACCTGAGATGAGGAAAACCTTCCCACAGGTCCCTTTATGCGCATCACCCGGCCGCCTGGGCAGAATTCCTTTCACTTCCTCTTCAGTGGTTAAGTTGAGATTTATTTTCTGTTCATCGATCACTTTTTGAGGAACACCTATATCTATGACTTCGACTTTACCACAGTAACTTTTGCCGGGAAAGAAAAACTGCCCAACTTTAGGAAGACCCATAGTCGGGGTAAGGTTCGCTTTGACACACTCACCCGCGACCGAACCTGTATCCACATCCAGGCCGGAGGGAGTATCGATAGAAAGGATTTTTGTTTTGGAGGAATTTATGAACTGAACTGCCTTTTCTTCTAACCCATTTACTTTCCCTTTAAACCCGGTCCCGAAAATCGCATCCACTATTAAGTCTGCTTTTACCCCAAGAGGAATTTCCTTTTCTCTGGTGACCTGTTTAATAGGCAGTTTCAGACTGACAGCTTTTTTGAGATTGGCTAAAGCATCGCCTTTAACCTCTTCTTTTTTTCCTAAGAGGTAGAACTCGATTTTCGCACCCCATTTGGACAGGTATCTGCCCACCACAAACCCATCCCCGCCATTGTTCCCCTTTCCGCAGAAAACGACGACTTTTTTGCCCTTGACATTTTCTTCTAACAATTTTTTACCGGAAAAAGCAGAGCCCAGTCCGGCTTTTTCCATCAGCTCTAGCCCGGGGATTTTTTCCCTTTCGATAGTTGTCTTGTCGATTTTCCTCATCTGGTCAGAGGTAACTAATTTCATATCTACCCCTTTTTTCTATATAAATTAAACAGGTCTCTTAGCTTTTTTGCCTCTTCCCCTGCAGCCTGGGCAAAATCTTTTTCAGCGGAGGCGTAGATAATGCCTCTGGAGGAGTTGATAATAGCTAAATTCTCATTCTTATCAGTTCCATATCTGACTGTTAGCTCAGCATCCCCTTTTTGAGCGCCAACTCCGGGAATCAGGATAGGCAAATCTGGAGCGATTTCCCTTATTTCCTTCAACTGCTCTGGATAAGTCGCTCCGACTACTAAACCGCAATTCCCTTTTTTGTTCCAGCTCAAAATTTTTTCTGCCACGATCTTATATAAAGGCTTCCCCTGGATATTCTGAAGCTGAAAATCCTTAGCCCCGGCATTGGATGTCAGGCAGAGGATGAAACAACATTTATCCTCATATTCTAAGAAGGGAGACAGGGAATCTCCGCCTAAATAGGGACTCAAAGTAACGCCATCACCCTTGAATTCGTCGAATATGGCTTTAGCATACATTTTGGAAGTGTTACCAATGTCCCCTCTTTTAGCATCCAGGATAATCGGAATATCTTTCGGGATATACTCGCAGGTTTTTTTCAATGCCTCCAGTCCTTTTAATCCATAAGCCTCATAAAAAGCAAGATTTGGCTTATAGGCACAAACCAAATCCGAAGTCGAATCGATAATCGCCCGATTGAAAGCAAAAATAGGATCTTTTTCCTGGAGCAGGAATTTGGGAATTTTCTCTAATTCAGTATCCAGACCTACGCAGAGAAGAGACTTATTTTTAGCAGAGGCTGATTTTAATTTTTGGATGAATTTCATTCAGAGCCTTTCGTAGCGTCCTCACTCCTGTGAGGACGATTTTTTTGGAGTGCATTAGCCGTGTTAATGCTTTTTGTAGCGGAAGGCTTCAGCCTTCCAAATGCTCACCGCAATAAGGACAGGTGATCTTGCAAAAGGATGCTTCTTCTACTCCAAAATGAGTTTTGCATTTAATGCATTTTAGAGTAACACCAATATATAAATCATTCTTCTGCTCAATTCCAACTGTTTTGGCTAATTCTTGTCTGATTTTAGGATATTTTCCATCAATAATCTTGAAATATTCTGGTTGTCTCATTTTACACCTTTAAGAAACATACATCTATCTTGATGCACTACATATTTAATTTGTCTTCAACTTTCCTTTCAAATCTAAGATCCTTTTTAACTTTTTCTCTTGGCAATATCCTTTCAGACCCTCGACGATCTTTACCGAACATTCCGGGTCTACGAAATTCCCGGTTCCTACTTGAATCATCGAGGCTCCTGCCAAAATGAATTCTAAAGCATCCTGGGTATTCATAATTCCGCCAAGCCCAATAACCGGGATTTTGACCTTCTGGGCAGTTTTCCAGACCATTGCCAAAGCTACGGGCTTAATTGCTGGTCCTGAAAGGCCTCCGGTAATATTGGCAAGCCCCGGCTTTCTGGCTTCCAGATCTATCGCCATTCCGATCAGGGTATTGATCAGGGAGATTGCATCTGCCCCAGCCTCTTCCACTGCTAAGGCAATTTTGACTATGTCAGCCACATTTGGAGAAAGTTTAGCTATGATAGGGAAACTGGTATTATCCCGAACAGCTTTTATACAGTCATATGCACACTTGGGATCCGAGCCAAAAGTAATCCCGCCCTGTTTAACATTGGGACAGGAGATATTTATCTCCAGAAGGTCGATCCCCTTTTTCCCCTCTAATCTTTTGACCACTTCAACATATTCCTCAATCGAACTACCAGCCACATTCACGATGACCTTTGTTTTCAGGCCTCTCAAAAAGGGGAGTTTCTCTGTGATGAATTTTTTGACCCCGACGTTAGCTAAGCCTATGGAATTCAGCATGCCGGAAGGGGTCTCACAGGTGCGGGGGGGTGGATTTCCTTCCCTGGGATTTAAGGTGATTGTTTTGGTGATTACCCCGCCTAATCTGTTCAAATCGAAAAAAGTCTCATACTCTTCCCCATAACCGAAGGTGCCGGACGCAACTAAAACCGGATTGGAGAATTTCACTCTGCCTATTTTGACTGAAAGGTCAGGAATCAATCTATTATCACCTCCCTGGCATCAAATACTGGACCGTCTTTACATACTCGTTTATATCCCTTAACCGTTCTGACCACACAACCCATGCAGGCACCTATTCCACAGGGCATGTGGTTTTCCAAGGAGATCTGACAGTCAAGGTTGAATTTTCTGGAGATCTCGGAGATTTTTTTGAGCATCGGGTTAGGCCCACAGGAAAAGAATTTTGTCCTGTTTGTCTTTAACCTTCTGGCTTTAAGCTCCTGGAAGAAAAGATCGGTTATCATCCCTTTATATCCTGAGCTTCCATCCTCAGTGGCTAAATGGAGTCTTATTCCGGTTGATACGATCTCGTTTATCAGGAGATATTCGTCTTTTTTCTTAACCCCGAAGAAAAGTGATATCTTTTGAGGGGCAACTTCTTTCTCTAAAAGAGAATTCACCAGATAAAATAGGGGAGCTATCCCCATTCCTCCGGCAACCAGGACTGCATTTTCACCCTTGCCCGGCAAAGAAAACGAGTTACCCAGCGGAGCCAGAAGGTCAATTTTCTCTCCAGCTTTCTTTTCGGAGAGAATTTTGGTCCCGGGACCGACTACCTTGAAAAGAAGCTCGAAGCTATTCTTTTCTTTTTCAACCCGATGAATGCTGAAAGCCCTTCTCAGAAGAGGAGAATATGACTTATCCACCCTGAGATGACAGAAATTCCCGGGTAAGGCTTTTTTGGAAATTGGGGGAAAGTATATTTTTAAACTGAAGAGCCTTTCACCTAAGTTCTCGACTGAAAGGAGCAACCCTTCTTCTTTACTCTGGATCATCTTTCCCCTTTTTAAATCTATTAAAAGAGACTCCTCGCCTTATTGTTGAGTTGCCGCAGGAGGGGCAACATCTATTTCATACCGGAACCATTCTCCAAACTGCGTCGGGAGGATCTTTGAAGGTTCGAATTGCGTCCTCATGGCCGCATCTTTGGCTGCATCATCTAACTCCTGATTATTCAGAGAGTTAATCACTTCCACTTCAGTAACTTTGCCGGTGAAATCTATCCTAATCTTCAGGACCACTTTCCCTTTGATTCCTGCCTCGCGCTGTGATTCTGGATAGTAGTAAGTTCCTTTTACTTTCGGCTCAGGAGCATTTGGAATCCCTGGTGTTGGAGAGTTGGTTTTGGTAGTATCCTTACTGCTATCAGCTGGCACTGGCGGAGTCGTCCCCTGTTGGGGTGGAGGAATTGGAGCCCTAACCAGTTTGATTCCCAGCCTTTTTTTGGCAAAATCGGCATACTCGGTTTGCGGATATTTATCGATTATCGCCTGATAAGCAAGAGCCACACTGCTGTCACCCGGATTCCTATATTGCTCCAGGCTCCAGGCCAGGGCACATTCGGCTTTACAAGCATATCTGGATTGAGGATAGTCGCTGACAATCTTCTGCAGGATTACCCTGGCAGAATCGACCTTTTTTTCCTGGAAGAGCAGACTTTCTGCAGCAGCATACTCCTTTTCAGCCAAGTTTACCTGCAGTGATTCTCCGGGCAGGGAAAGATAATCCAATGCTTTTTTAGAGTAATCGCTATTCGGATACTGGTCTATGATCTTACGATAATACTCCTGTGCTTTAGCGCTGTCCTGATAGATATTCTCGTAAATCCAGGCAATGGCATATACGGATTTAGGAGCATAACCGCTTTCCGGATATTTCTCCACCACGGTCTGGTATTCTACTAATGCCGACTCGGGTAGGTTCATCTGGGTCAGGTAAAATTCGGCTAAATTGAAAATAGGTTCTGCCACTTTCAGCGATTCTTCTTTTGTCACCTGTTCCTGAAAACTGGTTAATTTGGATATATCCGCGCTTTTTTCCAGCGCAGATTTGGCAAAAGGTGAGGCTGGCCTATCCGTTTTGGTTTTATCGAAAAACTCCTGGGCTTTTTTCAGGTCGCGCTTTTCCTCCAGATTTATTAAGCCAGACCGGTAATAGGCCTCAGCCGACTGTTCGGTCTGGGGATAGGTCAGGGCTACCTCCTCATACTTTTTTAATGCTAGGTCCAGACTATCGGAAAGCCAGTATCCTTCGGCTATTTTCAGCTCGATCTGGGGAAGATATTTGGTATACTTTTTTTCTTTGGACAGATCTGTGAAGATATTCAATCCTGCTTTATAATCCTTTAAATTATAGGCCGATTCTCCGGTCCGGTAAATTGACTGATAAATCAGCTCACCCTGTTTCACGTATTTTCTTACTGCGGAGAAGTTTTCTTTTGCCTGGGCAAACTCTTTTAACTGGAAATAAGCCTCGCCTATCCTGAACTGAGCTTCAGGGTTAAGCTCATCTTTAGGGAATTGTTCCAGCATCCGCTTGTAGAAGTTTATCGCCTCAGTATAATCCGCCTCACCGAATTTGATCTCCCCCAACTCGAAACAAACCTCGGACTTTCTTTTCTTAGTCTTTGGATTATCTAAAATAGAGATCAGGGCTTCGGTTGCCTCGACCTTATTACCCTCTTTATAGCGGGTTAGACCCAGATAGTAATACGATTCTTCTACCAGGCTGCTTTTAGGGAAACTGGTGACCAGCTCCTGAAATTTCCTTTCAGCTTTGGGGTAATCTCCAAGATTGTAATATGATTTTCCTATGAGGAACAGGGCATCATCCACCCATTTGGATTTTGGATTGAAGGTTAAAACCTTAGAGGCTTTTTTGATGGCATCCTGGTAGTCGCCTATTTCTGTTCCCGTGGCTACCTCTCTTTTTGCCTTTTGCTGGGACTTCTCCGCCTTTTTGTATTTCTCCTCTGCATGGTAAAAGGTGTTATAATATACACAGGAAAAGCTAAAAAGCAAAAGAAGTATGCTGATGAAAAATGTTTTTCTCATTCGGAAAACTCCTCCGGCTGTACCCAGCCGGAAGAAAGACCACTAAGATCAAAATAGTCTATAGCCAGCTCATATTCACGTTTTCTGATCCTCCGGTCCAGCGGGGGGAAATTTTTTGCCTGAAAGGCAGGAAAATACTGCCCCATCAGGCTTACCCAGATTTTGTCCGAAACTTCATTGGCCAAGAATTCAAAGGTTTTCAAGCTGCCGGCAACATTTTCCGGAAGGACCAGATGGCGAATTATAACTCCAGAGATCGCCTGTCCAGATGAATCCAGTTTCAGATTCCCTGCTTGTCTGAACATCTCTTTGACATTTCTCTGATTTGTTTTGACATACCCTTCGGCTCTGGAAAACTTTAGGGCATTGGCATCCTCTGAATAGCGCATATCCGGAAGATAGATATCTACGACCCCATCTAAGAGGGACAAGGCAGTTTCGGATTCATATCCGGAGGTATTATAGACTATGGGCAGGGAAAAACCCTTGTCCCAGGCTATGGAAAGCGCTTCCAAAATCTGAGGAACAAAATGGGTCGGGGTCACTAAATTCAGGTTATGGGCTCCTTTTTTCTGAAGACTGAGGAATTTTTCGGCTAACTCTAATGCAGAGACTTTCCTGCCTTTTCCCATCTGGCTGATCGGATAGTTCTGGCAGTATACGCATTTAAGGCTGCAGTTGGTGAAAAAGACCGTGCCCGAACCTTTTCTCCCTGAAATAGGGGGCTCTTCGCCAAAATGAAGATTACAGCTTGAGACCATAACCTCTTTGCCGCTTCTGCATTTTCCTTTTTCGCCCTTGAGCCGGTTAACCCCGCATTCATACCCGCAAAGACGGCAAGAGCTTAAGATCTTATAACCTTCCTCGATTCTTTTGTCTATATCTGTAACCTTCATCTTACTTAATACGATAAAGAAATACTGGAGTGTAATGCTTTAGCATTACTTTCCCTCCCTCGAAGGTAGGGATATAAGGGAGGGTCAATCTCTTTATCCTCTCCCACAAAAGGAGAGGGAACAAACTGTAGCGTTCTCACTCCTGTCCTATGGTGGCTACGCCAGACGTAGTCTCCGTTTCAGGATGAGGACGAATCCCTTTGCCGTCATTGCGAGGAGGTCACTTGACCGACGAAGCAATCCATCCTTGATGGAGTGAGCAGATTCCTTCGTTCGGCCTGCGGCTGAGAATTCGCAATGACATACCATATCAGCCTCAAGGTCAAATTCGACTTAATCCTGATAACCAATTCTGAATAGTTTTCCTATTCCTATCACTAAGCATCGTTTATCGACTCGGCAATCTCAGGCAAAATCTCTCCCGCCTTGCCCAGGAAAACCTCATCTGCTAAATCAGAAAGCTCAGTCCTTTCGATATTTATTTCGACCAGATAAGCCCCGGCTTGTTTAGCCACAAGTGGAAGGTGGGCAGCAGGATAGACGACCGCGGATGTTCCTATTGAGAAAAAGATATCGCATAATGAGGAGACCTTATAAGCTTCATTTATAGCCGAGGATGGCAGCATTTCTCCAAACCAGACTACATCCGGGCGGAGCATTCCGCCGCACCCGCATTTGGGAGGGGTTTCACCTGAAGAAAACTCTAACTCCTCATATTTGCGCCCGCATTTTATACATTTGTTTCTTTTGATATTTCCATGCAGCTCGATGATATTTTTTGAGCCTGCTTTTTGATGCAGACCATCCACGTTCTGGGTTATCAGATGGAAATTCTCAAAAAACTTTTCCATTTTCACCAGACTGTGATGACCTGGATTCGGCTTGACCTCAGAGATAAGTTTTCTGCGATATTCATACCATTCCCAGACCAGCTGGGGATTGGAAATAAAGGCATCAAACGTGGCTAATTCTTCAGGTCTGAACTTTTTCCATAAGCCATCTTTCCCTCTGAAAGTAGGAACCCCGCTTTCCGCAGAAATCCCAGCCCCGGTCAAAACCACAACCCTTTTATCCGGTCTGAGCAGAGATTTCAATGCCTGGGAGAGCATAAATTATCCTTTGATTAATTATATACCTTTAAAAATTGAATATCAAGGGTTAATTTTGGAGAGGAATTCAGAGTTCGATTCATCGAACCCAAATTCTCCCTCTCCTTTAGGAGAGGGCAGAGGTGAGGTCAAAAAAAGTAGAGACGCATCGAATGCTTCTCTATGAAATCGTGTGTGAAAGACCAGCAGTGAGCGAAAGACTAATATGTCATCTTCTCAACTACCAGTCTGGATAAAGGTTCTTTTTAGTATTCTTGGTCAATCTTGTCAAGCCAGTTCCATCAGAGTTGATTATATAAAGCTGGTCATCTCCATCTTTGTCTGAGACGAAAACTATTCTTTTCCCATCTGGAG
>Ga0335070_10003856_pt1 | contig 17486 bp, 19 predicted proteins | sample Lox_Sample_13_FD_206722 | JGI IMG/M metagenome (GOLD analysis project Ga0335070, IMG submission 206722) | Soil microbial communities from Loxahatchee National Wildlife Refuge, Florida, United States - Lox_Sample_1.3 | ecosystem: Environmental > Terrestrial > Soil > Wetlands | place: USA...
GCCGAGATGGTTGTCCACCGTGCCGCCGATCTCCTCGACCTCCTCGTCCATCCGGCCGGGATGGTCGTCGCGGAGGTTGGCGATCGCGTTCTCGACCCGCTCGCGCTCCTCCAGGAGCGCGGCGCGGAACCGCTCCGTGTCGATGGTCATGGACGTCCGTCCTCTCCCGCGGCGGAGGCGAGCCGGCGCTCCGCGAACGCCTGCCCCACGCCGGTGAGCTCGATCGTCTTGTCGCGGCTGCCGTGGCCGGCGACGACGGCGACGTCCTCGCGCGGGACGCCGATCGTCTCCGCCAGCAGCCGCACCACCGCGTCGTTCGCGCGGCCGCGCTCGGGCGCGGCGGCGACCCGCACCTTCCACGCCTCGCCCCGGCGGCCGACGATTCCCGACGTGCGCGCTCCCGGGGTGACCCGCAGTCGCAACCGTGTGGTGGACGCGGCGGCCATGGGCAAATCTTATCCCCGGGCTACGCCGCCTCGGCCCCCGGCCAGGTCTTGTCCAAATCGGCCTCGTCCGCCCCGGACGCCTCGGATTCCGAGGCATCGGGCGCGTCCACGGCGGCGAGCGCCGAGCGGAGCTGCTCCCGCAGGCGGCGCGAGTCGGCGGCGAGCCGCTCGTTCTCGGCCAGCGCCTTCCGCTGGACGGCCCGCGCCTCGGCGTGCGCCTCGGTGAGGATCAGCTCCGCCTCGCGGCGAGCCTGCTCCTTCAGCTCGGCCGACGCCCGCTCGGCGGAGACGAGCGTCGTCCGCAGCAGCGCCTCGAGCTCCCGGTAGCGGACGAGGTCCGCCTCGAGCTGCTCGACCTTGTCCGCGAGGTCCGCCCGCTCGCGCCAGACGTCCTCGAAGCTCGCGGCGACATCCGCGAGCAGCCGGTCGGTCGCGCCGGCGTTGTAGCCGAACAGCGACCTCCCCGGGGTCATGTGCCTGATCTCGACTGGTGTGAGCGCCATGTCTGCTCCCCTTCTACGCGAACTGCTGGAGGATCCGGATCACCACGCGGCTCAGCACCCACAGCACGATCACGGCGACGATCGGCGACAGATCGAGCGGCCCCATCGAGGGGAGCACCCGTCGGAACAGCCGCAGGTAGGGCTCCGAGACGTCGTACAGGAAGCGTTGGATCCGGTTGAGCCAGGGCGAGTACGGCAGCCGCAGCCAGCTCGACAGGATGTACACGAAGATCACGAGCGTGTAGACCGTCGTGAAGACGGTCACGAACGTCTCCGCTTTCGTGACAGCGCTGAAGAGCAGGCTGACGGTGGCTGCGACGCCCATCAGGCACGCGGTTCGCGATGCACAGCCGGAATCCTGGCTGCTTCTACGCCTGGTTGAAGAAGCCGCCGCGCTCGAGCAGGCGCGCGCGCTCCTCCGCGGAGACCTCGACGTTGCGCGGCGTCAGGAGGAAGACCTTGTCCGCGACGCGCTGCATGCCGCCGTCGAGCGCGTACGTCAGGCCGCTCGTGAAGTCGATGAGGCGCTTCGCGAGGTCCTGGTCGCAGCTCTGGAGGTTGAGGATCACCGGGACGCCGTCCTTGAACCGGTCGGCGACCTGCTGCGCGTCGTTGAAGCTCCGCGGCAGGACGAGGTGGACGCGGCTCGTGCCCGGGCTCGGAAGCGACTCGACGCCGCGCAGCCGGCGCGGCTCGGGGGCCGGGCGGAGGACGCTCGTGCGCGCGACCGTGTCGGTCGGCTCCGGATCCGTCCAGTCGTCGAACTCGCCCCGGCCCTTGCGCCGCGGCGCGAGCCGGCGGACGTTCGGGCGGTCGGCGTAGGCGCGCTGCAGCTCCTCGTCCGTGAGGTAGCCGTCCTCGTCCCACTCCTCCTCCTCGGCGATGCCGAAGTAGACAAGGGTCTTGTTCCACACGTCGCCGAACCCCATGGGTGGGCCGAATGGTACCGCCCCCGTTGGACGGTTCAGTGCGGACGGCTCAGCTCCAGAGCACGGAGCCGAGGCGGACGTACGTCGCCCCTTCCTCGGCGGCGACGCGGTAGTCCTGGCTCGTCCCCATCGACAGCTCGTGGAGGCCGTGCGCCGCCGCCAGCTCGCGCAGCCGGCGGAAGTACGGCCGCGACTCCTCGGGGTCGCCGGTCGCCGGCGGCATCGTCATCAGCCCGCGTGCGGCCGGGTACAGCTCGAGCATCCGCTCGATCTCGCTGGGCTCGACGCCGGACTTCGACGCCTCGCCGGAGAGGTTGACCTCGATCAGCGCCGGGATCGTCAGCTTCGCGGCCGCGGACTCCGAGTCGAGGGAGTGGCAGAGCTCGCAGATGACGCTGACCGTCCTCGCCTTGCGGCTCTGGAGGTGGCCGATGAAGTGCCAGCGAAACACGCTCCCGTAGGTCGCGTGTTTCGCCACGAGGTCCTGCGCCCGGTTCTCTCCCACCACCTCGACGCCGGCGTCGGCGAGGGCCTGCATGTCCTCGACGGAGACGTACTTCGTCGCGGCGACGACGGTGACGCCGGGGCCGACCTCGTCGCGGACGCGCTCGTAGCGGGCACGGATCTCGTCAGGCGACGTACGCGATCACTCCCTGGCGTCCCGTCCTGCCGTGGTCACGCCGGTGGGAGAAGAACGTGTCGGCACCGCACGACGTGCAGAGGTCGAAGCGCTCGATCCGCTCGCAGCCCGCCGCCCGGAGCGCGCGCTCGGCGGACGTCCACAGGTCGAGCTTCCCGTCCCGGACGACGTCGTCGCCGAACGCCTCGCGGAACGGCGCGGCCACCTCGTCTCCGACCTCGTAGCAGCATGGGCCGATCGACGGGCCGATCGCGGCCGCGAGCCCGCCGCCGCCGAGCACGCGGACGCCCGCGCCGACGATCCCGGCGAGCAGGCCGCGCCAGCCGGCGTGGAGGATCGAGAGAGCCGGCGGGCGCTCGTCGGCACGCGCGATCGCGATCGGCAGGCAGTCGGCGGTGAGGAGCAGCATCGCGCGCCCCGCCTCGTCGCTCCAGAGCCCGTCGCAGTGGTCGTAGACCGTGCCCGGCGTGACGATCCCGCGCGGCTGCGCGCGCGAGACGGTGGCGCCGTGCCGCTGCCACGCCATCGTCGCGCCGTCGGGGTCGGCGGCGGCCTCCTCGCAGAGGCGGATGCGGTTCTCGACGACGCGCGCGGGGTCGTCCTCGGTGCGGATGCCGAGGTTGAGCGACTCGAACGGCCCGTCGCTGACGCCGCCGAGCCGGGTCGAGAAGGCCACCCGGTACGGCCCCGGGGCAGCCCATTCGATCAGAGCGAGATCCCCCACCCGTCCACCTTCTCACGCGAGCCGAACTCGAGGGCGACGTCGTGCGCCTCGACGTCCGGGCCGCGCAGCGTCGCCTGCTCGGAGTGGTAGCAAAACGCCTCGGCCCCGTCGGGATCCTGATACGTGACGCCGACGAACGACTGGCGCGGCGCCTCCACCGCGTACGGACCGACGACGACGCGTCCCGGCGCCGCCGTCGCGCCCGTGCGGAACATCGACGCGATGCCGTTCACCGCGCCGCGCTCGTTCGCGTGCAGTGCGAGCTGGGGCAGGTGCGGCACCTTCGCCACGAGCCCTTCGACCCATCGCCCGTTCGGGAGCGTCGCGTGGAACCAGCCCCAGCGGTCGGCGTGCCGGCGGCCGAACAGGTGCGCCTGCTGGCCGGGCTCGGCGTCGAGCTCGTGGCGCACACCGTCGATCTCGACGACGCCGGAGATCGCGAGCGACGGCTTGACGACGACCACCTGCGTCGACGCAAGCGGGCGCAGCAGACGCCGCGTGTATGCAAACGGCCGCTGCGTCGCGGCGAAGGTCAGCTGCCAGCGCGCGCCGTCGACCTCACCCGCTGCCGCGTCGTCGTCGAGGCGGCCCGGGCCGAGCTCGAGCGGCCAGCCCGTGCCGGGCGTCCGCAGCGCCTCGAGCGGGAGCGTGGTCTTCCGTGCGCGCGGCGCCTCGGCGGTCCAGTCGGCGAGCCAGAGCGCCGCCTCTCCCTCCTCGTCCGGATCGGTCGGCACGCGCAGCGAGTAGCGGATCCAGAACCGGCCCGCGACGGTCACGTACCAGACCTCGTAGCGTCCCGGCCTTCCGTCCCAGCGGAGCGCGTTCTCGTTCACGCCGTGCCGGCGAGCCTGCGCGCCCGCCGAAGCAGCTCGTCGCGCGTGTTCAGCTCGGGGTTGTCGACGACCGCGTCGAGCAGCTCCCGCAGGACCCGGCCGATCGTCGGCCCGGGCTTGAGCCCGAGCTCGATCAGGTCGTCTCCGCTCACCGCGAGATCGGCGAGCCGGTGCGGGCTCCCCTGCTCCGCCTCGACCGCCGCGCGGAACCGGGCGAGCCGCTCGAGCTCCTCCGCGGGCGGCGGCTCTCCGCCCGAGCCGCGCTTGCCGAGGAGGTCGGCCTCCTTGTGGTCGAGCAGGTCGCGCGCGCCCTCGTCCCCGTACTTCGCGAGGAAGCGCCGCGCCCGCTGCGGGTCCGGCTCGCCCGGCTTGAACATGTGGTGGCGGACGATCCAGACGACGCGCTTGCGCAGCGCGTTCGGATAGCGCAGCCGCCGGAGCGCCCGGTCGGCGAGCTCCGCGCTCACCTGCTCGTGGCTGCGGCCCGAGTAGCCGCGCTTCGCGTAGTAGTGCAGCCGCCCGTCGGTGCCGCGCCAGGCGACGTGCGGCTTGCCGAGGTCGTGGAAGAGCGCGGCGAGCCGCACGGCGAGCGACCGGTGCGCGTCGGACGCCGCCTGTACGACCGCGAAGGTGTGCTCGTCGACGGTGAGATCGTGGTAGCGGCTCTCCTGGTCGAATCCGATCGCCTCGCGGAACTCGGGGAGCAGCTCGCCGAGCACGCCGGTGTCGCGCGCGAGGCGGAGCGCGCGGGCCGGCTCGCGGCCGAGCAGGAGCTTCGACAGCTCGCCCATCCCGTCCGCCTGGAGGCCGCCGCCGACGCGCTCGCCGGAGACGAGCCGCACCGCCGGCGCCTCCTCGCGCAGCTGCTGCAGCGTCGCCTCGTCCGGCTCGAAGCCGAGCTGCGAGACGAAGCGGAGCGCGCGGACCATGCGCAGCGGGTCCTCCTGGAAGCTCCGCGGCGAGACGGTGCGCAGGATCCCCGCCTCGAGATCGGCGCGGCCGCCGACGGGGTCGACGAGCTCGCCGGTGGCGAGCCGTCGCGCCATCGCGTTCACCGTGAAGTCCCGGCGCCGCATGTCGTCCTCGACGGAGAGCGACGGGTCGGCGACGATCTCGAAGTCGTGGCGCCCGGGGCCGGTGCTCCGCTCGGCACGCGGCGGCGCGAACTCGATCCCTCCGCGCGCGAGCGCCCGGACCCGCCGGTCGCGCGGATGGAGCCGCACGCCGACGAGCCTCCCGGCGACGACGAGGTCCTCGACGCGGCCGTACGGCTCGAGCGCGCGCTTCAGCCCCTCGGTGTCGACGCCGGGGACGAGGAAGTCCGCATCCTTCGAGTCGAGCCCGAGCAGCTCGTCGCGCACCGCGCCGCCGACGAGATACGCGTCGAGCCCGAGCGAGCCGACGTAGTCCTCGATCTCCTTCCGCACAGCCTCATTCTCACGCGAACGCGGGGGCCGAAGCGGAAGGCGCGCCGCAGGCGGCCTTCCGCGGAGGCCGACCCAGCGCGGGGGCGCCGCGAAGCGCCGCCCGCGCGCGACTCCCGTTCGAGTCGCCTCCACTCCGACGAGCCTTCCGCACGGAGCGCGCCGGAGACCGCGCTCTCCGGCGCGCGGAGTTCCGCCGCACAGCTCGGAGAAGCGGAGCGTCTCCGAGCTACGCGAGCGCGATCGCTTCGATCTCGACGAGCGCGCCCGAGGGGAGCTTCGCCACCTCCACGGTGGAGCGCGCCGGCGGGTTGTCGCCGACGTGGCGCGCGTACACCGAGTTCATCCCCTGGAAGTCGCCGAGGTCCTGGAGGAAGACCGTCGTCTTCACGAGCCGGTCGAGGCCGGTGCCCGCCTCCTCGAGGATCGCCCGGATGTTCGCGAACACCTGCTCGGTCTGCTCCTCGATCGAGCCGCCGGCAAGCTCCTTGTCCCCCGGCCGCAGGGCGAGCTGCCCCGAGACGAAGACGAAGCCGCCGGCGCGGATCGCCTGGGAGTACGGCGCCCCCTGGAACGGGGCGGGCGCCGACTCGGTGCGGACGACGGTCTTATCGGCCACGGTGTCCTCCTTTGCTCTCGCATGCCTGTGCCAGCGCGACCCCGAGCGCCTTGAACATCGCCTCGAGCACGTGCTGCGTGTCCGTTCCGTTCAGGAGGCGCACGTGCACGGTGAGGCCGGCGCCCTCGGCGAGCCGCTCGACGAAGCGGCGGGCGACGTCGGTGCCGAGGCCGCCGATCCGCGCCTGGGAGAGGTCGACGTTCGAGACGACGAGCGGCGCGTCCGCGGCCTCGAGCGCGACGTGGGCGAGCGCCTCGGACGAGGTCATGAACGCGGACCCGTACCCGCGCGCGCCCGGCGCGTGCAGCGGACCGGCGAGCGCCTCGCCGAGCGCCCGCCCCGCGGCGGTCACCTCCGCCTCGGCGTCGCCCGGCTCGACCTCGAGCACGAGGTCGAGCTGCGCCGCCTCTGCCAGCCGCTCGAGCAGCCGGTCGAGCACGGGGACGCCGGTCTCGACGCTGGCGACCCCGGTCCCCCCGAAGTCGACCCGGATGCCGCTCCGGCCCGCGGCTGCGTCCCCAGCGCCCATGGTCGCGGAGGCTACCGCCGTGGTTCGAAACTCGCCCGTATTGGTTGCAAAGATGGGCCGATCGGCCCATCGCATTGTCCTCCGATTGGACTAGGGTCAAATACGGGGAACGAATGGAGAGGGCACGGGTGGGTCTCGCGATGGGGATCGCGGCCCTTGTCGCCGTCGGCGGCGTAGCCGCGGCGACCGGTCGCATCGACGGCGCGCACGCAGAGGCGCGAACCCTCGTCGTCGGCTACCGCACCCCGGCCGATCTCGCCGCGGCGCTGCGCGGGACCGGAGGCGTCGTCGTCCGGCGGCTGCCCGCGCTGCGCGCCGCCGAGGTGCGGACGCGGGAGGCTGCGCCGGCGCTCCGCCGCGCGCCGGGCATCCGCTCCGTCTCCGCGCCCGTCGCGCGCCGTGCCGCCGCGGAGCCGGCGCTCGCGCCGACCGCGGCGAGTCCCGACGCCCCCTTGGAGTGGCAGTACGCCGGCGCGGACGAGACCGGCGTCCCCGACAGCGTCCTTCGCGCCGCCTCCTCTGTCCGCATCGCCGTCGTCGACACGGGAGCCGACCTGACCGCGCCGGACCTCGCCACGAAGTCCCCCACCGCGTACAACACGCGCACCGGTACCGGCGACGTCCGCGACGACAACGGACACGGCACCTTCGTCGCGTCGATCGCCGCGGGCTCGGTCACGAACGGTGAGGGAATCGCCGGCTTCGGCGGCGACGCGCAGCTCCTCGTCGTCAAGGCGGGCTCCGCCGACGGGACGTTCACCGACGTCGACGAGGCCGCCGGGATCATCTACGCGATCGACCACGGCGCCCGGATCGTCAACCTCAGCTTCGGCGGCCCCGGGACGACGCCGATCGAGCGCCACGCGATCCAGTACGCGATCGACCACGGCGCGCTCGTCGTCGCGGCGGCCGGCAACGAGTACTCGCAGGGCAATCCGGTCGAGTACCCGGCGGCGCTCCTGCAGCCGGTCGGCTCGGACGGCGCCGGCGGCGCCGGGCTCTCCGTCGGCGCCTCGAACCAGGCGGCTGCGCGCGCCCGCTTCTCGAACACGGGCTCGTGGATCTCGTTGACGGCGCCCGGCACGAACGTCTTCGGGGACGTGTCGTCGCTCTCGTCGCCCGTCGCGTATCCGCGCGCCGCGCTCCCCGGGTCGTCGGCCGGACTCTACGGCTACGCGAGCGGCACGTCGTTCGCGGCGCCGCAGGTCGCGGGTGCCGCCGCGCTCGTGTGGGCCGCGAACCCGGCCCTGACCGCGCAGCAGGTGGCGCAGATCCTCAAGCAGACCGCGTCGGGCCGTGGACGCTGGACGCCCGACCTCGGGTTCGGCGTCGTCGACGTCGCCGCCGCCGTCGCGACGGCCCAGTCCGGCCAGGCCGGCGTGCTCCTCTCGGGCAACCGCGTCAGGTCGAAGCTTCACCTGACCTGGAGCGGGGACGCGAGCCGCTACACGCTGACGCTGACGAGCGCCGGCTCGAGCCGGACCGTGCTGTCGGCGACCTCGAACACGAGCGCCTGGGTGACGCTGAAGCCGGGCCGCGCGTACGCGTTCACGGTCGCGGCGATCGACCAGAGCGGCGCGACCGCGGCGACGTCGGCTCCGCTCACGGTCGCGGTGCCCAACCGGCGGCAGACCGCCGGCAAGTAGTCCGGGGCGTCAGGCTTCGACGCGCTCGATCCGCGCGCCGAGCGCCCTCAGGCGCTCGTCGATCCGCTCGTAGCCGCGGTCGATCTCGCGCACGTTCCCGATCGTCGACGTCCCCTCGGCGCACAGCGCCGCGAGCAGCATCGCCATGCCGGCGCGGATGTCGGGGCTCGACATGCGCTCGCCGTAGAGCCGCGCCGGGCCGGTGACGACGACGCGGTGCGGATCGCAGAGGATGATCCGCGCGCCGAGGTTGACGAGCTTGTCGACGAAGAACAGCCGGTTCTCGAACATCTTCTCGAAGATCATCACGGTCCCGCGCGCCTGGGTTGCGACGGCGACGGCGATCGACGTGAGGTCCGCCGGGAACGCCGGCCACGGGCCGTCGTCGATCTTCGGGATATGACCGCCGACGTCGTCCTCGATCAGCAGGTCCTGGCCGTCGGGGACGCGGATGCTCGTGCCCTCGACCTCCATGCGGATGCCGAGCCGCCGGAACACCGGCGTGATCGCGACGAGATCCTCGGGACGGCAGTTCTCGATCACGATCTCGCCCTCGGTGATGGCACCGAGGCCGATGAAGCTCGCCACCTCGATGTGGTCGGGCGCGATCGTGTGCTCGCCGCCGTGCAGCGACTCGACGCCGGTGAGGCGGAGCCGGTTCGTCCCGACCCCGTCGATCTCCGCGCCGAGCGCGACGAGGAAGCGGCAGAGGTCCTGGACGTGCGGCTCGCACGCCGCGTTGTCGAGCGTGGTCTCGCCGCGCGCGAGCGTCGCCGCCATCACGGCGTTCTCCGTACCGGTCACGCTCGCCTCGTCGAGGAAGACGTTCGCGCCGGCGAGGCCGGACGTGCGCATCGTGAAGCGCCGGTTCGCCTCGATCTCGACGCCGAGCTTCTCGAACGCGTGCAGGTGCGTGTCGACGCGGCGCCGGCCGATGACGTCTCCGCCGGGCGGCGGGACGATCGCGCTGCCGAAGCGCGCGAGCAGCGGGCCGGCGAGCAGCACCGACGCGCGGATGCGGCTGCACAGCTCCTCGTCGAGCTCCGTCTTCGTCACGTTGGCGGCCTGGACGCGGACGTCGTTGTCGCCGAGCCAGTCGACCTCGACGCCGAGATCGGCCATCAGGTCGAGCATCGTCTGGACGTCGAGGATGCGCGGGACGTTGTGGAGGACGACCTCGGCGTCCGTCAAGAGGCAGGCCGCGAGGATCGGCAGGGCGCCGTTCTTGTTCCCGGCCGCGCGGATGCGGCCGTTGAGCGGGCGCGCGCCCTCGATGAAGAACGCGTCGGCGAGGGCTGGTGCCACGGCCACGGGAGGCTATCCTAGCCGGGCCGTGACTCCGACCCGCGACCAGGCCTGGCAGACGCTGACGAAGTACACGAGCAGCGAGTCGCTCCTGCGGCACGCGCTCGCGGTCGAGGCGTCGACGGCTGCGTACGCGGAGCGCTTCGACGGCGACGAGGAGCTCTGGCGGGTGGCGGCGCTCCTCCACGACTTCGACTACGAGATGCACCCGACGCTCGACAAGCATCCGCAGGACGGCGCGCCGATCCTCCGGGAGGAGGGCTATCCCGAGGAGATCGTCGAGACGGTGCTCTCGCACGCGGAGCATCTCGGCCTGCCGCGCGACACGCCGCTGAAGCGGGTGCTGTTCGCGTGCGACGAGCTCTCCGGCTTCGTGCACGCGTGTGCCCTCGTGCGCCCGACGGGGCTCGAGGGGCTCGAGCCGAAGTCGGTGCGGAAGAAGCTGAAGCAGCCGTCGTTCGCGGCCGGCGTCCACCGCGAGGACGTCTACAAGGGCGCGGAGGAGCTCGGCGTCGACCTCGACGAGCACATCGCGACCGTCGTCGAGGCGTTGAAGCCGATCGCGGCGGAGCTCGGGCTCCCCGGCTAGACGCCGAGGGCGGCGACGAGCCGCTGGAGATCGTCCTCGCTCGTCCACCAGCCGCACGAGGCGCGGAGCAGGTTCCGTCCCGGGAGCTCGCGGACGATCACGCCCTCCTCGTGCAGCGACGCGACGAGCTCCGTCGGGTCGCCGGGCGGACGGAATGAGACGAGCGTCGAGTGGCCGGGCGGCGTCAGCACCTCCACCCGCTCCGCGAGCAGCTCGCGGCAGCGCGCCGCCGTCTCCGCCGCGCGCTCGTACCGCCAGTCCGGGTGCGTGCCGAGCGCCGTGACGAGTCCGGCGAGCGTCGGCCCGCCGATCCAGCCGGAGTCGAACCGCGCCGCGCCCTCCTTCGGCGTGAACGCGCCCGACGGCTCGTACGCCGACTGCGCCAGGTACCCCGGCGCCGCGACGCGCAGCCGCTCCGGGTCGCGGACGTAGAGCGCGCCGGTCGGGTCCGGTCCGCACAGCCACTTCTGCGCCGACACGGTGTAGAAGTCGAACGGCCCCGCCTCGACGGGGATCGCGCCGGCCGACTGCGCCCCGTCGACGAGCACCGGCACGCCGCTCTCCTCCTTCACCCGCGCGAGCTCGAGCCGCCGGCCGGTCGTCCAGAGCACGTGCGAGGTGGCGATCAGCCTCGTCCTCGGCGTCACCGCCGCGAGGATCGCGTCCTCGTCGCCGTCCGTGACGACGACGCGCGCGCCCGACGCGTGCACGGGGCCGATCAGGCCGAAGTGCTCCTGGTCGGTCGTGACGATCTCGTCCTCCGGGCGGAGCCCGAGCCCGAGGAGCACGACCGCGCAGCCGCGCGACGTCGAGTCGACGAGCGCGACGCGCGCCGGGTCGACGCCGATCACCGCCGCGAGCCCGCGCCGCGCCGTCTCGCGCAGCTCGAGCACCGCGTCGAACTGCGCGCGGCCGCTGCGCCCCTCGCGCAGCTCGCGCTCGACCTGCGCCGTCATCGCCTCGACCGTCGCCCGCGCGAGCGGCCCGTTCGTCCCCGCGTTGAGGTACGCGTATCGCTCGAGCACCGGCAGCTGCGCCCGCGCCTCCTCGAACGTCATCCGGCCGTCACCTCCACCGGCGCATGATCCGAGAGGAGGCGGCCGTCGACGCGGCGCCGCTCCTCGGGCCAGACGTACGGCTCGGTCGCCGGCAGCCCGCGCACGAGGACGTGGTCGATCCCCGGGCCCGGCGCCGAGTACCCCCACTTCCGCAGGTCGGCCATCGTCCGGGAGCGCGACGGCGCGACGTTCGTATCGCCGCAGAGGAAGACGGGCTCGTCCGGTGCCGCGAGCCCGTCGAGGAAGGCGGCCGCGCGCCGCAGCTCCGCGTCCGGGACGCGATCGTCGGAGGCGAGGGCCGTGGCGTGGAGGCTGGAGGCGAGGGCGGTGCCGCCGCCGTCCGGCAGCGCCACGCGCACGGCGAGGCAGACGCGCCGCTCCTTCGCCCAGGCGAGCCGGGTGACGAGATCGAGCCCGAGCCAGCGCGCCTGCTCGCGGCGGAAGCGGCGCGGGTTGAGGACGAGCGTCCGCTGCTCGAGCACGCGCAGCCGCGGCGAGACGAGCACGGCGTTCGCCTGGCCGGTGAAGGCCGAGCGCAGGAAGCCGTGGTGGACATCCGTGATCGGCTTGCCCAGCGGCCCCGTCCACGGGACAGGCCCGATGCGCGGGCGGGCGGCGACCGCGCCGACGGCCGTCATCCCGCTCCAGCCCCCGAGCCGCCGGAGAGCCCAGACCGGCACCTCCTGGAGAGCGAGCAGATCCGGGCCGTCGGCGGACGCGACCCGGACCATCTCCTCGAGGAAGTCGCGTCGCTCGGGCGGGTCGGCGTTGCCGTGAAACACGTTCCACGTGCGGGCGAGGAGCGGCACGGGCGTAGCCTACGGCGGATGCACGTGCTTCTCGCCGACCCTCCGGCGTTCACGCCGACGTACGACCACGAGCTCGCCGCCGCGCTCGTCCGCGCGGGCGCCGAGGTCGAGCTCGTGACGTCGCGGTTCCGCTTCGGCGACGTGCCGGCCCCGGAGGGGTACGTGCGCGCGGAGGTCTTCTACCCGCTCTCGTCGCGGCTGTTCGGCCGCTCGCGCCTCCGCGTGCCGCTGAAGGTCGCCGAGCATCCGTTCGGGCTCGCCGCGCTGCGCCGCCGCCGCGCCGACGTCGTCCACCTCCAGTGGCTCGCCGCGCCCGAGCTCGACGACAAGCTGCTGCGCGTGCCCGCGCCGAGCGTCTTCACGGCGCACGACCTGCTGCCGCGGCGGACGGCCGACCGCCCGGATCTCTGGCACCGTCTGCTCTCCCGCTTCGACCGCGTGATCGTGCACAGCCTCGCCGGCAGGGACACGCTCTCGGGGCTGCTCGAGGACCCGTCGAGGATCCGCGTCGTTCCGCACCCCGTGTTCGCGAGCGACCCCGAGCGGCGTGACGACGGGCGCACCGTGCTCGCCTTCGGCGTCATCCGCCCCTACAAGGGCCTCGGGGACTCGATCGAGGCGGTGCGGCGCGCCGGCGGCGCGCGGCTGCTCGTCGCCGGAGATCCGCTCGAGCCGATGGACCGGTACCGCGCGGCGGCGGCGGGGCTCGACGTCGAGTGGCGGCTCGGCTACCTGCCGCAGGCCGAAGTCGACCGCGCGCTCGGGGAGGCGACCGTCGCCGTCTTCCCGTACCGGCCGGAGCTCGACCAGAGCGGCGCGCTGCTGCGCGCGCTCGGCGCCGGCGTCCCCGCGATCGCGTACGACGTCGGCGGCGTCGCCGAGCCGGTGCTCCGCTACGGCGCCGGGCGCGTCGTCCGGGCCGGCGACGTCGAGGCGCTGGCGGCGGCGATCTCGGAGCTGCTCGGCGACGCCGGCGCGCTCGCGGCGGCGCGCGCCGGCGCCCGCCGCGCACGCGAGGAGCTGACGTGGGACGCTTCCGCACGAACGCACCTCACGATCTACGAGGAGATCGCGTGATCTTCCGCCGCCGCTTCTCCGACGTCGTCTCCCGCCAGCTCGACGTCTTCGCCGAGGACGAGGCCGATCTCATCGCCGACTGCCGCGCGGCCGAGCGGACGTACGACCGCGCACCGCGCGACGAGGCCGAGGCGCGCTACGGCGAGTACGTCGACCTCGTCGAGACCGCGACGGAGGCGCTCGCCGACATGCGCGACCGCTTCAAGCTGACGCTCGAGGAGGACGCGGCCGAGGAGTACGAGGCGGCGTTCAACCGGGCCGTCCGCAGGCGCTGGCCGCCGTTCGGCCTCGAGATCGAGAACCGGTGACGCGCGTCGAGGAGCTGCTCGCGGAGATCGCCGAGTGGGCGCGAGGCGAGCCCGACGTCCGCGCGGCGCTCCTGCTCGGGTCGCAGGCGCGGACCGAGGAACCGGCCGACGAGTGGTCGGACGTCGACGTCGTCCTGTTCGTCGACGACCCGGCCCGTCGCATCGACGACGACGCCTGGGTCTCCCGCTTCGGCACGCCGGAGCTGACCTTCGTCGAGGCAACCCCCGTCGGCGGGACCCGCGAGCGCCGCGTCCTCTACGGCGACGGGCTCGAGGTCGACTTCGCGGTCGTTCCCCCGACCGCCGCGGGCGGCCTCGCCGCGGACCCCGAGGTCGTAGGCGCGGTGCAGCGCGGGCACCGCCTTCTCCACGACGAGCTCGGCCTCGCGGAGGCAATCGCACAGCTCGCCGACGCCGCGCCGCCGCCGCTGCGCGATCCCGCGGAGGTCGTGGACGACTTCTGGTACCACGCGCTCTGGACGGCGAGGAAGCACCGCCGTGGCGAGGAGATCACCGCACGTGCCTGTCTCGAGTCCCGGCTGAAGCCGCTCCTGCTCGAGCTCGCGCGCACGCACGCGCTCGGGGACGACCCGCGCGCGGACACGTGGCACGGCGCCCGCTTCGCCGAGCGCTGGGCCGACCCGGCTGCGCTCCGTGCTCTCTGGCACGCGACCGCGCGCTCGCCCCATGAGCTGCCGGAGGCGCTCTGGCGCCTCTGCGACGCCTTCGACGCGCTCGCCGCCGAGACGACGGAGCCGCGCCCCGGCGCCGCCGCGGCGCGCGCCCGCCTCGCCGAGCTGCTGCCGCTCGCCTGAGATGACGCGCATCGAGGACTACGCGCTGCTCGGCGACCTCCAGACGGCGGCGCTCGTCTCCCGCGACGGTTCCGTCGACTGGCTCTGCCTCCCCCGCTTCGACTCGGGCGCCTGCTTCGCCGCGCTCGTCGGCGACGTCGACAACGGGCGCTGGCTGCTCGCGCCCGAGACCGGCGGCACCCCGGCGCGCCGCTACGTCACCGACACGCTGATCCTCGAGACGACGTGGACGACCGCCGACGGCTCGGTTCGCGTGCTCGACTTCATGCCTCCGCGTGACGGCGCGCCCGAGCTGATCCGCATCGTCGAGGGCCTCGACGGCCGGGTCGCGGTCCGGTCGGAGCTCGTCGTCCGCTTCGACTACGGGAGCGTCGTACCGTGGGTCACGCGGGTCGGCGACGCGCGCATCGCGATCGCAGGCCCCGACGCGCTCTGTTTCCGGACGCCGGCCCGGACGCGAGGCGAGCGGATGCGGACGGTCTCCGAGATCGTCGTCGCGGAGGGCGAGCGCGTCCCGTTCACGCTCGCGTGGTTCCCGTCCCACGTCGACCCGCCTGCCGCGACGAACGCGGAGGAGGCGCTCGCGTACGCCGAGACGTTCTGGCGCGACTGGAACGAGAGCCGGACGGTGTCGGTCCCGGCCGAATGGCGCGACCCCGTCCACCGCTCCTTGACGGTCTTGAAGGCGCTGACGTACGCGCCGACCGGCGCCGTCGTCGCAGCTCCGACCACCTCGCTGCCGGAGCGGATCGGCGGCGCCCGCAACTGGGACTACCGCTACTGCTGGCTCCGCGACGCGACGCTGGCGCTGCTCACGCTGCTGAACGCCGGGCACGAGGACGAGGCGGCGCGGTGGCGGCGGTGGCTGCTCCGCGCGGTCGCCGGCGATCCGGCGGCCCTGCAGATCATGTACGGCGTCGCCGGAGAGCGGCGGCTGACCGAGCTCGAGCTGCCCTGGCTCGCCGGCTACGAGCGCTCGACGCCGGTGCGGATCGGCAACGCGGCGAGCGAGCAGCTGCAGATCGACGTCTACGGCGAGGTGATGGACGCGCTCTACCAGGCCCGCGTCCACGGCCTGCCGATCGAGCCGCCCGCCTGGGAGCTCCAGAAGGTCCTGCTCGACTACCTCGCGGACGCGTGGCGTCGGCCGGACCAGGGGATCTGGGAGAGTCGCGGCGAGCCCCGCCACTTCGTCCTCTCGAAGGTGATGGCGTGGGTGGCGTTCGACCGCGCCGTGCGCACGGTGGAGACGCAGGGGCTCGACGGCCCCGCCGACCGCTGGCGCGCCGAGCGCGACGCCGTCCACGACGAGGTCTGCAGGAAGGGCTTCGATCCGGGCCTCGGCTCGTTCACCCAGTCGTACGGCTCGCGGGAGCTCGACGCGAGCCTGCTGCTGATCCCGCTCGTCGGCTTTCTCCCCGGTTCCGACCCGCGCGTCCGCGGCACGGTCGAGGCGATCGAGCGGGAGCTCGTGGAGGACGGGCTCGTGTTGCGGTACCGCACGCGCGAGAACGGCGTCGACGGGCTCCCGCCCGGCGAGGGCGTCTTCCTTCCGTGCTCGTTCTGGCTCGTGGACTGCCTCGAGCTGCTCGGCCGCCACGACGACGCGTGCGCCCTGCTCGAGCGCCTGCTCGGACTCGCCAACGACCTGGGCCTCCTCGCCGAGGAGTACGACCCGGCCGCCGGCCGCCTGCTCGGGAACTTCCCGCAGGCGTTCACCCACCTCGCGCTCGTCAACTCGGTCTTCAACGTCGTGCCGCACTTGCCGTCGCCGATGCACCGGCGTCACGCACGCGCCCGCTAGCGCGGGCACACTGAGGTCGTGGACGCCGCGGGCGACTTCCGCCTCGACGAGCTCGGGACGGTGCAGTTCGAGCGCCTCTGCGTCGAGCTCCTCCGCCTCGACACGGACCGCGCCGACCCGCACCCGTGGGGCCTCTCGCTGCGGCTGCCGGAGGGCGTCGACGCACCCGGCGCGGGCCGCCTCGGCGGGCCGGCGCTCGTGCTCGTCGCGTGGATCCGCCCCGGCGCCTCCGCCCCGGAGCGGCTGCGCGATCTCGTCGCCGACGCGCTCGCATCGTCGGAGGCCCGTTCGGTGCTCGTGGCGACGAACCTCCCGGCGGCGCCCATCCCGGGAATCCGCGCCACGGTCCTCGGTCCGGCGGAGCTGTGGCAGCTCTACGCCGACGCGCCGACGGTTCGCTTCCGCGTGCCGAGCGCGCTCGGCGTCGCCGACCTCGACGCGCTCGTCCCGGCCGAGGCGGCGCGGCGCTCGACCGCCGACGTCGAGGCCGCGCTGGAGCTCGCGCGCGTGTTCGTCCCGACCCGTGCGTACCTCGAGTCGCTCCGGGTCCTCGAGCGGCACCGGTTCGCCGTGCTGACCGGGCCGCCGGAGATGGGCAAGACGGCGATCGCGCGCATCGTCGGGCTCGCGGCGCTCACCGACGGCTGGGAGGTGCACGAGTGCATCCGCCCCGACGAGCTCTGGACCCGGTTCGCGCGCGACCGGCGCCAGGTGTTCGTCGCCGACGACGCCTTCGGCTCGACCGAGTACCGGCCGGACGCAGCAGACCGGTGGGCCGTCGAGCTCGACGCGATCCTGCGCGCGATGGACGACCGGCATTGGCTGCTGTGGACGTCACGGCCCGCGCCGCTCAGGGCCGGGCTGCGGCGGATCCACCGCGAGCACGGCGTCGAGCGGTTCCCCCAGCCGGCCGAGATCGGCGTCGACACGGCGCTCCTCGACGTGTCGGAGAAGGCGCTCGTCCTCTTCCGGCACGCGAAGGCCGCCGCGTTGCCGCACCGGGCGACCGAGCTCGTCCGGGCGGAGGGCTGGCGCATCGTCTCGCACCCGCACTTCACGCCGGAGCGGATCCGGCGGTTCGTCGCCGGGCGGCTGCGCGAGCTCGCGTCGGGCTCGTCGAGCACCGACGTCGCCGCGCTCGTCGCGGACGAGATCCGCGAGCCGACGGCGGCGATGGCGGAGTCGTACCGCGCGCTCGCACCGGATCACCGCGCCGTCCTGCTCGCGCTCCTCGACGCCCCGCCGGGCCCCGTCTCCGAGCGCGACCTCGCGGCCTCCGTGCGGCGCCACTCCCCCGCCGGGCTGCCGCGGCCGCCCGCGGAGATCGTCGACCGGCTCGCCGACCACTTCGTCCGTCCGGTGCGACCCGCGGGCGTGACGTGGGTGCACCCGAGCTGGCGCGACCTCGTGATCGACGAGCTGGCGCAC
>Ga0335070_10003857_pt1 | contig 17486 bp, 15 predicted proteins | sample Lox_Sample_13_FD_206722 | JGI IMG/M metagenome (GOLD analysis project Ga0335070, IMG submission 206722) | Soil microbial communities from Loxahatchee National Wildlife Refuge, Florida, United States - Lox_Sample_1.3 | ecosystem: Environmental > Terrestrial > Soil > Wetlands | place: USA...
CTCGGGGAACTCGGTAATGGCGTTGGTGAACGGGCAACCGCGATAGCCCGGACGCGTGGTCTTGCCGGCGACCGACTTGAACAGCGCCACGATCTGCTGGCGCGGCGAGCCGGGATGGCGGGCGACGACACCGTCCCACCACTGCCAGTAAATCTCGTCGCGCTCCTTGAGATACGCGACGACCAAATCATCCTTGGACGGGAACGTCCGGTAGAGGCTCATCTTGGTGGCGCCGGCGGCCGCGACGATCGTCTCGACGCCGACCGCGCGGATGCCCTGCCGGTAGAACAGGTCCTTGGCGACCTCGAAGATGCGCTCGCGCGCCGGCTTGCCGCCCGACGAAGCGGTGCTCACGGATTTGGGAAGGGTGGCGGCCGACATTCTGCTTGACATGTTACCGACCGGTTCGTAGCGTGTCAACCCATTTTGAGACGAACCAGTCGGTAACATCCGGCGTTTAGGGCCAAGCGGCCAGGGGTCATCATGCAGCAGGCCATCGCCCGTCTCGTCGCGCCGCGCTTCCACTATGGCTGGGTCGTCGTCGCGCTGGTCTTCTTCACGCTGTTGGCGTCGGCCGGGGTGCGCGCCACGCCCGGCGTGCTCATGGTCCCCCTGGAGAAAGCGTTCGGCTGGGACCGCGCCACCATCTCGACGGCGCTGTCGTTGAGCCTGTTCCTCTTCGGCTTCATGGGGCCGTTCGCCGGGGCCGCGATGCAGACCCTGGGCGTGCGCACGACCGTCCTCTTCGCGCTGACGCTCCTCGCGATCGCCGTCTCGGCGAGCTCGCTGATGACCTCACCCTGGCAGCTGATCCTGACCTGGGGGCTGCTGGTCGGCATCGGCACCGGCAGCATGGCGCAGGTGCTGAGCGCGACGATCGCCAACCGCTGGTTCGTGAAGCAGCGCGGCCTCGTCATCGGCATGCTCTCGGCCAGCACCGCCACCGGCCAGCTCGTCTTCCTGCCGATGCTGGCCTCGGTCGCCGAGACGTTCGGCTGGCGGCCGGTCGTCTTCATCGTCGCCGCGGCCGCCGCGGCGGTGATCCCGTTCATCTACTGGCTGTTGCCGGAACGGCCGCGCGATCTCGGCCTCGCCGCCTACGGCTCGGTGACGGCAGACGCGCCGGCGGCGCCGATCGGCCGCAATCCGATCGTGGTCGCCTTCCAGGCGCTCGGCCGCGGCGCGCGGCATCGCGACTTCTGGCTGCTGTTCGGCGGCTGCTTCGTCTGCGGCCTCTCCACCAACGGCCTGATCGGCACGCATCTGATCGCCGCCTGTTTCGACCAGGGCATCCCCGAGGTCCGCGCCGCCAGCCTCTTGGCGATGATGGGCATCTTCGATCTCGTCGGCACGACCATGTCGGGCTGGCTCTCGGACCGTTGGAGCAATCGCTGGCTGCTCTTCTGGTATTACGGGCTGCGCGGGCTGTCGCTGATCTACCTGCCGTACTCCGGCTACACCCTCTACGGTCTGTCGCTGTTCGCGGTGTTCTACGGCCTCGACTGGCTGGCGACCGTGCCGCCGACGGTGCGGCTGACCAACGACATCTTCGGCAAGCAGGACGCGCCGATCCTGTTCGGCTGGATCTTCACCGGCCACCAGATCGGCGCCGCGACCGCCGCCTTCGGCGCCGGCTTCATCCGCACGACGCTCGACAGCTACCTCGAGGCGTTCGTGATCGCGGGACTCGCCTGCGGGGCCGCGGCGCTGATGTCGCTGATGATCGGCCGCGCGCCGAAGCTCGGGGTGCCGGCCGGCTCGCAAGGGGCGGCGGCCTCTTAACCCACTCCCACGACACGCAATATCGGCCTGCGCCGGGCGGCCAATTAGGCTTTGCTCCGGCGCGGCAAACCGGCTAATCAGGCCCGTTCCCTAAATCGGGAGCCCCATCTGGGAGCCTGATTCGATGACCGAGCTTGCCCGGCGCGCGCTGTTGCCGGCCGGCCTCCGCGATGTGCTGCCGCCGGAGGCGGACCAGGAGGCCGACGTCGTCCACCGTCTGATGGCGGTGTGCGCGGCGCGCGGCTATGCGCGCGTCAAGCCGCCGCTGGTCGAATTCGAGGACAGCCTGCTCGCCGGCTCCGGCGTCGCCATGGGGCCGAGTACGTTCCGCCTCATGGACCCGGTGTCGCAGCGCATGCTGGGCTTGCGCGCCGACATGACCTTGCAGATCGCGCGCATTGCGGCGACGCGCCTGCGTCGCCTGCCGCGGCCGCTGCGCCTCTCCTACGCCGGACAGGTGCTGCGTGTGAAGGGCGACGACATCCGTCCCGAACGGCAATTCGGCCAGGTCGGTGCCGAGCTGATCGGCTCGCAATCCGCGGCGGCCGACGCCGAGGCCGTCCTCCTCGCCGCCGACGCCTTGGAGACCGTCGGCATCCCGCAGCTGACGGTCGACCTGTCGTCGCCGCGCCTGGTGCCGGCGGTCATGGCGACCGCCGAGCTCGACGACACCGCGGCGCAGAAGCTGCGCGACGCCCTCGACCGCAAGGACCAGGCGGCGGTGAAGCGGCTCGGCCGCGGCGTCGGTCCGCTGCTCGTCGACCTCCTCAAGACCACCGGCCCCGCCGCGCGCGCACTCCCGGCGCTGGCCCGGCTCGACCTGCCGGCCGATGCCGCGGCCGAGGCGCTGCGCCTCTCCGAGATCGTCGGGCTGATCCAGTTCGCCAAGCCGGATCTGCATCTGACCATCGACCCGGTCGAGCGCCGCGGCTTCGAATATCACACCGGCATCTGCTTCACCTTGTTCGCACGGCGCGGCCGCGGCGAACTCGGCCGCGGCGGCCGCTATCTCGCCGGCGAATCGCTGATGGCGGGGCAGGGCGAGCCGGCCACCGGCTTCACCTTGTTCATGGACACGGTCCTGCGCGCGCTGCCGGAGCCGGCGGCGGCGCGCCGCCTGTTCCTGCCGTTCGGGACACCGCCGGCCGACGCGCGCAAGTGGCGGGACGCCGGCTGGGTCGCGGTCGAGGGGCTCGATCCCGCGGACCCGAAAGCCGAGGCCAAGCGCCTCGAGTGCTCGCATGTGCTGATCGACGGTACGCCGAAAGAGCTGAAGTAGGGGTCGTATGCCAAACGTCACGGTCATCGGGTCGCAGTGGGGCGACGAAGGCAAAGGCAAGATCGTCGACTGGCTGTCCGAGCGCGCCGACATCGTCGTGCGCTTCCAGGGCGGTCACAACGCCGGCCACACGCTCGTCATAGACGGCGTCACCTACAAGCTGTCGCTGCTGCCGTCGGGCGTCGTCCGCCGCGGCAAGCTCTCGATCATCGGCAACGGCGTCGTCGTCGACCCCTGGGCGCTGATTTCCGAGATCGACAACATCCGCGCCAAGGGCGTGGACGTGACGCCGGCGACGCTCAAGGTCGCGGAGAACGTGCCGCTGATCCTGCCGCTGCACGGCGAGATCGACCGGTTGCGCGAAGAGCAGCGCGGCGCCGGCAAGATCGGCACCACCGGCCGCGGCATCGGTCCGGCCTACGAGGACAAGGTGGCGCGCCGCGCCGTGCGGCTGTGCGATCTCGCCGATCCCGCAACCTTGAAGGCCAAGCTCGACGAGCTGCTGCGCCATCACGACGCGCTCCGCCGCGGCATGGGCCAGCCGGTGATCGACCGGCCCGCGCTCGAGAAGAAGCTCGCCGAGATCGCGCCCAAGGTGCTGCCGTTCGCGGCACCCGTGTGGGAGCTTCTCGACGACGCGCGGCACGCCAACAAGCGCGTGCTGTTCGAAGGCGCCCAGGGCACGATGCTCGACATCGACCACGGCACCTATCCGTACGTCACGTCCTCGAACACGGTGGCGGGCTCGGCCGCCGCCGGCGCCGGCGTCGGCCCGAACGCGACCGGCTACGTGCTCGGCATCACCAAGGCCTACACGACCCGGGTCGGCAGCGGGCCGTTCCCGACCGAGCTCACCGACGAGATCGGCCGCGGTCTTGGCGAGCGCGGCAAGGAGTTCGGCGTCGTCACCGGCCGGCCGCGGCGTTGCGGCTGGTTCGACGCCGTCATGGTGCGCCAGGCGGTGCGCGTCGGCGGCATCCGCGGCATCGCTCTCACCAAGCTCGACGTGCTGGACGGCGTGGCCGAGCTGAAGGTCTGCACCGGCTACCGGCTGCGCGGCAAGTCGCTCTCCTATCTGCCCGCCGCCGCCGCCCAGCAGGCCGAGGTCGAGCCGGTCTACGAGACCCTTCCCGGCTGGAGCGAAAGCACGAAGGGCGCCCGCTCATGGGCCGAGCTGCCCGCGACGGCCGTCAAATACATCCGCCGCATCGAAGAGCTGATCGGCGCCCCCGTGGCGCTGCTCTCCACCAGTCCCGAGCGCATCGACACGATCCTGGTGCGAGATCCGTTCGCGGATTGACGCGTCGCGTCATCGCGGGCGCAGCGAAGCGGTCCAGGGTCCGCGTCGCCGCCCCGGATTGCTTCGTCGCGGCACTCCTCGCGATGACGTTCACGCCGCCTCCATCCCTTTGGCGCGGATGATCGGTCGCGCCGTCTGCGACGTCAGCAGCTCGACCAGCGCCTTCGCCGCCGCCGGCTCTTTCGCCGTCGCACTGACGCCGGCGACCATGACCGTGTACTCCTGCAAGTTGCCGGGGAAGGGGCCGAGGATGTCGATGCCGCCGGCGACGGCTGCGAGCTCGGACATCAGCTGCACCGCGACGTCGACCGCGCCGCGCGCCACGAGATCGCCGGTGAGCCCGCCGGCGAGATAGACGCATTTCGCGCGCACGGCGTCGCCGATGCCGAGTTGCTCGATCACCTGGGCGAAGCGGATGCCGCTGGCGCCGACCTTGGTGCAGGCGATCGACTGGGCGTCGAGCAACGCCCGCTTGAAGCCCTCGACCGTAGCGATATCGGGTTTGCGGGTACCGGCTTTGACGGCGAGACCGCTGCCGACCTTGGCGATCGTCCGCACCGAGGCGCCGGCGATGCGCTTCTGCGCGACCATGGCGTCCATCACCGGCGGGGTGAGAATCGTGACGTCGAACGCGTCGCCGCGGACGATCTGCTCCTTGAGCACGTTCGCGGGATTGAACGTGATCGCGAGTTTGTGGCCGGAGCTGCGCTCGAACCCGGGTGCGAGCTCGAGCAGGACGGCGCGGATGCCGTTGGACGAGAAGACGGTGAGCATGACTGGGCCCTTCGGTGAAAGACCCAGGTTAGCTCAAGCCGATACTGCTCGCAGGAGTTTCACGCGCGGGGGGCATGGCCGCGCGGCCGGGGCGCTCCGGATCAGACGTGTTGGTGAGACACCGAATTGGCGGCGATCACGCGCCACGCTTCCGAGTAGCACTCCTCGGCGTAGTTCGAGAGGAGGTCGGAGTCCTTCTTGCTGGACAGGTTCTGGGCGATCCGCTCGGCCGTGGCGGCGCGGCGCATCCACAGCTTCGCTGTGACGGGCAGCATGTCCTTGTGGGCCGACCAGGCTTCGAACTCGCTCATGGGTCCTCCGGATGGCAGCAGGCGATGTGCCCACCGTGCAGAACGAGTGTCGCCGCCAAGTCGCCCTCCCGACGAGCGACATCGCTGCGATAAAATGCGGCCCGGTGTGACAAAACTGGGCTTGCCCGGCGAGGGGGCGCTTAACTATTTCTTTGCCATAACGCCGTTAAGGTTTAGAGCTTTCTTAACTTGGGCAACTGCGACCTGAGTCATGGCGTCTGACGCGCAAACCCTTGATCGGCAGGGACCATCCGGTCCGGCGAAGCCCGCCGGTCCGGCCCGGCCGGCGGCGTCCGCCAAGCCCGCGGCGGCCAAGCCGGGCGCCAAGGCCGCCGGCGGCATGATTACGCTGCAGGACCGCTACACGATCAATCCTGCGCGGCCCTATCCCGAGCTCGCCACGCCGCAAACCCCGGCCTTCGTCGCCGAAGATCCGATGACCCCGGGCGAGCTCCGCGCCGCCCTGATCTGCGACGTCGATCCCTTGCCGCGCATTGACGTGGCGGACAAGCTCAAAGGCCTGGCCCGCCCCGGGCTCACGCAGATCGCGGCGTTCGGCGCCGTCGACTGGCCGGGGGCGGACGGTCAGCGCCTGGCCGTGGTCATCAACCCGCCGCAGGGCGGGCGCCTTGTCCCGATGGGCGCGGTGAAGTTCGCGCCGATGAGCCCCGAGCTGCTGCTGGAACAGGTGGTGCGTCCCGTCGTCACGGGCCTGACGGAGATGTTCCACCGCAACCAGACGCATCGCGGCATCCGGCCCGACAATCTCTTTTTCAGCGATGCGACACGGACGCGCATTGTCCTCGGCCAGGCGGTGACCGCACCCGCGGGTTACTATCAGCCGCCCGCCTTCGAGACCATCGAATGCTCGACCGCCGATCCCGACGGCAAGGGGACGGGGACGCGCGCCGAGGACATGTTCTCCCTCGGCGCCACCTTGCTTGCCCTGCTGATGGGCCATGTGCCGGGTGCCGGTCTCTCGGACGAGGATTTCTTCGCCCAGCGCATCGAGAAAGGCTCGCTCGACGCCGCCATCGATCCGCGCGAGATCCCGCGCGACTTCATCGACGGCCTGCGCGGTTTGATGGCCGACGATTCGCGTGAGCGCTGGACGCTCGAACAGTTCAAGAGCTGGCTCGAAGGCAACCGCGTCACCGCCCCGCGCTCGTACTCGATCGCGCGATCGCATGCGGGATTCGACTTCAACGGCAAGAAATACTGGTCGGCGCCGGCTTTGGCGCTGGCGCTGACCAAGAAGCAGGCCGCCGGCGTCAAAGCCGTGCAATCGGGCGCCGTGCTCGACTGGATGAAGAAGAGCCTGCCGGACAATACGGCCACCGACGCGCTCGCCGCGGTCATGGCCGAGTACGAGGTCGCCGGCAGCGGCGCCAGCGACGACGTGCTGTTGTCCAAAGCCTCGATCGCGATGGATCCGGCGGCGCCGATCCGCTTCGCGGGATACAGCACGCGCCTCGACGGCATCGGGCCGATGATCCTGTCCGGCCAGCGCAAGCCGGGCGGCGTCCAGGCGATCACCGAGATGCTGAAGGCGAACATCCCCTCGTTCTGGCTCGGCAGCCAGCCCAAACACGTGAACCGCGGCGTCGGCCTCAACGCCCATCTCGAGAAGCTCGGCCGCTGGGTCACCGATCCTTCGCCGGGGGCCGGGATCGAGCGCTGCCTTTACGACCTCAATCCGAACCTGCCGTGCCGCAGCCCGATCGTCGCCGGGCGGTGGGTCTCCGACCCCTCGCAGCTCTTGCCGGCCATCGACGCCGTCGCCGCCGGCGGCGGCATGGGCCGGCAGCCGATCGACCGGCATATCGCCGCCTTCCTCGCCGCGCGCTCGCACGCCGACACCACCCAGCTCTTGGGCCTGATGCAGCCGACCAATGTCGACGAGCACTCGGCGATCGGCACCTTGCGTCTGCTCGCCGAGCTGCAGCAGAGCTTCAAGGCCAAGTCGCTGCCGGGGCTCGGCAACTGGTGCGCGGACCTGCTGAAGCCGGTGATAGAGACGTTCCACCACAGGAAGCGCCGCGGCAAGCTGCTCGAGGTGACGATGGGTGTGGCGCGCTCCGGCAACCTGCCGGCGCTGCTGAAGCTCATCGACGACGCCGAGTTCAAGCGGATCGACCGCCGCGGCTTCGAGAAGGCCAAGGAGGACTACGCGAAGGCGGAGGCCGACCTCGCCACTCTCGAGAAGAACAACGCCAAGCGCGTCAGCGACGCGGAGCGCAAAGGCCGCGAGGCCGCCGCCATGATCTCATCGGGCCTCGCCGTCGCGACGGTCGGCATCATGCTGCTGATGAAGTGGATGTGAGCGATGGCGAAGCCGAAAGCCCCCGCCGCGCCCGTCCCCGGCAAGCCGCCCGCCGACCTCGCCAAAGGTACCGGCAAGTCCATCGTCTGGCTGATGGGCGGCCTCGGCCTGTTCGCGATGGTGGCGATCGGCCTCGGCTCGCCGACCTTGCTGATGTTCATGCTCATCGGCTTCGGCCCGACGTTCGCCGCGGCCGCCATCGACCGCGACCCGGAGCGCCACCAGGCGATCGCCGTGGGTGCGATGAGCCTCGGCGCCATGATCCCGATGGTGCTCGGCCAGCTCACGGCACGGGCGGGCTCGGGTTACAGCGTGCTCACCGACCCGTTCGCCTGGCTCGTCGTCTACGGCGCCGCGGGCATCGGCTGGGCGGTGCACACCAGCGTGCCGGTGCTCGTGGTCATGGTCTCGGACATGCGCAACGACTGGAAGCGCAAGGAGCTGCAGAAGCTCCAGGAATCCCTGGTCGAGGAATGGGGCCAGGAGGTGACCAACAAGCGGAAAGCCGCTTAGCGAAAGCCGGGGATCGTCACTGCGAGGAGCGCTAGCGACGAAGCAGTCCAGGGCCGCGACACCAGCCCTGGATTGCTTCGCTGCGCTCGCAATGACGGAAAGAAAAAGCAGTACGCTCTTAATGCGGTCTTGATTCCCGCCGCACCGGCGCCTCTTCCGCCGCGTAGGCCTTCATCGCCTTCTGCAGCTTCTCGAACGCGCGCACCTCGATCTGGCGGACGCGCTCGCGGCTGACCGAGTACTTCTGCGACAGGTCTTCGAGCGTGGTCGGCTCGTCGCGCAGGCGCCGCTCGACGAGGATGTCGCGCTCGCGCGGATTCAGCGATTTCAGCGCCCGCTGCAACAGGCCCTGACGCCGCTCGAGCTCCTGCGCCTCGGCGAGCTTGATCTCCTGGCTCTCGGTATCGTCGACCAGCCAGTCCTGCCACTCGCCTTCGCCTTCGACGCGCAGCGGCGCGTTGAGCGAATGATCCTGCGCCGCCAGGCGCCGGTTCATGTTGATGACGTCGGCCTCCGGCACGCTCAGGTCGTGCGCGATCTTCTTGACGTGCTCGGGGCTGAGATCGCCTTCTTCCATCGCCTGCATCTGGTTCTTCACCTTGCGCAGGTTGAAGAACAGCTTCTTCTGCGCGGCGGTGGTGCCCATCTTCACGAGGGACCACGAGTGCAGGATGTACTCCTGGATGGAAGCGCGGATCCACCACATGGCATAGGTGGCGAGGCGGAAGCCGCGATCGGGGTCGAAGCGCTTCACCGCCTGCATCATGCCGACGTTGCCTTCCGAGATGAGCTCGGAGAGCGGCAGACCGTAACCGCGGTAGCCCATCGCGATCTTCGCGACCAGGCGCAGGTGGCTCGTGACCAGTTTATGCGCGGCTGGCGAATCGCCATGCTCGCGCCAACGTTTGGCGAGCATGTACTCCTCCTCCGGCTCCAGCAGGGGAAACTTACGGATCTCCTGCAGGTAGCGGCCGAGGCTGCCTTCGTTCGTCAGCGCGGGAATCGTCGTGGTGGCCATACGTGTCGCCTCACCCCTGGTACTCGGCCCGTCCGCCACCGGGGGGTCCGGCGTGGACGGTCGATGAGCGGCCCCCTACCCAAATACATCTCTGGAAGCCACCAGGGTCAACCCGGCAACCCCCTATTCCGTTCCGTATTGTTTGCTAGACCTCTAATGGGGCGATGATAGGGCAGAATGTTAAAATTTTCAACAATCATTTACACCGCCTCTAATGTACCTATTAGCGTCTTGATATCTTTGTGGTATTCTCTCTGAAATCGCAACATCTTATGGCTTACAGGATGCTCGAAGCCGAGGGTGAAGGCATCGAGCGCCTGCCGTGATAACCGACTGACTGCGTCAGTTATTCCCGACGTGGCGGCGCGGCGCGGGGCCGGCCGGCCATAGACGGGATCGCCCAACACGGGATGGCCGATGGAGGCGAGGTGGACGCGGATCTGGTGGGTGCGCCCGGTGGCGAGCTGGCATTCCACGAGGCTCGCGGCGCCGCCCGCCAAGGTCTTGACCACGCGGTAGCGCGTCAGCGCCGGCTTGCCGCGGCCGCCGCGCAGCACCGTCATCTTCTTGCGGTCGCGCGGCGAGCGCCCGATGGCGCCGGCGATTTCGCCGCGCTTCAGCCGCGGCGTACCCCACACCACGGCGGCGTAGACGCGCTCGACGCTGTGCCGCGCGAACTGGGCGGCGAGCCCGTGATGCGCGGCATCGGTTTTGGCGACGACGAGCAGGCCGCTCGTGTCCTTGTCGAGCCGGTGCACGATACCGGGCCGCGCCACGCCGCCGATGCCGGAAAGGCTCGCGCCGCAATGGGCGAGCAGCGCGTTCACGAGCGTGCGGTCGGGATTCCCGGGCGCGGGATGGACGACGAGGCCGGGCGGCTTGTCGATGACGATGAGGTGCTCGTCCTCGAACACGACGTCGAGGGGCAAGGCCTGTGCTGCGATCGCGGCGGGTGCCGTTTCGGGAAAGGTGATGACGAAGACCTGCCCCGATTTGACCCTCCGGGAGGGGTCGGATATCGTCCCGGCCGTGTCGGCGACGGCACCGTCTGTGATCAGGGCCTTGATCCGCGAGCGCGATGGTGCGTCGCCCGATTGTCCGGCAAGAGCGGCCGCCAGCGCGCGATCCAGGCGTTCGCCGTTCGCGTCCGGGCCGATGGTCACCGTGACCGGGCCGGCCGGGGCATGTTCTCCTTCACTCATGAACGGACGCGGTTTTCATTAAAGGACAGTGGCCCAGCGCATGCAGGCACTCAAGACTCTCGTGATCGTCCTCGGCCTGCTCATCCTCGGCGGCTTCGGCGTGCTGATCTACGGGCTGAGCCAGAACTGGCATCGCCTCTCCGACGCGAAGCCGGCCGCGCCCGCGGCCGCCGCCGAGCGCAAAAGCGATCCCAAGACCGCCGATCTCAAGAGCTGGGGCACGGTCGCGCTCGGACAGCCGGCCGACAGCCGGATTCAAAGCGTCACCCGGGCCGGGCGCCTGATCGTCGTGCAGGTGACCGCCGGCACGGCCGAGCGGCTGCTTGTGCTCGATCCGGCGACGGGTGCCGTGGTCGGCACGTTCGCGCTCACCGGAAATCCATGATCGTTCTCCCGCCGCAACAGCTGCGCCAGATCGTCGACGCCGCCGAAGCCGCGTATCCCGACGAGTGCTGCGGCTTGCTCGTCGGGCGCGACGTGCCGGGCGGCATCGAGGTCACGCGCGTTCATGCGAGTGCCAATCTCGGCAGGCGCGCCGACCGCTTCGAGATCGATCCGCGTCTCTGGGTCGATCTTTCGCGTGCCTTGGGCAAAGGGCCGCAGAAGGTCGTCGGCCTGTATCACTCGCATCCCGACGGGCCGGCGCAGCCATCCGCGCACGACCTCGAGGCGGCCTGGGGCGAGGAACTCGTCTGGATCATTGTCGCCGTCGTTGGCGCGGGCGAGGCCGGCAAGGGCGGCGCGGACGGCGGGCCCGCGCAGGCCGTGCAGGTGACGGCGCATATTCTCGACCATGGCGGCCGGCAGTTCCGGGCGCTGGACCTGCGCACCGGCGACTGGCATCCGTATCCGGTCCGCGAGATGCCGGAGAGCCCGAAACGCGGCGAGGACGCATCATGAATTTCTGCAGCGACAACACCGCCGGCGCCCATCCGAAGGTGCTCGCCGCGCTGACCGCCGCGAACGGCGGCGCGGCGATGCCCTACGGCAACGACGAGCTCAACAGGCGCATCGAGACGCGGATCGCCGAGCTGTTCGAGCGCGACTGCGCCGTCTTCCTCGTCGGTACTGGCACCGCCGCCAACGCGCTGTCGCTCGCCTGCCTGACGCCGCCGTGGGGGGCGGTCTTCTGCCATCCCGAGGCGCACATCAACTGCGATGAGTGCGCAGCACCCGAGTTCTACTCCGGCGGCGCCAAGCTCGTGACGGTGGCCGGCGAGGACGGCAAGATCTCGGCCGAGGCCTTCGCGGCGGCACTCGACGCGGGCGGCTTCGGCAACATTCACCACGCGCAGCCCGCCGTGCTGAGCCTGACGCAGGCGACCGAGGCCGGCACCACCTACACCCAGCGCGAGATCCGCCGCCTCGCCGATCTCGCCCACCAGAAAGGGCTGACGGTGCAGGTCGACGGCGCGCGTTTTGCGAACTCCGTGGCCTATCTGGACTGCCGGCCGGCCGACATCACCTGGCGCGCCGGCGTCGACGTGGTGACCTTCGGCGGCAGCAAGAACGGCGCCTTCGCCGCCGAGGCCGTGGTGTTCTTCGATCGCGCCAAGGCGGCGGAGATGCCGTTCCGCCGCAAGCGCGGCGGCCATCTGTGGTCGAAGATGCGGTTCCTGGCGGCGCAGTTCGAGGCCTATCTCGACGGCGATCTGTGGCTGCTCAACGCGCGCTACGCGAACTCGATGGCCAGGCGCCTGGGGCAGGGGCTGGCGAAGCTGCCGGGCGCCCGCATCCTTTATCCGGTCGAGGCCAACGAGGTCTTCGTCGAGCTGCCCGACGGCGTGATCCGCGGCCTCGAGGGCGACGGCTTCCGCTTCTACCGCTGGCCCGACGACACGGCCGCGACGATCCGCCTGGTGACCGCGTTCAACACCGACCCGCAGCACGTCGACGCGCTGCTGGCGAACGCCGAGCGGCATGTGCGGCGGCTGGCGGTCTCGCCGGCGTGATCGTCATTTGCGCCGCGCGTTGATCGTCGCGGCCTGCGCCAGGATGAAGGCCTTGATCGCTTCGAGTGCCGCCAGCGATTCCGGCGCCGTCGGCGTCTTGGTGATGAACGTGTGCGGCTGGCCCGCGTATTTCCTCTGCTCGACCTGGCCGCCGGCGCGGCGATACGCCGCCTCGAAGCGGTCCGCCATGTCCGGCGTGAGGTTGTCGTCGCTGGTGCCCTGGATGATCAGCAGCGGCGGCAGCCGCGGCAGGCGGCCGGCCTCGAGGATATGCTGCGGGCTGGCTTCGGCGATGGCACCTTCCGGCCCCCAATACAGGTGATGATTGGTCGCCAGGCGCTCGTTGCCGTTCGATTTCACCATCCGGTAGCGCGCGACGGGATCGGCCACCGGCCAGCAGGCCACGACATAGGCGAGCGACGCGTCTTCATTCGGCGCTTCGGCCAGCTTCAGCGCCGCATAGCGCGGCTCCTTGGGCTTCAGCATGTTGAGCAGCAAGGTCTGTCCGCCGCTCGAGCTGCCGAGCCCGCCGACGAGCTCTGTGCGGCTGCCGAGCTCGGCCGCGTGCGCCTTCATCCAGCGGATGCCGAGATTGACCTCCTGCACCGCCACCGGATAGGCGCCGGCCGGCGCGTTCTGGAAATCGAGGGCGCAGACCATGATGCCGGCCTCGACCAGCGGCGTGTGGATGGCCTCGTTCTGGGTGCGGTCGCCCGAGGTCCAGGCGCCGCCGTGGACGTCGACCACGGCCGGGAAGGGGCCGGAGCCGCGTGGCGTATAGAGGCGGGCGAGCAGCTCGAGCGATCCTGAGCGGTGATAGGCGATGTCCTTGACGGCGATGTCGGCGGCCATGCGGCGGTCCTTGGGCCAAGTGTGTGACAGCGCGTCGAGAATAGCCTCGCCTGCGGCCTTAAGGCGACCCCCGTTCTGCGGTCACGACCGCGCCAAACCGGACCCTGGCAAAGCGCTTGAACGGGCGGGTAAACTCCGATATCCAAGCCCGTCCACGCGAAGTCCCCTTCGTCTAGTGGCCCAGGACACCGCCCTCTCACGGCGGTAACAGGGGTTCGAATCCCCTAGGGGACGCCAATTAAATCAAAAACCTGCGCGTTCGCGCCACCGCGATTTTCGAATTCACTGCACATTCACTGCACGGCTGAAACGCACTTTCGGTAGCAGTCGCAGCGAACGAGGGCCGTAGTGTCGCACCCCGTTGCAGACCGTTGTTGATTGAGCACGCCTTGCCTGATCAGGCACACTTGATCAGCGAGAGACCGGCTCGACAATGGACTACTTCGCGCCTTGGCAGACGCGCATTAGGATGTCGGCCTCATGGGGGAAATAATCAAACAGTGGACTGATATCGTGGTGGCTGCGATGGCGGTCGCCGCGTTCATCGACGGACAGCTGCCAACGCTTTAGGTGGCCCATGGACTTTGCACAGGCGTTGATCAGCCTGCTAGGGGCGTCCTGGTCTTCGTCGCGGGTCTACCGGCAGATTCATGGTGCGGCGTTATCCCTGCCGGACCGTCTCGCCATGTTTCCGAAGCGACGTCTGCCGATCCACGGCCGGGTGACGATCCATTGGAACGGCCGTCACGTGCCGTTCATCGAGGCTGAGCGCGATGTCGACCTGCCCGTGGGTCTGGGGATGGTCCACGCCCACCTTCGTCTCGGGCAAATGGAGGTCTTGCGCCGCATTGCACGAGGCCGGGTCGCCGAAATGGCCGGTCCGGCGGCGATCGACCTCGATCACCTGCTGCGCATCCTGAACTTCGGACGCGCCGCGCCGGCCATCTTAAGCGCCATGCCGGCCGATAGCCGAGAGTGGCTCGACGGCTTTGTGTGCGGGCTCAACGCGTATGTGGACGGCGTTGAAACCCTGCCATTCGAATTCCGAGCCGCCGGGCTCGCTCGCGAGCCATGGACCGCCGAGGACGTTTTGACCCTGGGCCGCTTTGTGTCCCTGGATGTGACATGGCTGGTGTGGTTTCAGCTTCTGGCCCACGTCGCTGACACCGACTGGGCCGCGCTCTGGGAACGCCTAACCACAGAAGGCGCGGGACTGCCGTATGCGCCGGAACCAGGGAGCGGTCTCGGCCTGGCGATCGCGAACAGCACGTTCTCGGGGCTCGGGCGATGGGGAAGCAATTCGTTTGCGGTTGCTGCCGAACGAAGCGCGACAGGCGGAGCGCTGCTCGCGAGCGATCCGCATCTGGGAATCACTCTTCCGAACTGTTGGCTCTTGGCCGGATATCAGTCGCCATCGCACAACGCGCTCGGGTTGATGATCCCCGGCCTTCCCGTCATCGCACTTGGCCGAAATCGACGGATCGCCTGGGGTGCGACAAACCTGCATGCGGCGAGCAGCGACATCTACGATGTGAGCGGGCTCTCGGCGGACGACGTCGCCCAGCGCCGCGAACGCATCCGGTGTCGCTGGTGGTCCGACAGGGATGTCACTGTGCGGGATAGCGCGCTCGGCCCCGTTGTGACCGATAGCCGCTTGCTCGCCGATCCGTTCGGGCGGACGCTCGCGCTCCGCTGGGCGGGGTACCTGCCCAGCGACGAGCTGACGGCCCTTCTACAAGTCTCCCAAGCGCGCGACTGGCCCGGCTTTCGACGCGCCCTGCAAGGATTTGGTGTCCCCGGGCAGACCTTCACATATGCTGACGCCCACGGCCATGTGGGTCAGCTGTATGCGACCCAGCTTCCTCGTCGGCCACCGGTGGAACTGCCAGAACTGGTGATGCCGGCGAGCGCGAGTTCCTGTTGGGACCACACGGTCACGGCTGACGACCTGCCGGCGCAGCTCGATCCGCCGGACGGGATCGCCGTGTCGGCCAACAACCGGCCCCTCGAAACCAATATTCGCATCGGATGCTTCTTTTCGCCGGACGACCGTTTTCAACGCCTGCGCTATTTGCTCCGACAGAAGGAGCGACTTGCGGTCGCCGACGTGTCGGCGGCCCAGCAGGACGTGTATGTCCCGTCCATCGTCGCATTCCGCGACGAGTTCCTGGCGCGGCTGAAGCCGTCGGCGCGTGCGTCTGCCACGCTCGACGCTTTGGCCGCTTGGGACGGACGCTATGCGGCAGAGTCCACCGGCGCTCTGGCGATGGAGCGGCTCACCTACCACCTTGCCCGAAATCTGTCCGGTCAGGGGCGCGCCCGGGCGTATTGGGCGACGTGGTGCCCGCGCGCTCTAGTGCGGCGAGACGTGGCAAAGGCTAGTGCTGCCGTGCTGGAAGCGGTCAGCGACACCGCGCTCGCCGCCGCCGACAGGGCTGTGAAGAAGTCTCGGACGTGGGGCAATGAGCATCGCCTTCGACTTATGCATCTGTTCGGGATGCTGCCGGTGCTCGGCCATTTGTACCGATTCGGCGATTTTCCCGCCGCCGGCAACAGCGAAACAGTGATGAAGACCGCCTATGGCTTCGTCAGCGGGCGGCATGCCGCGCGCTACGGCTCGACCGCTCGGCATATTTCCGACCTCTCCGATCCGGATCGGAATTACTTCTGCCTGCTGGGCGGGCAAGACGGTTGGCCGAGTAGCACGACATTCATCGACCAGCTCCCGGACTGGCAGGCTGGGCGCTATCACGACATGCCGCTGCGGGTCGAGACGGCACGCGCCCGTTTTCCGCACACGCTTCACCTTACCCCGTGAGTGGCGCGCGATGCTCGACATGACACCCTACGCGCGCGCCGGGGCCGCGTTGCGGCGGCACCAACTTGCGACGCAAGATGCCGCCCACGTTCAGGCGGAGCAGCTGCGGGCCCTGCTGCGACGGGGTGTCGACACGAATTTCGGGCATCGTCACGGATTCGCCAGGATGAAGTCCATAACGGACTATCAGGCCGGTGTCCCGCTGCGGACCTATGAAGACTTTTGGACCGAGTTCTGGCAGGCCCCGTTTCCCCATCTCACAAATGTGACGTGGCCAGGAATGATCCCATATTTTGCGCTCACAGCCGGGACGACCACCGGCAAAACCAAATACATTCCGTGCTCGCACGAGATGAACAGGTCGAACATGTGGGCTGCGATCGATCTCATGGTCCATCATCTCGGACAACGGCCGTCCAGCACCATCCTCGGCGGCAAGAGCTTCATGCTGGGCGGCAGTACCGGCCTCGCCACACTGGCGCCGGGGATCTATGCAGGGGATCTGAGCGGCATCGCGGTCAAAGAGATTCCTTGGTGGGCGCGCCCGCGCTACTTCCCGTCTCTGGACCTGGCCCTGATGGCGGATTGGGAGGCGAAGATCGAGCGCCTCGCTCCGCTGTCTTTGCAAGAAGACATCCGTGCGATCAGTGGCACGCCGAGCTGGCTCCTGATCTTTTTCGAGCGGCTCGCCCGGTGCCGCGCGAATGGCGGACGACTGGTCGATTTCTACCCTCATCTGGAGCTGCTGGCGCATGGTGGGGTGAATTTCCGGCCGTACCGCAAGCGTTTCGACGACTTGCTCGAAGGAAGCCACGCCGAGTTGCGGGAAGTGTATCCGGCGAGCGAGGGTTTCATCGCCGTCGCCGACCGCGGCACCGGCGAGGGGCTCCGGCTGATCGCGGACAACGGCCTTTTCTTCGAGTTTGTGCCCCTCGAGGAGCTGGGCCAGCCGCACCCGACGCGCCATTGGATCGGCAACGCCCAAACGGGCATCAACTATGCCATCGTGCTGACCACGTGCGCCGGGCTCTGGTCGTACGTTCTCGGCGACACGGTACGTTTTCTCGATCTGCATCCGCCCCGCCTCATCGTGACCGGCCGCACATCCTATTCGCTGTCGGCGTTCGGTGAGCACCTGATCGACGAGGAGATCGAGCGCGCAATAACAAGCGCGGCGCAAGCCATCGAGGCCGAGCTGGCGGACTACGTGGTCGGTCCGCTCTTTCCGGGATCACCCGGCGAGCGGGGCAGGCATCTGTTCATCGTGGAGTTTGGCAAGACACACGACCAGACAGCCATGGCTCATTTTACGGAGACGCTGGACCGGGTGCTCGCGGCCGAGAACGACGACTACAGAGAGCA
>Ga0335070_10003858_pt1 | contig 17484 bp, 12 predicted proteins | sample Lox_Sample_13_FD_206722 | JGI IMG/M metagenome (GOLD analysis project Ga0335070, IMG submission 206722) | Soil microbial communities from Loxahatchee National Wildlife Refuge, Florida, United States - Lox_Sample_1.3 | ecosystem: Environmental > Terrestrial > Soil > Wetlands | place: USA...
GCAGCCGGTGGCGCTGAAGTTCCTGCCGAGGCACTTCGCGGCGGAGAAGGAGCGGCTCGAGCGGTTCTACGCCGAGGTGCGCCTCGCGCGCCAGGTGTCGCACCCGAACGTGTGCCGCGTGTACGACGTGGGGGAGATCGAGGGGCAGCACTACCTGTCGATGGAGTACGTGGACGGGGAGGACCTGGCGTCGCTGTTGAAGCGGATCGGGCGGCTGCCTCCGGACAAGGCGTTGGAGATCTCGCGGGAGCTGTGCGCTGGGCTCGCGGCCGCTCACGACCGGGGAGTTCTGCACCGGGACCTGAAGCCGTCGAACGTGATGGTGGACGGTCGGGGCCGGGCGCGGATCACGGACTTCGGGCTGGCGGTGGCGGCGTCGGAGGTTCAGGAAGGCGAGGTGTCGGGGACGCCGGCGTACATGGCGCCGGAACAGCTTCAGGGCAAGGGGGCGTCGGTCCGGAGCGACGTGTACGCGCTGGGGCTGGTTCTCTACGAGCTGTCGACGGGGAGGAAGGCGTTCGACGCGGCGACTCTCGACGACTTGAGGCGCAAGCACACGGAGGAAACTCCGACGGCTCCGTCGTCGGTGGCGCCGGGGTTCGACCCGGCCGTGGAACGCGTCATCCTGCGCTGCCTCGAGAAGGACCCGGCGCAGCGGCCGTCGTCGGTGGCGCAGGTGGCCGCGGCATTGCCGGGAGGGGATCCGCTGGCCGCCGCGATCGCCGCCGGAGAGACCCCCTCCCCCGAAATGGTCGCCGCCGCGGGAGATCGCGGCGCGCTGACGCCGGCGCGCGCCCGCTGGCTGCTGGCCGGACTCGCGGCCGCCGTCGCGCTCGCACTCTGGCTGTCGCCGCGGGCCAACATCGCGGCGCTCGTCCCCGTCGACAAACCGCCGGAGGTTCTCCGGGAGCGAGTTCGCGAGATCCTGCAACGCGTCGGCGTCTCGAAGCCGGTGGATTGGGCGGAGACGTTCCAGACGAACGAGGCCTTTCTCGAGTGGGCTCGCGCCCACGGAGGCCTCAGCGGGGACCTGTCGCGCGACGCGATTGCCTTCGCCTATCGGGAGTCTCCCTCCTCCCTCGTTCCCGCGCTCGCCTACACAGGCCCCTATCCGTTTCCGGACGTGAACTTTCAGAATCCGGCGCCGCTCCTGCCCGGAATGGCCGAGGTTTCGACCGACTCGAAGGGCCGACTGGTCCGGCTCGCTGTCGTTCCGCCGCAGGTCGACGAGAGCCGGGCGCCCGCGGCGCCGACCGATTGGAGCCTGCTCTTTCGTGAGGCGGGCCTCGAGCTGGCTCGCTTCCAACCGGTTCCCCCGAAGTGGTCCCCGCGATCTTTCGCGACCGAACGCGCCGCCTGGGAAGGGCCGCATCCCGACCGGCCGGGAGTCACGATGCGTGTCGAGGCCGCTGCCTACGCGGGGCGACCGGTGAGTTTCCTCTGGATCGGTCCCTGGACTCAACCCCAACGCGGCGCCACGGAGAGTCTGGCGTCGGCCAACGGCGAGCTCGTCTTCGAGGGAATTCTCTTTCTCTGTTTTCTCGGCGGGGCGCTGCTCGCGCGCCGCAACATCCGCTCGGGCCGGAGCGACGTGCGCGGAGCGCTTCGGCTCGCCGCCGCGACCGGGGGCCTGACCCTGCTGATGTGGATCCTGGGCGGGCATCACGTCCGGAATTCCGACGAGGGCTGGCTGTTACTCGAAGCCGTCAGCAATGCCGCCGGCACGGCGCTGGTCTACTGGGTCCTCTACGTCGCGCTCGAGCCCTTCGCGCGCCGCCGGTGGCCGGAGATGCTCATCTCGTGGCAGAGGGCGTTGTCGGGCCGTTGGCGAGACCCGCTCGTCGGCCGGGATGCCCTCGTGGGCGCCGTGATCGGCACGGTCGCCGGACTGATCGTCGGACCCCTGCGACTGCTTCTCCTGGCGAGGCTCGGTACTTCCGCGCCGCTTCCCGAGTCGTTCTCCGCCGCGGTGACTTTCCGCGACGCGCTTGCCTGGCGCGTGAGCATCGGGGTCACCGCGGTTTTCTGGGTCCTCGGAATCGTGTTCTTCCTCGTCCTCGCGCGATGGCTGGTCCGAGCGGGATGGCTGGCCGGGCTGCTCGTGTCGCTTCTCTTTTCGGCGCCCTACGTCGAGTCGAGCCGGGACCGGTTCGTCGGGTGGCCGCTGGCCTTGCTTGCTGTTGCCATCGTCGTGTTCGCGACGATCCGATTCGGGGTTCTCGCCGGAATCGTCGCCGAGATCTTCAACCGCGCGTTTACCTACGACATCTACGGCATCGATCCCTCGAACTGGACCTCCTCCCCGGCGCTGATTTCCATCGTTCTGGCCGTCGTTCTGGCGTGGTGGGCGACGAGAACGGCGCTCGCGGGTCGGCCGCTGATCGGCGGCGGATCGGCTCTGGAGACCTGACGGCGGCGAGAGCCTGAGCCGCCCGGTGACGACGTCGCGGAACATCACCCGGTCGCCGGCGAGGCTGTAGGGCGGGCGACGGGACGTCGCCGGCCGGTTGTGCTCGAAGAAGAAGTACGAGCCCTCACCCCAAGCCCCTCTCCCGTGCTCGGGAGAGGGGTTTTGAGGAGCGCGCCCTCGCGGGCGCGGTTGGGTCAGTCATCGCATGGCCTCCATCGGCGACAGCCGCGACGCGCGCACGGCGGGATACATGCCGAAGACGACCGCGAGGACGAGGGCCGAGACCCACGCGATCAGGAGACCCATCGGGTTGACGACGAGGCCGTAGGGAAAGTTCGCGGACAGGGCCTGGCACACGACGGTGCCGACGAGGGTCCCGAGGGTCGCGCCCACGGCCGCGAGCACGCAGGCCTCGAGCAGGAACTGGATCAGGATCTCGCCGTCGGAGGCGCCCATCGCCTTGCGCAGGCCGATCTCGTAGCGGCGGTCGGAAAACGAGATCAGCATCACCGACAGCACGCCGACGCCGCCGACGAGAAGCACCGTGGCGGCGAGGCTCGTCAGCACGACCTTCCAGCCGAAGATCTGGTCGAGGAAGTGCTCCCACGCGCGGGCGGCCTCGGCCTCGAGGTCCACGATCTTGACGTCCTCGATGCCGTGGTGGGCCTGCTTGGCGCGTCCGAGCATCAGCGCCGAGACCTCGGCGTTGTCGCGCTTGCGGACGAGCTTGACGGCGACGTTGGCGAGCTGATGCGTGGAGTCCATCCGGTCCATGTAGGTCTGGAGCGGGATCGTGATGCCGTTGGCGTCGTACCAGAGCTCCTCCGTGAAGATCTGGCTCGGCGCCTGGACGCCGATCACGCGGAAGCGCACGCCTTCGACCGTGATGTCGCGGCCGACGGGATCGGCGCCGCCGAAGAGCTTGGCGCCGAGTGTCGCGCCGACGACGGCGACGGTCGAGCGGCGGCGCTCGTCGTCGTCGGTCAGGCCGCGGCCCATCGCGACCTGACGGTTCATCCAGCGCGCGTAGTCCGGCCACACGCCGTTGACCCAGCAGCGCTCGGTCCCGCCGGCGATCTTCACGGCGGATTGCTTGGTCGCGCGCGGCAGGTAGGCGAGCACCTTCGGATCGGGCGCGGTCAGGCGGGGGAGGTCCTCCCAGCGCAGGCCCGGGCTCATCGCGAAGCGCTTCTGCTCCTCGGTCGTGGCGGGGGAGTCCGGCGCGAGCATGACCGTGCCGTCCCAGCTCATGCCGGAGAAACCCATGGCGATCTTGTCCATGATGCCGTCCATGACCGACGTCATGACGACGAGCGCGAAGACGCCGAGCATCAGGAGCGTGAGCGTCAGCGTCGAGCGCAGCTTGTGGGCCCAGAGCTCGACGAGGCCGCCCTTGACGATCTCCCAGCCGAGCGAGACCCTCCCGCCGAACGAGAGGCGGCGGGGCGCGCGCGCGATCGACGGCGCGGCGGGCAGCGGCAGCGCCGTCTCACTCATCGCGCCGGAGCGCGCGCTCACTCATAGCGCAGCGCCTCCATCGGCGACAGGCGCGAAGCCTTCCACGCCGGAAAGAGGGCGAAGACGAAGCCGAAGACGGCGGCGAGCAGGTACGCCGACACGAACGACTTCGCGTCGATGTGGAGCGGCACGCCGATCGACGTCGTGATGACCTTGGAAAAGGCGACGCCGATGACGAGGCCCGCGAGCGAGCCGACGCCCGTCAGCAGCAGGGCCTCCGTCATGAACTCCTTGAAGACTTCGCGGCCCGGCGCGCCGATCGCCATCTTGACGCCCACCTCGCGGACACGTTCCTTCAGCGTCGCCATCTGGATGTTGACGTTGACGATGCCGCCGCCGATGAGCGACAGGAATCCGGACAGCATGAAGATGATGTCGTAGGCGCCGCCCTGCGACTGCTGCTTGCGGACGCGCGCGGCGACGTCGTCGAGGCGGAAGTCGCCCTGCTGCCGGTGGTTTGCTTTCAGGAGCGATGAGAGGCCCTTGCTGAACCTGGCCATCGCGTCGAGGTCGCGGATCCGGAACGTCATCCGGTCGACGCGGTGGTACTGGTCGCCGTCGAAGCGCCGCGCGACGAGCGTCGTCGGCAGCGCGATGATGCGGTTGCGCCAGCGGAACATGTTTCCGTTGGACTTGCGGAAGCGGAAGATGCGCTCCTTGAGCACGCCGACGACCTCGACCTGCGTGTCGCCGATGCGGAGCGTCCGGCCGACCGCGTCGCCGTTGGGGAAGAACACAGCGACCGCCTCGGTGCCGAGGATCGCCACGGGCGCGGCGGTGTCGATGTCGTGGGCGCTGAAGCCGCGGCCCTGGTCGACGTCGTAACCTTCGAGCGCGAAGAAGTCGCCGCCGACGCCGCGGATGTCGCGCTCCTGGTCGGCGTAGGGCGAGCGGACGCGGGCGCGCGCGTCCTTGCGCAGCGAGATGCCGCTGACGGCCGAGGTGTCCATCTCCTCGCCCTCGTTCGCGTCGGCGGTCCGCAGGCCGAGGTTCGCCATCTGGAGGGCGGTCGGTGCGCCTTCGCGGACGACGGCCGACTGGCGGACGTTCAGCTTGTCGAGGCCGCCCATGCGCGCGTAGAGCTCCATCGAGCGCTTGCGCATGCTGTCGGAAATCGACATGCCGCCGAGCACCGACGCGACGCCGAGAATCACGCCGAGCGACTGGAGGATCGAGCGGGTGAAGTTCTCCCGGATCTCCACCCAGGAGTTGCGGACCCGCTCGCGAAACGCTCCGTCGAAAGTCACAGACCTCGAGCGGTCCGCTTCGCGGACCGTGGACGAGAGAGGGAAAGGGGCAGCCGGATCCTCTCCCGCGAAACGTGCGACGCGAGAGGACCGATCGTCAGAATCCGCCGTTCGCCCCTCACGCCGCTTCCTCCACTTTGATCAGACCGTCCATGATTTCCACCTGGCGTTGAGCGGTGGCCGCGATCGAGAGGTCGTGCGTGACGATGATGATCGTGTTGCCCTGCCGGTGGAGGTCGCGGAAGAGCTCGAGGACCTCGTGGCCGGTCTTCTGGTCGAGGGCGCCGGTCGGCTCGTCGGCGAGCAGCAGCGCCGGCCGGTTGGCGAGCGCGCGGGCGATCGCGACGCGCTGACGCTGGCCGCCCGAGAGCGCGGCCGGCAGCACCTTCGCCTTGTCCGGGATGCCGACTTTCTCGAGGAGCTCCAGCGCTCGGGCGCGGCGCTCCTTGCGGCCCACGCCGGCGTAGAGCATCGGGAGCTCGACGTTGCGCGCGACCGACGCCTTCGGCAGCAGGTTGTACTGCTGGAAGACGAAGCCGATCTTGTCGTTGCGGATCCCGGCGAGCTCGCGGCCCGAGAGCCCTTCGACGCGCTCGCCGTCCAGGGCGTACGTGCCGGCCGTCGGCTTGTCGAGGCACCCGAGGATCGCCATGAGCGTCGACTTGCCGGAGCCCGACGGGCCGATCAGCGCGGCGAACTCGCCCCGCTCGATCGTGAGGTCGATCCCGCGCAGCGCGTGGACCGCGGCGCCGCCGGAGCCGAAGACCTTGGTGAGGGCCTGGGTGTGGATGATCGGCTGCATGGGACTCGGACCTCTAGCGGTCCGCTTCGCGGACCGTGGAAATGAGAGGGGAAGTTGCTAACGCCTCCTCTCCCACGAGACTCATTTCCGACTTCAGCAACGGACTGGCCCGCGCCTAATTGTCCTCGTCGTCCTTCTCGACGCGCTTCTTGGTCGGGTCCTCGAGCGAGACCTGTTCGCCCGACTTCAGCCCCGACGTGATCTCGACGCGCTCGAGGGTCGCGATGCCGGCCTGGACCGGGACGGGGTCGAAGTAGTCCTTCCAGTGGTCCGACAGCCAGATGAACTTGTTGCGGCCGGAGAGCCCGTCCTTGGCCTCGGCGAGCTTCTTCGGGTCGAGGTTCGCCTTCAGGCGGTACGCGACCGTCTTCCCGTCGCGCTTCTGCAGCGCCTCGAGCGGGATCGAGACGGCCTTGTCGCGCTTCTCGCCGAGGATCTCGACGTTGGCGCTCATGCCGGTCTTGAACGCCTCTTCCAGCTCGTCGAGCGTGACCTCGATCTTGAAGACCTTGATCTTCTCGACGAGTTCGGCCGACGGCGCGACGAAGGTGACCTTGCCGGTGAAGATCTTCTGCGGGTACGCGTCGAGCGTGACGCGCACCGGCTGGCCGACGTGGACCTTGGCGATGTCGACCTCGTTCAAGTTGACGCGGATGATGAGCGACTTCAGGTCCGCCACGGTGAAGAGCACGGTGCCGGCGTTGAACGAGGAGACGCCCGACGTGACGGTCTCGCCGAGCTCGACGCCCTTCTTGATCACGACGCCGCTCATCGGGGCCGTGACGCGAGCGTTCTGCGACGACGCGTTGCCGGAGATCGGGATGCCGCGGTCCTCGACGATCTGGTAGCGCATCTGCGCGGCCCGCAGGTTCTCCCGCGCCTGGTCGCGCCGGATCTCGGAGGCGCGATAGGCGTCGCGGCCGATGAGCCCCTGCTCGAAGAGCGCCTTCTGCATCGTGAAGTCGCGGTCGGCGTCCTGGAGCTTCAGCTCCGTGTCCTTGACGCTCGCCTGGACGTCGGAGAGCGACTGCGCCTGGTTGACGTCCGGCTCGATCTCGGCGAGCACGTCGCCCTGCTTGACGACGGCGCCCTCGCGGACCTTGAGGGTCAGCACGCGGCCCGAGACGGCCGACTTGACGTCCACTTTCGTGACCGGGTCGACGACGCCGACTTCGCGGACCGAGACCTGGAGGTCTTCGGCCTGGACCTTCCCCAGCCGGAACGGGGTGTTTTCGGCCTTGGGATCGTTTTTGTCCTTGCTCTTGGCCTTCATGAAGGCGACCCCGCCGAGCGCGAGGAGCACCACCAGGATGCCGATCCACTTCTTCTTCTTCACGAGAAACCCCCCCAATGCAGAGAAAACTCGGGCCACGTGACGTTTATACGCAATCGCCGGGAGGAATGTTCGAAGACCGGGGACCTCCCCCCTCACCCTTGCCCTCTCCCCCCGGAGGGGGGAGAGGGGATTTGAAGATGAGTGAGGTCCTGGAACGACCTCGTCACCGCGAAGTCCACAGCTTGTGAGCCGTGACGCCCAGGCACCCTAACGAATTCCCCTCTCCCCCCGCGAGGGGGGAGAGGGCCAGGGAGAGGGGGGGGAGGCGCGAATCGCTCATCGGGAACTCCTTGCCTCCTTCTTCCGTAACGTTCGGCCAGAGGGGAAACACGCCATGCTCTCGATCCAGTCCCTGGGAAAGCGGTATCCGGGCGGCACGGTGGGGCTTGCCGACTTTTCGCTCGAGGTCCGGGAGGGGGTGCTCGGGCTGCTCGGACCCAACGGCGCCGGGAAGACCACTCTCCTGTCGATCCTCGCCACCGTCACGAAGCCGACCTCGGGGACTTTCCTCTGGTCGGGCCGGGACGCCGTCGCGGACCCGCTGCCGCTGCGGCGGGAGCTCGGCTACCTCCCGCAGGACTTCGGCGTCTACGAGCGCCTGACCGCCCGCGAGTTCCTGCTCTACCTCGGGCGCCTGAAAGGCCTCTCCGGCGCCGACCTCGACCGCCGCGTGCGCGAGCTCCTCGAGCTCGTCAACCTGCACGGGGCCGCGAACCGCCGGCTCGGCGGCTATTCGGGCGGCATGCGGCAGCGCGTCGGGATCGCCCAGGCGCTGCTCGGCGATCCGAAGCTCGTCATCGTCGACGAGCCGACCGTCGGCCTCGACCCGGAAGAGCGCGTCCGCTTCCGCAACCTCCTTGCCGAGATCGCGCAGAAGCGCGTGGTGGTGCTCTCGACGCACATCGTCTCCGACGTCGAAGCCGTCGCGACCGAGATCGCGGTGATGCGCCAGGGGCGTCTGGTCGCGCACGCGACGCCGGAGTCGCTGCTGGCGCGCGCGGCGGGCCGCGTGTTCCGCGCGGTCATCTCCTCCGACCGCCTCGCCGAGGCGCAGCGCACCGTGCACGTCTCGAACCTGATTCGCCGCGCCGACGGCGTGCACGTGCGCTACGTGGCCAACGGAGGCGGCAGCGGCGCCGCGCTTCCGGGCTCGACCGCGGTCGAGCCGGACCTCGAGGACGCGTACCTGCTGACGAACCTGGAGGCCGCGTGAGCGCTTCGGCGCTCGCGCCCCTGGCGCCTCCGCGCCGCGCGCCGGTGCGGGCGCCCGGCGCGGCACTTCGCGACGCGGCGTTCTGCGCCGCGACGCAGGTCTCGGCCGAGATCCGGATGCGGATGCGCTCGGCGGCGACGCCGATCGCGCTCGTCGCGTTCTTCGCGGCGGCGTTCTTCTGGATTCCCGATCCGAGCGGGAACACGGCTTCGCTCACGTGGGACCTGCCCGACGGCCGCGTGCAGGCCCCGCTCTACAGCGCGGCCTACGTCGGCTTCGCGCTGGCGGTGCTCTCGGGAGTGATCCTCGCCATGAGCGGCTTCTACCTCGTCGCCGGGTCCGTGCGGCGGGACCGCGAACGCGGCATCGGCGCGATCCTCGCCGCGACGCCGCTCTCGAAGTCGGCGTACCTCGGCGGCAAGTTCGCCGCGCACTTCGCGTACCTGCTCGTCCTGGACGTCCTCGCGCTCGGCGCCGGGCTGACGGCGTTCGTCTGGTACGGGGCGGGGCGGTTCACGCCGGTCTCGTTCGCCGCGCCGTACCTGCTGCTGACGCTCCCCGCGATCGCGGCCTGCGCCTCGCTCGCGGTCCTCTTCGACGTGACGCCCGGGCTGCGCGGGCGCGGCGGCCTCGTCGTGTGGTTCTTCGTGTTTCTGTTCGGGCTCGTGAAGCTGCCGATGGACCTCGCGGGCATCGACGTGGACCAGGCGGTCAAGTCGGGGACCATGTCGCGGCCGGTGTACGACCCGGCGGGCGTGGCGACGGACGAGTGGCTCGTGCGGCAGACGGTGCCCGCGAACGCGACCGGCGTCTCGTCCGGCCACATTCACCGCGACAAGCCGATCGAGCGCGTCCCGTGGAAGGGCGTCCCGCTGACGTGGGGCCTCGTCGGGATGCGCGGCGTCAACTTCCTCCTTGCGCTGCTGCCGCTGCTGCCGGCGATCCTGCTCTTCGACCGGTTCGACCCGGCGCGCGGACGGCGGCGGGCCCGGCGGCCCGGCTTCATGGCGGGGCTCTGGCGGCGCCTGGAGGCGCGGCGCGAGGCGGCCGCGGCCCGGGCGGGAGCGGCGTCGGTTCCGGCCCGCTCCGGCGCCTCGTTGTCGCCCGTGACGGTGCGCCCGTCGGCGCGCGCGGCGATCCTGGCCGAGGCGCGCCTGGTCTGGGAGAGCGCCTCGATCGTGAAGTGGCCGCTCGCGGTCGCCGCGATGCTCGCGGGGCTGACGCCCGGCAATTTCTCCCAGGCCGCGTTCCTGATGCTGCTCGTGCCCGTCATCTCCGAGGCGGCCGCGCGCGAGAAGCTCGCCGGGACGGGCGCGCTCGTCTTCTCCCAGCCGGCCGTGCCGCGGTCGCCGGTGCTCTGGAAGACGGCGGCCGTCGGGCTCGTGGTCCTGGCGCTCGGCGCGCCGCTGGCGGTGCGAGGCTTCCTCGTCTCGCCCGCGCGGGGCCTGGCGTGCGTGGGCGGACTCGGCGCGATCGCCGCCATCTCCGTCGGCATGGGCTCGCTGACTTCGGGCGGCAAGCTGTTCACGGGCCTCTACCTCGTCGTCTGGTACATGGGCCTGTCGAACCTGGCGCCGGCCGACTTCACCTCGGCCCTGTCGGCGCGTCCCGAGCCGGTGTACGCCTTCCTCTATATAGGGGTCGCCGCGGCCCTGGTCGGGGCGGCGCTGCTGCGGGAGCGGGCGGGGCGGCCGATCGCGGCCTGAGGATTCGACCGGCCGCCAAAGGCCGCCGTCGTCCCGGGGAGCCGCCGCCGGGAATCGGACTAAGCTCCGCAGGACAACCGTGATCACCAGCGGCGGCACGGGCATCAGCGGGCCCACCGAGACGAGCCGGTTCACCATCCGGCGCCTGCGCTCGGCGTTTTTCCTGTGGCGCTCGTCGCTGCGGGCGACGGACCTGCTCATCGCCGCCGTCTTCGTCGCGCTGTCGCTCGGGCTCGGCGCGTACGTCTTCGCGCGCGGCCGCGCGGCGGTGCACCTGGCGTTTGCCCAGAAGGCCAAGGACGTGCAGGCGCGCGTCAGCGAGCGGCTGTCGTCCTCGCTCGAGAACCTCTACACGCTGCAGAGCTTCATGGAGGCGTCGGACCGGCCCGTGACGCGCGACTGGTTCCGGCTGCTCGCGTATCCCATGCTCGCGCGCAGCCGCGAGGTCTACGCCTTCGAATGGCTGCCGTACGTGAAGGACGCCGACCGCGCGGCCTACGAGACGGACGCGAAGAAGGCGCACCTGACCGACTCGGGATTCTGGGAGAAGGGCAGCGACGGCAAGCACGTGACGGCCGGCCGCCGGCCTTTCTACGTGCCCGTTCACTACATGGAGCCGCCCTCGAACCTGGCGCTCGGCTTCGACATCGCGTCCGAGGCGACGCGCTGGTCGGCGGCGGTCAAGGCGTGCGACATCGGCGACCTCTACGCCTCGGCGCCCTTCGTGCTCCTCGAGGAAGAAGGCCGCAGGACCTGGCCGGTCGTGGCGGTGTACGCGCCCGTCTACCGCGACGGCGATCCCGGCTCGGCCGGGAAGCGCCTGGAGAAGCTGCGCGGCTTTGCGACCGCGATCTTCCGCGTGGCGCCGGTCGTGGACAAGGCCGCCTCGCAGGCGGACGCGGCGGGGCTGGGACTCCGGCTGCGCGACCTCGAGGCGCCCGGAACCCCGGCGCTCGCCGAGCGGCCGACGGACGCGGCGAGCCTGACGCGGCGCGACGCCTTCGAGCTCTCGTTCGTCGTGCTCTTCGCCGGACGGCGCTGGACGCTCGACGTCTTCGCGCTCCCGGGCGCGTTCCTGCCGTCGCGCCGCGGAGCGGTCGAGGCGGCGCTCTTCGGCATCCTCGCCTCGCTCGTCGGCCTCGTCACGGTGACGGCGCTGCGGACGATCGCGCGCCTGCGCCGGCAGGCCGAGAAGGTCGGCCCGTACCGCCTCATCAAGAAGCTCGGCAAGGGCGCGATGGGCGTGGTCTGGGAGGCGCGCCACGCCCTGCTGCGCCGGCCGACCGCGGTCAAGCTGCTCGCGCCGGGTGTCGAGGGCGAGAAGGCGATCGCGCGCTTCGAGCGCGAGGTGCAGCTGACCGCGGGCCTGACGCACCCGAGCACGATCGCGATCTACGACTACGGCCGGACGGCCGACCACGTCTTCTATTACGCGATGGAGCTTTTGCGCGGCATCAACCTCGGGCAGCTCGTCGCGTTCTCCGGGCCGCTGCCGCCGCGGCGCGTCGTCCATCTGCTCCGCCAGGCGTGCGGCGCGCTCGCCGAAGCGCACGCCGCGGGGCTGATCCATCGCGACATCAAGCCGCAGAACGTGATGCTCTGCGTCTACGGCGGCATCCCGGACTTCCTGAAGATCCTCGACTTCGGGCTCGTCAAGGAGATCGGCGACGTCGAGCACGCCGCCGCCGACGGGCCCGGTTCGAGCGACGCGGCGCTGTCGCAGGACGGGTCGCTGCTCGGCACGCCGCTCTACATGGCGCCCGAAGGGATGAGCGATCCCGGCAAGGTCGACGCGCGCGCCGACATCTTCGGCCTCGGCGCGGTCGGCTACTTCCTGCTGACGGGCCACGCGCCCTTCCCGGGGCGCACCGCGCTCGAAGTCTTCAAGCTGGAGCGCCAGGGCCCGCCCGCGGCGATGGCGGGCACCGGGCCGCAGGAAGTGCCGCGCGCGCTCGAGGAGCTGCTGCGCCGCTGCCTGTCCTTCGACCGGAACGCGCGCCCGGCGACGGCGGAGGAGCTCGACGCGGCGCTCGAGGCGTGCGCCGTCTCGCCCGCCTGGACCATGGCGGAGGCGCGAGCGTGGTGGAAGGACCGTGGAGCCGAGGCCCTCGCCGCCGCGGCCGAGGAGCACGAGGAGCGCGAGGAGAGGGGCCAGTTTTTGATGCTGTCGAGCGATTTCCGGGGGAGGGGGTAACCCCCCTCACCCGCGACTCTCGCGCCGGAGAGGGCGCTCTCTACTCCCTCTCCCCCCGGCGGGGGGAGAGGGCGGGGGTGAGGGGGGCGTTTCCATTGGTCCTCATCCGCCTGCAATAGAATCCCGCTCATCGAGCGAGGTTCCGCCATGTTGACCCTGGAAGCCGCTTTCGACCGGATCGGGTCGGCCTTTCGGCAGATGGGCTACGCGCCCCAGGACATCACGCCGCCGGACGAATCGGGAAACCGCCAGGCGACGTACGTGCGGCCGAACCTCGCCGTGCGCGTGTGCGCTTACGGCCGGGCGCGACTCCTCTCGGTGCAGGTCCGGGTCGACGGCGAGTGGGTGGACTTCGTCAAGCGCGGCGTCGGCCCCGAGGGTCTCGACGAGAAATCGGTCGAGGCGCTCGTCCACAAGGTGAGGGACGAGGTCGACGAGACGTCGACGGATTCGTAGGCCGTCGCCGGAGCTTCGCGACGGGATCTGCGGGGCGCGGCCGCTCAGTAGCTGTGCTCGTCGAGGGCGACGGGGCCCGCAAAGCGCGAGTAGATGAACGCGGTGTAGCCGAGCACGACCGGCATGCCCGCGAGCGCGACGATCAGCATCACGCGCAGCGTCAGGGGCGACGAGGACGCGTTGGAGACCGTGAGGCTGCGGGCCGGATCGCCGAGCGCCGGCACCAGGTTCGGGAAGATCGAAGCGCCGAGTGTCGCGACCGCCATCGCGACCGCCGCGGAGGAGAACGCGAACGTGGCCCTTCGCGCGCCGCGTCCCCAGACCCGGCGGGCCGCCGCGGCGGCGGCGAGAAAGAGCAGCGGCGCGAGCCACACGGGCACCGGCGGCGCCTCCCAGGCGCGCGGGGCGGCGAGGCGGGAGTAAGCCGTCAGCGCGAGCCACAGCGCGATCCACGCGGCCCAGGCCGCGCGGCCGGCCGAGAGCGCCCGGTCGCGCACGGGCCCCGTCGTCTTCAGCTGGAGCCACGCGGCGCCCTGCGTCAGGAACATCGCGACGGAGAAGAGACCCGCCAGCAGCGCGAACGGGTTGAGCAGCCCGAAAAACGTCCCCGCGAACTCGCCGTCGGCGTCGAGCGGCAGCCCGCGAACGACGTTGCCGACGGCGACGCCGAAGAGCAGGGACGGCAGAAACGAGGAGACCGCGAAGACGACGTCCCACGCGCGGCGCCAGCCGGGCGCGTCGAGACGGCCGCGGAATTCCAGGCTCACCGCGCGCAGGATGAGCGCCGTCAGCACGAGCATCAGCGCGAGGTACAGCCCGGAGAACACCGTCGCGTACACCTTCGGAAACGCCGCGAAGAGCGCGCCGCCGCCCGTCAGCAGCCACACCTCGTTGCCGTCCCACACGGGACCGATCGCGTTGACGACCTGGCGGCGCTCGGCGTCGTCCCGGGCGACGAAGAGGTGCAGCATCCCGGCGCCGAGGTCGAAGCCGTCGAGGATCGCGTACCCCGCGAGCAGGACGCCGACGAGCAGGAACCACACGACTTCAAGCGACATGGCGGGCCTCCCCGGCCCCGTCGGGCCGCGATTCCGTTTCGGGTCCGTGCGCGATCTCGCGCCCGAGCAGGAAGAGCCAGAGCGCTCCGAGGCACAGGTAGATGGCCGAGAAGAGAACGATCGAGAAGAGGATCGCCGGCGCCGCGACGACCTTCGAGACGGCGTCCTTCGTGCGCATCAGCCCGTAGACGATCCAGGGCTGCCGGCCCACCTCCGCCGTCGTCCAGCCGAGCTGGATCGCGATCATCGGGAGCGGCACGGAGGCGATCGCGAGGCGCTGCCACCAGCGCGCCGTCTCGAGGCGCCTGGCGAGGAGCAGGACGAGCCCCGCGAGCGCGACGAGGGCCATCAGGTTGCCGACGATGACCATGTTGTGGAACGCGAGGAACGTCACGGCGACCGGCGGCCACTGGTCGACCGGGAACTCCTCGAGGCCGCGGATCGGCGCCTGGAAGTTGCCGAACGCGAGCGCGGAGGTCAGGTTCGTGACGACGATCTCGGGCCCCTGGCGCGGTCCCTGCTGCGTGGGCGGCAGCGAGAAGAGGATGAGCGGCGCGCCCTTCTGCGTCGAGTAGATGCCCTCCATCGCGGCGAACTTCGCGTCCTGCGTGTGGGCCACCTGCCGCGCGTGGCGGTCGCCGCTCAGAAAGACGAGCGCGCAGCCCGCGAAGGCGGCGACGACCGCGAGGCGGAGCGACGCGCGCGCGGCGTCGCTGCCGCGGCCCTTCAGGAACAGCCACGAGCAGATCCCGGCCATCAGGAACGCGCCCATGCACAGGGCGGCCGAGAGCGTGTGGGCAAAGCGCGGCAGCGTGGACGGGTTGAACACGGCGGCGACGAAGTCCGTCAGCACCGCGCGGCCGCCTTCGACCTTGTAGCCGGCCGGCGTCTGCATCCAAGAGTTCGCGACGAGGATCCAGAAGGCCGAGAGGACCGTCCCGAGCGACACCATCGCCGAGGCGAACCAGCGCACGAACGACGAGATGCGCTTTCTTCCGAGCAGCAGCAGGCCGAGGAACCCCGACTCGAGGAAGAACGCGAAGACGCCCTCGGCGGCGAGCGGCGCGCCGAAGATGTCGCCGACGAACCGCGAGTAGCCGGCCCAGTTCGTCCCGAACTCGAACTCCATGACGATGCCGCTCGCCACGCCGACGGCGAAGTTGACCGCGAAGAGCTTCAGCCAGAAGTCCGACGCGCGGCGGTAGACGTCGCGTCCCGTTCGCCAGCGGGCCGTCTCGAGCAGGAACACCAGGAACCCGAGGCCGATCGAGATCGGCGGAAAGAGGAAGTGGAACATCACCGTCAGCGAAAACTGCAGCCGCGCGAGCCAGACAGCATCCATGTCGTCTTCTCCGGTCCGCGGCGACGGGCCGCAGGATCGGGCCGATCGTGTCGCGGCGAGACCACCCGCGTCCTGATGCGAACGCATCAGACGGAGGTACGATCGCGCCGTGAACCGCGAGGAGCTTCTCCGCGAGCTCGCGCGCCACGCGCCGGAAGGGGCGGGCGAGGAGAAGTCTCTCGCGCTCCTCGGCGCGTTCGTCGCGGGCCCGTCGGATCCGTTCGCCCGCGAGAACCCGGAAGGCCACGTCACGGCGAGCGCCGTCGTGGCGCGGCCGGACGGCTCGGCGTTTCTGCTGGTGCTCCACCGCAAGCTCTCGCGCTGGCTCCAGCCTGGAGGCCACGCGGAGCCCGACGACGCGTCGGCCTTCGACGCGGCGCTCCGCGAAGCGGTCGAGGAGACGGGCATCGGGCGCTTCGACGCGCCGCTCGGCCGCGCGATCCTCGACGTCGACGTCCACCCGATCCCGGCGCGCGGCAGGGATCCCGCGCACCACCACTTCGACGTGCGCTTCCTCCTGACGACCGGGGCCGACGCCGACCCGGCGGCTTCCGAGGACCCGACGCGGCCGATCCGCTGGGCGTCCTACGAAGAGGCGGTCTCGCTCGGCGTCGACGCGTCGCTCGAGCGGGCGCTGCGGAAGGCGCGGGGGCGGCTTCGTGACCAGGGGTAGGGGCGGCCCTCGTGGCCGCCCGCGGGCGGGGACAAGCCCCGCCCCTACGGTGGAGGCTCCTTCACCCTAGCCCTCTCTCCCTGACGGGGGAGAGGGGTGTCGTTTCCCTGTACGCCGCCTTCGGCGGCGCGGGGATCGGCAGGTTCGGCTCGCGCTTTTCGGCTCCGAGGAAGAGGTACACGACGCCGACGCCGATGACGAAAATTCCGGTCGCGCGGTTGATCGTCGTGAGCTTGCGGTAGTCGAAGTGCCGGCGCAGCGCATGGGCGCCGCCGCAGAGGATCGTCCACCACAGCTGCGATCCGAGCAGCACGCCGCCGACGAGCTCCGCCGTCAGGAACGGGCGGCCACGCACGGCGCCGATGCCCATCGTCGCGAAGACGGCGGCGAAGGCGACGAACGTCATCGGGTTCGTCAGCGTCAGGAGAAACGTCGAGAGGAAGTCGCCGGCGAGGCCCTTGCCGTTGGTCTCCGTCTTCTCCTCGACGGTTTTGGCGAGGAAGAGGCGCAGGCCCATGAAGATGAGGATCACGCCGCCGACCCGCTGCATCCAGGAGCGCTCGGCGATCAGGAACTCCGAGACGATCGTCGCGCCGAAGGCGGCGACCATGCCGTAGAAGGCGTCGGCCGCCGCCGCGCCGAGGCCCGAAACCAGCCCCGAGGTCAGGTTCTTCGAGATCGTGCGCTGGACGCAGAGCGCCGCGATCGGCCCCACGGGAGCGGCCAGGCAGAACCCCACGATGAGACCTTTGAGAAAAAGGCTCATCCGGCTTCAGCGCAAGGGGCGGGGCATTGGGGCGAATGATACCGGTCAGGGTCCGATCCGCCGTGGGCGGAAGGGGTTAGCCGCCGATTGACTTACGCCTTATTTACGCCTATTTTCTTTCTCCCATGTCCGGCGCGCAGGCGATGGCTCCGGCTCTCGCAGACCTTCTCGAAGGAAAAGGTCTTTCGCGCAAAGCCGCCGCGCAGAGCCTGCTCTCGGGGCTCGGCGCAAAGCTGACGCGCGCGTCGGACCTGCCGTCGCCCGCCTCGCGCCGCGACCCGCTGCCCACGCGCGTGCCCGCGCTCGACCGGCTCCTCTCCGGCGGGCTGCCGCGGGGCGGCCTGGTCGAGCTCTGCGGGCGCCGCTCGTCGGGACGCTTCTCGATCGCGATGTCCACACTCGCGGCCGCGACCTCGGGCGGCGAGGCGGCCGCCCTGGTGGACCTCGGCGGCCATCTCGATCCGCAGTCGGCCGAAGAGGCGGGTGTGGATCTCGAGCGCCTGCTCTGGGTGCGGCCCGAGAAATTGAAAGGCGCCGTCGCGAGCGCGGAGATGCTGCTGTCGACGGGATTCCCGCTCGTCGTCGTGGACCTCGGCCTGCCGCCCGTGCGCGGACGGTTCGTGCCCGACGCCGCGTGGGTGCGCCTCGAGCGCGCGGCCCGCTCGCACGGGGCCGCGCTCTTCGTGCTCGCTCCCTATCGCGTCAGCGGCATCGCCGCCAGCGCCGCCGTGTCCGCCGGCTCCGCGCGCGCGCTGTGGGAGGG
>Ga0335070_10003859_pt1 | contig 17483 bp, 14 predicted proteins | sample Lox_Sample_13_FD_206722 | JGI IMG/M metagenome (GOLD analysis project Ga0335070, IMG submission 206722) | Soil microbial communities from Loxahatchee National Wildlife Refuge, Florida, United States - Lox_Sample_1.3 | ecosystem: Environmental > Terrestrial > Soil > Wetlands | place: USA...
CTGCTGATGGTACTGGTGCTGTCGTTCCGCCCACGCCGCCTGCTCGGCGAGCGCTTCGAGAAGTTCGAGTAGGCGATGCTGACCGGTTGGGAGAAGAAATGGCGCGTGCGCGAGTACGAAGCCAAGGTGCGCGCGGTGCTGGAGGCGCCGCTGGACGACGGCGCACTGCGAGAGCGCCTGGAACAGCTCGCCGCCGACCGCCCGTTCCCCGGGTTCGTGTGGCTATGGGGCCCGGACGCCTACCGCCGCAACCGCGTGCTGCTGCGCCCTCTCATCCTGGCCCACTTCGCCCGGTTCATCGTGTTCGACCAGATGCATTGGACGCGCGTGGAATGGAAAGGCGCCGTGGGGGACCGGCTCGAAGCCTGGCTGCGCGAAACCGAACGCAGCGAGGACATCGCGCTGTTCAAGCGACTGTACGCCTGGAAGCTGCAAGACACGCTGGCCTGGGAAGCGCAGCGCCGGCAATGGGAAGCGGACCTGCTCAACCGCTTCCACGCAGCCCCCACACCGCTCACACGCGCGCACGTGCTGCGCAAGCTGGACTTCTGGTACGCGCTCGGCGAAGACGCGGCAACCGAGCTCTACCGCGTGGATGCGGATGCAGCACGTGACTTCATCCTGCGCCACCTGCCACGTGGTTGGGCCGGCGACCACGGCCGCAAGCTGTGGGCAAGCCTGCTGGAGGAAGCCACGAAGCGGGGAGACGAAGCCTTCTACTACCGGCTCTACCGCAGACAGGTGCCTGCTTCCCGCTGGCAGAAGGACGTGGCCGAGCTGGCGCTGCGAGTGCGCGACCCGGTACGGTTGTGCGCCGAACTCGCGCGCTGCCACCCGGAGGGCGGGCGCCTGGATCTCGGCCAGGGTTTGTACGAGCTGGCGGCCAATCGGAGCGAGGACGTGCTGCCTTACCTGCAGCGCCATCTGGGCAACGTCTGGTCGCACTGGTATCGCAGCGGGTTCGATCGCATGCTGGGCCTGGCGCGCAGCCGGGGCTGGTGGGAATTGTGGGGCGCCCTGGTGCGCACTTGCGCACGCCCCAACGAGTACAACCGCGAGGTGGCCGCCTTGGTCCGCGACAGCGCACTGCCGGAGGACGACGTGCGCCGCCGCCTGCTGCTGCTTACTGGCGCGTCGCGCGAATGGAACTTGCCGGCCGTCGGGCTGGCGCGTGTGCAGCTGCTCGAGGACAGCACCGCGCACGCGCTCTACGCGCGCTTCCCGGACCTGGTACGCGGCCCGTTCCGCCAGAACGTGGCACCCACCCTGGGCCGCTCGTTCGGCGGTCTGCTGCAGCGGGCGATCCAGGCCGGCGACGAAGCGCTGATCGATTTTCTTTCCGCGCGCCTGGCTACGCGCGGCGGCGTGTTCTCCGACGACCAGCTGCAGAAGGCCGCGGAACAGGCCTCGCACTACTATGAATCGCTGCGACTCGACGCCCCCGCATTCGCCGGCCGTGCCGCCGCGGTCCTGACGCAGATCCCCGCCTACGCCATCAACAACTATCGCGAACTGATCCGCACCAACCGTCTCGCCCGGCTGCTATTCGAGCGTTCCGACGAGCTGTACTTCGCCAGACCCGCGGCGCTGCGCGACCTGATCGAAGGTGGCGAGATCTACGTCCAGGCGCTCGCCTACCGCGCGCTCGGACGCGATGACGAGCGCGCCCGCACTCTCGCCCGAGACAACCTCGACATGCTCCTGGGCACGCTGCTGCGCCCGCTCCACCGCAGCACCCGCATGCTTGCCTTCAAAGCGCTGCGCAACGCCGCGACGACACAGGAGGCCGCCGCCCGCATCGCGGCCCGGGCGCGCGAAGCGCTGGACCTGCCCGACACTCACTACCCGAAGTCCGCGCTCATCGAGCTGATCGGCAACCTGCTGCATCGCTATCCGGCCTTGCGCAAAGCCGATGAGCAACCACCGGTGCACTGGAGGGCAGCGTGAGCGCGCTCACCGTCGACTACGCCTCGCCCAGCGCTTTCGATGCGGACCTCAGCCGAGCCACTCTCGGGCTGACGGCCAACGCGCGGCGGCCGGTGCGCTTCCGCGGCCGCGTGCGCCAGCATGTCGCGCTGCTGCGCTTCGCGCTGCGCGCGCTGGGCGAGGCGATCTGGTCGCGGGAGGGTTGGCTGGCCGATGAGGAGGCATCTTTCCTGCTCGATCCGATCATCACCGTACATTCCGACCGGCTCATCTTCGAAGCGTTCAGCCAGGACGAGAGCAGCTTCGCGCGGCTGGATATCGACCCGGCGTTGTTCGAGATCGACGGGCCAGTGGAATACGGCACTACCAACGTAGATTTCACCGCCTGGCTGTGGGGCGCGCTTGGCGAGCTGCGCTCCAGCCGCGAGACCGAGCTGCGCATCGATCCGGCCGGCTTCCAGGTCGCGACCAGCGGCGCTGGTGGACGCTTCGAAGCCGAGATCGATCTGCCCGATGCGTGGCTGCGCGGTCTGCTGCAGGTGCAGGCGGCGATGACCTTCCCCGGCACCCGGCTCGAGCTGCGGCCCGTGGACCTGCTGGCCGCGGTGCGCTTTCTGCGCTACGCCAACGCGAAGGTCGCGCCCCGCGCCCTGCGCTACGAACTGCAGCCGGATCAGGACGCGCGCATCGTGCTCGAGCCTTGGGAGGAGATCATTCCGCTGCGCGGCGCGCAGCACGGCTACACCGAGCCGCGCACTATCCGCACCTGGGGCCGCCAGCGGCTCAAGCTGCTCGAGCCGCTGCTGCCGTTCGCCGATCGGGTGCGGGTGTATCTGAAGGGGCGCTCGCTGCCGAGCTTCTACGCGGTCGAGCTGCCTGGCATGACCTTCCTGCTCGGGCTGTCCGGCTTCGCCGGCAGCCGTTGGACCTCCAGCATCGGGCTGGACCTGATGAGCGCAGCGCACGCGCTGCCGGCCGACGATCTCGCCCGCTGCCTCCACCTGTTGGCAAGCCGTGTCAAGCTCAGTGCCGACGAGCTGGCGGCCGAGCTGGGGATGGAGCGCCGGCATGCCGCGTTGCTGCTCGACCGCCTCACGCGCCAGGGTCGCGTCATGTTCGATCTGGAGACGCGCCAGTATCGCCATCGTGAGCTGCTCGAGGCGCCGGGGGACGATGCCGTGCTCTATCCGCACGACGCCAGACTGGAGCAAGCCGCTGCCTATGTCGAAGGCGGGCAGGTTCGGGTTACGCAATGCGAGCCCGAAGAGATGCGCAGGACGCGCCGCTTCAGGACCGAGCATGGCCGCCTCGAACGCGAGGTGATCTACCGGGACTGGCGCGCGAGCGCAGCGGTGGCCGAGCAGACGGCGGTCACGATCGCGATGAACGACAGCGGCCAACTCATTTTCGGCGCGTGCGGCTGCGCCTTCTTTCGTGACAACCTGCTCAACCGCGGGCCCTGCGCGCACATGCTCGCGCTGTATCAGACGGTCAGCCGCTCCTTGATGGACCTGCCCAGTTCGCAGGCCGCCGAGCATCCGCCGGAGCGCCCGTTCCGGGATCCGCGCACGGGCGAAGAAACCTATGGCACGCGCTGGAGTGGCGCAGACGTTGACAAAGACGACGATGACGGCGATAAAGCACTCTGAGAGGGCGCCCGGGCTCGCAACCAGCCAGCAGTGCCCCGGTGCATCGCCGGGGCGGCGCTTTGAGCGCATCACCTCGCCACGGTTCCCCACGTGCGAAACGTGGGGAGTCCATGAGTCCAGAGCTTCGCAAGTGGTCGGCCGGTGCGCCCTCTCACCTTCGGCCATTCCTCTCCTGCCCCCTCCTGCCTGCGCACCATGGGTCTGATCTCTGCCTTGCGCAGGCTGTTCGGGCGTCGCGTCCAGCGCGACACCACGCTGCTGCAGCCTGCGCCGCGGCCCGCGACGCCGGGCAAGGCCGCCCCAGCGACGCCGCCGCCGACAGGGGCGAGCGCACCGGCGAAGCCCGCTGCGCCGTCTCCGGGAGCATCCACCTCACCCGTCCGCCCCTCGGCCCCGCCCGCGGCCCCTGCGGCAAGACCCGCGGCCCCTTCGGCCACCCCTGTGGCGAAACCCGCGGCGGCCCCGCCCACCGCCCCTTCGGCGCGGCCTGCGGCCCCACAGCCCCCCTCTCCGGTGCGGCCCGCCGCTGCGCCGCCCGCCGCGTCGGTGCAACCGCGGCCCGCCGCCGTGCCACCAGCCCCCAGCGTGCCTGCTGCGCTCCCATCGCGAGACAAAGTCGTCCCCGCAAGCCTGAGAGCTCCGCCTCCGGCCGAGATCGATCGAACCAGCGAGACCATCGATCTTCGGCCGCAGCCGCTGAAGCCGGGACACTGGCGAATCGCGCTGCGCGACGAGCGACTGTTGCCCAAGCCGACCACGCTGCGGCAGAAGCTCGGCATGCGCGCTAAAGGTCCGCGCTATTTCAGCGCCGACCAGGCCGCTCGCCTGTTTTCGCCCACGTTGCGTACACGCGACCGCAACCTGCGCGACCTCGACACCGATCTTGCGCAGCTCGCGCGCTACGGACTGCCGGCATGGCGCTCGGAGCAAGACGTGGCGGCGGCGCTGCAGCTCGATCTGAAGGCACTGCGGCACTTGTCCGTGCATAGCGCGCGCGATCGGGTGCTGCACTACGTCACCTTCGCCCTGCCCAAGCGACGCGGCGGGGAGCGCTTGATCATGGCGCCGAAGAAGCGCCTGAAGGCGGTGCAGCGGGCGCTGAACACGTTGCTGGTCAGCAAGCTGCCGACGAGCAGCTACGCCCACGGCTTCCGCCGGCAGCGCTCGGTGCGCACCAACGCGCAGCCGCACGTCGGAAAGCAGGTCGTGCTGCGGATGGATCTGCGCGACTTCTTTCCCTCCATCCACTTCGGCCGGGTGCGCGGCCTGCTCGTGTCGCTGGGCTATGCGTACCCGGTAGCCACGGTGCTCGCCACCCTGATGACCGAAGCACCGCGCCAGCCGGTGCGCGTGGGCGAGCAAACCTTCTACCCGCCGGCGGGCAGCCGCAGTTGCCCGCAAGGGGCGCCGACCAGCCCGGGGCTGAGCAACGCGGTGGCCATGAAGCTCGATCATCGGCTGGCGGGTCTGGCGCGCAAGCGCGGGTTCGACTACACGCGTTACGCCGACGATCTCACTTTCTCCGGCGACGATCTCGCCGCCGCGCATGCGTTGCGCCTGGCAGCTTCCCGCGTCATCGAAGAAGAAGGCTTCGAGGTGAACGCCGGCAAGACGCTGGTAATGCGTGCCAGCGGCCGCCAACAGGTCACCGGCGTCATCGTCAACCGCACGCTGGGCCTGTCGCGCAGCGAACGCCGCACGCTGCGGGCGGCGTTGTACCGCGAGGCACAGCTGCGCGCGTCCGGCAACGCCGATGCCGGGCTACTCGCTCGCCTGCGTGGCAAGCTCGCCTATGTCTCCATGCTCAACCCGGAGCAGGCGGCACGGCTGCGGGCCTCGTCCGCGAAGCAGTGAGCCGCGCCCGATGATCCCGCGCTCGCCCCGCCACCCGCTGATCGTCCTGGCGCCGTGCCTGCTGTTTCTGCCCTGGCTGATCACCGCCGCCGGTTACCCCTGGAGCATCCCGACCGAGACTGGGAGCGGTGCCATGACCGGACCGGGCTGCAATCTGCTGCTCGACTGCCCCGGGATGTCTTCGTTCGGCCAGGGTCTGCTCTTCAGTCTCACTGGCTACTCCTCCACCTTCAAGAGCATCATCGGCATCGCGACGCCGCGCGACGGCCAAGTGCTCTGCCGCGGCGACGGCATCGCCGGCACAAGCCCGGGGCACGCCGGCCAGCGGGGCATCGGGCTCGTTCCGCAGGGATGCGGGCTAGCCGCCGGTCGCACGGTAGAGGAGAATCTGAGCCTGGGCGGGCTCGCGCGCAGCGGCGGCGGAGGCCTGGCGTGGGACCGGGAGCGGATCTACAGCTACTTCCCGCGCATCCGCGACAAGCTCACCGTCAAGGCCGACTAGCTTTCCGGCAGCGAGCAGCAGATGGTGACTATCGCGCGCGCTATAGGGTGCAGCCGTTGCTCGCCGATCTGGAGTTTCGCAAGAAGGTGTTGTGGTTATAGGCTTAAGCGCGAGGAGAGAAAGTGGAGCTATCGCTGAAAGGCAAGAGAGCGCTCATCACCGCCGGTGCCGGCGGCATCGGGCGCGTGATGACCGAGACGTTCGTGAAGGCTGGCGCCAGAGTGCACATCTGCGACGTCGTGCCCACCGCCCTGTTCGAGACGACCAAGGCGCTGCCCGGGGTCAGCGCGACGCTGTGCGACGTGTCCGACCCCAAGCAGGTCGAGCAGCTGTTCGCCGAAGTGCGCGACCAGCTGGGCGGCCTAGACATCCTGATCAACAACGCGGGCGTCGCCGGACCAACCGCCAAGGTCGAGGATGTGTCGATCGAGGACTGGAACCGCTGCATCGACATCGACCTGAACGGCATGTTCTACTGCACCCGCCTGGCGATGCCGATGCTCAAAGCGGCCGGGGGCGGCAGCATCATCAATCTTTCCTCGGCGGCCGGGCGGCTCGGCTTTCCGCTGCGCAGCGCGTATGCGGCGGCCAAGTGGGGCGTGGTGGGCTTCACCAAGAGCCTGGCGATGGAAGCCGGCCAGGACAAGGTGCGCGTCAACGCCATCCAGCCCGGCGTAGTGGAAGGCGAGCGCATCAACCGCGTAATCGAGGCCAAGGCCAAGGCGGCCAACATCAGCTTCGAGGCCCAGAAGCAGCTCTCGCTGGAGAAAGTGTCGATGCGCAGCATGGTCAGCCCCCAGGACATCGCCAACATGGCGCTGTACCTGGCGAGCGATGCCGGGCATCTGGTTACCGGGCAGGCGATCTCCGTGTGTGCCGGCACCGAGATGCTGGCCTGACGGAGCGCAGCAATGGAAAAGATTGCGATCATCGGTGCGGGGCTGATCGGCCGTGCGTGGGCCATGGTCTTCGCGCGGGCTGGGCATCCGGTAACGCTGTGGGACAGCGACCCGGCCGCGGTGCCGCGCGCCGTTAAACTCATCGAGGATGGGCTCGATGAGCTGAAGAGCTTCGGCTTGATCGACGAAGCGCCCGCCACGGTCGCCGCCCGGCTGAGCGGTGCCCCGACGCTGGTGCACGCGGTGCGCGACGCCGATTACGTGCAGGAGAACACCGCGGAGAACCTGGAGGTCAAGCAATCTGTCTTTCGGCAGATGGATGCCGCGGCCAAGCCCGCCTGCATCCTCGCGAGTTCCACTTCAACCATCGAAACCTCGCGCTTCGCCGGCGGCCTGCCCGGCAAGCACCGCTGCCTGGTCGCGCACCCGGTCAACCCGCCGCACGTGGTGCCGATCGTCGAAATCTCCCCTGCCCCCTTCACTGCACCCGAGGTGGTGACACGCACGCATGCCCTGCATCAGAAGGTCGGCCAGGTGCCGATCCTGGTCAAGCGCGAAGTGGAAGGGTTCATCCTCAACCGCCTGCAGGCCGCGCTGCTCAACGAGGCCTGGCGGCTGGTGAAGGAGGACTATGTCAGCGTGGAAGATCTGGACAAGACGATCAAGGACGGCCTCGGCCTGCGCTGGGCCTTCATGGGCCCGTTCGAAACCATCGACCTCAACGCGCCCGGCGGGGTGCCCGACTATGCTGCGCGCTACGGCCCCAAGCTGCATGGCATGATGAAGGAGATACGCTACGAGCCTTGGGACAGCGTGCTGATCGCGAGGGTCGAGGCCGAGCGACGTAAGCTCATGCCGCAGACTAGACACGCGGAACGCGAGGCCTGGCGCGACCGGCGGCTGATGGCGCTCATCGCGCACAAGCGCGCCATGGCACAGAAAGATTGATCAACAGGAGCACACGAAATGGCAGAGCAAAGAAAGGTCATCGTCACGTGCGCCGTCACCGGCGCGATCCACACCCCGACCATGTCGCCCCACCTGCCGATCACCCCGGAGGAGATCGCGCAGGCCGCGATCGGCGCGGCCAAAGCCGGCGCCGCAATCGTGCACCTGCACGCACGCGAGCCGAAGGACGGCCGCCCGACGCAGGACCCGGAGGTGTTCAGGCGCTTCCTGCCGAGCATCAAGGCGGCCTGCGACGTGGTGGTCAACCTCACCACCGGCGGCGCGCCCACCATGACCGTCGAGGAGCGCCTGCAGCCCGCCCTCCGGCTCAAGCCCGAGGTGGCCTCGCTCAACATGGGTTCGATGAACTTCGGCCTGTACGAGATGATCCCGCGCTACAAGGAGTGGCAACACGAGTGGGAGCTGCCCTACCTGGAGGGCTCGCACGACCGCATCTTCAAGAACACCTTCAAAGACATCGCCTACATACTGGAGTCGTGCAGCAACAACGACACACGCTTCGAGATCGAGTGCTACGACATCGGCCACCTGTACACCGCCGCGCACTTCCTCGACCGCGGCCTGGTCAAGCCGCCGCTGTTCATCCAGTCGGTGTTCGGCATCCGCGGCGGCATCGGCCCGCACCCGGAGGACGTGCTGCACATGAAGCGCACCGCCGACCGCCTGTTCGGCGATCAATATCAGTGGTCGGTGCTCGGCGCCGGACGCAACCAGATGTATATCGCCACCCAGTCCGCTGTGATGGGCGGCAACGTCCGCGTGGGTCTGGAAGACTCGTTGTGGATCGGCAAGGGGCAGCTGGCCAAGACCAACGCCGACCAGGTGTCCAAGATCCGCAGGATCCTCGAGGAGCTGGGGCTCGAGGTGGCCACCCCTGAGGATGCCCGCCGCATCCTGAAGCTCAAGGGCAGGAACAACGTCAACTTCTAGGACGCAGATGAAGCGTTACAACATAGCCGCCATCGGTGGCGACGGCATCGGCCCCGAGGTGATCGAGGCGGGCCTGCAAGTGCTCGAGGTGCTGGCGCGACGCGACGGCGGCTTCGAGCTGAAGGTCGAGAGATTCCCGTGGGGCAGCGACTACTACAAGCAGCACGGCCGCATGATGCCCGCGGACGGCCTGGACACGCTCAAGCGCTTCGATGCCATCTACTTCGGGGCGGTGGGCGCCCCGGATCTGCCGGACGACATCACGCTGTGGGGCCTGCGGCTGGCGATCTGCCAGGGCTTCGATCAGTACGCGAACGTGCGGCCCACCCGCGTGCTGCCAGGCATCGATCCGCCGCTCAAGCTCAGGCGCCCCACAGACCTCGACTGGGTGATCATCCGCGAGAACAGTGAAGGCGAGTACGCCGGGCACGGCGGGCGCGCGCATCGCGGGCATCCGGAAGAGGTAGGCACCGAAACCGCAATCTTCACCCGCGCCGGCGTCACGCGCATCATGCGCTTCGCCTTCGAGCTGGCACGCCGCCGCCCGCGCAAGCTGCTCACCCTGGTCACCAAATCCAACGCGCAGAAGCACGGCATGGTGATGTGGGACGAGATCTTCTACGAGGTGGCCAACGGCTATCCCGACATCAACACCGACAAGGTGCTGGTGGACGCCGCCACCATGCGGATGGTGCAACGGCCGCAAACGCTGGACTTGATGGTGGCTACCAACCTGCACGCCGACATCCTGAGCGATCTGGCCGCCGCGCTGTCGGGCAGCCTGGGCATCGCCCCCACCGCCAACCTCAACCCGGAGCGCCTGTACCCATCGATGTTCGAGCCGATCCACGGCTCGGCCTTCGATATCACCGGGAAGGGCATCGCCAATCCGATCGGCACGTTCTGGACGGCGGTGATGATGCTCGAGCATATCGGCGAACCACAAGCCGCTGCGCGGCTGATGGCGGCGATCGAGGAGGTGACGTCCAAGCGCGTGTTCACGCCAGACCTGGGCGGGAGCGCGAAGACGCGGGACGTGACCGAGGCGGTATGCGCCGCGCTGGAGGGCACGGCGCAGCACCGGTAGCGATCGTGAGCGGGCTCCTGCGCGCCTGGAATGACAGGGTCAGGATTTCCCGAGGCTCTTGCACACGTAATTGAAGGTCGTCTCGCCGTGCGTGTTCTCGCGCACGTCCTCCCACATGCGCTTGGGCATCGTGCCCGAGGACCACACGACCTCGCCCTCCACGCCGATCATGTCGATCGAGATCACACGGTTGATGCGCCGGCCGCAGTCCAGCTCCACCACCCCGATGCTCTCCCTGAACAGCACCGGACGGCCGGTGAAGTTGTCCACTAGCGGGGAATTGAACACCTGCCGCTTCTGCAGGCGGATGGTGTCGCCCTCGACCTGGAGTGACTTCGGGTTGATGTAGTACTTGGCCTCGGTGTCGGCGCCGATCTCGACCCATTCGATATCGGCTGCTTGCGCCAGCCCCCACAGCGCGACCAAGCCGACCACCAGCAGACGTCCCATCGTGCATCCTCTCGAACCGGGGTGCGCCGCTGCCGGCGCCGGGATTGGAGGCACAGCATACCCGATCTGACGCTCGGCGCAGGCCGGTCCGACGCAGGGGACTGTGCGGCCCCGCGATCCGCGGTCAGGCGAGTCGCCTGCGGCAGCGCTCCTGTATGCTTCCCCGAAGCGCCTGCCGAGGCTGACATCAGCTCCCCACCGGTCGAGACGAGGAGAACACCACATGAAGATCACCGACATCCAGGTCCTGGAACTGGCCGGCCCGGAGCTGCCGCAGGCCATGCGGCCGGCATGGGCTCCGGGCGGCGAGTGGCAGCGCTGGGGCGGCACGATCGTCAAGGTGTACACCGACGAGGGCATCGTGGGCCTCGGCTCGCCCGGCTACAGCGTCTCGCCGATGATCGAGAAGTGGATCAAGCCGCAGCTGATCGGGCAGGACCCGTTCGCCCTCGAGCGGCACGCACGGATCTTCCGCAACGCCGGCGCCGCCTGGGGCGTGGAGATCGCGCTGTGGGACATCATCGGCAAGGCGTGCGGCCAGCCGGTGTACAAGCTGTGGGGCGGCTACCGGGAGCGCATGCCCGCCTATGCGTCGTGCATCGAAGTGCGCGCGCCGCAGCAGCGGGCGGAGGACGTCGCACGGGTGCGCTCCGCCGGCTGGCGTGCCGCCAAGCTGCGCATCCACGACTGGACGCTCAAAGCCGACATCGCGCAGATCGAGGCGGTGCGGCGCACGGTCGGTGACGAGTTCACCCTGCTGGTCGACGCCAACCAGGCACAGCTTCCGGGCACGCTTCAACCCGAGGCTGGTCCGATCTGGAGCTACGAGCGCGCGCTGCACACTGCACGAGAACTCGAGCGCCTGGGGGTGTATTGGCTGGAGGAGCCCCTCGGCCGCTACGACTTCGACAACCTCGCCCGGCTGGCTGCCGCCGCGGACATCCTGATCGCCGGTGGCGAGAACAACGTGGGGCTGCACGAGTACCGCTGGCTGATCGAGCGCGACTGCTACGACGTGCTGCAGCCGGAGGCCATGGTGGGCGAGACCATGTCGCAGATCCGCAAGGCCTGCGCCTATGCGGAGATGCATCACAAGCTATGCGCCCCGCATCATGGCGGCGGCGGTCTGGGCTTCGTCGCGCATCTGCACCTGTGCGCCGCGATCCCGAACTGCCCGTTCGTCGAGGTGTTCCACGATCCGCCCGGCTTCAGCAGCGACATCTTCCAGTGGTACCTCGCCGAGCCGATCCGTACCGATGCGGTGGACGGCTGCATGCCCTTGCCACAGAAGCCCGGCCTCGGCGTGGAGCTGGACGAGGACAAGATCCGCCATTACGCCACTGCGCATTGAGGCGTTCCGATCGCGAGACTACGATGAACGAATCGGTGCCTCGGTTCTACGACGAGCTGGCGGAGAAGTATCACCTGATGTTCGCCGACTGGCGCGGCGAGGTGCTGGCTCAGGGGCAAACCCTGGATGGGCTGATCCGCCAGCTCGCCCCGCCGGGCGCACACACTGTGCTCGATTGCGCCTGCGGCATCGGCACGCAGGCGATCGGCCTCGCTACGCGCGGATACCAGGTGCGGGCGACCGACGTGAGCATCGGCGCGCTCGAGCGAGCGGCCCGCGAGGCGCAGACCTTTGGTGTGTCGCTGCGCGTCTCGGTAGCGGATTTCCGCTCGCTCGATCGACAGGTCACGCAGACCTTCGACGTCGTGGTCTGCCTGGACAATGCCATCTCTCACCTGCTGGACGATGCCGATCTGCTGCAAGCCGCGAGGCAGATGCGCGGCCGGCTCTCACCGCAAGGCCTCCTGCTGGTGAGCATCCGCGATTACGACCGACTGCTCGCGCCGGCGCAGACGCCTGCCGCGGATCCCGGGCTGCCCGGGGTGCACGTGCACGGCGAGCCGGCCCGGCCAGGCGGGACGATGCCACGTGTGTTCGAGGATGAGGGCGGGCGCCGCATCGCCTTCCAGGTGTGGACCTGGTCGAGCGACGGGCGCTCCTACCGGGTGGAGCAGTTCTTCCTGCGCGAAGGCGACGGCGCTTATCGCGTCTCGCATTTCAGCTCTCGTTTTCGGGCGCTGCGCAAGGACGAACTCGGCGCGGCGCTGCACGCAGCGGGGTTTTCCGACATCCGCTGGCATATGCCGGCGCAGAGCGGCTTCTACCAACCGATCGTGTCGGCGATGAATCGCTGATCCCGACGCCTAGCGGCCCAACCGTTCATTGCTGCTGTTGCTCCTGCTGTGCGCCGGCGTGCGGTACTGTCATCTGGAACGCGCCCTGATAGTCCGGCTGCCGGCGAAGGTCGAGTGTGAGCGGGAACTCGCGGCTCACCCGCTCGTCACGTACCTCCAGCGGGCCCGGGGTATGACCGTGCGGGAAGAAGCGCGCCATGCGCCGCGCTTCCGCCTCGTTGGCGTTGACCGGGAAGCGCTCGTAGTTGCGCCCGCCGGGGTGCATCACGTGATACGTGCAACCGCCGACGGAGCGGCCGGTCCAGCGGTCCACCAGATCGAACACCAGGGGGGTGTGCACAGCGATGGTCGGGTGCAGCGCTGAGGGCGGCTGCCAGGCGCGGTAGCGCACTCCTGCGACGAACTCGCCGTGCACGCCAGTGGGCGCGAAGGGGAGCGGGCGGCTGTTGCACGCGACAGCGTAGCGGCTACCCAGCATGTTGGTGACCTTAACCTGCATGCGTTCCACCGAGGAGTCGACATAGCGCGCGGTTGCGCCCGCGGTCACCTCTTCGCCCAGCACGTGCCACGGCTCCAACGCTTGCCGCAGTTCGATGCTCACGCCCTGATACACCACGGTGCCGAAGCGCGGGAAGCGGAATTCGAAGAACGGCGCCAACCATTCGAACTGAAACGGGTAGCCGTCCTGCTGCAGATCGAGCACGACGTCACGCATGTCCTCGGCCACGAAATGCGGCAGCATGAAGCGATCGTGCAAACTGGTGCCCCAGGGAATCAGCCGTCCGCGATAGGGGGCGCGCCAAAAGCGCGCGATCAGCGCCCGCAGCAGGAGCATCTGCACCGCGCTCATCTGCCAGTGCGGCGGCATCTCGAAGGCGCGGAACTCGAGCAGACCGAGCCGGCCGCTGGACGAATCCGGCGAATAGAGCTTGTCGATGGAGAACTCGGCGCGGTGCGTATTGCCGGTGAGATCGACCAGAAGATTGCGCAGCAGCCGATCCACCAGCCACGGCTTGAGCGTTTCCTCGCCCGGCTTCTGCAGCCGCTCCATCTCGCCGAATGCGATCTCCAGCTCGTACAGTGCGTCGTCGCGCGCCTCGTCCACGCGCGGCGCCTGGCTGGTCGGTCCGATGAACATCCCGGAGAACAGATACGAAAGCGCGGGATGGTTCTGCCAATAGGCGATCAGGCTGCGCAGCAGATCGGGCCGCCGCAGCAGCGGGCTGTCCGCGGGGGTCGCGCCGCCCACGGTGACGTGATTGCCGCCACCGGTGCCGGTGTGCCGTCCGTCGAGCATGAACTTCTCGGTGCCCAGGCGCGCCTGCCTGGCCTCCTCGTACAACGTCTGCGTATTGGCGAGCAGCTCCGCCCAGTTGGGCGCCGGATGGATATTGACTTCGATGACCCCGGGATCGGGGGTCACCGCGAGCTTGCGCAGGCGCGGGTCCTCCGGCGGCAGGTAGCCCTCGAGCGTCACCGCGAGCCTGGTCTCGCGCGCCGTTTGCTCGATCGCATAGGTCAGCGCGGTGAAATCCTCCACCGAGGGCAGCGGCGGAAGGAACACGTGCAGCCTCCCGCTGCGCACCTGCACGCACAGCGCGGTGTGGAATACCTCGCGCGCGGACTCGCCCGTTTCCAGCTTCACGGTACCCGGCTGGTCCGCAGCGTCGCTTGCCGGCGAGTCGGCGGGCTCAGCCAGCTCGGCACGTGCCTCGAAGGGATCGACCGGCGGCGGGGTGTCCACGTCCTCCGGCGCCAGCCACGGCAGCGAGTCGAGCGGCAGGCGCAAGCCCATCGGAGAATCGCCGGGAATCAGATGCAGATGCTCGCGCCGCAGCGGCCACAGGCAGCTCTGCCAGCGCCTGCGTCCCTGCCCATCGGGCCGCGCCGCGGGCCGCAGCGGCAGGACGAAGCCTGCGGGCTCGCCCAGGCCGGCCGTCAGGATCTGTGACAGCCGCCTGCGTTCGCCCGTATCCTTCAGGTCGCTGCCGAGCGGATCGACGTTCACCGGCAGGCTTTGCTCCTGGCGCAGCGCATCCCACACGTCTTCGTAGGCGCTGATTACGTAGTCGCGATGCAGGCCCAGTCGGCCGGCGAGCACGCGGGAAAAAGCCAGCGCGTCCGCCTGCGTCGCCTTTCGGCCGTCCAGCGCGAACAGAGTCGGATCGCGCCACAGCGGCATGCCGTCGGCACGCCACAGGCAAGTCAGCGCCCAGCGCGGCAACGGCTCGCCCGGGTACCACTTGCCCTGTCCGAAGTGCAACAAGCCGCCGGGCGCGAAGCGCTGCTGCAAGCGGCGCAGCAGCGTATCGGCCAGCTCCCGCTTCTTGTCGCCCAGCGCCGCAAAGTTCCATTCCGCGCCGTCCATGTCGTCGCTCGAGACAAAGGTCGGCTCACCGCCCATGGTCAGACGCACGTCGCCGGAGAGGAGCTCGTCCTCCACCTGCTGACCGAGCGCATCGATCGCATTCCACTGCGCCGGTGTGTACGGCTTGGTGACCCGCGGGTCTTCGTGGATGCGGGTCACGCGCATGTCGAAGCTGAATTGCACGTCGCATGGATCGGTGTAGCCGAACACGGGTGCCGCGCTGGCCGGCACTGCAGTGCAGGCCAGTGGGATGTGCCCCTCGCCCGCCATCAGGCCGGAAGTGGCGTCCAGCCCGATCCAGCCCGCACCGGGCAGGTAGGCCTCGGCCCACGCATGCAGATCGGTGAAGTCGGCTTCCGGCCCGCTCGGCCCGTCCAGGGCCTTGATGTCGACGGCAAGCTGAATCAGATAACCGGAGACGAAGCGCGCCGCGATCCCCAGGTGGCGCAGCGCGTTCACCAGCAGCCAGCCGCTATCGCGGCACGACCCCTGCTTGTGCCGCAGCGTCTCCTCCGGCGTGTACACGCCGGGCTCCATGCGCACGATGTACCGCGTGTGGCGCTGGATCTGCCGATTGAGCGCGACCAGCAGGTCGACGCTTAGCATGCCGTGCCGCAGATGCTCGCGCTTGAACTGCTCAAGCCAGCCGCTGAGCAGCGGCCCGGCCGGCTCCACTTCGCGGAAGGGTGCGAGTTCGCGCGCCAGCTGCTCGGTGTAGACGAACGGATATCTCTCCGCGTAGCCCTCGATGAAGAAATCGAAGGGGTTGATCACCGTCATCTCGGCGGTGAGGTCGACTTCGACGCAAAGCTCCTTGGCTCTCTCCGGGAAGACGTAACGCGCGACGTAGTTGCCGTAGGCGTCCTGCTGCCAGTTCAGAAAGTGCTTGGCCGGCCGGACCTTCAGCGAGTAGCTGAGGATCGGCGTGCGGCAGTGCGCGGCCGGACGCAGGCGGATCTCGTGCGGCGACACGCCCACCGGCCGGTCGAACACATAGCTGGTCTTGTGGTAGAGGGCGACTTGGATGGTCATGGCGTCACTTCGGGTTCTTCACCGCTAAGGGCGCCGAGGGGCGCAAAGGACCGCGAAGGGCTCGATGGACTGCGCCCAGGGCGCCAGAACTGCGTCTGGTTCCGGCTGTGGGGCCGTGCAGCCTAGGAAGCGAGTCGCGTGACGCGTCCGGCTTTCCTCTGCGCCCCTCCGGTTCCGTTCGCGTCCTTCGCGGCGAAAGACCTCCTACCCCATCCAGTCCGGATTGGCCAGTTCGCCGAACACCCGCCGCAGGCCTGCTCCCCAGGAATTGCGCAGCATGCTGAAGTACGGGTCGCCTTCGACAATGCGCTTCTGGATGCCGATGCGCAGCGAGTCGCGCGGGTACCAGGTGAGGTCGATCGGCAGGCCCACCGAGATGTTGGAGCGGATGGTGGAATCGAAGGACACCAGCACGCACTTCACCGCGTCGAGCGGATTGGTGGCGCTGGTGACCACCCGGTCGAGCACCGGCTTGCCATACTTGCCCTCCCCGAGCTGGAAGTACAGCGTCTCGGCGGTGGCCTCGATGAAATTGCCCTGCGGATAGATGTTGAACAGGCGCGGATCCTCGCCGCGGATCTGCCCGCCCACCAGCAGGCTGGCGCTGGCGTCGATATTGCCCTGCTGAAGGTAGGGGCCATCGCGCCGCTGCACCTCGCGTAATGCATCGCCGACTAGGCAGGCCACGTCGTACAGGCTGCTCACGCTCCAGATCGTCGGCTTCGCCTGGTCCGCGTGCCGGTGCTGCTCCAGAATGTTGATCACGCTCTGCGTGACCGACAGGTTGCCCGCGCTCAGGATGACGATCACCCGTTCGTTGGCACGCTCGAATGTCGTGGTCTTGCAGAACGAGGCGATGTGGTCCACGCCGGCATTGGTGCGCGAATCCGACGCGAACAGGATGCCCGCGTCCAGGCGCACGGCTACACAGTAGGTCATGCCAGGTCGCTGTTATGGTCCGCAAACGATAGATCATACCCGATGCGGGTCGCAGGCTCGGCCGCCGGCTCAGATGGTGAAGAAGCCGCGATTGATCTCCTGCCCCAGCTCCCCGATTCGCTCCAGGAAGCCGGTGAGATACTCATGCAGCCCTGCGTTGAAGATCTTCTCGATGCGCCCGAAGTGCAGTTCCGCATGCAGCTCTCCGGCCAGCCGCAGCGCCTCTTGTGCCTTCGGGGTAGCCACGATTCGCAGGGTCTCGTAGACCTCGCTCATGCAAGCGTGCAGCGAGCGCGGCATGTCGTCGCGCAGGATCATCAGCTCGGCCACCTTCAGCGGCGTGATCACATCGCGGTAGACCTTGCGGTAGGACTCGAACGCGCTCACCGAGCGCAGCACCGCGGCCCACTGGTAGTAGTCCACCGCCCCGCCCACGTCCTGCACGCGCGGGAGCAGCACGTGATACTTGACGTCCAGGATGCGCGCGGTGTTGTCGGCGCGCTCCACGAACGTTCCCAGCCGGTTGAAACGGAACGCCTCGTCGTGCAGCGCGGTGCCCACGGTCACGCCACGGAACAGGTGCGAGCGCTCCTTTACCCAATCGAAGAACTCCAGCACGCCCTCGCCTTCGAGCCGGGCGTCGGTCACCCGCTGCAGTTCCAGCCAGGTGTGG